>FUFK010043128.1_pt1 | contig 40159 bp, 34 predicted proteins | sample 1021851 | NCBI WGS metagenome assembly FUFK01 (sample SAMEA51879418, study PRJEB19060) | metagenome
AACTGCATTTTTATCTTCTATAAAATCTCCAAGCTGACTATCCTCCTCATCACCAATAGGCGTTTCGAGTGANATAGGTTCTTTAGCAATTTTCATAACCTTGCGAACTTTTTCAAGCGGCATCTGTAGCTTTTCTGCTAANTCCTCNGGAGTAGGTTCTCGACCTATCTCNTGCAGCATTTGACGGCCAGTCCGGACCAACTTGTTTATCGTCTCAATCATGTGAACAGGAATCCGAATTGTTCGTGCTTGATCTGCTATCGAACGAGTAATGGCCTGCCGGATCCACCAAGTGGCATATGTTGAAAATTTATAACCACGCCTATACTCAAATTTATCAACCGCTTTCATTAACCCAATGTTACCCTCTTGAATCAANTCAAGAAACTGTAAGCCACGATTTGTGTATTTTTTNGCAATCGAAATNACNAACCTTAGATTAGCTTCAACCATTTCTTTTTTCGCTTGGCGGGCTTCCTTCTCACCTTTTTGNACTTGTGCNACGATCCTNCGNAANTCTGCTATATCCAATCCAATATANTGNCCNACCTGNGCCATATCTGCCCTGAGNTCTTCCGCTTTNTCACGCGACTTTTCGATAAACATTTGCCANCCACGGCCAGTTTTTTCTGCCATACNATCTAACCANCCNGGATCTAACTCATGACCTCGATANTCTTCAATGAAATCCCGACGNTTNATACGNGCCTGATCAGCCAACTTAACCATCGCCCCATCGATTTGCATAATCCTACGATTGATACCGTATAGCTGATCGATAAGTGCCTCTATTCTGTTATTATGAAGATGTAATTCGTTTACAAGCTGCACAATTTCAGCTCTCAGCGACTGATATGTTTCCTCTTCATCAGTAGTAAAATTCTTGCTCTTGTTCAAAGCTGCGGAAATGCGAACGTCTTGCATTGTAGAAAGACGCTCGTAGTCATCCGCNATACGATCTAAAGTTTCTAAAGCTTGAGGTTTAAGGGCAGCCTCCATAGCAGCCAAAGACATGTTTGAATGTTCATCATCCTCATCATCATCGTCGTCATGAATAATNGGGTTTCCATCAGCATCTAATTCTGGCTCATTATTTTTTACTGCTGCTTTTTCAGCAGTCACATTTGCCGTATCTATAACTGGCTCATCATCTTCGCCTAGCTGATTTCCGAAAGTTGCTTCAAGATCTATGACATCCCTAAGCAAAATATCTTCATTGAGCAATTCATCACGCCATATTGTTATAGCTTGAAAAGTTAGAGGACTTTCGCACAACCCCGAAATCATTGTATTCCGACCAGCCTCGATGCGCTTGGCGATCGCAATTTCACCTTCTCTGCTGAGTAATTCAACGGATCCCATNTCTCGCAAGTACATGCGAACAGGATCATCTGTTCTATCTAACTTTTCAGTGTCTCCTGANGAAAGAGCAACATCCTTGGTTCCGGCNGTTGTTACTAGTTCAGTATTCCTATTATCTTCTTCTTCAGCCTCATCATCTTCNATAATATTNATTCCCATCTCCGATAACATCGACATAACATCTTCAATTTGTTCCGACGATACTTGATCGGGAGGCAATACATTGTTTAATTGATCATATGTGATGTACCCACGCTCACGAGCCTCTGCGATCATTTTCTTGACTGCAGATTGGCTCATATCTAGGGAGAGATCTGCTTCTTGATCTTCTGATTTTTTATCCTCGGTATCTTTGGCGGCCATTCACAACTCCCAATAACGTTGAATGATTCGTTTTGGGAGAATCAATATACAAATTCACTGATTCGGCCACCCAAATGAACGATAAAAAACATTTTTTATCGGCTCATTTAGCTTTTTTTCTTATCAAAGCTAATGGTTTTCCGGATTTCATCTAGTTTGAGACGTTCTTCTCGATTTATGTTCAAACCGTTTTGCGCTTGCTCATAGTTAATTGTATCCTCCTGAACGGAACTAACNGTTCGCTGTTTTGCGTTGTTTGCCATTCCAAGTCTAGAGAAGTCTCTTTCATGCCATTCTTCGGGTGGTGTATTATTAATTTCATCCACTTCTACTGATAGACCTCGTTCACTGTTGAGCTTTGCAAGTTCCTCCCTCAGAGTTTGTTGACCCATTTCTATTGTACCTTTAACGCGAAGACAGGGTANAACTCTCAGGTGTGATAAGCTCAACAGTTTCTCAACTTTCTCACCGCCAATTTTCTCCATAAGTCCATTCTTGATTTCGGTTTTAGTTCCTTTGTCTATTTTAACNAGTTCCTTTAGGATCAAATCACAGTCGGGACTTGCGAGATCTATCATTACTAACTCATCGTAGAATATCTCAATCAGTTCCGGAAAATTCATCAGGACCGCTATAATTGTAGATTCGCGAATTTGCGCTGATACTGTTTTTTCGTCTGTCGCCACTAAGAAAGATGACTTCGTATCACTTTGTGGCATCAATCTGAAATTACTTTTAAATTCAGTCTTTCCGGTATTTTGTCTTCCAAAAAATTGCCTACGGGCTTGAAACAGTGCATCCCTGTAGTNATTTTTAAGATTTTTTTCCTTTATTAATGCAATCACATCCGAGAGGGATTTATCCAATCCGGCTCGCCTCTCGGGACTATCGAAGCTTTTACCTTCTGTTTCTCTTCTCCAGATCAAATCCACCATAGGGACTGCTTCATCGATTAGATTTTTAAATATGGAAGCCCCCTCATTTCGAATTAAGTCATCAGGATCCTTACCCTCTGGCATAANTGAAAACCTTAATGCCTTACCAGTTCTAAGAAGTGGAAGAGAAAGGTCAATTAATCTGTANGCNGCACGCAATCCTGCNTTGTCACCATCCAAAGCGATGATTGGCTCGGGTGATATACGCCACATAAGTTGCAATTGTTTTTCAGTAATAGCAGTACCAAGCGGAGCTATAGCTCCATTAAAATTTCCTGAATCTAGGGCAATTACGTCCATATATCCTTCGGTAACAATCAAGGGCTCACCCCTTCCAACGGCAGACCTTGCACTTACTAAGTTATAAAGATTACTACCTTTATCAAACAAAGGTGTTTCAGGAGAATTAAGATATTTTGCCCGAGCCGNAGGNTCNANAGATCTTCCNCCAAATGCAATACACCGTCCCCTNCTGTCACGAATTGGGAACATTATTCGCNCTCGAAAACGATCATATANNCGATTNCNCTCATCAGATTTTNCAGACATGCCAGTTTCAATAATTGCGTCCAAATCATAACCCTTATCTATCAATTTCTGNGTTAGANTAGTTTGATCTGCAGGNGCAAAACCTATTTCAAAACGCTCAATAGCATCTGAAGAAAGTCCACGCTTTTTTAAATACTCGAGTGCATGCTTTCCCTGATTTGAATTAAGTGTAAGGCGAAAAAAATTTACAGATTGCTCCATAATTTCCTGCAATATTTTATTTCGATCGGCTTTTTCTTTGGACTTCGGATCAAATTCGGGCATCTGAAGGCCAACCTCTGAAGCTAGGATCTCCACCGCTTCAATAAAGTTTACATTCTCTGCTTCTTTAATAAAACCAATCGCATCACCTTTAGCTTGACAGCCAAAACAATAATAAAACCCTTTATTATCATCCACATGAAAACTTGCTGTCTTTTCTTGATGAAAAGGACAGGGAGCCCACATATCACCCCTAGCCTGATTGGATTTGCGCAAATCCCACTGGACTTTACGCCCCACTACATCAGAGAGGCAAATTCTAGACCTAAGTTCATCTAAGAATCCATTCGGCAAGCTCATGATTTATCATCAGTCTTTCTTGTATGGTTGTCCAGTCAAACACTTAATCAATAATAGCAACCTAAAAATTTTGTTTAATGACATTCACGGTCTTTTTCATTGAATGCGTTATCTCACTAACCAATGTCTGTGACATTGACCTATATCCGTATATATCAAATTGCTCTTTACCGCTTCTATGAATGGTTACATGCAATAACCCCAGCATGGTTCTAGCAACATACCCAGTTTTAAACTTGCTGAAGCGAACATCAATTGGACAGAGACGCTGCAATACCTCTTCCACATATTTGCCTTTCAACCTTAACGAACACCAAGCATCACTTTGATCAATCACGGCGGCTACTTCATTTAATGCAAGATTAGGTTTTTCTCCCACTAACAAAATGAAATTTCCAAACCAAATTGCTCTTACCCCTGAATTTCCCGTAGCCCTGCAAACCTTGGGCAGATGTATCCCGTGGTTTTCTTTAAGAATTGCAGAGCATTTTTTTTCAAATCCAGGAAATGGTGAGATTGAAAAAAGGTAGGAGGGGTCCAATTCGACGAGTTCTAATCCATCAAATTTTACGGGGCATAACCCTGCCGCAGGACTTAATGCCGATAAACTACGCATGCATTTTGTTTCCATCTGGATCATAGAATACAGGATTGCAAACCTCNCATTCTAACTGGGTGTCAGCCATAAAATTTACGGCATTTATGNGCTCTCCCCATCGCTCTGGTCCACGCNTCAAGAAAGCNAGCCCAANGTNGCAATTCTCAANAGGTGAAAAGGCNACCGAAGATATAAAGCCTTGATTATTATCAGCCAGAGGTTCATCGTTAACATTGAAAAGCTGTGATCCCGCCTTGAGTCTACTTATAGACCCTTTCGTTTTTAGTCCAACCAGCCTTTCTCGATTAGGGTCTAGTAGTCCTGGCCTTTGTGCCATTTTATTTCCAATAAAATCTTTTTTCTGACTTAGCATTCTTTGCATGCCAACGTCATAGGCCGTAGCCCTTCCATCAATTTCAGCATGTGTGATAAATCCTTTCTCTAGGCGCATAACATTCATGGCCTCCATGCCATAAANACCACCTCCATGCTGCTCTGCTTCTAACTTGAGAACATTAAATAGNCTAGCGCCATATCGTGAAGGTATGGCCAGTTCAAATCCTAACTCACCAGAAAATGAAATTCTGAAAAGGCGTGCTTTTACACCCATGACTTTAACTTCACCACACGCCATGAAAGGCCAATCCTTTTTATTAAGAGGCTCATCCAAAATTGATGAAATAACATCTCTGGACCTAGGGCCAGAAACAGCAAATTGAGCCCATTGCTCTGTCACTGATACAAATCTAACATCTAAATCTGGCCTGTAGGCTTGGTGAACAAAATCTAAATGTCTCATAACAGAACCTGCCGCAGCAGTAGTAGTTGTCATAAGGTATGAGTTTTCTGATAGCCTTGCTGATGTGCCATCATCCATAACGAAGCCATCTTCTCTCAACATCAGCCCATACCGAACTCTACCCACGGCCAGAGAGCTAAAGGAGTTAGTATACACAAAATCAAGAAATTTACCGGCATCTTTCCCTTGAAGTTCGATTTTGCCAAGCGTTGAAACATCACATATCCCAACATTTTTTCGAACACTTAAAACTTCACGATTACAAGACTGCAACCAATCANTCTCACCAATTTTGGGATAATANCTTGGACGATACCACAAACCAGCTTCAATCATAGGTGCAGCGAGCGCAATCGAGGTAGAATGCGTTGTCGTAAATCGCTCCGGAGCAAATCCTTTATCTCTTCCTGAGGAGCCAATCGCCCCTATAGATATTGGTGTGTAGGGTGGCCTGAAGGTTGTAGTACCAGTGCTTTCGATACTCTCACCACTGGCATCAGCAAGCAGCGCAATCGAGATAACATTCGAACCTTTACCCTGATCAGTTGCCATCCCTTGTGTCGTATAACGTTTCATATGTTCGACACTACTAAAATTTTCNGCTACTGATTGCTTTATGTCTNNTGTNGTTACGTCATTTTGAAAATCTAACCAGGCTCTTTTNTNNCCNTCCACAGCCCANANTGGACTAATATTATAATCTGCATCCGAAGCCTTGGGNNGCGATTTACTTTTTCTCTTAATGCNTTTTGAATTCAACAGTTCATTTACTACTTCTAACACAGATTTAAAGCAGGCCGAAGTTGTGAAATGACCATTTGCTGAACCTACAATTTTCATACNNGGAACACTGCCCTCCNTNGAAGTAAAGGCGGCAATTTTACTGTTCCATTCAGGCTTTGAATTGGTATGACAACTTAAATGTATACTTGGGTTCCAACCACCGGCCACCCCGAGACAATCTGTTTGTATTCTGCGTTCCCCTTTTTNATCTCGTATACAAATATGCTCAAGCGCTAGTCTTCCACCGGTATCATAAACTTCNGCCCCTCGAAAAATTGGAAAATCACCCTGGATACCGGCATCACTTCTACTATCGATATAGGCGGCTATTTCCACACCAGCATTTTTTAAATCATACGCTGTGTTGAAAGCATCATCATTGTTACCAAAAATCGAAACAGATTTTCCTGCCGATACACCATAATGATTTAAGTAACCACGAACTGCACTTGCCATCATAATTCCAGGACGATCGTTATTGCCAAAAGCAATATGACGTTCNATTGACCCAGATGCCAANATGCTTGCTGGAGGCAACTANACGGTGANAACGATCTANAACAGCATCATTNTCAGNATNTTGAACGTGGTGAGAANGTCGNTCNANNACACCAAAAGTNCCCTGATCATAAATGCCNAAAACTGTCGCNCGCGANATCATTCTGACATTATCTAGTGATTTCAATTCAACCAGACAGCNATCNACCCAATCTTTACAATGATCCCCATCTATAATTGTATTTTCAAAACGAAGCTGGCCACCGAAGTTTGCATTTTCATCTACCAGTATTACATCCAGGCCGGCNCTTGCCGTTAGTAAGGCGGANAGCAATCCAGATGGACCACCNCCAATAATCAAAAGATCGCAAAAAAGAAAATTTTGATCATAATTNTCGTCATCAGTTTTAGAATCTAGCCGTCCTAGGCCAGCTGCGCGACGAATTATTGGCTCATACAAAGCCTCCCAAAACCTTGGAGGCCACATGAAAGTTTTGTAGTAAAAACCAGCGCTTAAAAAGCGAGCAGCAATATCATTTATGGCCAGAGCATCAAATTTTAGATTTGGCCAAGAATTCTGACTAGTTACTATTAAACCTTGATATATTTCTTGCACTGTAGCCCTAACATTAGGTTCTACTCTTCCACCTTTATGCACTGAAATAAGTGCATTGGGTTCTTCAGAACCGATGCCTAATATACCTCTAGGCCGATGATATTTAAAAGAGCGGCCGACTAAATGGACATCATTTGCAAGAAGTGCTGAAGCAACAGTGTCGCCGAGAAATCCTTTATACGGTTTTGAGTCAAAATAAAAAGTTATCTCCTTATCTCGGTTCAAAATTCCCTGTGAAGCTATTCTCATGCCCGTCTTTCGNCCGTATTTTTCACNAATTCTGTCTTTATAATTTCATGNGTNANNGTATTTCTNGTNACAACNAGCCAGCTATTACAGCCTTTCTCATGATACCATAAATCACGAATTTCTCCCGCTGCATTATCCCTAAGATGTAAAAACTCGTGCCAATTAGAAAGACTATCCTCCAGATTTGGCCGATGTAAATCCTGAGCAGATCCGCGGTAGTAAAATTCCCTTATGTCTCTTTCGCCACAGTTTGGGCACAGTATTCTCATTTCAATCAGCTCATTCTCTCAAAACATTGTCTTTATCATAAATCTCTAATGCAGGTTGTGTTGCGAACCTGTACCCTCCTCATCCATCAAATGGTATCCAGTTTGAAAACGCTCAAATCTAAAATTCGTTGCAGTATGAAAATGGTTATCAGTAGCTATTAAGTGAGCATAAGCGTATCCGGAAGCTGGAACAGCTTTAAAGCCTCCATAACACCATCCACAATTTATAAATAATCCGTCAACTGACGTTTTATCAATAATTGGGCTACCATCGGGCGACATATCCATTATTCCGCCCCATGACCTTAAAACCTTCGCTTTACCGATCATCGGCATCAGTGCCATACCAGCCTCGAAAACATGCTCCAATAAAGGTAAATTACCTCTTTGGGCATAGGATGCATATCCGTCCAAGTCGCCGCCGAAAACAAGGCCACCTTTATCAGATTGGCTAATATAAAAATGGCCCATTCCAAAGCTGACCACATTGTTAATTATGGGCTTGAGTCCTTCGGTTACAAAAGCCTGTAAAATATGACTTTCTATCGGCAGTCGGATGCCCGCCAACTGAGCTACTTGGCTTGAACGACCAGCCACAACAATCGCAACTTTATTTGCTTCAATTCTTCCACGAGTTGTCTCAACACCTGTAATTCTTCCACTGTTTATGTTGAAGCCAGTTACCTCACAGTTTTGGATCAAATCAACGCCCCTTTGATCTGCAGCTCGAGCATAGCCCCACGCCACCGCATCATGCCTTGCAGTCCCAGCTCTTTTTTGTAGCAAACCACCATAAATTGGGAACCGGGCACTATTATAATTTAGATACGGTAAAAGTTTTCGCAGGTCTTGCACAGACAACATCTGAGCGTCATCCCCCCTGCTTCTCATTGCATTGGCTCGCCGTACAAATGCATCTCGTTGTCCATCTGAATGGCACAACATTATAAGACCACGTTGGGACATCATAACATTGTAATTGAGATCTGNTTCTAACCCCTCCCAAAGTTTTAGGGAATGACTGTAAAATTCAGAATTTCCAGGTAATAAATAATTGGCTCTAACGATAGTGGTATTTCGGCCAATGTTACCACTGCCGAGATGTCCTTTTTCGAGGACTGCAACATTTCTTATTCCATGGTTTTTAGCCAAGTAGTAAGCAGTGGATAAACCATGACCACCACCACCTACTACTATCACATCATACCTAGATTTTGGACTGGGGTTCCTCCAATGCGGCTCCCAATTCATGTTGCCCGTTAGACCTTCTTTAAATATGCGCAATGCTGAGAAGCGCATTCTGTCCTCCATTCTTGTCAGGCAACAAAGTTAACCAATGAAAGTACTTTCGTAAAATAAATTTTCTCTTAAATGAATAGCTAACCTTTATTCACTTCTACCTCATAACCTNGCTCTTCCGGTTCGTTATCTATCATTTNNGCTGGGAACCCTGGGGNCGTTATATCCAAACCTGTCGCACTTTCTAATCTNTTTATGATATTGGGAGACAGNTCTCTNGAGCCAAACCGTTTTATTCCATCTTCAAAAACCTCTATCAACAACGGATTTAAATCAAGTGGTACATTTTCTCTATCTGCAACTGCTTGAAATAAACCAATATCCTTCGCCACTAAATCCATTGTAAACGAGATGTCTCGGCTGCCNTTTAATATNACTTGGCTCTCAGTTTCATGAACAAACGAAGTGCCAGATGAAATTCTAATAGCNTCATAGGCATTTCTCAAATCCAAACCTGCAGCCTTAGCAACCGTAAGGGCCTCTGCGCATGATACTAAATTTGCTGTAGCAAGAAAGTTGGTAATAACCTTAAGTATACTAGCACTACCTAGTTCGCCTGTGTGAATAACCCGCCTACCCATAGTAGTTAACAAAGGTAAGATCATTTCAAATGTCGCTCGATCACACCCAGCAAAAATACTGATATTTCCGGTATTTGCGCGGTGGCAGCCTCCAGATACTGGACAATCAACAGCTTTACCGCCCCTACTGATAACTTCCGCCCCCAGACGCCTAACTTCGGCATCATCTGTCGTCGACATTTCCAACCAGGTTTTTCCCTCTTTTACAAAAGGAAGCATTAACTGCATAACNGAATTGGAGGCGGCAGGACTGGGCAAACAAGTTATNACAAGATCACANAAACGCATTAAATGTGCNGGNTCTTCACCAATTCCGGCACCTTTCGATGCAAANTNTTCTACTAACTGACTGTTNAAATCAAAAACGGACAAATCAAATCCNTTNCGAAGAAGGCTTCCAGCTAACTTACTGCCGACATTACCCAAACCTATAAAACCAANTTTCATTNTTTTCTCCATAGANCTAATTTCGCCAGCAAATCTTTNTGAGCTTTTCTAAAAGCGACAAATAATGCATTTATAACTTCAAATNATTTATCCATTCTNAAACTATACTATGAGTAATGNGATATCGGTCAGCTGTTGCTTAATATTATCTTTAAGGTTAAATCGCATCTGTAGCGCGCAACTCAGTAAAGGAACCCACAATGACCAATCCAATTAAAATCGGTATTGCCGGATTGGGAACGGTAGGCATTGGCGTAGTAAAAATTATCCAACAAAATGAGAAAATACTACAGGCTAGGACAGGCAGAAAAATTGAAATTGTCGCGGTGTCAGCAAAAACGAAAACTAAAAATCGTGGCGTTGATTTGAGTAAGTACCAATGGGAGAGTGATCCAGTCTCGTTAGCTAAAAGAAAAGATATTGATATTTTCGTTGAGCTAATTGGGGGCCACACTGGGGCGGCAAAAGACTCCATTGTTGCAGCCATTGATACTGACAAAGACATAGTAACAGCAAACAAAGCATTATTAGCGCACAGTGGACAAGAACTGGCTGAAAAAACAGAAGGTAAAAACAAATTACTCCGATTTGAAGCAGCTGTAGCAGGAGGTATTCCAGTCATTAAGGCTTTAACTGAAGGACTTGCAGGCAACAGGTTAACTCGTGTTGTTGGTGTAATGAATGGAACATGTAATTATATTTTGACACGTATGCAGTCATCCGGGCTGAATTACGANGAAATATTTAAAGAAGCTGAAGCTCTAGGATATTTAGAGGCTGATCCTACTCTTGACGTTGGTGGGATTGACGCTGGGCATAAACTTGCTTTGCTCGCCTCAATTGGATTTGGAACGAAAGTAAACTTTGACGCTGTAGAATTAGAAGGCATAGGACAAATTTCAATCGATGACATAAATCATGCAGCAGACATGGGGTTTCGAATTAAGTTACTTGGTGTTGCACAACTTAATGGGGACGGCCTCGAACAGCGAATGTCACCATGCTTAGTGCCGGCCACTTCACCANTNGGCCAACTGGAGGGTGGGACGAATATGGTGATGCTCGAGGGCGACCATGTTGGACAGATTATACTTAGTGGTCCCGGAGCAGGAGAAGGTCCTACNGCAAGTGCTGTCATGTCAGACATTATAGATATTGCGAGAGGTGTAAGACTACCTACTTTTGGACAACCGGCAAATACCCTTAAGAGAAAGCCATCCTGTTAAATCAAATACCCACGCACCTTACTACTTNCGCTTATCNCTNTCAGANAAGCCAGGCGCATTGGCNAAAGTAGCATCGNTACTTGGCGATTTTGGAATATCAATAGATCGAATGCGCCAATATGCTCATGCTGATGATCATGCCCCAGTTCTCATTGTGACACACGCCACTGAACCTAAGTCTATTGAGAAAGCTTTAGCTAATTTACCCAAAACTGGGGTTGTACACGATAAACCAGTCGCATTACGCATTGAGCCACTTTAGAGCCAGAGANCTTTGATATGAATAACCCAAAGATTGAATTTGATGACCGTATGCTTTCCCTTGGATTAGCAAGGGTCTCAGAAGCTGCAGCGATCGCATCCGTCTCGCTTATTGGACGTGGTGACGAAAAAGCAGCAGACGAAGCCGCCGTTAATGCGATGAGAGAGCAATTAAATTTACTTGATATATCCGGAACAGTTGTTATCGGCGAGGGTGAGCGTGATGAAGCGCCTATGCTTTATATCGGTGAAGAAGTTGGTACTGGTAATGGCCCAGGCGTTGACATTGCTCTAGATCCTTTAGAAGGAACTACATTAACAGCTAAAGATATGCCCAACGCTTTGACAGTAATTGCAATGGGCCCTAAGGATTCAATGCTGCATGCCCCCGATGTTTACATGGAAAAGCTGGCAATCGGCCCCGGTTTTTCGCCAGATTTATTATCTCTTGATATGTCACCTNATGAAAGAGTTCAGGTATTGGCGGAGGCAAAAAATTGCGATCCGANTGATATAACAGTTTGTATTCTGGAGCGCCCAAGACATCAGGAGATGATAGAACAAGTGAGATCCACTGGGGCAGCAATTCGCTTAATTTCAGATGGAGACGTAGCTGGGGTTATGCATTGTGCTGAATCTGAAGTAACTGGCATCGATATGTATATGGGGGTGGGCGGAGCCCCCGAAGGAGTCCTTGCTGCAGCGGCTCTTAAATGTATGGGTGGGCAAATCCACGGCAAACTAATATTTAGAAACGACGATGAGAAGTTCCGTGCAGAAAAAGCGGGAATAAATAATCTGTCCCAAATTTATTCAAGAGATGATATGGTTACACAANATGTTATTTTCGCTGCGACTGGAGTTACTAGCGGTTCACTCTTGGAAGGTATAAAACGTGAAATAACTCATATTACTGCCGAGACAATTTTGATGCGATCAAAAACTGGCTCAGTAAGGCGGATGATTTATCGCGTGCCAAAAAAATAAGGTTTCATTATGGCATTTTTAGGTGTCCATAAGTCAATTACGGGAAGAAAATGGATTGGGCCTAATGATGAGCAACATAGGCGTGCAGAAGCCATATCACAAATTACCGGACAAAAGCCACCTGTAGCCAGTGTTTTGGCAAGATTAGCAATCTCTCCCGAAAGCGTGGATACGTATTTAAACCCTCTTATCAAAAACTTACTACCAGATCCAAAACAATTACTTGATGTATCGAAAGCCGCTGAGCGGCTGATACGTGCTCTCGACCATAGGGAAAGAATNGTAATTTTTGCTGATTATGATGTTGATGGGGCGACTNCTGGAGCAATGCTTGTTTCTTGGTATCGGTTTTTCAATTTAGAACCAGATATTTATGTGCCCGATAGGATAAAGGAGGGTTATGGGCCTAATGAACAGGCTATGAAAGTACTGTCTTCTAAACATGACCTAATCATTTGTGTTGATTGTGGGACCATGGGTCATGAGGCTTTCGAGGCCGTAAACGAAGAATGTGATGTTCTTATTTTAGATCATCACTTAGGCTCCGAAGTGGATCCCAAGTGTCACACTATTGTAAATCCAAACAGACAAGTTGAAAGTGGCAATTTATCATATTTATGCGCTGCNGGNGTAGTATTTTTATCTTTGGTGGAATGCGGCCGTNAATTGAAGAATAGTGGCAAATCGTCACCCAATCTAATGGANTACTTAGATTTAGTTGCNTTGGGGACAGTTGCGGATGTCGCACCTTTAGTGGGCGCTAATAGAGCTTTCGTTCTTCAAGGTCTAAAAATTTTATCGAAAAGACAGCGATTAGGTTTAAAAGTTCTTATGGACAAGTCAGCCCTGAACTCAAGTCCTACCTCGTATCATTTAGGATATCTATTAGGCCCTAAATTAAATGCACCTGGAAGAATAGGTCCAGCAGATTTAGCACTCAGGCTTTTGTGCTCGACGTCCGTTCCAGAGGCAAATGAACTTTGTGAACAAATAGAGGAGTTTAATATTAAAAGGAAGGAGATAGAGAATATCGTCCGAGAAGAAGCACTAGCACAAATCGATAGAAACCAGTCTGAAGAATCAATCACTTGGGCAGCCGGGGACGGGTGGAACCCGGGAGTTATTGGAATTGTCGCATCAAGGCTAAAAGATAAATTTAATATGCCTGCACTTGTACTTGGTTTTGATGGCGATCAAGGTAAAGGATCCGGCAGATCTGTTCCAGGTTTTGATTTAGGTTTCGCAATTCAACGCCTACAGCGTGAAGGGCTGATACAAAAGGGTGGCGGGCACAAAATGGCGGCAGGCTTAAGCCTAACGAAAGAGCAACTATACCCAGCAATGAATAGATTGTGCGAACTTGCTAAAAAAGAAGAGTTTATGGATCCAGAAGCCCAGAAAGTTTTGGTGGATGGAGTCCTTTTTATTGGTGGAGTAAACATTGGTCTTATTGATGAATTAGAAAATTGTGGCCCTTTCGGTTCAGCAATTCGAGAACCCAAGTTTGCATTCTGTGATGTTAGCTTGAGTTTTACTAAAAGGGTCGGTGAAAATCACCTAAAAGTTCGTTTTTCAGATGATAGTGGCAAAACAATGGATGCGATATGTTTCAGGGCTTTTGAAGGAAATTTAGGGCAAGCTTTAACAGAACATTGTGGTAAAAAAGCACACTTGCTTGGGAAATTAGACGTTAATCATTGGCAAGGCAGAAAATCTCCTCAACTCATTATAGAGGATGCAGCCTGGCCGGAAGAGTTGTAGATACAGGAGCAAGAACGTAAAAAAAAATATGTTCATGCATTTTCTACTTGCACAGCTTTAATGGTTTACATAAATACAACAATCACAGGCAGAGCGGCCCGTTCGTCTATCGGTTAGGACGCCAGGTTTTCAACCTGGAAAGACGAGTTCGATTCTCGTACGGGCTGCCATTAAAAAGATCCAAGTCGGAAAATCCACTTTTTGTACTGCTCTTTACAATTTCAACCCCACATTGTCTTAGTTTGGAGGCAAACCGGCTGTCAAATTTTTCATATCTGTTAACCAGTGGAATTTTTAACAATTGCAACGAACTTTAGTTTTTAAATGTGTTCCGGATAGCTGATATATTTTCGCCGTATACAAGTGGTTTATCGACTGAACCACCCTTAAATACTGCCGAACCTGCAACCAAAACATTTGCACCTGCCTCTACTACACTTGCTGCAGTTTCAGTATCAANNCCACCGTCAATTTCTAAANAAATTNGCCGTGANCCAATCATTGATTTNAACTTCNNTATTTTNTGCAATTGAGANNNAATGAAACTTTGNCCNCCAAATCCTGGATTNACAGTCATTACGCAAATTAGGTCAACGGAGTCCAANAGATATTCTACNCTTTCTGCAGGTGTGCTNGGATTCAAAGCTATCCCNGCTTTGCAACCNGCAGCACGAATTGCCTGTATCGTACGATGTGGGTGATGTGTAGCTTCGTAGTGAGCTGTAATAATATCCGCGCCTGCTTCTGCGTATGCAGCTATATGCGGTTCAACTGGACTAATCATTAGATGTACATCCATCACAGTCTTTACATGGGGGCGGATAGCTTTGCATAAAGCTGGACCAAATGTTAAATTGGGAACAAAGTGCCCATCCATTACATCTACATGAATCCAATCAGCTCCTTGTCCCTCAACAGCCTGGATTTCTCTTCCAAAATCCGCAAAGTCCGCAGCAAGTATAGANGGTGCGATTTTTACATCTNNTCCCATNATNATGANGNCCATTNTGTTATGTCACGGAGGGTACTAGCTAGTTTCTAACTTAAACACCAGAAAAAGAATTCTAAAATTCAAAAATATTTGGACAAAGATCAAAAATCAGTTGGGGCACCGCCCTCTACTTTTCGACGATCTACAAATTCCCTTAATTCTTCCTCTATTCCTTGATCGATCAATGGTTCTGAAAACTCATCAAGGATTTGTTCATATAGCTTATATGCACGTTCAGGAGTCCATACTGCACCTGANGCCTCCCAGGCCTCATAATTTTTCCAATCAGACAAAAAGGGCTGATAAAAAGCACTTTCGTAACGGCTTTGTGTATGTTCTACACCAAAAAAATGTCCAGTACTGCCAACTTCTTTNATTGCTGAAATTGCGATACTGTCAGTATCTGTTGCGTGTATTTTGGGGTCCATATACCTCTGGATTTGCTGTATAATTTCACAATCCATGATAAATTTTTCTGGACTTGCAATAAGACCTCCTTCCAGCCATCCAGCTGCATGATATATAATATTTGATCCTGATTGTACTGCNGCCCATAGGCTGTTAGACGTTTCCCAAATAGATTGACCATCAGGCACGTTTGCTGCGCATACTCCAGATGACCTCAATGGAAGACCATAGAAACGAGCTAATTGACCTGTCATTTGGGTTGCCCGAATGTATTCTGGTGTCCCAAATGCCGGAGCACCAGATTTCATATCAACATTAGAAGTAAAAGTTCCTATTGCACATCCAACACCAGGATTAATGTATTGGGCGAGTGCTATGGCACTTAGACCCTCAGCAATCGATTGCGCAACTGCACCTGCCATTGTAACTGGCGCCATCGCTCCAGCTAGNGTAAATGGTGTTACTATCAAACCTTGATTTCGTCTGGCCAATCTCATCCATCCATCAAGCATAGGCTGATCATGCTTCAGCGGAGACGTTGAATTAATATTTGTATACATTTTTGGACTGCTATCGAACTCTTCATCTGTCCATCCACCAGCAATTCGTACCATTTCAATAACATCTTCTACCCTCTCTTTTCCTAAGCTGTAAGCATGGGGTGCTTTGTCAGTGACAGTTAATTTGTCATAAAGAACATCAAGGTGGCGTGTGCTAGGATGAAGATCTACTGGTTCGACTGGGTAGCCTCCAACAAAGTGAATACAATTGAAATATTGGCTAAGCTTAAGTAAATTTTTACAAGTCTCTCTCGTGCCAGGCACTTTTCGACAGATTTTTGTATCCCAGTAATTTGGTGGAGAGGAAACATTCCCAAATAATATTTTGTTACCACCCACAGTAATTTTCTTTTCTGGATTTCGTGGTGTAATATCAAATTTCGAAGGCGCTTTATTTATCATCTCCAATATAAATTCGCGATCAAATTTAACATTTTCTCCTGAAACGAGGCAGCCAGCTTTTTTTAATATATCCCTAGCTTCTTGATTAAGTATTTCCAGTCCAATTTCTTCTAGTATTTCCATTGCACCAAGATGGATTGCTGTCACGCCCTCCTCATTCAACGGCTCGGTGGGCATGTCTATATTTGTGGTAAGGTGCCAAGGCAGCTGAAGAATAGATGAACCACCCCTTCTACCAGCATTGCCAGCTCGCCCACCACCCCNTTTTCGTCTGGATTTGGTTACAGTCATATGCTCGCTCTCNTTTTCTTATTTCTAAGACACCGAGCTGTACGANTNATTTCCTGTTCTTTTGCGACAATCTGAGTCGCATTAAACATAATTAAGTTAAGAGNGTTTCTATCTTTCCTATATTATCAAGCACACAATCGGNATAAGGNGCCAGATCAGAATGTGAAGCTAAGCCAGTAAGAACACCAATTTTNTACATACCCGCNTTTTCAGCNGCGAACAAATCATGAGTACTGTCCCCCACCATGGCCACGCTGTGCGGTGCAATCGAGAAAAGCTCAGAAAATTTTAAAAGAGGCCCAGGCTCTGGCTTTACTCCAAAACCGCTGTCATATCCCGCAATAAAGTCAAAGTATTTGTGAATCCCAGCAGTCTTTAGATGGGAATGCGCCACAGCCTCAAAATCATTTGTTACAAGACCTATTTTCAAACCCTTCGAGGTTAAATTTTTAAAAAATTTCTCTAATGGAATAACCTCAATAAGTTTCACTTTTTTTGCAGAATTTAACAAAAAACTCTCAATTTCATGTTGGCTCATATCATTTATAATTGGTGCAATTTTTTCTGCCGCCTGTTCAGCTGTTCCAGCTATTAACAAACTTGACTTTAAAAAGGACTGATTTTTCTGATTGTACCCTAATGCTTTTGCAACCAACTTTTTCTTTGCTGAATTATGTCCACAAAGATATTCGATTGCATCCGATGTCCAGTTACTCCATGTCTTATGGAAATCAAAAAGAGTTCCATCTTTGTCAAACAAAATACCATCGAAATGCATAAGGCTCAGGTCCAATTTACTTTTTCACCACCCGGCAAAAGTTGTCTAACAACAGACATCGCTTCAGGCTCTAGCCCCATGGCTTGACAGGCGTCAATAACCCAATTGTCATCAAGCAACAAAAAATCTAAAACAGCTGCTAAAAACACCCCATCATGGAATTCGTTCTTAATCGTTATTTCAGATACTCCAGTCGATGCCATAAAAACTTCCACAAGATCTTGCTTTGAAATAAGCCAGTCTGTGGCTTTTAATGCATAAATTTCTGCTTCTTCAACGGTCATAATTTATATTTAAAGCAAACTGTCAGCCGGCTGTTCCAAAATGCTGTTAGATATATTCATAGCTATCATCAGGTGATATACAACAGGTAATTCAAAATCTTCTCTATGCCCCTTGCCGAAAACAGAAATTAAAGCATTATTCACAAGTGTTTATTTGCATTTAAGGGGGAGCCCATGAGCTATAAAAAAGTATATAATAGCTGGAAAAACGATCCAGAGGCTTTTTGGATGACTGCCGCAGATGCTATTGACTGGGTGACCAAACCTTCAAAGGCGCTGTTTGCTGACAGTGCGCCGTTGTACGAATGGTTTAGTGATAGTGAGGTAAATACTTGCTATAACGCCGTTGACAGACATGTTTTAAACGGAAGAGGTGATCAAAAAGCGATTATTTATGACAGTCCAATGACTGACACAAAATATTCAATAACCTTTTCAGAACTGTTGGAAAAAGTTGCAGTCCTCGCTGGGGCTTTAAAAAATAAAGGAATTTCTAAAGGTGATCGGGTCATAATTTATATGCCCATGATCCCAGAGGGAATAATTTCCATGCTGGCTTGTGCAAGGATAGGAGCAATACATTCGGTAGTATTTGGGGGATTTGCTGCAAATGAACTTGCTGTAAGAATTGACGATGCTAAACCAAAAGCAATATTAGCAGCTTCATGTGGTTTAGAACCAAATAGGATTGTTGAATATAAACCGTTAATTGACCAAGCAATTGAATTGGCAAGCCATAAGCCACAAACTGTAGTCATTTTTCAAAGAGCAGAATGCAAAGCAGAATTAGTTGATGGGCGTGATCACGACTGGAATGTTTTTCAGGAGAATGCGGAGAAAGCTCCCTGCGTACCAGTTAAAGGTAGCCATCCTGCATATATTCTTTACACGTCCGGGACAACAGGTGCTCCAAAAGGAGTAGTTAGACCAACGGCCGGTCATCTAGTTGCGCTCAATTGGACTATGAAGAATTTTTACAACGTAGATCCCGGAGAGGTTTTTTGGGCAGCTTCTGATATTGGATGGATAGTTGGCCATAGTTACATTTGTTACGCACCTCTTATACATGGAAACACGACACTAGTTTTTGAAGGTAAGCCGGTTGGGACACCTGATGCAGGCACGTTCTGGCGCGTTATAAGCGAGCATAAAGTTAGTAACTTCTTTACGGCACCAACAGCTTTTAGAGCAATTAAAAGAATGGACCCAAAAGGAGAGCTAAAGAAAAAATATGACTTGAGTAACTTACGTGCCTTATTTTTAGCAGGAGAAAGAGCCGACCCAGATACGGTGAATTGGGCAGAAAACTTGCTGCAGATACCAATCATTGATCATTGGTGGCAAACAGAAACAGGCTACGTAATTGCTGGAAATCCATTGGGTATAGAAAAACTGCCAATAAAAGTTGGAAGTCCAACAGTTCCTATGCCAGGTTTTGACATAAAGGTTCTAGACCGCTCCGGTAGCGAGCTACCTGCAGGACAATTAGGTTCAATCGCTATAAAATTACCTCTGCCGCCTGGCACACTTCCAACACTATGGAACGCCCAGGATAGATTTGAATCATCGTATTTAAATACATTTCCAGGGTATTACGAAACTGGTGACGCGGGCATCATTGATGACGATGGATATATTTATATTATGGCTCGAACCGATGATGTAATAAACGTAGCCGGTCATCGCCTATCAACTGGAGCAATTGAAGAAGTATTAGCAAACCATCCTGATGTCGCAGAGTGCGCAGTTATTGGAGTATCAGACAACCTAAAGGGTCAATTACCTGTAGGTTTTTTATGCCTTACAGCTGGGGTTGATCGNGATCATATGATCATAGAAACTGAATGCGTAGAAATGGTGCGTAAGCAAATTGGCCCAGTAGCAGCATTTAAGAATGCATTAGTTGTTGATAGATTACCTAAAACAAGATCTGGCAAGATATTGCGAGGCACAATGGTTAAAATAGCTAATAATGAAAAATTTAAGCTTCCTGCAACTATTGACGATCCAGTTATTTTACAGGAAATAGAAGATGCCCTGATTAAAATTGGTTATGCAAAATAATTCCAACGGCTCCTCACTTGCAGTAAAATCTAATTGATCTTGGATAGCTATTGTTTACGCTATAAATAAATTATGGTGTGGGAATGTTGAATAAACCTATTTGGGCTCTTACTGCCAGTGAGCTGTGTAAAAAAACAAAAAATAACGAATTAAGTGCTACTGACATAACTGTTGCATGTCTTGAGCAGACAAAAAAAGTAAACCCACAATTGAATGCTATTGTAGATGACATGTCCGACGAGGCTATCAAACGCGCAGAAAGCCTTGATAGCGAAGTAGCTGCAGGCAAACCAAAAGGACGACTATTTGGTGTCCCGGTAACTGTTAAAATAAATGTAGACCAGAAGGGATACGCCACAAGCAACGGTGTAACGGCATTAAAAAATTTAATAGCCAAGACCAACGCTCCAATAGTTGATCATCTCATGGATGCAGGAGCGGTTTTTGTTGGTAGAACTAATACTCCAGAATTCTCTTTCAGAGCTGATACAGAAAATCCTTTATACGGACGAACGAATAATCCTTGGGGCAAGCATTTGTCCCCAGGTGGCTCTTCTGGTGGCGCCAGTTCTGCAGTGATGGCTGGAATGTGCACTTTAGCTCATGGAAATGATATCGGAGGTTCACTTCGCTTTCCATCTGTGGCAACTGGCGCAGTGACACTAAAACCTGGCTTAGGAAGGGTGCCGGCGTGGAACTCAAGTCAAACCAGTGAGCGAGGAATTCTTGCACAATCGATGTCAGTACAAGGTTTAATTACAAGAAGTGCCTATGATCTTCAATTAGCCATGCCAGAAATAATTCAATCAGATCTTAGAGACCCATTTCATGTTCCAATGCCTTGGGATACTTCTCATTTATCAGAAAATTCGCGGAAAGTAGCTCTTTGTTTTGAGACGCCAGGCTTCAAAACGGATCCTGAAATCGTCAAGGGTTTAAAAATAGCCGCTGATGCNTTGAGCGATGTTGGGTTCGAGATACACGAGGTTACTCCACCACTCTTAGAAGAGACTGCAAAAACCGGGTACAGTGCACTACTGGGAGAAGTACAAGCTCTTTTAGGAGAAGATATAAGAAGAAATGGTTCTGAAAAAATACAAATGATTTTTGATGAATATTTTCGCCAATTTGAACCTTATGACGGCAAAAAGCTTTTAACAGCGATGGCAAACCGAACTCATTATGCTCGGGAATGGTCACTGTTTATGGATGAGTATCCGCTAATTATTTCAAATTTAATACCAACTAGCTTTTTTTATCCANATCGAGATTCTGAGGGAAAGGCAGGTGTAACTGAGGTTTTAGGTGCAGCACTCTGGTCATATTCAATGAATTTTATTGGTCATCCAGCTGGTATTGTGCCAACACACATTGCTAATACTAAAGCAGGCCCTGTCCCAATTGGAATTCAAATCATTGGAAGACGTTGGCGCGAAGATACCGTTGTTGCGGCTTTGATTGCGATTGAAGAACACTGCGGTACTTTTTATGAAAAGCTATGGGCGAAATTAGGTTGGTTGAATTAAACAAATTGTTCTTGAATTAATCGCTCATCTAGCCCGTGGCCTTCATTAAAAAGAATTCTATGCTGGATCTTAGTCTCTGAACTAATTTCAACTTTTTTGACATTTTTAAAAGATATACTGTCAGCATCTGCCATTACGGGTCTTTTAGTATTATCAAGTACATCTATCCGAACGACTGCAGTTTTTGGTAACAATGCACCACGCCATCTACGCGGTCTGTATGCGTTTAAAGCAGTCATCGCGAGAACATCTGCGCCCATGGGGAGAATGGGCCCATGAGCAGAATAATTGTATGCGGTTGATCCTGCTGGCGTGGCAACTAAAACACCATCGCATACTAGTTCATCCATTCGCTGTCGGTTATCAACCCATATTTGCAGCTTGGCAGCTTGTGGCCCAGCTCTTAAAAGCGATACTTCATTTATCGCCAGTGCTGTTTCAACTTTTCCATCAACTAGTGTAGCTTTCATGATAAGAGGATTAATTATTTGCTCCTCAGCATTAGAAAGTCGCAACGGCAATGCATCCGTTTCATAAGCGTTCATCATAAAACCAACAGTTCCACGATTCATCCCATACACCGGGGCACGAAAATTCTGACAAAGGTGTAAAGTCTGAAGCATAAAACCATCGCCACCCAAAGCGACGATATAATCAGCCTCCTTGAAATCATATTGTCCATAGATTTCTGTCAGCTCATGCAATGCAGCTTGTGCACTATCCGTATCAGCAGCTAAAAATGCAATTTTTTCTGACATATTTATGTCCTTAATGGATTTAATAACAATCTATCTGTTCTACCTGTATGACTCAGCATAAACGAGATAAAAATACAAGTTAATCAAAAGTTGGTCTTACTTTTTGCTCATTTGGCCCTATCGGCCTTGACCAAATAATGATATTTGGGCATCACACGAATTATGTTGATATTTAAAATTTTCTTACCGGAGCAATGGAAAGTTTTTACAAAAGATGGGCGAACCAGAGGAGCGCCTGTTGATATATCAGATGGATACATACATTTCTCTAAAGCGTCACAACTCATGGAAACCATGAGTAAGCATTTTTCGGATTACGAAGATTTGGTATTAGCTGCTTGTAAAACAGAAAAATTTTCAACAGACCTTAAATGGGAACCTTCCCGCAGAGGGCAAGATTTTCCGCATTTGTATAGAGAGCTACTGATAGCTGACATAGAATGGCATACTAATATAAAAAAGAAAAACGGTCATTATTCGTTGCCCGAGGGTATTAATGAAATTATCTGAAAAAATTGCCCTTCAATTATTATCAAACTTCGACCCAGAAATAGCTCACAACTTAGCTATCAAAGCTCTAAAAATTGGGGTTATCCCAAGCACCCCGAGTTTTCACGCAAAAACTTTGGAACTTAGTGTTGCGGGATTGAAATTTAACAATCCATTAGGTTTAGCAGCTGGTTTCGATAAAAATGCAGAAGTTATTNAACCTCTTATGAAATTTGGATTTGGCTTCATCGAAATTGGAGCTGTTACTCCTCTTGCTCAACCCGGAAATCCTAAACCACGCCTGTTCAGGCTTAAAGAAGATGAAGCCATTATAAATCGGTTTGGATTTAACAATGATGGCATGCTTGCAGTCGCAAAAAGATTATCTAAGCGCCCTTCAAACGGGATAATTGGCTTAAACCTTGGAGCTAATAAAACCAGCGCTGATCGTATTCGTGATTTTGCAAATGTGTTTAAAACATGTTGTGAATTTGTTGATTTTGCTACTGTCAATGTGTCATCACCAAATACTGAGAATTTAAGACAGCTCCAATCAGAAAGAGCATTACGGGAATTATTAAATGGAGTAATGGCTAGTCAGGATAATTTTAAATCCAGGGTTCCTGTATTTTTAAAAATAGCACCAGACCTTGAACAAGATGAATTAGAAAACATTGCTTTGGTTGCGAAGGACACAAATATTGACGGAATTATTGCGACGAATACAACCACCCGGCGAGACAATCTAAAAAGTATTTATCAACATGAAAAAGGTGGTCTATCGGGAGTACCAATATTTGAGATGTCAACGCGTGTGCTTGCGCAACTTTATTCTATTACAGAGGGTAAAATACCATTAATTGGCGTCGGTGGCGTATTTACAGGCAAACAATTATTTCAAAAAATCCAGGCTGGAGCTTCCTTAGTGCAAATATACTCTGCCCTTATTTATTCAGGTTTTTCTGTTACAAACAAAATTCTTAGAGAATTAGATTTCTACTTAAGAGAAAATGGTTTCAAAAATGTGGAAGAAGCCGTTGGAACTCGCGCAAAGGAATGGCTATGAAAACGATCTGGCATAACCCAAGATGTTCAAAATCAAGGACTGCCTTAAATTTACTCAAAGATACGTCTGTTGATGTTCATGTATTTCATTACCTAAATGAAAGCTTTACCTACGAAGACCTGATGTCCGTAATAGAAAAGTTGTCAATCCCTGTTATAGAGCTTGTCCGCACAAACGAGAAAATATTTCGCGCTTCAGGGTTGAACCGCACTAGTAAAGATGAGTTACTTATTGAGGCAATGTTACAAAACCCAATTTTGATTGAACGACCAATTATAATATCTGGTGACAAGGCAGTGATAGGACGTCCTCCAGAACGAGCTTTGGAGTTATCTAAATAATTGAACTTTCTAATCTTGGATATTTTGTAAGTAGTGATATGCCTCGTGCTGCATATGAGACTAAGAGTGCGACCCAATGACCGTAAAACCCGTATAAGTTAATTAAAATATATGCAGATAGCGCGTAAATAATTAGTGATAAAAACATCATATTGCGCATATCAACCGAGCGAGTAGCGCCAACAAAAATACCATCCATTAAAAAAGGTAGTGCCCCAAAGATAGGGCCAAGAACAATGAAAATTAGAAAATTTTCAGAAACCAGTCTGACCTCATTTGATGTTGTCATTATTTCAATAAAAAACTCTCCCAAAAAAGCATAAGTAACTGCCATAAACACAGCAATTGTAAAGGTCCACACTCCCGACTTAACTACGGCATCTCTGAGCATAGAGCGATTAGATTTACCNACAGCCTGNCCCACTAAAACCTCTGCTGCAAAAGCAAAGCCATCCATCCCATAAGCAGAGATATGCAAAAATTGGAGTAGAATTTGAGTTGCCGCTAATTCAACGTCACCAAATTTTCCTGAGGTCATAAGGAAAGACACAAATATTATTTCGAGCATAAATGACCGTAAAAAAATATCTCTATTTACTACCAAAATAGCAATCACTTTTGTCTTAGAAAATATCAAAGACCAGTCTATTTTTGGAAANTTTTGGGATAGTGCNAAACATATTCCCAAGCCCATAAAAAAAGCAAACCATTCAGCTATAAAAGTAGCCCATGCAACACCCTCGACACCCCACCCCATACCTAGCACAAACCAAAAATCTAGAGCCGCGTTCAAACCATTCATTGCCAACTGTAATATAAGTACATATTTGGTTTTCTCTAATGCGATTAGCCATCCCATGATTGCATAGGTAGCAATTATTGCTGGCGCAGAGAAAATACGAATACTCATATAATCTAGCGCTAGTAACTCAACTTCAGCAGAACTCGGAGATATTAGAAAAGATAACCAAAATAATATTGGGTGTATTAAAATGACAAAAAAACCACACGCTAAACCAATTAAAAGGCCACGGACAAGTAGGGCTACCACTTCGGATGTATCATCTCTGCCATATGCTTGAGCTACAAACCCTGTGGTCCCCATTCGCAAGAAACCAAACAACCAATAAACTGCACTGAGAATTATCGCACCGATCCCAACTGCCCCAATTGCAACGGCATTTCCAAGCTGCCCAATCACACCAGTATCAATAGCGCCGAGGATTGGAATCGAAATATTGGATAACACAATAGGAAGCGCTATGGACATCACGCGGCGGTGGCTTATGCCTATCGAAGAATCCAAATCCTATCCCTTTAGATATTAAGTATGCTAACCCTTAAGCAGGTAACAATTATTGGTTGATTTAAAATTGAATCTTATGGGTTACTAAAATTATTCTCATCGACCTTGATGGATTAGTAAGACAGCACTACACTTGGCGCAAGACTTGAGGTGTTGTATGAGTGAAGGTAAGCTTTCTTTCAAGGAAATGTGCGCAAAATTCGAGGTGACACCACGAACTTTACGGTACTACGAATATATTGAATTATTGAGTCCAGAAAGGGTTGGACGCTCACGTTTTTATGGTGCCAGAGAGTGTGCAAGAATGACATTGATTTTGCGCGGCAGGAAATTTGGATTTCAATTAGAAGAACTCAGACAGTGGCTATTAATTTATGATAAAGAGGGCACAGACGCCCAAATGCATGTATTCATNGATATGGCTGATCGTAAACTTATTGAACTTTTCGAACAACAAAAGCAATTGGCGGAGACAATCAAAGAATTAGAAGAACTCCGGAAATTAACTAAAAACTCTTTAGAGAACTAAGTTGACGTAACGTTTGTTTACGTAAACGTTAACTTTTCTAGTTTATCAATTAAGATAAAATAAAAAGAGTTAAAGATGAGTGACCCGTTAACCATCCGTGAAATGTGCGTCGAATATGGCGTGACCGCAAGGACACTGCGGTTTTATGAAGCTAAAGAGCTTCTGTTTCCTATTCGAGACGGTCAAAGACGACTTTTTACAAAACGTGACCAAGCACGTCTTAAATTAATTATTAAAGGAAAAAGGTTTGGTTTCTCGTTGGAAGAAATCAGACAATTGCTTGACTTATATGACATGGGTGATCAACAGCAGACACAGCTAGTCAAAACGTATGAATTGGCAAAAGAAAGACTNAAACAACTTGAGTCACAGCACTATGAACTTGGCGAAACGATTAAAGAGTTAAAAGAACAATTGGTTCTCGGAAAAGAACTTATGGTTCAAGCCAAGTTGTCTTATGAGCCAGCCGAATAGTAAAATGGAACCAAAATAATGCCAAGCTACTCCGCACCAATTGAAGATATAAAATTTGTATTACAGGACGTATTAGAAATTCACGATAGCCCGATACCAGGGTACAGCGAACTAGATGAAGAGTATTTAAATGCGATTTTAGAAGAAGCTTCAAAAATTTCTAATGAGGTGCTGGCGCCATTGAATTCTATTGGAGACGAACATGGATGCACTTTTGAAAATGGTGTAGTTTATACGCCACCTGGTTTCAAAGAAGCCTTTAGTCAACTCAGAGACGGTGGGTGGACTGGAATTGATTGTGATGTAAATTTTGGGGGCCAAGGTCTGCCGTATCTGGTCAGCATTGCCGTTGGAGAAATGTTTGCTAGTGCNAACATGGCACTTGGGATGTATCACGGCCTAACACATGGTGCTTATTCTGCAATTTATTCTCATGGCAGTGATGAACAGAAAAAAAAGTACTTGCCGAATTTGGTAAATTGCAAATGGACGGGTACAATGAATCTGACTGAGCCTCATTGCGGGACAGATCTNGGCCTGATGAGGACAAAAGCCATTAGGAGATCTGANGGAACATTCCAAATAAGTGGACAAAAAATCTTTATTTCTGCAGGTGATCATGATCTTGCAGAAAATATCATACATTTAGTACTTGCGAAAATACCAAATGGACCTGNTGGCGTAAAAGGCATATCACTTTTTATTGTCCCAAAATTTTTGGTAAACGACGATGGCTCTTTGGGAGCGCGCAACCAAGTATCGGTGGGGAAAATAGAAAAGAAAATGGGAATCCATGGAAATGCTACGTGCGTAATGAATTACGACGGAGCAACCGGATATTTAGTGGGTGAAGAGCATAAGGGTATGAGGGCGATGTTCACAATGATGAACGAAGCCAGGCTTGGGGTGGGTTTGCAAGGCCTCTCACAAGCAGAGTTAGCTTATCAAAATGCTCTTGCNTATGCNAANGACCGTTTACAAGGAAGAGATGTCACAGGTAGTAAGAATCCTNATGGATTAGCNGATCCAATCATTGTCCATCCAGATNTTCGNCGGAATTTAATGGATCAGAAATGTTTCTCAGAAGGAAGTAGAGCATTCATNCTTTGGGGTGCAANTATCATNGACAAAGCTANTCGAACCTCAGATATCAATGCCGANGGTTTAATAGGACTTTTAACACCTGTCATTAAAGGATTTTTNACTGACAAGGGTTTTGATATGACAATNCAAGCCCANCAAATATATGGCGGNCACGGNTATATAGAAGAATGGGGNATGTCTCAATTTGCACGAGATGCACGTATTGCTATGATCTATGAAGGCGCGAATGGTATTCAGGCTTTGGATTTGGTCGGANGAAAATTGCCTCAGGATCAAGGCAAAAATATGATAGCATTCTTCACAATTTTGAAGACTTACATAAAAGAAAATAAAAATAAATCGGAAGAATTTGATAATATATTTCTAGAACCTATGAAATCTGCGACAGCCGATCTAGAGGGTGCTGTCCTGTATTTCATGGACAAAGGGATTAAGAATCCAAACGATGCACTTTCTGGATCTTATGACTTCATGCACCTCTTTGGATACGTATGTCTTGGTTTCATGTGGTGCAGAATGGCTGAGGCATCATTTGAAGCAACGAACTCAGGATCACATGATAATGATTTTCATCAAAGCAAGATTTCAACTGGCCAATATTTTATGGAAAGACAGTTACCATTTACAAAGCTACACCTAGCACGCATCAGAACAGGATCCAACGTAGTCATGAAATTGAAGCCAGAAAATTTCTAAGTAGGATANANTATGAAATTCCANNTACANTCATTTGGTGANAGCGGGCATTCCTATAAAATTGCTCTGGCCCTTCATTTCGCAAAAGCCGACTGGCAGCAGATCTTCATCGACTTTTTTCGGGGTGAAGCAAGATCGGAAACTTATAAAAATGAAATAAATGCAATGGCTGAAGTTCCTGTTCTTATACATGGTGATAAAAAAATTTCACAATCAGGCGCTATATTGGACTATCTGCATGGGAAAATAGGCATCTATTTTGGGAAAAATGAACAAGAACGNTCTGAAATTTTACGATGGGTATTATGGGACAACTCGAGATTATCCGGGAGCCTTGGACCTACTCGATTTTTAATGAATTTTATTCCGAAAGACAAAAAACCCCTTGAAGTAATTAGTTATCTTCAGAAGCGAAATAGTACTGCTCTTTCTATATTGGAAAGTCACCTCAGTATGCACAATTGGATTGCAGCAGATCAGTTTAGCGCTGCCGATTTGTCCTGTTGTTCATATCTATTCTACCCAGAAGACTTTGGTTTTAATAGAAAATCTTATCCGAATATCGATCGCTGGTTATCAAACATTGAAACATTCGAAAATTGGAAGCACCCTTACGATTTACTTGAGCGAGCATATCCACCAAAGTAAAGGATTTAATATGAAAGAAGTTTTTATTTATGATGCTATCCGTACTCCTAGAGGAAGAGGACGGAAGGACGGTAGTCTACATGAAGTAACTGCTCTTGCCTTATCTACAACAGTTTTAAACAATATTAAAAAGCGAAATGAATTAGACGGACATTCTATTGAAGACGTAATATGGGGGAACGTTACTCAAATTGGAGAACAAGGAGCTTGTCTCGCAAGAACGGCAGTTTTGGCTTCTGAATTAGATGAAAACGTACCTGGTATTTCGATTAATAGATTTTGTGCTTCAGGATTAGAGGCAGTCAATCTCGCAGCCAATCAAATTCGAGGAGGAGCTGGAAATTGTTACATTGCTGGTGGTGTAGAAAGCATGAGCCGAGTTCCAATGAGTAGTGATGGCGGCGCTGTTGCTGTTGACCCAAGCTTTACCATGAATAATTATTTTGTACCGCAAGGGATCAGTGCTGATTTGATTGCCACAAAGTATGGTTTTTCTCGCGATCAAGCAGATGAATTAGCTGTAGAAAGTCAAAAAAGAGCAAGTATTGCCTGGAATGAAGATAGATTTTCTAAGTCAATTGTACCGGTAACAGACATCAATGGATTAACAATTCTAGAGCACGACGAANATATAAGAGCTGATACCGATATGCAAAAGCTCGGTGCATTAAAATCAGCATTTCAGGATATGGGAGAGACGATGCCCGGTTTCGACAAAGTGGCTTTAATGAAATATCCAGAGATAGATAAAATAAATCACATTCATCATGCCGGGAATAGTTCAGGCATAGTCGATGGAGCTGCAGGAATATTAATTGGTGATCAGGATTTTGGTACAGCTCGAGGATTGAAGCCAAGAGCTAAAATTCGGGCAACATGTAAAGTAGGTACTGAACCAACTATCATGCTNACTGGACCGGTNCCNGCCACGAACAAAATTCTCTCAGATAGTGGACTTACAATCGGTGACATTGATCTTTTTGAAGTAAATGAAGCATTTGCCTCAATAGTTCTCATGTTTGAGCAAGCNTTTAANGTAAATCATGANAAAGTGAATGTAAACGGTGGANCAATCGCGATGGGACACCCACTCGGCGCCACTGGGGCAATGATTTTAGGAACACTTTTAGACGAATTGGAACGTCAAGATAAAACAATAGGTCTCGCNACTCTATGCGTAGCATCCGGGATGGGTGCNGCAACAATTATTGAGCGAGTTTAAGGTATAAAATGGCAGATTTTACAATAAAGATAGACACAGATCAGATAGCTACCATTGTGTGGGATTGCCCCGANAAGCCTTTTAATATCTTNAATTTCGAAGCTATTANACTTNTGGATAGCCTNGTCGATGAAGTCNTATTAAATGATAATATAATTGGNGCTATAATNACNAGTGCAAAACCTGATTTTGCTGCTGGAATGGANCTCAAAGTTTTAGCAGATTTAAAAAATTTAAATGGTGCCAATCCTGCCCAAGGTTTGTTCGACGGGTTCATGCAAATGCATACAATTATGCGTAAAATCGAACGCGCAGGAATGGATCCCAAAACAAACAAAGGTGGGAAACCTATTGTAACAGTTCTTCCGGGAACCGCGCTCGGAATAGGCTTAGAAATTCCACTCTGCACTCATCGCATTTTTGCTGCAAACAATAATAAAGCGAAAATTGGGTTACCTGAAATTAAAGTAGGTATTTTCCCGGGAGCTGGAGGAACAACAAGGTTAGTTAGAAAATTAGGCATATTTGGAGCATCAGAGTTTCTGCTTGAAGGGAAAACTNTAGACCCAATCAAGGCAAAATCATCAGGAATTATCGATGAGGTTAGCGATACTCCCATGTCAGATGCAAAAGCTTGGGTTCTGTCGGCAAGTGATGCGGATATAGTTAAGCCATGGGATCAGAAAGGTTATAAACTACCTGGCGGCGCACCCTATTCCCCATCTGGCTTCATGACTTTTGTCGGTGCTTCTGCTATGGTTACTGGTAAAACCATGGGCGCTTATCCTGCGCCGAAAGCCTTAATGAGTGCCGTTTATGAGGGCTCACTGGTTCCTTTTGATACTGCACTAAAGATTGAGGCGCGTTGGTTCACTAATATTGTTATGAACCCATCTTCATCTGCTATGATCAGAAGCCTATTCATTAGTAAAGGAGCGCTAGAAAAGGGAGCTGTTCGACCAAAAGAAGTACCAGATCAGCGTGCTAAGAAGGTTGGAGTGTTGGGCGCGGGAATGATGGGGGCCGGCATTGCCTTGGTAGCAGCCCAAGCTGGCATAGAAGTCGTGTTGGTTGATCGAAGCCAGGATGTTGCGGATAAGGGTAAGGCTTATTCCGAACAATATTTGAATGCTGGCATAAAACGTGGAAAAGTATCTGACAAAATTAAAGACGATATCCTCAACCGCATTTTAGCAACAGATGACTACACAAGACTTTCTAAGGCAGATTTAATTATCGAAGCAGTTTTTGAGGATACAAAGGTTAAATCTGATGTCACGAAGGCAGTTTTAGAAATAGTACGCGAAGACTGTATATTTGCATCTAATACCTCAACACTTCCAATAAGCGAATTGGCGAAGGCGAGCAAATATCCTGAGAATTATATTGGGATACACTTTTTTAGCCCCGTCGAGAAAATGTTGCTGGTTGAAATCATCAAAGGGGAAAAAACTGGAAATAGAGCTGTTGCAAAAGCGTTGGACTTTGTTCGCCAGATCAAAAAGACTCCCATTGTTGTCAACGACGCCAGGTTTTTTTACGCTAATCGATGCATCATTCCTTACCTTAATGAAGGGCTGAGAATGATTACTGAGGGGATACCTCCGAGTATAATTGAAAGCGCGGCAAAGCAATTAGGATTTCCTCTAGGACCAATACAACTCGTGGATGAAACTTCCATTGAACTGGGTGCAAAAATTGCACGTGCTACTCGAGCGGCTATGGGAAAATCATATCCGAACGATCAAATTGACGAAATTTTGTTTTGGATGGAAGATAAGGGCCGTCTAGGAAGAAAAGCCAACGCTGGGTTTTTTAACTATAACGAAAATGGCAAAAGAGACGGGTTTTGGACAGGTTTAGAAGAAAAGTATCCTCTGTCAAAAACTACACCCAACCTCACAGACGTGCAGCATAGACTTATGTTTATCCAAGCGCTAGAGGCCGTACGTGCATTGGAGGACGGCGTTCTGATGGATATTCGAGAGGGAGATGTAGGTGCTGTTTTGGGATGGGGCTTTGCTCCTTGGTCCGGCGGGCCGTTAAGTTGGCTAGATATCCTAGGAACTCCATACGCTGCAGAACGCAGTCAGGAATTATGCAAAACTTATGGACCAAGGTTTGACTGCCCACCTCTTCTAGCTGATATGGGGAAAAATAATGAGGCCTTCTATGAGCGATTTTCGCCTGAAAAATTAGACAAGACTTTTTAAAAGTCAAAAAGCCAATTCTAAAAATAAAAAATGTTACCTGCTAATCTTAGTTGAGTTGCAAAAGCTATTAAATTTAGCTTTATTATGGTACGAGCGTGTGAACAAACAATTAGAGGCTGAACCGATATGGGCTGGATGAAAGACGAAACAGGACTAGAGAAAACTCAAGCGAATTTTGTTCCGTTAACTCCACTTTCTCACTTACAAAGAGCAGCAAAAGTATTCCCGACTAGCACAGCAGTTGTATACAATAATCATCGAGTAAATTATGCTGAATATNATGCTCGCTGNAGCCAACTNGCNTCGGCNCTAATCGANGTNGGNGTAAAACCTGGCAGCGTTGTAGCGACTATTTTGCCNAATGTTCCTGCACAAGCTGAGGCTCATTTTGGTGTCCCAGCATGTGGCGCTGTTTTGAACACGATAAACACTCGTTTAGACGTGGATACTGTTTCCTACATTTTTAACCATGGAGAAGCTAAAGTTGTTTTGGTTGACACCCAATTTTTACCACTTGCAGAGAGTGCATGTGCTAAAGTAGACGGGAATGCTCCTTTAATTATAGAGGTTCCAGACCCTAGTGCAGGATTTCAAAGCAGTGGAAAATATGTAACCTATGAGCAATTTTTGTCATCTGGAGATAAACAATTTAAATGGTTGATGCCACAGGATGAATGGGAAAGCCTCGCATTAAATTATACATCAGGAACGACGGGGCGACCAAAGGGAGTGGTATACCATCATCGCGGTGCCTATTTGATGACCATGGGAACTGTTGTTTCATGGAGAATGCAAATATTTCCAGTTTTTTTGACAATAGTGCCACTTTTTCATTGTAACGGTTGGAACCATACATGGCTCATGCCAATGGTTGGTGGTAAACTTGTATGTTGCAGGGAAATCTCAGCAGCAGCAATTTATAGTGCTATTTCGGAGGAAAAAGTCGCATTTTTTGGTGGAGCTCCTATTGTCCTTAATTTGATTGTGAATGCAGACCAAAAAGAAAGAAAGCATTTTGACCACAAAGTTGAAGTTTTCACAGCGGGTGCTCCACCAGCACCTGCGACCTTGGACAAGATGGAGAAATTAGGATTCAATGTTACTCAGGTCTACGGCCTAACTGAAACATATGGGCACGTTACAGAATGTTTATGGCAAGATAACGACTGGGCCACTGTTACAGATGAGGAACGGGCAACTATAAAGGCTCGGCAAGGCATTGCTATGCCGATGATGGAAGATATNACTGTTATGGATGATGAAATGAAACAAATTCCGATGGACAGCACAACCCAGGGCGAAATAATGATCCGAGGTAACTCAGTTATGAAAGGGTACTACAAGAATGAGGAGGCGACGANTNNAGCTTTTTCAGGNGGCTATTTTCANTCNGGAGACATAGCNATCCAGCACCCTAATACATATATCCAAATAGCCGATCGTGCGAAAGATATAATTATTTCTGGTGGCGAAAATATTAGTTCTGTTGAGGTTGAAGGTGTGCTTATGGCGCATGAGGCCGTATCTCTGTGTGCNGTCGTAGCAATGCCTGATGAAAAGTGGGGAGAAGTACCGTGTGCTTTCGTAGAGCTACTGCCTAATGCTGTAACAAACGAACGTGAATTGATTGATTTTTCACGCACAAAAATAGCTGGATTTAAATGTCCGAAGAAAATTGTTTTTCAAGAATTACCAAAGACATCGACCGGCAAGATACAAAAATTNGAACTCCGAAAAGTTGCTAAAGATTTAACATAGCGATTAGTATAGGTAATTGCGCTAACCCAAGTCTAAAAAGTAGATAAAGATGACTGCCTTAACCCAGTATCAAAGATTGGAAGCAACGGGGATTTGGCGCAAGAGTGCTGAGGCTCAAAGGATTGATGTAATAATATCAATTGGTGAGTCATCGTTAGTTATCACTGATATAAATGAAAAACCACTCGCTCACTGGTCCCTTGCCGCACTTGCTGTGAAACAGTCTAAAGATGGGAATAAGCTATATCATCCAGATGGGGATCCCAGTGAAACCCTTGAGTTGGGGAATAATGAAAATGAAATGGCAGAAGCGATCGAAAAATTAATGAAAGTGGTGGATCGTAGGCGACCAAAGCCAGGTCGGCTGCGTATTTATAGCTTAGCATCAATTTTACTTATAATTTCGGGGTTAAGTATTTTTTGGCTTCCCACTGCTCTTCGCGATTATACCCAAAAAATAATTCCAGAAGTTAGAGAACAGGAAATTGGCGAAGCCGTGTTGAATGAATTCATTTCATTTGTTGGCGCACCGTGCTCAAGAGAACTTGGGAAAATGGCATTAGAGAAATTTGTCTCAAACTTAGGCTTTTTAGAATACAACTTTTATATAGTTCCGAGTGAAACTATTAACGTACTACATCTTCCCGGAAAAATCATTGTAATTTCAAAAGCTCTTGTAGAAGACTTTGATGACCCTGATGTGTTGGCAGGTTATGTGTTGGCCCAGATACAACGGGAAGTAAAAAGTAATGCTTTGGACGAGCTAATGAAGCAAATGAGCAATATGGAAATAATTCAGTTTCTGTTCGGAAAAAGTCCGGATGCCAAGACCCTTAGAGGCTTTTCAAAAGATTGGATCACGAAAACTAAAGTGAGTTTAGACTTAGAGAGCCTAATGAAGGAGTTCAATAATAGAGAAATTTCTTCCCTGCCATACTCATACGCCAAAGATGTTACAGGCCAAACCACGCAATTTTTGATAAATAGTGAGAAAACATCCGAAAAAGCTAGAAAACCAAGTTTGGACGATAGTTCTTGGCTTGCTTTACAGACTATTTGCGGTGGCTAACCACAAACACTACTGGCAAAGAAATAATATTTACTTCGTCCCGAACATACGGTCCCCAGCATCACCCAGTCCAGGCACAATATAACCATTTTCATTTAATTTTTCATCTACCGCGGCCGTTACAATCGGAACATCAGGATGCGCCTCTCTCATTCGCTCAACACCCTCAGGTGCAGCAAGCAAGCATAAAAACCTTATATCCCTAGCNCCNGCGTCTTTCAAACGCTGAATTGCAGCTGCAGATGAATTTCCNGTTGCAAGCATNGGATCTACCGCAATGACTACTCGGTCCTCTANGCCNTCTGGAACCTTAAAATANTACTCGACCGGCTGNAATGTTTTCTCATCTCTGTAGAGACCAACAAAACCAACGCGGGCAGACGGGATCAATTCCANNACACCATCCANAAGGCCATTTCCTGCCCTAAGAATTGATACTAGAGCNAGCTTTTTNCCTGCCATCACAGGTGCATCCATNGGAACAAGTGGTGTNTCAATNTTTTTTAANCGTGTGGGTANTTCGCGAGTNACCTCATAGGCNAAAAACTGGCTTATTTCGCGTAATAACTGTCTGAATAATGCAGTCGGAGTCTCTTTTTCTCGCATCAAAGTAAGCTTATGTTGGACTAATGGATGATCAACAATAATTAGGTTTTGGTCCATTCAGAATTTATCCTCTCGAGTAATATTAATTTTTGCTTCTCATCACAAAAAGCGGCGTGAATTGCATTTTGATTTATAACTTTAAAGATNTCTTCATCCCAANCAAAAACATCTTTAAGATTATTATATTCTGTTGTCATGGTTGTATTAAANAAGGGTGGNTCATCAGTAGATACTGTNACTGAGACACCGCTNTTTAANAGTGANTCAATAGGATGCANTGANAGCTTTTCAAATATACCAAGAAATACATTTGAACCAGGGCAAACTTCCAATGTTATTTCTTTATCGATAGCTTCCCTTATTAAATTCTTATCATTAATTATTTGAACGCCATGNCCCAAACGGGTAACGCTNAGATCNTGGATCGCCTGTCTCACGCTCTCAGCTCCTCCCCATTCACCTGCGTGTGTNGTTAATCCTAGCCCAGCCTCCTCAGCCATATCAAAAGAGAATTTAAAATCTGCTTGGCTACCGACTAGTTCATCACCCCCCATGCCAAAACCTACAACAAATTTGGAAGCGGTTTCTGCTGCACAAATCGCAGCTCTTTTGGCTAGGGTTGGCCCATTATGTCTAATGCAAGTTACGATGCCTCGCATTTCTATCCCTAGATCTTTTTTTGCAATATCCGCTGCACTCTCTATCGCCGCCAAATATTCCCTCCATGCAGTTAAATCTCCTCCACCACAAAAATCTGGTGAAATAAAAACTTCTGTATANATNACACCATTTTCTGCCGACTTTTCTAATATTGANAAAGTAAGACGATGAAAATCNTCTGGTTCTTTTAATACCTGACACGCAGCTTCATAAGTNGATAAGAATTNATTAAAANTTGAAAAACTATAATCGCCGTNNGCATTGAAAATACCAGATAGATCAACNTTCTTTTCAGCCGCAAGTTGNTNGATNAAACTNGGCGGNGCTGCACCCTCATGNTGCAAATGAAGCTCGATTTTCGGCAATTTTCTCATATTCATAAGAGACTCTTTCCGGGACCAATTGTAGGTAAACTCATAAAATTAGCAACTGTTGCAGCAACATCAACGAAATTCACTTTTGTATTTTTATTGGGAGAAGCGCCTACCATGAGAATAGGAACATTTTCCCTAGTGTGCTCAGAACCGCTCCAGGTTGGATCATTTCCATGGTCAGCAGTTAGAACTAAAAAATCATCTTTCCTTAATTTACCAATTATTTTTGAAATTTCGGTATCAAACCACTCTAAAGCTTTTGCATAACCGGAGATATCACGTCTGTGGCCGTACAACGTATCAAACTCTACAAAATTACCAAAAATAAAACTATCATCAGATCCAGTTTCAATTTCTGATTCCAGCGCTTGCATTAATTGAACATCCTCACCCTTTATAAGGCGATCGAAACCACGCATTGAAAAAATATCCCCTATTTTTCCCAAGGCTAATGTTGCAATTCCATCTTCTTGCATCCATTCACTTAGTACTTTTTTAGGAGGCGCCATAGCAAAATCACGCCGGTTGATGGTTCGTGACCATCCAGACTTATTGTTGCCAATAAAAGGACGAGCAATCACTCTGCCCACGTTCATTTTATGAAGGTAAGGTGCCAGTAAGTGACATAAATCATATAAGCGAGATAAACCAAAATACTCTTCATGAGCTGCAATCTGAAAAACACTGTCAGCCGACGTATAACAAATTGGCTTACCAGACTGGCAGTGCTTCTCACCAAGTTCATTCAGTATTTCTGTTCCAGATGCATGACAATTGCCCAGAATACCGTCAAGTTTCCCAAGGTCACAAATGAGGTTCACTAATTCTGTATCAAACGCCTTATCAGTATCTGGAAAATAGTGCCAATCACGGTCCAATGGTACACCAGCTAACTCCCAATGACCTGTTATAGTATCTTTTCCCATCGATACCGGGGCCGCGACCGCATATGCTGCTCCTTTTTCAACGATTGGAATGTTTGGGGCTGTATCTCCGGTTGATAAAGAAATCGCATTTCCCAGACCTAAAGATTGTAAAGTTGGAACCCGCAAGGGACCAGTTCGGCCTTCACTTGCAATGCCAGACTCGCATGCTTTTGCAATATTGAGAATAGTATTTGAGCCTGAGTCACTTATAGAGCCATTAAAATATTTATCCGAGTCGATGGCCCCTCCAACCCCCACAGAATCCATTACNAGAAGTATAGCTCTGGGCATTAAATTACTCGCTTCAAAACTAACTCTGCTTCTTTAGGAGGGGTATCGCTCACTTTCACTGCTTTTAAAACTTGTATTTTTGCTGATTCCGCATGATCAATACGCGCGGCGTGAATTTTAAGAATTGGCGTTCCCTTTGACAATTTCGTCCCAACACTAATGATATCACTAAATCCTACAGCATGATCAACTTTGTCCGTTTCGACGAGTCGCCCTCCACCAAGTTTAACAACGATATTACCCAAGAATTGCCCATCCCATCCTACTAAATATCCTGAAGTAGAGGCACAAACTTCAATAACCGCAGTGGATTCCGGAAGGTACCTGCCAAAATCATTACCAAAATTGCTGGGACCTCCCATTAATGCAATCATTTCACTAAATTTTTCCATAGCAGCGCCATTATTGATTTGTCTCTCTAATTCGACCGACGCTTNTTGTGTATTTTTAAATANTTTTTGAGCTGTGAGGATCTCNGCGCCAAGCGANACCGTTATAGACCGCAATCTNCCTCCCTTATCTCCAGACATAACNCGAACTGCTTCAACTATTTCAAGGGCATTGCCCATTGCAGGAGCTAGAGGTTGGTTCATGTCCGTTATAAGACCAGTTGTCGGACAGCCCGCCTCATTTGCCGTTTTAACCAANGCCTGCGCNAGTTTAGTAGCCTGGTTTAANTCTGTCATGAATGCTCCAGACCCACATTTAATATCTAAAACTAAACCATCTAATCCCGAAGCAAGTTTCTTTGATAAAATAGAGGCTGTAATAAGGTCTAAGCTATCAACAGTTGATGTAACGTCTCTTACTGCATAAAGCCGCTTATCCGCTGGGGCAATGTCTTGACTGGCTCCTGCGATTACACAACCACAATTCTCGATAATTTGGACGAGTCTTTTATCGGAGAGCATGACCTTCACACCTGGGATTGACTCAAGCTTATCTAAAGTACCACCTGTATGTCCTAAACCTCTTCCAGAAATCATTGGAACACAAACACCGACTGATGCAAGAAGTGGAGCTAGAACAAGTGAAACACAGTCACCAATCCCGCCAGTTGAATGCTTGTCCAAAACCGGTGCTCCAACGTCCCAAGATAAAGTTTTACCGCTATCCCGCATTGCTAAAGTCCAGTGAGTTCGAGATTGCTGGCTGCCCAAGCTGTTTAATGCAACAGACATTGCAAAGGCTCCTGCCTGTGCATCAGTAACCGTACCATTTGCTAACCCTCTCGCAAACCAGACTAGTTCATCCTTGGTTAACGAGACCTTATTTCTTAATTTTGATAGTAATGATTGAGCAGTGAAGTTTTTCATATCTCAGTAAAAAAGTCATTGCTGAATGAACCGGGTAAAAGGTCCCTTACCGAAGTGGTCTTTTCCTTTCCACTTATTGTGGCCATTGTTACNGGAACATCTGGCTTAGAAAATTCTGCCAGTTTTTGGCGACAGCCACCACATGGNGGNACGGGNTCTTTGCAATCAGCTATTACATAAACCTCTGCTATTTCCCTTTGACCAGTAGCACACATCGCTGCAATAGCTGCTGCTTCCGCACATGTCCCTTCCGGATATGCAGCATTTTCGACATTAACTCCTGAAAATATTGATCCATCAATAGTTTTAATTGCTACTCCAACCTTAAACTTCGAATATGGAGCGTAAGCATTTGACCAAACACTCCTTGCTATATCTTTCAGCATAAAACTACCCCTATAAGTCGGTACGTATAACCTTTATCGACTTTATAAGATTTGACAAGAAAGCTTTGTGGNAACAGCGTATATACGAAAGTAATAAAATTAGTTTAATATTAAACTATATTTANAGAAATTAATTTCCACGGCCTATTTTCTTTGCAAAATAACATATTATGGGGTGTGGCTTNGTCANAAATTGATTNTCCGATTAATTACGTCGCGTGGTAGTTTGAGTNGACATATTGAGGGTTTTAAATAACTTTTATATTGTCTGTTATCGTCTTGTTGCGAAAGATTGCGTTTAAAAATGGTTAAAAATTTAAAAATTAAAGACGCGGCCTCTGTAATATTAATCCGCAATAGTAAATCAAGTCCATCTGTTCTTATGGGACAGAGGGGCAAAAATGCTAGCTTTATGCCTAACAAATTTGTCTTTCCAGGAGGAGCCGTTGAAAAAAATGACTTTCAGGTAAATTCTTTCA
>FUFK010037834.1_pt1 | contig 40148 bp, 33 predicted proteins | sample 1021851 | NCBI WGS metagenome assembly FUFK01 (sample SAMEA51879418, study PRJEB19060) | metagenome
ATCAATGCCCAAAAGCCTCAAGAGGTGAAAGAGAACAGGGTCTTCAAGATCATGAAAGCAAAACAGGACATGAAGCAGTAAACAGAAAAGAAGGATCGGCCGGCCTTAACAACCCAAGAGCCGGAGCCGGAAGAACTGCAACTAAAGTAAAGAACTTTCACCCAACTGTGAAGCCTGTAAAATTAATGAGTTGGTTAGTTCGGTTGGTAACTCCGATCGATGGTGTTGTTGTGGATACCTTTTGCGGATCTGGAACTACACTTGTAGCAACTGAACTTGAAGAAAAATACAACGGGATCGGTATTGAGATGAATCCCGAATACTGTGATATAATTTTTGGGAGGGTGAAACATGCCAGCAAAAAAGAAAAATAAACCACCGATCAAAAAGTCATATCTAGAAACACGGCCTGATTCAATTAAGCGATTCCTTTCCGCGATCAAACAAGGAGCCACAATAAAATTGGCTGCTGACTTTGCTGGAATTAGTGAAACCGCGTTTTATCGTTATCTGGATCTTGGTCGCGAAACAGAAGATACAATCTATCACAAATTTCTTCTCGACTTCAGAAAAGCAAAAGCAAGTTTGGTAATTAAGCATTTGATGAACATCAACACAAAAGCCGATGATGATTGGCGAGCGTCAAAGTACATTCTTGCTCTTAATGGAATTGTCGAACAATCCAAACCAGAGATCGAGGTGAATATCAATCTCGAACAAGTAGACACAAAAGGCTTGATTGAACAGCTTCAAAAAACAGAGGACCTCATGAACTTAAAAGGACCAGTCATAGACATAGATGAAGAATAAAAATTAATTAATTAATTATATGTTGAAAGAACAAATAAAACTCCGTACCCAACTCATCCAATTACAAAAGCGATCACCACTTGCACTTGCACAATTGTGGGTTCCTCATTGTCACCGCTTTGATGGTTTGGCAAAAGAATCACCGCGCGAAAAAGGCTGCGGAAAACCGATGAAAAGAATTGATGGTAACATTTGGGAGTGTTCCACGTGCAACATTAGAGAAGTGAGAACTTCACAACGAGATCCATTTCATGATCTTGGAGAAGAAGCCACAGCTGTGTTTGGAGGAAATCGCGCGGGAAAATCAGAAATTGGCGCAATGTTTTCTGTAGCAACAGCAGCATCTTCATCTGAATGGTGGGTCCGTGAATGGTTGCAAAATAACAATTTGCCTTTTGATATTGTGCCAACCAAACCAAGTGATGTTCTTGTTAGTGCTCTTTCTTATTCTGATGCACTTGCTTATGTAAGACCAAAAATTTCAAAGTTTCTTCCGGCCGGCTGTCGATTCAAGAACTGGAATTCACACAACAGAGCAAAAGTAATTTTGCCGAATGGTGGGACCATAATATCAATGAGTGCTGATAGTGGTCGTAGAAAATATCAGGGTATTGGAAATATCAAGCTCGCTTGGCTGGATGAAGAACACCCACAGGATATTTTTGAAGAGTCGCTTTTGCGGTGTGTAGATGCTCGCGGAAAAATTTTGCTAACAATGACACCCCTACTTGGTATCACTTGGCCGAATGAACTTTTTGTAAATACTGATAAAACCGATTCATTTAAATACCACTTTCTCTCCGGCCTTGATAATCCGTATGTTTCATCGGTAAAAATGCGTAAAGCAACAAGTCATCTATCTGAAGCATCACAGCAATCAAGATTGTATGGTAAATTTACAAATCAAACTGGCCTCGTCTACCCAGAGATCAACCAGAAAATCCACGTGATCAAACCGATCGAAATAAAAAAAGAGTGGAAACGTTTTCTAACCATTGACTTCGGTGTGGTGAACCCGTTCGCATGTCTCGTTTGCTGCCTTGATGAAAACACAAATACGCTCTTTGTTGTGGATGAATATTACCGAACACAACAAACCACAATTGCAAACGGTCATGAAGTAAATAGACGATTCAAAAAATACGCGCCTTTTGAATTTGTTGTTTGTGACCCTGAGAGCAAAGACTCCAGAATGATCTTGGCTCGAAATTGCAATCTTCCAAACAAGCCAGCTCCGAAGCACTTAGGTGTGGTGAACACAATCAACCTTGTTAAACATAGACTCCAGTTGCAAGCTGATGACAAACCACGGCTTTATATTTTCAACAGGTGCAAAGAACTCCTTAAAGAGTTTCGCCTGTATTCATGGGCAAAAAATCAACAAAAAGATCTTCCACAAAAGAAGCACGATCACGGTCTTGACGCTCTGAGGTATCTTTGTGCTTTTTTGTACCGCATGCAAAGGCACTTGTAAAATAGTTCATAATATCCGCATTTATATTGTAATATTCTTTTACATAATTAATTAATTATGATATATATAGAGTACAAACATAAACACGGAGATCAAATGTTTGAAGAAGAAAAATACAAGAAGTCAGATATAGAAGCACATGAATTGCCAGAAGATGCAGATGAGATTTTTGCAGAAATGCACAAAGATGAATTTGATGTTGAAATGTATTTCAACGATGCGCCAGTAAGATTATTGATAATAGAGACGATGGAAGTAATCACGCTTCCCACCTCTTCATGGTTGGCCATGCAAGATTATGATTTTGCATGGGCTATGGATAATTTTGAAGTGATCAACTAAGGAGAGTAAAATGAAAATATTTGTAATTGAATATAAAACAGGGATCCGCAAAGCAATTTGCGGATCTGGTGAAAACAATCACTTTACCCAAGAGGATGCTCTAAAAGTTATTGACCTTCTTCTTGTTGATCGAGAATTCATCGAAGACGCTTATTTTGTGGAGGTGGAAAAATGAATCTATATAAAACATGGAGGCAGCATGTTGGAAATCTGGAAGAAGAAATTAAATATGTTGTTGCAAAAAACGAGGAGGATGCAATTTTGCAAGCTGACACATTTCTTTTCAAAGTCTTAGCTATTCAATTTGTAAAAAAGATCTTTTGAAAAAATAGATTTGCACAAAGGGCCTACGGGCCCTTTTTTATTTTCTCAAAAATTGCATAAAAATGCTATATACCCACATGAGATCAAGGAGTCTAAAATGGATGAATTGACAAAATACGCGCTTGATTATGGAACCATGGGAATCATGGCATACGTGTTTTTCTGGTTGTATTTGCGCCAACAGAAAAAAATAGATGATATGCACAGCACACAAAAAAAAGAAGAAGAAAAAATACGCGAACGTTTTACAGCTGTAATTGAAAAATATGATCTTGAACGTGACCAACTGTTGAAAGAAAGGTTTGAATCACTGGCGAAATTACAGACTGAGGTGTATAATCTTAAGGAAAAAATCAATAAAATACTCAAGGATTAAAAAATGAGCATTTGGAAAACATTCACTTCTTTTTTTGTAAGACAGGCCAAGATCGAGGAGAAACCAGATAAACCAAACTATGGTGTTTCATGGGGTTCATCACCGAACGGCACACAACCAGTTTTTCCTCCGCGCGATGCACTGAACGCATATTCAGAACATGCATATCTCTACGCAGCAGTAACAAGAGTCAGTGAAGATCTTGCTGCGTTGCCTTTGCAACTGACAAGAGGAAAAGGGAAAGACAAAGAAATTATTGAAGATCATCCTGTGCTTGAACTGCTTGCAAATCCAAACTCACAAAGTGACGGCTACCTTTTTAGACAACAATTGATTCTTGATTTGTTGCTTAATGGCACCTTCTTTGTGTTGATGGTTGGGAAAGGTGAACAACCAACTTCAATAATGAGGCTACACCCAGAAGAAACAAAATTTGTGACCGATGATAAAATCGGTGTGGTTGGCGTGATAAACACTTCTTATGGTAGTTCCGTGCAATATCCGATCGATCGTGTTCTTATTGGTCGCAATCCAAGTTTTTCAAAAGGCCCGCAATCCGCATATGGTGTGGGTGTGGTTTCGCCTCTCTATCGCGAGCTTCAGGCCGATGTAAACTCGATGATGTTAGCAAGTCAGGCAAGTGCTTCTGGTACGCCCTCGGTGATTATTTCCCCAAAAGATGAAAGTGATATCTGGCCAGAGCAAACGAGGAGAGAGGTAATCAACAGTTACAAATCTATGGCAAAGGCTGGCGGTGTTATTGCGCTTAGTGGAATGGCGAACATTGACATGTTGAATTTGAAGCCTTCTGATATGGAATATGAAAAGTCAAGAATCTTCGCAAGAAATTCCATATCTGCAACACTTGGATGCCCTCCGACAATTTTGGGTATTCCAGATACGGCAAACTATGCAACAGCGCTTGAACAAAGAAAAACATATTGGACTAACCAAATTCATAAAGCAAAAAAACTTGATATTGTCTTTTCAAAATTAGCAAAGTTGTGGGATCCTTCATTGGATATACAACACAATTTTAATGGTATTGAAGCACTTGAAAATCGTGATGCTGCATTATTAAGAATTAAACAACATATTGAAAATGGTTTCAGTGTTGCTGATGCATATACATACGAAGGGCTTGAAGATGCACCCTTTGATCGTCCAGAAGAGGAAAGAAGCCTTGAACCACTGAACGAAGAAGACAAAAATATTCTTACTGAATTAATTGCAAGAAGTGACGATCAACGCGAACGATTGTGGCGCGAATACATTGAACGGAAACATGAACCGGCCGAAAAGGAGTTTTTGAAGGCTTCTAAATTGTACCTTTCAAAGATGAAAAAACTGATATTGAAAGAGTTCGATGAATTAAAAAAGCACTACATAATAACAATTCACGGTGAACAAAGGGCCTATCTTAAACGCGGTACAAATCTTGTTTTTAGTATGGTTACAGAAAATGAATCAGCGCGAATTATGGAAGAAACAATTGGTCCTGTATTTGAAAAGCACTTTACAAACTCATATCAAGAATTGTTCTCCAAGTTTGGATCTGGTCTTGAACAGCGAAACTTTGAACGAGCATTAAACCTCAGAGTGGTTCGCAATTTTGTAAAATCATTGAGTCGCAATCTCTACCGAACCACAAAAACCAAGGTCAACCAAATAATTGAACGTGGATTTGTTGAAGATCTTACTGTTTCAGAAGTTCGTTCATTCATCGAAAATTCTTCAACGTTTCAAGAATCAAGAGCAAAAAATATTTCAACAACCGAGGCAACAAAATCAATAAATGCTGGTTATGTTAATGCAGCTGCTGATCTTGAATCAGAAGGTGTGAAATTACAAAAAAGGTGGCTCAGTGTTCAGGATGATAAGGTTCGTGATGCTCATGTTGTTCTTGATGGTGTTACAATCTCAGTGAATGACGAATTTGAATCAGAAGGTTTCACTGCAAGTGCGCCCGGCGAATTTGGCGATGAAGCTCTTGACATCAATTGCCGTTGTACTCTGGAATTTATAGAAATTAATTAATTAATTAATTAAATAGAATATTCTCTACACAATAAATTGTTGAAGTATTCAAAATTTGGATGTATAAAGATACTGGTGGGTTTATGCAATTTCAACAAGTTAAGATCAAAAAATACACGAAGAAAAACAAAGACGTTGTAACGTTCATTGCGTCAACTGATGATGTGGATCGTTATTCTGACATCATTGACCAGAGTTCTTGGATACTTGAAAATTACAAAAAAAATCCAGTGATCTTATTCAACCACAATTCGCAAGCCCTCCCGATTGGTCGTGGCAACCCACGAATCGAAAATGGTAAACTTATGATCGATGTGGAATTTGATACAAAGGATGAACTTGGAGCGAAGATTGCGCGCAAAGTAAAAGACGGTTTTATGAATGCTGTGTCTGTTGGGTTTAATCCGCGCAAGTCGATCGAAAGAAGTAAGCTACCCACTGAACACAAATATTACGGTGAACGCGGAACGTATTTCCAAGATGCTGAATTGTTAGAAGTCTCAGTGGTAACCATTCCAGCAAACGCGGCCGCCATCGCTGCAAAAAAATATGGTCTTGAATCATTGATTGAAAAATTGCTTACAGTGTTAAAACAAAAAGTCGATTATGGCCTTAAGAGCAATGCAAAAGAAGCAATGGAAGTATTGAGTGAAGCAACGCAAACTGCATTGAAAAATAAAGCAAAGGCACACAATGAAAAACATGGTGATAATCCAGCCAAGAAATTAACCAACTCGAATTATTTGGCTGTGTCATATCATCGAGGGTTGGCCGCATTCCATAACAATCCGGCTTCAGTAAGACCAAATGTTTCATCAGATAATCAATGGGCCATGGCAAGAGTTAACGGTTTGTTGTACGCAATGAGAACCGGCCGTTATCGATCTGGACAATTCGATGTGGATTTGTTACCGGCTGAACATCCAATTAAAAAACGGAAAGAGAAAATGAAAGATGAAGACAAGAAGGAAAAAGCAACATTGATGCTTGATGAAGAACAGATCATGATGATGAAAGAAATCATCGAAGGTCTTCGTGGTGCTGTTGAGATGCACGGCAAACAGGCCGACATGCTTCAGGCAATGATGGATCAAAAACAACCAGAAGAAGAAGATTCTTATCATGATGAAGATTCTGAAGATGAAGATGACAAAAAGAAGATGAAGGATGAAGAGGAAGAAGATAAATATCATCATGACGACGACAAAGAAGACAAATATTATTATCGCCAAACGGACTTTCCCCAAAAAGGCGATGATGAAAAAATTAGCCTTCGCAACTCAAATCACAAAATGTTTCCACTTTCATACGCTCGCAGAATCAAAGAAGAATATCCGGAGATCTGGAAAGCCGGTGGAAACATCAAAGGTAACGCTCAATTTTCGATCCTATCAAAAATTCAAGATGAAAACAACGGTGCGCCAAAAACCAAAAGCCAAGAAGATGCAATTAAACTTCGCGAAGCTTGGGCCGCGCGTCACAAAGAAGATTTTCGTTTGGCTGGCGTTGTTGCACAAATGAAATGGCTGGTTATTGGTTCCCGTGGTCTGGATCACATGAAACAAGTAATCAACGATGAGATCGATAAAAGAGAAGAACGATTTTTCAATGAGGCTTTATTGGCCGCTTTACTACAATAGGAGACAATCATGTCAAATAAATTGGCAAATGAAGCCAGACAAATAATTGACGGTATTCGCCGACATCAACAAAATTCTGAATCCAAGATGGTTAACATTGAACGTCAAGTTTCAGATTTGAAAACAGCCATGCAAAAAATGACCGAAGCCCAAGAAAAGCCAGTGGTCATTGAAGCAAAAAATGATGGTTTGAAACAATACGTTCGCGATGAAGGTGTTCAACTTTTCACAAAGAAGCGTTCAATCAACATTCCAAATTACGGAAATGTCACCATCAAAGAAGAGGGCTTGATTGATACACAGAAGAATCATTCTGAATGGCACCACGACTTAAAGGAGATTGTTACAAAGAAAAATCTTCTTCGTACTTTTTGTGAGCATACACCGAAAACAGATGCTGAATTAATTCGTCACCTTGACAAAGCGCCCTCTTTCATGAAAGCCGCGATTCAAAAAAGTTTGTATGATGCTGCCGGAAAAGGAGCAGAATTCATTCCTGATGACTTCCGTGATCAACTCTATATGACTTACAAAACACCAAGTATGCTTGCTGAGCAATTTGAGGTGGTTCCAACACAATCCAATGTGGTTTTAATTCCAAGATTTGACAATCCCGGCGGAAGACCATTTATCAAAGGTGTTCTGGATAGTGATAGTCCAGCAGATAATATTTTTACAGCTTCAACTCCAACAACTGCTCAGGCGAGTATTTCAATAAAAGGATTTGCAGCACGTTACAGAGTTTCAGCTGATTTGATTGAGGACTCAGCTGTGTCAATCTTGCCAGCGCTTCAACAATCTATATTGCGAGATCTTTCAGATGGATACGAAGATTGTATGCTTAACGGTGATACTACTGATCCACATGCGGACGCTCTTGCAAACTGGAACATAAGATCCCGATGGGGAACTTCACCTTCACTTGGTGGAACCTCGGACCATCGTAGAAACTTTATTGGACTTCGTGAAGCTGCTGCACAGGCTGGTGTTAGAAATACAGCGATCTTGGGTGGTGCCGCAATTACAGCAGATGATATAATTTCTGGTTTGGCGTTAATGGCTGAGTATAGCAGTCAAGAAATGATGTTGATCACATCACCAGAAATGCTTTTGTCATTGTTAAAGTTAGACGCTGTTCAAACCATTGACAAGTATGGTCCAGCTGCAACAATTGTCACTGGTTCTCTGGCTTCAATTTATGGTATGCCTATACTGGTTTCCCGTTACATGGGTGCGGATCTTAATGCAAACGGTGTTTTTGATAATGGTGGTGGTACAAAATCAGGCTTGATTCTCGTTAACCGTTCAAGTTATAAACATTATCAGCGTCGTGGAATAACAGTAGAAACACAAAAAGATATCAACTCTGATGCTGTTTCGGTTGTTGCAACATTGCGAAGAACCTTTGCGAGTCCAGATCCATCAGCAACAAAAAATGTTGCCTATCTTTGTAACACTGAAGACTTTTAAAAATGGCATTAGTTAGCGCGTCAACATTAAGAGAGTATCTACCAGAGATCGCAGGTAACACTGCGATCGATGGAGAACTTAATAATCTGATTGCAAGAGTTGAAAAATTGATTGCAAACTTTCTGGGTTTTCCGTTTAACGAAAGTTTGTTGTCTCCAACTCTTGAATCAGCGAGTTATACTTTTTTTGTTGACGCGCCAACTTTTAATGATGTCTATACATTACAATTACCCATTGCACCAGTCACCGCAGTTGCATCGGTGCATGCAGATTCAACAAGAGAATATAGCACTTCAACATTGATCGATTCATCGACTTATTCGATTGATCAAAAATATGGAAGAATTATTCTCTCTCCAAAAACTGCGACAACTCTTTTTGCTTCTGGTTATCGTGCCAACAAAGTCATCTGCACAGCGGGATTTGCAACAGCGCCAGCAGATCTTGAACATGCAATTTGTGTGCTTGCATCTATGGCGCAAAGAAATAAAACGAATCAAGGAAAAGAAAGTCTCACTTCGAGAAATGGAAGCATAAGACTTTCGCCAAAGAAGATGCCGCCAGAAGTCAAAGAAGCATTGTATCCATACAGATCACCCACTTCTGTTTTTTAGTGTGATCTGATGATACTATCGAAATTTATAGAAAAATTATTCAAAAAAAGCACCAGTTTACCTGATGCTATTTTTAATGAAGTTCAAGAATTACAAAGTTCATTGTTAAAAAAAGCGCGGCTTAATGCAACAATTGATCCACGTAGAAGATCTGGGAACCTTTACAATTCAATTTCTGCTGATCGTGTAAAAGTCGGCAAAAAATCAAGAATCATTCTTCAGGCTGGTGATCAAAAAGTTAATTATGCTGGATATGTCGAGTTTGGTACAAGTAGGATGTATCCAAGATTATATTTGACAAAAGCATTTGCTGAAGTCGAAAGAGAAACACCTAAGCGCCTTTCAAGATTCATATCTACATATATGAGGGTGAAGTAATGGCTGATTCTCGTATTGTGCAGATCCACAAAAAAATTGCTGAACTGGTTGCCGTTGATTTTACCTCTGGAAGTTCAGAGCTGAATTTTTCCGGTCGTGGTTTTCGTGTGGTCCAACTTGACAATATTATGATCCCATCAGTTGGGATTAAGTTTGTTGATTCAATTGAAGAAAATACAAATGTTTCTCTTGGTCGTTATCGAGCAAAAGCAATTTTTGAAGTATACGCTTTTTGTGGTGGAACGACAAACGAAGCGCGAACAGATGCAGCACTGAACAGTTGTTCAGATATGGTTAAAGCACTTACAGCAAATAGACAATTAAATCTTGGAACTCTTGTTGATGATATTATGTGCGACTTTATGAGTATTGACGGTGATATTCTTGGTGTCGATGGTGTTGGAGTTGGTTACGTGAGGGTTAATGTATTTTATCAAACAGATGATGGTGCGTAATGACTTGGTATGATTCAGCTTACAAAAGAAGATACCCTGTGACAGTTGATGTAACTGGTGGCGCAGAATCATCTGGAACTGAAGATGTGTCAATCACGTTTCCAAGTGACTGGGACGATTTTTGGACAAATATCAGATCTGATTTTAATGATGTTATCATTACAGATTCAAACGGTACACTTCAGAGTTTCCACCGTGCAACTGAAAACTTTGCGAATAGATCTTTGCAAATCAATGTTGATAATGTGACATTTGCAAATCGTAACAGTATCAATATTGTTTATGTGTATTTTAATAATCCAGATGAGTCGACCGATCGGTCAGCTGCTTTCGTGCCAGCATCGCCAAAGACCGGAAAAATATTTCTTGCCGCACCTTCAAACAGAATTGTTTCACAACCGATTCCACGAAACGGAACCACAACGCCAAACAGTGTTTTTTCAAAGACATCAGTTGATGAAGTGTATATTTGGTTTCGTGTCAATTCATTGCTTGCAAGTCGCGTGAGTGCTTATAATGATCGGTTAGATTTTGAGTCTGTGGATTATATAAAAGTGCAATCATTGGATTCATCTTCCACAAATGACACAAACAGATATATTGAATTGAACACCGCAGTCATTCCGGGCTATATTGGCGTATATGTCAAAGGCGGAACGAATGCAACCGATTACACAGTTGAATGCAGAATCCAAACCGTAGGAACTGGACCATTCAATCAGATATTCAGTTTGCGCGCACTATTACAAATAAGAGACTTATTACCAATTTAGAGGAGAAAAATCATGCCAATACAATTCGGAAGAAACGCCTACGTAAATGTTTCATCAGTTGCTGAAACAACATACGGTGACAATGGGAGCGCAGTTTTCAGTGTCTTTAATCGCATATTTTCATGTTCTCTTCAGCGGGTTCAAACGCGTGAACAAGTAACACATCTATCAACTTCCAGTGGCGCTTTTTCAAAAGCGCAATTTGCTGTTCAAACTGAAGTGACCGGTACCATCGAAATGCCTTTGTATTATGCCGGATCAGGTGCTTGGATACATTATGCGATGGGAACTTCATCATCTACATCTGGACCTGCGCCTTTTACACATACCTATCAAGCTAACACGGTTGATCTTGAATCTTTTTGTCTTAAATTTCAAAGAGGTACTGGTGGTAATGAAGAGTTCAAGGGTTGCATGATTGCTTCTATGACAATTAGCTGTGCATCTGGAGAAGAAGCAAGATTAAGTTGTGACATCATTGGTCAAGATTCAACAGCGCGATCCGGATCAGTTACACCTTCTTATGGTTCAGGCGCTCAAGTGCTACACAATCAAGCTACAACAAACGCTTTGAAATATACACCAAACGGTGGAACTGAACAAAATTACACACTGCGATCTTTCGAATTCAATCTTGATAACAAATTAGAACGTCGTGATAAGTTGGGTTCATTGCTAACTGCTTCACCTGATGTTACTGATATTCGTGAAGTTACAATATCCTGTGTTGCTGATCTTGAAGATGAGACAATATACAATCATCATCTTGACGGCACCTCTGGAGAAGTTCTAATTAAATTTATTAGTGGAACCGATGAAGTTAACATTGTTCTTTTCAACGCGGTCGTTATGGAATACTCCGATGAGGTAACTTCGGTTGGGCGATTAGAAAGAAATTTCACCTTCAAAGGCTTCGCGGATGCTACAAATGAAGCATGTAGGATTGTGATTCAAAATGATGAATCAAGTTCTAAATCAAATTAATTAATTAATTAATTCAATTCATTTTTTGGAGATCGAAAATGAAGGATGTACTAAACAATATTATCAAAAATTCACGATGGACTTATCCCATCTTCGACGGTGCAATAATCGTTGAAGGTAGGATTCTTTCTCCAAGTGAAGCTGAAATTTGTGGTCTTAGTTCTGCGCTCATCGCAAAGAGCATTCTCACGGATGAACAGATTCAAAAAATTGGACTTGCACAACAAGAAGAAAACACAGAAGAATCAATGGATGATTTGTTGAAAATATTGCAACAATTCAATCCAGATAAGATTCTTAAAATGGCTGAGTCGCAAGATAAGATTTTGGTTCAATGCGTGCAGCGTGCTTCTTCTGATAGTGGAAAAAAGTGGCAAGATTTTCGTTTGGTCCTTAACGAGAATCAGCAAAGCGCCAAAAGCAATTCTTTGTGGGTTGGTATGCTCGAAGACAAAGACAGAAAAGCAATGATTGATTTGTGTTTGCAAGGTCACAAAAAAGCAAGTGAAGAAATCCGGAGGTCACTTTGAAGGCGATCAAGAAACATTTGCGATCTATTGTGTTGTTGCAAGGTCTTTTGGTTGTCTACCTTCTGATTTGCTTGGCCTGAGTTGGCATGAACTTTTGTTCAATGTACAGTGCGCACAACATAGATCGGATGTTTTCAGGAAACTGATGCAGCAAAGTAATCGAAAAAAGGCTATGTTATTCCCAACAATTAACCTCGGTGATCTTGCTGACGTTTTATAGGTTTTTAACATGGCCAATGTAGTTGATTTTGTAATGCAAATAACAGCGGGAAAATCGCCCGTTAATATTAGAAAGATAGCTGATGAACTTTCAAAGCTAAAATCAAAGTTGGGTGATGTTCAAGATAAAGCAAAAGTATCATTCAAAAAATTTGGTGAATCAGCAAAAAAAGCAAAAGCAAAAGTAAAAGATCTTTCTATTGGCTTGGCAAAGGTTACAGCTGTAGCTGGTGGATCTGTTGCTGCGTTTGTTAAAATGAATCAAGTGATTGCTGATTCCACAAACGAAATAATTGATGCTTCAACAAGGTCGGGGATTGCTGCTGAGACTTTGGCGGGTCTTCGTTTGGCTGCAGAAGGTTCCGGCAAATCTTTTTCATCGCTCGAAAGAGGGCTTGATCAATTTTCAACAAGGATGCTCGATACTTCAAGAGGAACTGGAGAAGCTAAAAAAACATTTGATAGTTTAGGAATTTCTGTTGTTGATGCACAGGGTAACCTTCGAGATACAAATTCTGTTTTCATGGAGACCATAAAAAAACTTGGTCAAATGACAAACGCTACAAAGAGGAATGCAGATATTAACAAACTCTTTGGCCGTTCTGGAATGACCTTGATTCAGTCAGGTGCAATAGAAAATCTTGATGAATTTATTGGAAAAGCAAAAGAGCTTGGTCCGGCTTTTGATGAAAATGGTATCGAAAAAGCCGCAGAATTTCAAAGAGGAATGGCTGATTTTAAAACTGCTTCAGTTGGCGCATTAAAATTAATTCTTGAAGGTTTAACTGGTGAAGAAGGTCTTGGAAAATCATTGTCATCACTTGCTGAAGATATGGTAAATTTTTCTGCTGGTTTTGGAATATTTATGGAGGGGATAAGAAATACCTTTGCAGGATTAAAAATATTCACAGCAGATCTTGGTGATGATCTGGCTGAACTAATAGAACAATTGCGAGAAATAGATGCTTCACAAATTCAACAAATTGCTGGCGGTGTTGCTGCTGGTTTTGGTGGTGCTGCTTTTGCTCAAAGATTGAACGCTGGAGGAACTGCTGAAAATATTGTTGCAACACAACAAGCTGCGGATGCTGCGGGATTAAGTCTTTTTGAATATTTAGATCAACAAGCAGCACAACAAAAACAAATTCAAAAACAAGCTGAAAATCAAAGTAAAGAAACAAGAAAAGCAATAAGAGAAGGAAGATTAAATCAGCTTACCAAAAAAATTGAATCAGGTGAGATAAAAGATTTTAGAGCAATTCAAGGTCAGTTATTTTCATTAAGAGGGGAAATTAAAAAAGCTGGGGAAAGTGTTAAGGAAATTGACAAATTAATTGCTTCATTCAAAAAGCTAAGTAGAGCCGGAAAATCAAAAGGTTTACCAGCTTTGCCGAAATTCAAATTTGATTCTGGATCTGGATCAGGGAAAACTGTTGATGAAGATTTGAAAAAATTTAATGATGCAATAAAAAAAGGCGAAGAGTCATTACGGGCTTATGAGAAAAAAGCCAATGAGTTAAATCAGAAAACTTTATCAAAATTAGATAAACAATTTTTAAAATTAGCTGAGAATGTAAGATCGGGTAATGTAAACTTTGAAGAAGCTGGAACTGAAGCCAACATTTTGAAAATGAAATTTGAAAATGTTGGTCTTGATACAACAAACCTAGATCAGCTCATCGAAAAAATAAATGAATTGCAAGATGCGAGCCGCAGAGCGCAGAACTTAGATTTTGCTTTAAAAATATCAGCTGATGTTGTTGGTTTGGCCGGTGGTGACATTCAAGGATTTTTAAGTAGTATATTTGAAAAAACCTTGCAAGGTCAACAACTCCAAACAGCAAATCTTGCACTTGGTCTAAGTGGTGCGATTGCTTCACTGGGTGAACAATTTGTAATGGCTGGAGATCAAGCTATTGATGAAGAGAATGCAAGAAGAGAACAGAGAAATATCGCCTTGATGGAAAAAGCATTTGGCCGTTCATTGAGTGAACAAGAAAAGCAAAATGTCAAGAATCGTATCAAGTTAAGCGAAAAAGAAGAACGCGCTATTCGTGAACAAGCAGCAAAAGATAAAGTAGCAGAAGATGTTGAACGATTTAGTTTGGCAATTAAAACCGGCTTGCAAGTTCTTCCTAGTATTTTATTTGAAGTGTTGCCACCTCTGTTTCTTCAGTTGGCCCAAGATATTGTTCAGGCAATTATTGAACTACCATTCAGAATTGGTGCAGCAATATTGGATGGAATCAAAAGTCTTTTTACCGCAATCGTTGAAGGGCCTAAAAGATTCTTTGAAGGGATCGGTTCTTTCCTCTCTGGCCTATTCGACGGGAAAAGAACTGGTGGAAGATTTGTGTCAGCAAGAAGAGGAATGCGATTTACGGGCGCGCAAGATGGTTTGGCGATGTTGCACAGAAATGAATATGTAGTACCTGAAAGTGGTGCGCGACCTCAAGCCGTGGAAAGAATTATGAATCAACAAAATGGTGGTGGTATGGTTATCAATATCAACGCGGATGTGGTTGATCGTGATGCTGTTGAAACCTTGGTTCGGAAAATAGAACAGAGGTTTCAATCATTTGGGCAATTTCAATCAACACTTTTTGCAGGTTAGTTATGGGTGCTAAATTTTACTATTATCCACAGCCAACAGGTAACCACCTTGTTACAATTGATCTTCAAGAAGATCTTGCTGAATATTATTGTGAGTATGAAGTAACAGCTGGATCCAGTGAATCCATGAACGGTAAGATTCATCAAACCACAATGCTGAATCGTGAGGTCATCACAATTGTTCGGGATAGAATGCAAGGATCGGAGACATTGGCCCATCAGTTCCTTGCGCTTCAGAATCATTTGGACCGTGGCTTTTCATGTGCTTTTGCTGCTGATGCTGACAATGCTTTTTGTCATCCATTGTCACAATTACCAGTTGGTGGTGATTCTCGTGTTCAATGTCATTCAAATCCGTTTGTAAACATGGTTGGCACAAAAACACCAGCAGCAAATGATTTTGTGGTCATCGAAAGTCAGCCGCCTAAAATGTTGCAAGAAGCGCATAAGATTCAATCTCTCGGATCTGGATTTGGTGCAACCACTGGTGGGCAAATTAATTTAAATAATTTAATTAATTTTACATATCAAGGTCCGGCCTTTCTGCGACATTACCGTTTCCATCCTGTTCTCAAAAGATTACCTGCTGATCGTGGAAAATCAATAATCACAAATGAACACGGTTTGCTCTGGTCGTTAGAAATTAGATTAACACCGGACTATGAAAACTATTTTGCTTTTCATCCGAACCAAGAATCTGATGTGCCAAGTGGCCTTTTGGCTGATGGTGTAGTTGTTGGTCCAGGCGATGTTTTTGAAAGACCCACAACAAATCTCGATAACCCGCCAACACTACAAAGGCTTGATGCGAACGTTGAGCTGAACGCTAATTTGCCGTGGAATCACTGGCGCAACTATGGAAATTAATTATGGGTTGGGATCCAAATTTTATTCTTGACCTTGGCGATTCATCAGTTGAGCCAAAATTTCTTCTCAGATTTTACAGCATGCCGGACTTTATTGGCGATCAACTTGTATTGTCTGGAGGATATAATCAATCTGGGTATCCTTCAATAGCAAAAGAAGGCCCTTCTTTTCGTGGTGTCTCTGTAATCCCGCAGACGTGGAATGTATCATTTGGGTCTTTCAGCGTTCCTTTGTGTGGTGATATTACAAACCTTTTTCCTACAATTCGCAAAGGTTCAATTGCGGAACTATTTGTTGATCTGAATGGAGTTGTGGAAAGAGTTGCAATTGGCCAGTTAAGGAATATAAGAGGATTTGGATCGAATTGGCGTCTTGATTTTGTGGATCTTCTTTCCGCGATGACCGCAAGAGCAAGTGGCGAAAAAGGCACAACAACAGTAGGGAATGATCCGGATAAGTTTTCAATGTTTCCTCTTGTTGGTAAAGAGCAAGAGATCACAGCAAATTGGTTTGCAAGTGGTTCAAGTTTTCCAACAACCATATCAGTCGATGATGTTAGGCCATTTCAAGATATTGAAAATGGTGGTTATCGAGTTGCAAAAATTACTTCTGCTTCAAATGTTGTTTTTTATGTTCAATATGATTCAACCACAATAACAAGTTCACCCGCTGGAACTTTGAATTTGAGCTTCGTGCACAGCACTACAATGATTGTGTATCCATCGACAAACGCATGTGTTAATGCTGCAACTGGATCAAAAATAACTTCAGTTGGTCTTCTTAATGGTGTACCGTACAAAATATTTGCTAAGATTCTTTTGAGCCGTGATGGTAATCTTACGAACGTGTACGACAAATACAAAAAGAATCACAACTTCGGTGCATTTTTAGACACCTCTATCTTTGATTCTGGCGATGCTGGTAATCAATCATATTTGCGCAGTGGTTCACCTTCAACAGTACCTTATGAATGGAGTTATGCTTTTTTCGCACCTTTCTCTAATGGTATAAGGCAGTTTGTTTCTACTGCGGCACTTACAGGACAGTGGCCCACTTGGAGACAAAATAGTCTTTCATGGAGAGGATGCCAAGATCCAGATCAAGCGCATTCAATATCTGGTTACATTTCTGATCGTCATATCATCTCAATAGACAATATTGATATATTCGATCCGAACAGCAAACAGACATTCTATCGTTCGAGATCGATCTATGGCCTGCAAGTTGGCGCTACTGAACTAACATATTCCAGAGTTCAAACATTTGGAGAAGCTGAATTTCTTCCGGCTGAATCAGTGAACATAAGAGACACAAAATATATCTATGCGCAAGATCCGAACACAGCAGCGGCAAACCGAAGAGAGATTGCTGGGGCTGATACTGATCGCCTTTTTCAGTGGGACACACGACTCTGGACCAAAATCCAATTGCGGGTCAAGATGAATTATGCCAAACTGACTGCAGGCGACATTATTGAGATCAAAAGCGACTACATAAGAACATTCCGAAACTCAACAGTTACAGATGTAACATACAGGGCAATGGTTCTTAGTGTATCTTGGTCTTTTTTGTCGTCTTCTTGCACCCTAGAAATTGCGATTTTACTAGCATGAGCATTAGCACAAAAGAAGTCCTCCAAAATCACAAAAAAATAATCATTGATTTTATCAAAAACAAAATCGGCAGAGTAAAAGGAATTGATGAGTTTGAAAAAAGAACAGGCCATCGACTTTCTAGAAATGTAATGTCTACATCACTACGCTCTGTGCGGCTTGAATTGGAAGCAATACAAAAACTTGATGATCCCGATCTTGATGATATTCAAGAACTCATTCAGTGGAAGAAGAAAGTTCAAAAAAAGAAATTCAACAGACACAACAAAAAAGATGTTGTTGTTTTTGAGCCGGAGCCTTTTGGCATTTGGGTAATAGGCGATCCACACCTTGATAATGATGGTTGCAATTTTGAGCTTCTTCTACAACAAATGAAAATGGTACAATCATCAAAGACAAGAATATTCGCCAGCTGTGTCGGAGACCTTTCCGACAACTGGATAGGTCGACTCGGTGTGCTCTATTCTAACACATCGATCACTGCTGAGGATGGGTGGCGTTTATCAAAGTGGTTTTTGTCACAGTTAAGTTGGTTATTTTTTGTCGGTGGTAATCATGATGCCTGGGCAAGTCGGGCCGGCATAAATCCTCTTGGTTGGTTGTGTAGTTTGACAAATGTTGCTGCTTATGGAGAGGATGAAGTTCGACTTGAAATTCATTTCAATGAAAAGGAAGAAAAGTACGATAAAATAATTATTCAAGCCCGGCACGACCACAAAGGGCGCTCATGGTTTCACAGTAGCCACGGCCCGAACAAGGAGAGCATGTTAGACGGTGAGGGCCATATTTTTGTGAGTGGTCACATTCATACATGGGCTTATTTGCAAACCGAACAAAGACATGGAAGATTAACTCATGCAATTCGCGTCAAGGGATACAAGCAGATAGATAGCTACGCCAAAAAGAATCAGTTCTACACACAACTTCACGGTGAATCATGTTTGATTGTGATTGACCCAAAAAAGAAAGGACCACAAAGAATCCTAGTATTCTGGGATCTGGAATCTGGAATTCGTTATCTAAATTCAATTAATTAATTAAATTGATTTTTTTATTTTCCTGATGATGTCGCTCAACTCATAGCCACCACAGTCGATTTTTCCAGCAGTAAGATTATAGTGATGAATAAAACCAGAGTAATCACCAAGCTGTGACGGTTCGTGAACAGTTCCAAGGTCAACCATTTTACCATAAGCTGCTTTTCGTGTAGGCGTTTGAAATGGTATTTGGTATGCTTTATTAATTGCTTTCCAAAGATGCATAAGCGCTTTGGTTTGTATGGGATAAAAATCAAGGTGTTTACTCATTTTTTTTCCATGCACAAAAGCATTTTCAATAATCGGTCGTGGGTTGTCTTTGTCTTGATATTTAAGATAATAAGGATTGTTCATTTCAACCCCCACTGATAGATTATTCCACAGTCGAGAGCCAGCATGGAAACAAATATGTTGCGCATTTACGGTTTGATATATGACACCATCTTTGTCGATGAGAAATTGAGAACTTAAATTTCTTTTGTTTAATATTTTAATTGTATCTTTTGCGCCTTTGCCCGCAACCACATCCCAATGATTAACAAAAAGTTTGACATCACGTTCACTGTATAATTTTCGATATGAACCATTTTTTGCTTTCAAGCCCTTTTTTTCGTACCAAAGAACAACGCGCCAAGGAACCTTGATATGTTTCAAACCACAAACAATATGATTGTATTTTTTTTCTTGCTCTCGTAATTTTTTTAAGGTGTTTGGTCCACAGAATCCATCTGCTTCAAGTCCATTTTGCTTTTGAAACTCTGCTATTTTTTCAAGAAGATCTGAACCGAATCTCGTGCATCCGAATGATTGTGGATTCCAACCGTTATCAATTGCTGATTTAATATTGTAACTTGCCATTTTTTGATCCCTGATGTATAATTGTGCAATATGAACATAACAAAATTTTTTTCAAATTGGTGGAGATCGGTCATGTTGTGGCTTCAAATTGTAAAAATAATTCTTAAACACTCAAAAGAAATTCAACGAGATCTGAAGAAGGAAAAGTCGCGACATGATGACACCCCCCATGTTATTACTGCTGATGAGTATGCTATGGTTATCACCGATGGACTTCTCGAAGCTGTACCGGAACTTGTTAAGGTATTTCAAAAACACAAAAAATAAAAATGACACCTGATTCAAAAAACTATTGGATTAAACACCTAACGGGCCCAGCGAGTGCTCTGGTTATTGCTATTTTTGGAATCTATTTCTTATCAACCTTCATTGACAAAATGGCAACGAGACATTTTGAAGCCGTTGATAAAATGATTGAAGAAAACAAAGAAGCAAGATCTGAACAAACCGAACAAATGATTCGCTTGACTGATAATGTCAACAAAATGACGATTCAGATCGAAAAAATGAAAGAGTGTTGTAACGAAAAAAATTAATTTTTTTTTCCCCATAATTAGCCAGAAAACCGTGTAGAGTTTGGAGGCTATTATGAAAAATAAAAATATACAAAAATACTTAAAAAAAGAAGCAGCAAGAAAGAAATCTATTCGTTTAAACACTTTGATACGAGACGAGCTGCTCTTTTGGTACAAAGAAGACAGTTCAACGATTATTGATAGAGATTATTATATGCTGGTTCTTCATGAAATTTCTGAACTTGTTTGTGATATTAATTGTTTATTTCACGATTTGAAAAATTAATTAATTAATTTAAAAAAGTTCGATATATCCGTATTTTCCTCTTTACAACTTAATTGTAATATATTATAATTGTATATGTAAGAAGGAAAAAAAATGTCATTACCAAAGAGAAGAACCCAAAAGCGCAAAGCCGGAAAATGGATTTACAAGAAGACAAGACTGGCGATCTACATGAGAGACAATTACACCTGTCAATGGTGTGGAAGAAAACACGAAAAAGGTTGCGCGGATCTATCACTGGATCATTTGACACCGTGGATCCTCTGGGGTCATGATCGCCACAATAACCTTGTAACCTGTTGTCGATCTTGCAATAGCAAACGCGGAGACAAAAAGTTAAATGAGTGGTACAAAGTTCTTGAAAATGAGTTCGGTAAAGACCTTGAAGAAATTGAAAACATGAAAAAGTATGTTCGCTCAATTCGCAGAAGAAGCGACTCAAATATTCAGAAATATCGTGATATAATCACCGCACAAATACAAGGTGCAAAATGATTAAAATTGATATTCCTTTTATTGTGGTTGCGACTGATGAAAAAGAAGAGTGTTTTATTATGACCCCCACTGACGCGCTAAGCTATCTGAAAAAAAACGGTGGTGATGATATTTTATTTCTTCAATCAGCAGAGCTTAATGTGGGCCTCCAGAAATTACTGGATCTGCTTATTGAACACCCACAATTTTTTGAATGTCTTGATATTGCTTTGCAAGCAACACCACGGCAAAGGAAAATAAGAAGGCTGATAAAATCAGCAAAAAATGAACCCGAGAATTAAGGAGATCACGTAATGGGAAAAAAAATTGATTATGAATTTATATTAAATGAAATTGTATCCGTACTTGAATTATTTTCAAAAAGTTATTCATTAAACTATTGCACTGAGGCAGTAGATTCAATTCTACAAAATTTGCAAAACAAAGAAGATGAAAAAACGATTCTTCTACGTTTTCTTTGCAAACAAGTAAAAGAATCAATTAAAAAAGATAAATTTCCAAATCATTTAAATTTGATTTTGTGTAAATTCGCTGAGGCTTAACAAAAAAACAAGGAGATCAAAATGAATGATCTTATCGATTCAATTATTTTTGTAGCATTTCTTTTTGTTCTAATATATATTTAGATTGCATCATTGGGGTGCATAACTTAGTTGGGTGAAGGGTCAGAATAAGCTGACCCTTTTTTCCATTTTTAAAATACTGGCGATAATTAAAGGGGTGCAATTAAGCACCCCTTTTTGTGTTATTGCATGAATTTCACGGTGATCTTTTCTCCGTTTACAGATCCGCCAAAAGTAATTCTTGCTACACCAGACAAACCCCCATCGCGAACCAGTGTATACTCAGCACTATCGCTTGGTGATGAGCTTACACGTTCACAAAGAAGACCGTTTCGAAATACAAAAGCCGCATCCTCAAATCCAGATTCAATTGTAGCTGAGAGATCGTAGAACAAAGAAGTTGTGCCGGTAAACTTTTGTTGTGCAAAAGAAAAACCAGCCTTGGCCAAGGTCACAGCATCAGCAGCAATTTTTGCAGTTGTCACAGCATCAGCAGCAATTGCATCACTATCAACAGCGTCGTTTGCAAGTTCAGAAGCAGTAACAGCATTTGGTGCGATCTGCGCAGCTGTGATTGCATCGTTACCAACTTTAAGACCAGATCCACCTTTTGCAAGTGTTGATCCATCAAGAACCAATTCGACGTTCACAGATCCACCAAGTGCAACTGAACCTGCTGAAAGACCATTCCCAGCTACAAGATTAACGGCTGATGAAGCAAGTTTGGCGTTTGTGATTTGCGCGTCTTGTACTTTTGCAGTTGTAATTGCGTTTGCTTGAATGGTCATTGCGCCAGTATTAGCAAGTGCGACATCTCCACTCACGGAAACAAGTGCGGGCCTGTTTGAACCATTACCAACAGCGATCTGACCATCGTTAAATGCTTGAAGTTTCGCCAAAGTCACGGCCGCGTCATCAATCTTTGCAGTTTCCACAGCAGAAGCCGCCAATTTACCCGCACCAATTGAAGCATCAGCAACACCGATACCGGATCCACTTACAGCAATTGTATTTGAAGAATCAGCTTGAACAGCCAAAGAAGTCGAGCCACCCAGTGCAGCGTTTCCACCGCCAGCGAGCCCTGATCCAGCGGTGACGGTCACTTGACTGTTTACAAGTTTCCCGTTTGAAATTGTGGCGTTTGCAATTTTTGCATCAACGATCCCGGCGTCTTTTACGCGCAATCTACCGGAAGCATCAAAGTTGACTGTGGAATCATCGACCTTACAGGAGAATGTATTACCAACAAGGTCAAGACCTTTTGTGCCGTCTGCTTGTCTACCACCACCAGTTGCAGAAAACAAGATCCAATTTTGGCTAGAGAACGAAGAAAGTGTAGCACTTTGCTGATAACCGAGTCCAGCATTCTGAGTACCCTCTTTGATGAAGATTGCTGTACCATCTTGAATCTCAGCAAAAGCATCAGCATCATCCGCGCGAACCATAGCAGATCCAGCAGAGGCGAAAACATAGATTCCAGATTCAGAACTCGTACTTTGTGAAGCGAGGAGAACACGATCCGAACTGGAAAGTGTAACCCCATCTATTGCGGCTGGTGCGCTTGATATGTCTACGTTGCCAGTTGACTTGACTCTTGCCGCAGCCTTCCAACTGAGACCATTAACAGCAGAATCCAGTTGTGATTTTCTTACGAGCTGATTGCCGGAAGTCGCGTCTGCGGAAACCGTGGGCAGCTGGCCAAAAGCAAATAATTGTGAAAGGTCAATTTTTGCTGGTTGAATGGTTGAGTTTGCGATCTTGTCATTGGAGACAGCCGCGTCTTTGATCTGATTGGTAACAATTTGAATTGCCATTTGTGATTATCCTCATGAGTTAGGCATGAGGTATCATTGTCACCTCATGCACGGAAAAAGATTACATGTAACGTATCNNTNGATTCNGGNAAAAAATTGGTCCNGAANCGGGCGTTTGAAAGGACAGTGATCTCATTACCTACTCTTTGAAGCATCCCGTTGTAGAATACCATCAAAGATCCTTTTTGAAAAGCAGGAATCACGAAATTTTGATTTGTACCAGTACATTGATTTGATATGTCAAGTTGTAGGCGACCATTTACAACTTGACGTGTTGTTTTTCTGGAAATTGGCATTTTGTTACTCTGTTTGATAGGTGACTATGATTTTGTCAATGGTCAATGAGCCAGCATCAACTTTAGGAAAAATGTAGAATAATTCGGTCTCCGAGTACAACAGCGCGTCAATCTCTATCTGTACACATCCAGTTGTGGTCGAATCAATATCCAGTGTGATGCTTCCAGTTTCATCTGATACGAACAAATTGGTTCCAGTGTTGCCACTATACATCTTCAGGGTCACACTGGATGCGCCACTAATTGAAGAACAGAACACGCTAATGATTTTAACTTTGGCAAGAAAATATTTCGATGAATCATGTGATAACAAAATCGAATTTTTTTTGTTCACATCAAAATTCGTACCAACTGAAGAAATTGAATCTGTTGCAGCTGCAAAATGATAACTCATCTTGAATCCCAAAAAGATGAAAAGCCGGCCGCACATCTGCACAACCGGCCAAAAAAAAGAAGAAATAATTGTCTGTCAGATATGACAACAAAATCCTATCATACTCGCAATCTATGTGCAANTAATTATAATTGTAAAAAATATTATATTTAGTTGCAAAAAATATTATTACATGTTAAATTTTACAGGTAAATAAACCTGTTTTTTTACCTACTAAAATTTAACATGTATATTTACACAATTAATTAATTAATTAATTATTGAAGGAAGAAGAAAATGAAAGAAAAAAAGATTGTAATGACTAATATACCTACATCTGAAAAAATTAGAGAGTTGCCATATCATGAACAATTGTTTGTTCAATTGTTCAACAAGAACAATTGGTATTCATTGCCCAATGTTCACCCAATTACAACGTTCAGAGAAATTCCAAACCCGCAAGGTTTGGATCTTGCTGAAGAAATAATTGCAATCGACAAATATTTTATTGATCTGCACAACAAGGATCAGATGAATAAAATTTGGCGCGGTGATAACTGGATTACAGGAATGACCAAATGGTTCCAGAACGCAAGAAGAACCAAAAAAAATTATGCTGAACCAATTGGTCAAAATATACACAAACCAATTGCACAATCTTCTGGATGTCGATTCACCGATACATTCAATTACAACCCGAATTATCAATTCGATCAATGGTTGAATCTACTGAAAGAAGGTCTGCCCCCTTCTGAGACACGACCGGAAAAATTGACACTCGGATTTTTTAGAAGAACCTTTGATCAACTTCTTGAAAAAAAATTAATTAATCTGCACAGTAAAAGACTGAATGATGATTCATGGTTTGACTTTGCAATCTACCTTAAAAGCAAAAATGCTCACATGGTCGGATACAAAGTCTTTGAAATGCTCAATGATGATTGGAAGCCGAGATTTGATCATTCCGATCAAGTTGAAGAAGAATCAGAAGAAGAATCAGAAGAAATTGTTGTTCACGGCCCACCTGTTCAACTGGTCAACGTGAATCAGGAATTACAAAAAATTATCAAGTTCGATCCTGATAATCTTCTCACGCGGAGAGAATGGTCAGCCCTTCTTGCTGAACATCGGCAAAAATACAAGAAAAAATTTGGAGAATAGAATGAAAATCTCATGTAGAAGGTGCGGTAAGTTCCGCATCATAAAATCAGAGGATGATCTGATATGTTGTGGTCGTCCTCTTATCAAGGTCATGCAAGATCACATTATCACCAGTTGCGAAGAATGTGATCTTGGTCAACAAGTGCCGATGGATTCTTTTAACGGTTGGAATTGCAAAAGTTGTCTTCACCACAATGACCATCCAATTAAAAAACCCACTACGGGAAAAGGTTATTCTTTTGGAGATCTGGAAACACAAAAAACCACAATGAATTTCGATGTTGCAATCTTGGAAAGAATCGATCAAGAGTTGGAAGAGATAAACAGGGGCCGTGAAGAAGCGACTGGAAAAAATAGATTAAAAGTAAAGCGCGGTGCGTACGTTCGTATGGTGCTGAAACAACACTTCGGAATGATTTTTTGAAGGTGGTGCGAGAGGTGAGATCACGGGCCTCGCTCGCACCAGTGGCCCCGAGACACAATAACACACAAAAAAAGGTGAGGGCCACAAATTTAAAAAACTCTTTACTCACCTAATTCAAAAAAATTGGCCCTCGAAAAAACATAACTCATTGAACAAGGAGATCAAATAATGAGTGAAAATAAAGAAATATATAAATTAATTCAGGCCCATGAAAAAACAATTCTTCTTTTGAGTCGTGAAATTGCATCTTTACAAGAAAAGTTGGACTTTGTGGGTGTTTCGGTAGAGGAACTGCAATTATCAGTTCGATCGGATAACTGCTTAAGAAATAATGGTATTGAAACAATAGACCAACTATTGACTTTTTCTGAAGCTGGGTTGTTGAAACTAAAAAATTTTGGTCGAAAAAACTTAAACGAAATTAGGGAAATTTTAGATGAAAAAGGTTTGAGTTTAAGGGGATGAATAATGAGTAAAGAAAAACCAGCCGCAATCTATATGAACATAGACGATCTATATCCAGCTCCGGACAATCCAAGAGTGAACGATCATGTTGTGGACAAAGTAGTTCGATCAATTCAATTACATGGGTTTGCCGCACCGATCGTTGCTAACCTTGAAGGTGAAATCTTGGCCGGACATACACGCTGGAAAGCAGCAAATAAGCTGAACATGTTAACCGTTCCAGTTCGCCAAATAAATCTAACAGGTGATCAAGCAAGATTGTACCGAATAGCAGACAACAAACTTTCAGAGTTTGCCGATTGGGATGAAGATATTCTCAAAGAACAATTGGCGGACCTCGAAAAGGCTTTTCCCGTTGATGTTGCTGATCTGTTTACGGATGATGAGTTAGAAGAACTTTTGGATAACAAAGAAGAATTCCAACTGAAAGAAGATCCCGACTACACAAACGAAAATGAACACGATCATTTTGAACAACCAACTGAATCACGGTTCAGTTCTGGGCACGTTGAGGAGGTTGGTAAACAAAAAATAATTTGTGGTGATTGTATCGAAGTTCTTAAGTCTATGCCGGATAACTCTGTTGATTCTGTGGTCTGTGATCCTCCTTATCAAATCTATTTTATGATGTCATCGAAAAAAGAAGGTTGGGATGGTGAGTTCGATACAGAAGAATGGGCACGTCAATGTTTGCGAGTACTCAAACCCGGCGGACACTTGATCGCCTTTGCTGCTACAAGAACAATACACAAAATTATGTATTCTCTTGAAAATCAGGGGTTTGAAATTCGTGATCTGATAAGTTGGTTGTATTTTTCTGGTTTTCCAAAAAGTCATAATGTATCAAAAGCAATCGATAAACACTTTGGAGCAGAAAGAGAAGTAATAGGTAAGAGAAAACAAGGAACTAAGGACGGTTCTATTTCTGGAAAAGGAACAGGATTAACAATGGAAGGTGGAAAAGGAAGAACAGGAAAATACAAAGAAGAAGGTGAATTTAGCATAACCAAACCAGCCACAAAAGAAGCAATAAAATATGATGGTTGGGGTACAGCACTAAAACCAGCCCAAGAGCCAGCCGTTCTTTGTCGCAAGCCACTTGAAAAAGGTTTGTCTATTGCTGAGAATGTTCTGAAGTGGAATACAGGTGGATTGAATATAGATGCTTGTCGGTTTGGTTATGGTGATCCTTGTTGGGTTGGTCCGCAAAATGATCCGAAAAATTCCGTTATGCCTAAACCGAATAGAATATACGGCCAATTTGGTGATGCTGATAATAATGATCTTTGGTTTTCATCAAAAAAAGGTAGATGGCCAGCAAATATCTATCAATGCCCAAAAGCCTCAAGAGGTGAAAGAGAAGAAGGTCTTGAAGATCATGAAAGTAAAACAGGACATGAAGCAGTTAACCGAAAAGAAGGATCGGCCGGTCTTAACAATCCAAGAGCCGGCGCCGGAAGAACTGCAACTGAAGTAAAGAACTTTCATCCAACAGTCAAACCTGTGAAGTTGATGGGTTGGTTGGTTCGGTTGGTAACTCCGATCGATGGAATAGTAGTTGATACATTTTGCGGATCTGGCACAACTCTTGTAGCAACTGAACTTGAAGGAAAGTACAACGGGATCGGTATTGAGATGAATCCCGAATACTGTGATATAATTTTTGGGAGGGTGAAACATGCCAGCAAAAAAGAAAAATAAACCACCGATCAAAAAGTCATATCTAGAAACACGGCCTGATTCAATTAAGCGATTCCTTTCCGCGATCAAACAAGGAGCCACAATAAAATTGGCTGCTGACTTTGCTGGAATTAGTGAAACCGCGTTTTATCGTTATCTGGATCTTGGTCGCGAAACAGAAGATACAATCTATCACAAATTTCTTCTCGACTTCAGAAAAGCAAAAGCAAGTTTGGTAATTAAGCATTTGATGAACATCAACACAAAAGCCGATGATGATTGGCGAGCGTCAAAGTACATTCTTGCTCTTAATGGAATTGTCGAACAATCCAAACCAGAGATCGAGGTGAATATCAATCTCGAACAAGTAGACACAAAAGGCTTGATTGAACAGCTTCAAAAAACAGAGGACCTCATGAACTTAAAAGGACCAGTCATAGACATAGATGAAGAATAAAAATTAATTAATTAATTATATGTTGAAAGAACAAATAAAACTCCGTACCCAACTCATCCAATTACAAAAGCGATCACCACTTGCACTTGCACAATTGTGGGTTCCTCATTGTCACCGCTTTGATGGTTTGGCAAAAGAATCACCGCGCGAAAAAGGCTGCGGAAAACCGATGAAAAGAATTGATGGTAACATTTGGGAGTGTTCCACGTGCAACATTAGAGAAGTGAGAACTTCACAACGAGATCCATTTCATGATCTTGGAGAAGAAGCCACAGCTGTGTTTGGAGGAAATCGCGCGGGAAAATCAGAAATTGGCGCAATGTTTTCTGTAGCAACAGCAGCATCTTCATCTGAATGGTGGGTCCGTGAATGGTTGCAAAATAACAATTTGCCTTTTGATATTGTGCCAACCAAACCAAGTGATGTTCTTGTTAGTGCTCTTTCTTATTCTGATGCACTTGCTTATGTAAGACCAAAAATTTCAAAGTTTCTTCCGGCCGGCTGTCGATTCAAGAACTGGAATTCACACAACAGAGCAAAAGTAATTTTGCCGAATGGTGGGACCATAATATCAATGAGTGCTGATAGTGGTCGTAGAAAATATCAGGGTATTGGAAATATCAAGCTCGCTTGGCTGGATGAAGAACACCCACAGGATATTTTTGAAGAGTCGCTTTTGCGGTGTGTAGATGCTCGCGGAAAAATTTTGCTAACAATGACACCCCTACTTGGTATCACTTGGCCGAATGAACTTTTTGTAAATACTGATAAAACCGATTCATTTAAATACCACTTTCTCTCCGGCCTTGATAATCCGTATGTTTCATCGGTAAAAATGCGTAAAGCAACAAGTCATCTATCTGAAGCATCACAGCAATCAAGATTGTATGGTAAATTTACAAATCAAACTGGCCTCGTCTACCCAGAGATCAACCAGAAAATCCACGTGATCAAACCGATCGAAATAAAAAAAGAGTGGAAACGTTTTCTAACCATTGACTTCGGTGTGGTGAACCCGTTCGCATGTCTCGTTTGCTGCCTTGATGAAAACACAAATACGCTCTTTGTTGTGGATGAATATTACCGAACACAACAAACCACAATTGCAAACGGTCATGAAGTAAATAGACGATTCAAAAAATACGCGCCTTTTGAATTTGTTGTTTGTGACCCTGAGAGCAAAGACTCCAGAATGATCTTGGCTCGAAATTGCAATCTTCCAAACAAGCCAGCTCCGAAGCACTTAGGTGTGGTGAACACAATCAACCTTGTTAAACATAGACTCCAGTTGCAAGCTGATGACAAACCACGGCTTTATATTTTCAACAGGTGCAAAGAACTCCTTAAAGAGTTTCGCCTGTATTCATGGGCAAAAAATCAACAAAAAGATCTTCCACAAAAGAAGCACGATCACGGTCTTGACGCTCTGAGGTATCTTTGTGCTTTTTTGTACCGCATGCAAAGGCACTTGTAAAATAGTTCATAATATCCGCATTTATATTGTAATATTCTTTTACATAATTAATTAATTATGATATATATAGAGTACAAACATAAACACGGAGATCAAATGTTTGAAGAAGAAAAATACAAGAAGTCAGATATAGAAGCACATGAATTGCCAGAAGATGCAGATGAGATTTTTGCAGAAATGCACAAAGATGAATTTGATGTTGAAATGTATTTCAACGATGCGCCAGTAAGATTATTGATAATAGAGACGATGGAAGTAATCACGCTTCCCACCTCTTCATGGTTGGCCATGCAAGATTATGATTTTGCATGGGCTATGGATAATTTTGAAGTGATCAACTAAGGAGAGTAAAATGAAAATATTTGTAATTGAATATAAAACAGGGATCCGCAAAGCAATTTGCGGATCTGGTGAAAACAATCACTTTACCCAAGAGGATGCTCTAAAAGTTATTGACCTTCTTCTTGTTGATCGAGAATTCATCGAAGACGCTTATTTTGTGGAGGTGGAAAAATGAATCTATATAAAACATGGAGGCAGCATGTTGGAAATCTGGAAGAAGAAATTAAATATGTTGTTGCAAAAAACGAGGAGGATGCAATTTTGCAAGCTGACACATTTCTTTTCAAAGTCTTAGCTATTCAATTTGTAAAAAAGATCTTTTGAAAAAATAGATTTGCACAAAGGGCCTACGGGCCCTTTTTTATTTTCTCAAAAATTGCATAAAAATGCTATATACCCACATGAGATCAAGGAGTCTAAAATGGATGAATTGACAAAATACGCGCTTGATTATGGAACCATGGGAATCATGGCATACGTGTTTTTCTGGTTGTATTTGCGCCAACAGAAAAAAATAGATGATATGCACAGCACACAAAAAAAAGAAGAAGAAAAAATACGCGAACGTTTTACAGCTGTAATTGAAAAATATGATCTTGAACGTGACCAACTGTTGAAAGAAAGGTTTGAATCACTGGCGAAATTACAGACTGAGGTGTATAATCTTAAGGAAAAAATCAATAAAATACTCAAGGATTAAAAAATGAGCATTTGGAAAACATTCACTTCTTTTTTTGTAAGACAGGCCAAGATCGAGGAGAAACCAGATAAACCAAACTATGGTGTTTCATGGGGTTCATCACCGAACGGCACACAACCAGTTTTTCCTCCGCGCGATGCACTGAACGCATATTCAGAACATGCATATCTCTACGCAGCAGTAACAAGAGTCAGTGAAGATCTTGCTGCGTTGCCTTTGCAACTGACAAGAGGAAAAGGGAAAGACAAAGAAATTATTGAAGATCATCCTGTGCTTGAACTGCTTGCAAATCCAAACTCACAAAGTGACGGCTACCTTTTTAGACAACAATTGATTCTTGATTTGTTGCTTAATGGCACCTTCTTTGTGTTGATGGTTGGGAAAGGTGAACAACCAACTTCAATAATGAGGCTACACCCAGAAGAAACAAAATTTGTGACCGATGATAAAATCGGTGTGGTTGGCGTGATAAACACTTCTTATGGTAGTTCCGTGCAATATCCGATCGATCGTGTTCTTATTGGTCGCAATCCAAGTTTTTCAAAAGGCCCGCAATCCGCATATGGTGTGGGTGTGGTTTCGCCTCTCTATCGCGAGCTTCAGGCCGATGTAAACTCGATGATGTTAGCAAGTCAGGCAAGTGCTTCTGGTACGCCCTCGGTGATTATTTCCCCAAAAGATGAAAGTGATATCTGGCCAGAGCAAACGAGGAGAGAGGTAATCAACAGTTACAAATCTATGGCAAAGGCTGGCGGTGTTATTGCGCTTAGTGGAATGGCGAACATTGACATGTTGAATTTGAAGCCTTCTGATATGGAATATGAAAAGTCAAGAATCTTCGCAAGAAATTCCATATCTGCAACACTTGGATGCCCTCCGACAATTTTGGGTATTCCAGATACGGCAAACTATGCAACAGCGCTTGAACAAAGAAAAACATATTGGACTAACCAAATTCATAAAGCAAAAAAACTTGATATTGTCTTTTCAAAATTAGCAAAGTTGTGGGATCCTTCATTGGATATACAACACAATTTTAATGGTATTGAAGCACTTGAAAATCGTGATGCTGCATTATTAAGAATTAAACAACATATTGAAAATGGTTTCAGTGTTGCTGATGCATATACATACGAAGGGCTTGAAGATGCACCCTTTGATCGTCCAGAAGAGGAAAGAAGCCTTGAACCACTGAACGAAGAAGACAAAAATATTCTTACTGAATTAATTGCAAGAAGTGACGATCAACGCGAACGATTGTGGCGCGAATACATTGAACGGAAACATGAACCGGCCGAAAAGGAGTTTTTGAAGGCTTCTAAATTGTACCTTTCAAAGATGAAAAAACTGATATTGAAAGAGTTCGATGAATTAAAAAAGCACTACATAATAACAATTCACGGTGAACAAAGGGCCTATCTTAAACGCGGTACAAATCTTGTTTTTAGTATGGTTACAGAAAATGAATCAGCGCGAATTATGGAAGAAACAATTGGTCCTGTATTTGAAAAGCACTTTACAAACTCATATCAAGAATTGTTCTCCAAGTTTGGATCTGGTCTTGAACAGCGAAACTTTGAACGAGCATTAAACCTCAGAGTGGTTCGCAATTTTGTAAAATCATTGAGTCGCAATCTCTACCGAACCACAAAAACCAAGGTCAACCAAATAATTGAACGTGGATTTGTTGAAGATCTTACTGTTTCAGAAGTTCGTTCATTCATCGAAAATTCTTCAACGTTTCAAGAATCAAGAGCAAAAAATATTTCAACAACCGAGGCAACAAAATCAATAAATGCTGGTTATGTTAATGCAGCTGCTGATCTTGAATCAGAAGGTGTGAAATTACAAAAAAGGTGGCTCAGTGTTCAGGATGATAANGTTCGNGATGCNCATNNTGTTCTTGATGGTGTTACAATCTCAGTNAATGANGAATTTGAATCNGAAGGTTTNACTNCAAGTGCGCCCGGCGAATTTGGCGATGAAGCTCTTGACATCAATTGCCGTTGTACTCTGGAATTTATAGAAATTAATTAATTAATTAATTAAATAGAATATTCTCTACACAATAAATTGTTGAAGTATTCAAAATTTGGATGTATAAAGATACTGGTGGGTTTATGCAATTTCAACAAGTTAAGATCAAAAAATACACGAAGAAAAACAAAGACGTTGTAACGTTCATTGCGTCAACTGATGATGTGGATCGTTATTCTGACATCATTGACCAGAGTTCTTGGATACTTGAAAATTACAAAAAAAATCCAGTGATCTTATTCAACCACAATTCGCAAGCCCTCCCGATTGGTCGTGGCAACCCACGAATCGAAAATGGTAAACTTATGATCGATGTGGAATTTGATACAAAGGATGAACTTGGAGCGAAGATTGCGCGCAAAGTAAAAGACGGTTTTATGAATGCTGTGTCTGTTGGGTTTAATCCGCGCAAGTCGATCGAAAGAAGTAAGCTACCCACTGAACACAAATATTACGGTGAACGCGGAACGTATTTCCAAGATGCTGAATTGTTAGAAGTCTCAGTGGTAACCATTCCAGCAAACGCGGCCGCCATCGCTGCAAAAAAATATGGTCTTGAATCATTGATTGAAAAATTGCTTACAGTGTTAAAACAAAAAGTCGATTATGGCCTTAAGAGCAATGCAAAAGAAGCAATGGAAGTATTGAGTGAAGCAACGCAAACTGCATTGAAAAATAAAGCAAAGGCACACAATGAAAAACATGGTGATAATCCAGCCAAGAAATTAACCAACTCGAATTATTTGGCTGTGTCATATCATCGAGGGTTGGCCGCATTCCATAACAATCCGGCTTCAGTAAGACCAAATGTTTCATCAGATAATCAATGGGCCATGGCAAGAGTTAACGGTTTGTTGTACGCAATGAGAACCGGCCGTTATCGATCTGGACAATTCGATGTGGATTTGTTACCGGCTGAACATCCAATTAAAAAACGGAAAGAGAAAATGAAAGATGAAGACAAGAAGGAAAAAGCAACATTGATGCTTGATGAAGAACAGATCATGATGATGAAAGAAATCATCGAAGGTCTTCGTGGTGCTGTTGAGATGCACGGCAAACAGGCCGACATGCTTCAGGCAATGATGGATCAAAAACAACCAGAAGAAGAAGATTCTTATCATGATGAAGATTCTGAAGATGAAGATGACAAAAAGAAGATGAAGGATGAAGAGGAAGAAGATAAATATCATCATGACGACGACAAAGAAGACAAATATTATTATCGCCAAACGGACTTTCCCCAAAAAGGCGATGATGAAAAAATTAGCCTTCGCAACTCAAATCACAAAATGTTTCCACTTTCATACGCTCGCAGAATCAAAGAAGAATATCCGGAGATCTGGAAAGCCGGTGGAAACATCAAAGGTAACGCTCAATTTTCGATCCTATCAAAAATTCAAGATGAAAACAACGGTGCGCCAAAAACCAAAAGCCAAGAAGATGCAATTAAACTTCGCGAAGCTTGGGCCGCGCGTCACAAAGAAGATTTTCGTTTGGCTGGCGTTGTTGCACAAATGAAATGGCTGGTTATTGGTTCCCGTGGTCTGGATCACATGAAACAAGTAATCAACGATGAGATCGATAAAAGAGAAGAACGATTTTTCAATGAGGCTTTATTGGCCGCTTTACTACAATAGGAGACAATCATGTCAAATAAATTGGCAAATGAAGCCAGACAAATAATTGACGGTATTCGCCGACATCAACAAAATTCTGAATCCAAGATGGTTAACATTGAACGTCAAGTTTCAGATTTGAAAACAGCCATGCAAAAAATGACCGAAGCCCAAGAAAAGCCAGTGGTCATTGAAGCAAAAAATGATGGTTTGAAACAATACGTTCGCGATGAAGGTGTTCAACTTTTCACAAAGAAGCGTTCAATCAACATTCCAAATTACGGAAATGTCACCATCAAAGAAGAGGGCTTGATTGATACACAGAAGAATCATTCTGAATGGCACCACGACTTAAAGGAGATTGTTACAAAGAAAAATCTTCTTCGTACTTTTTGTGAGCATACACCGAAAACAGATGCTGAATTAATTCGTCACCTTGACAAAGCGCCCTCTTTCATGAAAGCCGCGATTCAAAAAAGTTTGTATGATGCTGCCGGAAAAGGAGCAGAATTCATTCCTGATGACTTCCGTGATCAACTCTATATGACTTACAAAACACCAAGTATGCTTGCTGAGCAATTTGAGGTGGTTCCAACACAATCCAATGTGGTTTTAATTCCAAGATTTGACAATCCCGGCGGAAGACCATTTATCAAAGGTGTTCTGGATAGTGATAGTCCAGCAGATAATATTTTTACAGCTTCAACTCCAACAACTGCTCAGGCGAGTATTTCAATAAAAGGATTTGCAGCACGTTACAGAGTTTCAGCTGATTTGATTGAGGACTCAGCTGTGTCAATCTTGCCAGCGCTTCAACAATCTATATTGCGAGATCTTTCAGATGGATACGAAGATTGTATGCTTAACGGTGATACTACTGATCCACATGCGGACGCTCTTGCAAACTGGAACATAAGATCCCGATGGGGAACTTCACCTTCACTTGGTGGAACCTCGGACCATCGTAGAAACTTTATTGGACTTCGTGAAGCTGCTGCACAGGCTGGTGTTAGAAATACAGCGATCTTGGGTGGTGCCGCAATTACAGCAGATGATATAATTTCTGGTTTGGCGTTAATGGCTGAGTATAGCAGTCAAGAAATGATGTTGATCACATCACCAGAAATGCTTTTGTCATTGTTAAAGTTAGACGCTGTTCAAACCATTGACAAGTATGGTCCAGCTGCAACAATTGTCACTGGTTCTCTGGCTTCAATTTATGGTATGCCTATACTGGTTTCCCGTTACATGGGTGCGGATCTTAATGCAAACGGTGTTTTTGATAATGGTGGTGGTACAAAATCAGGCTTGATTCTCGTTAACCGTTCAAGTTATAAACATTATCAGCGTCGTGGAATAACAGTAGAAACACAAAAAGATATCAACTCTGATGCTGTTTCGGTTGTTGCAACATTGCGAAGAACCTTTGCGAGTCCAGATCCATCAGCAACAAAAAATGTTGCCTATCTTTGTAACACTGAAGACTTTTAAAAATGGCATTAGTTAGCGCGTCAACATTAAGAGAGTATCTACCAGAGATCGCAGGTAACACTGCGATCGATGGAGAACTTAATAATCTGATTGCAAGAGTTGAAAAATTGATTGCAAACTTTCTGGGTTTTCCGTTTAACGAAAGTTTGTTGTCTCCAACTCTTGAATCAGCGAGTTATACTTTTTTTGTTGACGCGCCAACTTTTAATGATGTCTATACATTACAATTACCCATTGCACCAGTCACCGCAGTTGCATCGGTGCATGCAGATTCAACAAGAGAATATAGCACTTCAACATTGATCGATTCATCGACTTATTCGATTGATCAAAAATATGGAAGAATTATTCTCTCTCCAAAAACTGCGACAACTCTTTTTGCTTCTGGTTATCGTGCCAACAAAGTCATCTGCACAGCGGGATTTGCAACAGCGCCAGCAGATCTTGAACATGCAATTTGTGTGCTTGCATCTATGGCGCAAAGAAATAAAACGAATCAAGGAAAAGAAAGTCTCACTTCGAGAAATGGAAGCATAAGACTTTCGCCAAAGAAGATGCCGCCAGAAGTCAAAGAAGCATTGTATCCATACAGATCACCCACTTCTGTTTTTTAGTGTGATCTGATGATACTATCGAAATTTATAGAAAAATTATTCAAAAAAAGCACCAGTTTACCTGATGCTATTTTTAATGAAGTTCAAGAATTACAAAGTTCATTGTTAAAAAAAGCGCGGCTTAATGCAACAATTGATCCACGTAGAAGATCTGGGAACCTTTACAATTCAATTTCTGCTGATCGTGTAAAAGTCGGCAAAAAATCAAGAATCATTCTTCAGGCTGGTGATCAAAAAGTTAATTATGCTGGATATGTCGAGTTTGGTACAAGTAGGATGTATCCAAGATTATATTTGACAAAAGCATTTGCTGAAGTCGAAAGAGAAACACCTAAGCGCCTTTCAAGATTCATATCTACATATATGAGGGTGAAGTAATGGCTGATTCTCGTATTGTGCAGATCCACAAAAAAATTGCTGAACTGGTTGCCGTTGATTTTACCTCTGGAAGTTCAGAGCTGAATTTTTCCGGTCGTGGTTTTCGTGTGGTCCAACTTGACAATATTATGATCCCATCAGTTGGGATTAAGTTTGTTGATTCAATTGAAGAAAATACAAATGTTTCTCTTGGTCGTTATCGAGCAAAAGCAATTTTTGAAGTATACGCTTTTTGTGGTGGAACGACAAACGAAGCGCGAACAGATGCAGCACTGAACAGTTGTTCAGATATGGTTAAAGCACTTACAGCAAATAGACAATTAAATCTTGGAACTCTTGTTGATGATATTATGTGCGACTTTATGAGTATTGACGGTGATATTCTTGGTGTCGATGGTGTTGGAGTTGGTTACGTGAGGGTTAATGTATTTTATCAAACAGATGATGGTGCGTAATGACTTGGTATGATTCAGCTTACAAAAGAAGATACCCTGTGACAGTTGATGTAACTGGTGGCGCAGAATCATCTGGAACTGAAGATGTGTCAATCACGTTTCCAAGTGACTGGGACGATTTTTGGACAAATATCAGATCTGATTTTAATGATGTTATCATTACAGATTCAAACGGTACACTTCAGAGTTTCCACCGTGCAACTGAAAACTTTGCGAATAGATCTTTGCAAATCAATGTTGATAATGTGACATTTGCAAATCGTAACAGTATCAATATTGTTTATGTGTATTTTAATAATCCAGATGAGTCGACCGATCGGTCAGCTGCTTTCGTGCCAGCATCGCCAAAGACCGGAAAAATATTTCTTGCCGCACCTTCAAACAGAATTGTTTCACAACCGATTCCACGAAACGGAACCACAACGCCAAACAGTGTTTTTTCAAAGACATCAGTTGATGAAGTGTATATTTGGTTTCGTGTCAATTCATTGCTTGCAAGTCGCGTGAGTGCTTATAATGATCGGTTAGATTTTGAGTCTGTGGATTATATAAAAGTGCAATCATTGGATTCATCTTCCACAAATGACACAAACAGATATATTGAATTGAACACCGCAGTCATTCCGGGCTATATTGGCGTATATGTCAAAGGCGGAACGAATGCAACCGATTACACAGTTGAATGCAGAATCCAAACCGTAGGAACTGGACCATTCAATCAGATATTCAGTTTGCGCGCACTATTACAAATAAGAGACTTATTACCAATTTAGAGGAGAAAAATCATGCCAATACAATTCGGAAGAAACGCCTACGTAAATGTTTCATCAGTTGCTGAAACAACATACGGTGACAATGGGAGCGCAGTTTTCAGTGTCTTTAATCGCATATTTTCATGTTCTCTTCAGCGGGTTCAAACGCGTGAACAAGTAACACATCTATCAACTTCCAGTGGCGCTTTTTCAAAAGCGCAATTTGCTGTTCAAACTGAAGTGACCGGTACCATCGAAATGCCTTTGTATTATGCCGGATCAGGTGCTTGGATACATTATGCGATGGGAACTTCATCATCTACATCTGGACCTGCGCCTTTTACACATACCTATCAAGCTAACACGGTTGATCTTGAATCTTTTTGTCTTAAATTTCAAAGAGGTACTGGTGGTAATGAAGAGTTCAAGGGTTGCATGATTGCTTCTATGACAATTAGCTGTGCATCTGGAGAAGAAGCAAGATTAAGTTGTGACATCATTGGTCAAGATTCAACAGCGCGATCCGGATCAGTTACACCTTCTTATGGTTCAGGCGCTCAAGTGCTACACAATCAAGCTACAACAAACGCTTTGAAATATACACCAAACGGTGGAACTGAACAAAATTACACACTGCGATCTTTCGAATTCAATCTTGATAACAAATTAGAACGTCGTGATAAGTTGGGTTCATTGCTAACTGCTTCACCTGATGTTACTGATATTCGTGAAGTTACAATATCCTGTGTTGCTGATCTTGAAGATGAGACAATATACAATCATCATCTTGACGGCACCTCTGGAGAAGTTCTAATTAAATTTATTAGTGGAACCGATGAAGTTAACATTGTTCTTTTCAACGCGGTCGTTATGGAATACTCCGATGAGGTAACTTCGGTTGGGCGATTAGAAAGAAATTTCACCTTCAAAGGCTTCGCGGATGCTACAAATGAAGCATGTAGGATTGTGATTCAAAATGATGAATCAAGTTCTAAATCAAATTAATTAATTAATTAATTCAATTCATTTTTTGGAGATCGAAAATGAAGGATGTACTAAACAATATTATCAAAAATTCACGATGGACTTATCCCATCTTCGACGGTGCAATAATCGTTGAAGGTAGGATTCTTTCTCCAAGTGAAGCTGAAATTTGTGGTCTTAGTTCTGCGCTCATCGCAAAGAGCATTCTCACGGATGAACAGATTCAAAAAATTGGACTTGCACAACAAGAAGAAAACACAGAAGAATCAATGGATGATTTGTTGAAAATATTGCAACAATTCAATCCAGATAAGATTCTTAAAATGGCTGAGTCGCAAGATAAGATTTTGGTTCAATGCGTGCAGCGTGCTTCTTCTGATAGTGGAAAAAAGTGGCAAGATTTTCGTTTGGTCCTTAACGAGAATCAGCAAAGCGCCAAAAGCAATTCTTTGTGGGTTGGTATGCTCGAAGACAAAGACAGAAAAGCAATGATTGATTTGTGTTTGCAAGGTCACAAAAAAGCAAGTGAAGAAATCCGGAGGTCACTTTGAAGGCGATCAAGAAACATTTGCGATCTATTGTGTTGTTGCAAGGTCTTTTGGTTGTCTACCTTCTGATTTGCTTGGCCTGAGTTGGCATGAACTTTTGTTCAATGTACAGTGCGCACAACATAGATCGGATGTTTTCAGGAAACTGATGCAGCAAAGTAATCGAAAAAAGGCTATGTTATTCCCAACAATTAACCTCGGTGATCTTGCTGACGTTTTATAGGTTTTTAACATGGCCAATGTAGTTGATTTTGTAATGCAAATAACAGCGGGAAAATCGCCCGTTAATATTAGAAAGATAGCTGATGAACTTTCAAAGCTAAAATCAAAGTTGGGTGATGTTCAAGATAAAGCAAAAGTATCATTCAAAAAATTTGGTGAATCAGCAAAAAAAGCAAAAGCAAAAGTAAAAGATCTTTCTATTGGCTTGGCAAAGGTTACAGCTGTAGCTGGTGGATCTGTTGCTGCGTTTGTTAAAATGAATCAAGTGATTGCTGATTCCACAAACGAAATAATTGATGCTTCAACAAGGTCGGGGATTGCTGCTGAGACTTTGGCGGGTCTTCGTTTGGCTGCAGAAGGTTCCGGCAAATCTTTTTCATCGCTCGAAAGAGGGCTTGATCAATTTTCAACAAGGATGCTCGATACTTCAAGAGGAACTGGAGAAGCTAAAAAAACATTTGATAGTTTAGGAATTTCTGTTGTTGATGCACAGGGTAACCTTCGAGATACAAATTCTGTTTTCATGGAGACCATAAAAAAACTTGGTCAAATGACAAACGCTACAAAGAGGAATGCAGATATTAACAAA
>FUFK010043754.1_pt1 | contig 40145 bp, 60 predicted proteins | sample 1021851 | NCBI WGS metagenome assembly FUFK01 (sample SAMEA51879418, study PRJEB19060) | metagenome
AAGCCATCACCGCTGGCAAGACTATCATAGGACTCAAACTTGTTTCTGTATGACCAGTCTGAAGCTGATTTAATATCATCAACTGCACCATCAATGATGAGGTCATAACTACCAGAAACGCTGTCATCACCAAGGTTAAGAGAAACTTTATCCGTGTCTTCATATTTAACTCCCGCTTCTGTTAATAATCCTTTGAAGACAGCCTCAACGATGTCTCCAATCATCATGTTTATTATGAAAGTAGAGGGTGGTGGCATAGCCGCCTCTGGTTTGTTTTTGTCATACCAAAGTTGGCAAGCGGGACGACCTACATTAGACATACGCAATGTAAAGTCACCCCGGCTCTTACCAGCACCCCCAAACTGACGTTCTGCAGCAGCCATCACATCTTTACCTATCTGCTTAATGGTATCCTTAGACATAGTAGCCTTGCCAGAGATAGCATTCTGTAGATATTGATGTATGGCTAGTTCAGCAGGATGATTCATATTAATCACCAGAGCCTTCGATTTCGATGAAGTCCTCTACAACTTCAACGTCCTCATCCGACATCTTGTTACGGGTAGTCTTATCCCACTCAGAACAAATGTAATCATTGTAGTTCTGTACCCATGCCATGAAATCAGCAAACAAGTCTTGATCTGCTTCTTGCAGCTTAATCTCATTCTTGGCATCTAGTGTGGGGATGGGAAGATAGAACACAGCACCTGTAGGTATAGTACGTTCTTCTGTTGCTAAACTAATGTTGTGCTGCACAGGAAGACGCTGCATCTTACCTAACTTAGAAAAAGGTTCACCCATCAGTTTAAATGCATCACGATTATCAATCTCCCAAATAAACGGGACATCAACACACTCGCCAGCCTCACCAGATTCATAACGAGCATCATTCATGCTGATAGTTCCAAAGATAACACGAACACGTTTAATCTGTTTGATTAAATCTTTTTTGTCCTGAGACAAAGCGTTGTAGTCCTGTATATATCCAGCAGGCTTACCACAGTTAAACGTGCCCATGTTATCTTTCATATCTGTGTTCATATCATTAGACATTATAGTCTTTTGATATGTGCCACGTGGTTCCCCCGGCTTTGCACCATGATTAGAGTGAAACCTCTTATACATGAAGCGTTGTGCAAACGGACGAATTACAGCACCCTTACTATAAAGTATACCATTAGAGGGTACATCTAATCGGTACACACCGCCGTTGACAACTTCTACTTTCATAGCCGTGCCATCAACAACTTTCTCACCCATGATAGGGCTATGTTGTATTTTAAGACGAGCAAGCATATTAGCTTTCTTGTCTCCACCAGAATCAATACCCATGCCCATGGCACTCGCCATAGCTGAGAAATTGTCCACATCAATATGCATAATTTCAGTACTCATTTAATACTCCTTTCTCTTGAGATGCATAGTTATATCATGCCACGTCTTTAGTGTCAAGCCAATTATCTCCTATTTTTGATTCTAATAGAAGCGGCACATTAACAGTAACACCAAACTGAAGCTGAATCAACCCATCAATATAATCATTTATATTGCGTATTATATCCAACACTTTAACTTCTTCATCTGGATGTACATCGACAACGATAGAGTCATGCACAGTATTGACTATACATGACTTGCAGTCAGCTAATCGTTGATCAATCTCTAGCAATACTACAGGAACTATGTCTGCTGTAGCAAAAGACTGAACAGGATAGTTTTTTATCTGTGTAAAGTTTGACACTTTACCACTAGAATATCTTTCCATTTCAGGAAAGGCAAATTCTCTACCTGATGGTGTGGTAATCTTGCCTGTCGTCATAGCTTCTTTAGCCAATCGGGAATGCCAAGACGCAATCCCTTTATATTTCTCTGTGAAGTGTGTGTAATACTCTGCTTCCGCTGGCGTTCTCCCAAAGCCTGTTGCGCCATAAAGCGGTGCAAACGTGTGAGCTTTTGCAGTCTGCCTATCCGTAGGTTGACCAGCATCGGTAATAACTTTAGCGGTGTATGAGTGTACATCAAAGCCAGTAGATACTTCATTTATAGCTACCTCATCTTGTGATAAATACGCGGCAGCACGAAACTCTAGCTGCGCAAAGTCAGCCTCAAGTATCTTGCCGCCATCCCATCGTGACACAAATACTTTCTTTACAGGAAACGTGCCGCCACGGGGCATGTTCTGCATGTTAGGATCAGCACCAGAGAAACGACCTGTTGCTGTTCTGTGCTGCAGTAAACGCACATGCAGTTTACCATCAGCTTTAGTATGCGTTTGGATACCGTCCACAAAAGAAGACAGATATGTCTCCAAAGCAGACAATCTTTGTAGGTCTGTTAAAAATCTCTCTGCCTCTACAAAGCCACTCTTTCTAGCAGAGTTAGACAAAACGTCTAACATCTTCTTACTTGTGCTAAAACCGTGGGCACTAATCCACTTGGCACTAGGTGCCTTAAACTTTAAACCTGCCACAGACTTAGTGGGCGTAAAACGATAGCCTAGACCACCACAGTCTTTACACATAGGCAGCTTTGCATATGGTGTGCCATCCTTCTTCATCTTCTTTTGTTTACCTGTGCCATAACAAGTGAAACATTGACCTGCTTTGGTCTTGTAAATAATAGAAGAGTTGTTGTTTATCTCGTTAGTATAATCTTCTTTCGACATGTACGGCGTAAACAAGTTAGCCCATAACGCTTTGTTGTCTGGCTTTCTGCTATAAATAACCCAAGACATTTGCTCTGGACTATTAAGGTTGATAGGTGTATCTCCCATTAGTTCTGAAACTTGATTCTTTAAACGCTTTTCTATTTGATCTTTCTCTTCTTCAAACTGCTTACGAACACTGTCAAGTGCAGATAAGTCTACTTTAAACCCTCTCTGATATATACGTGACAGACACACAGCCACGCGGTTAGTAAGAGTGACTGTGTTCATAAGACCCGCATCTTCCTCACTATTTAAACGCAGCATTAACTTGTCGGATAACTGCTGTGTGGCATGAAGGTCAGCCGACAGATAATCACACAAGTCATTATACGGTATGTCTCGCACACTGTAACCTTTCTTTAGATACCCCTTCAACGTATCCTGTTTCTTTGTGTCCAACTCGTAACGCTCTGCACAGGCTTCAAGCGACAGAGGTTTCTTGATACCACGTTGTAATACATACTCAGCAAGCATGGTATCGAACACAGGCCCATCATATTTAAAGCCCGACTCCCACAGCCACAGTAAATCGTGAGCAGCGTTGTGACAGATAAGTATAGTGGCTTCATCAAGGAACCACTGCACACGCTCGTAATAATCCTTTTGGTTAGGCACATCAGAGTGATCAAACGGAAAGTGCTGCTCCACACCCTGATCTGTTAATACACCAACCATAGTCAATGAGTTTTCTGGTTCAAACGGATCAAAGTGCAACTTGCCATCACGCTCTGTAACTGTGTTCTCTACATCTAGTGTTAACTTCATGCTTCATATCTCCCTGTCAAATAATTGAACTCACATACTATACGACCATGCCAGCCTGTCAACTTATTCTTTGCAAGCACTAGGTGCCTAAAGCCATCGTCCTCTGCAACCTCTGCATCACTATTGTTGTTACTGGTCTGTGGGCTTTTGGCTATGAGTATCATAAGATCAGCCTCTGCTGCCTTACCTGTGCGAGAACCTTCCATCATCGACTGATCTAAGTTCACCCGGCCCTCTGCTTCTGCATTTAGCTGAGACATATAAAATATAGCACAACCATACTCCTTTGCAATCTGTCTTGCATAGATAGCGTTAGCTTTCAGTGCTTCATCTGGGCGAGAGAATCCCCCAAAGTTAGCAAACTTATCTCCCATATCTAACACAACTATGTCCGGCTTGTAGCTTTTGCACACAGATTCTACCCAAGGCATGTCTTTACCTGTGCTGTCGTAAAGCATGATGTTTTGTTTTACAGCGTCATACAAAGTGTGTGCCTTATGTGGATTGTCTTGCACTTCTTTCAGAGTCATACCTGTAGCTGCACTAAGATACCTAGCACCTACACGATGCCCACTTTCTTCGTTACATAAGATAATACACTTGGCTCCCTGTCTGGCGAATCCACTTGGCCCTGCTATCATGCTAGCATGAAAAGATGTCTTACCTGTATTAGATCGGGCACCTATGATAATCAAGTGTCCATCATTAACACCCTCTACTTTACGTGCTAATGTAGGTATATTAAACGTCCACCTTGACTCTAAGTCATTACGACTAAGCAGTGACTCTATAGAAAGATCATCCCAATCGACATTAAGATTTGGGATAAAATCATCAGTATAATTATCAAGAATGTCTCTGAGGGGTTGTAGAGAGGAAATAGTACCGTTAACATAGTCAAAACCAAGATTAGCAATGTCTTCCCCAACAACCTGCTGAAATAATTTAGACAGCACATCTGCTGCAACATCTTTACCAAGTGGCTGCTCCCTTTTTATCTTCAGAAACAAATCAGAGTACGCAGTCTTTTGCGCGGTAGTAAGTGTAGTATTCTCTGACATAAAGATTGCTTCTATCTCATCAGGGGTAACTGTCCGGGCGTACTTATCCATAGCAGCATCAATAGACTGCTTAATCTTACGTACATCCTTACTGAACAGCCTATCTGGACAACGTGACCCCCTGTGATCATCGTAGAACGATTTGTCCATCAAACTTCTAACCAGTGATAATTCCATTTAACTTCTCCATATCTTCGGGGTTACGATATTTCAAATCATCTTTCAAACGTAGGACACGAACATCGTTTACATGCCCACGTAATTCTTTTGCTATCTGCAAATTCTTAGTAAGCGCATCGGGATCTAACGCTACTATGGCTGTTGAGAACTGTGCAAGATACCCTTTATGCCCTTCCTGTAAAGAGGTACCAAGAAGAGCAACCCCGACAAAGGATGTTAAACTGCCAACAACAGTAGCACTCACACAGTCCTCAACAACTACGGCGACATTACCACAACCGTAATGGAAAGGCAAGTCACTATTTCCATATCTTTTCCACTTAGGCAATCTAGTGCTTAAAGATCTGCCTATAGCATCTATCAAAACTTTATCACGCACGATAGGAAACACTATCCTACTTTCTTTTATATCGTGCATCACACTTGGATCATCAGGATCAAACCCATAACTGTAACAAAACTTAACAATGCTTCTCTCTCTCCTGTGTGGCACTATATATGCTGGTAAGTCAAAAGACTTTTCTGCCTCTGATAAATTTTCTTTTCTCTTCTTTATATCATCCACAGATAGTCTTACACGCTTTTGTCCAGATACACCACAGGACAATCTATAACAATTCCACAAAAGAGTGCCCATGTTATTAGTCACAGTAAATGTCTTTTGCCCACAGTTAGGACAAGACATTCTTTTTGTTTCTCCGTCATATAAATGTAAATCACTTATATGTTTATATATATTATATATCATATAGTCTCCTGTGGCACTTTCATGTGCTTTTAACATGGTTTTTACGGGCTGTCAATGCATTTTCTGCACTTGTATACGTATTTTTCATGTATGGTTTAACACTGTTAGGACTAGCATGGCCTGTTACAGCCATAATTTGACCCATCGTGACACCTGCCTCTACCATTTCGGTAGTTCCTGTACGCCTTAAATCTGCGATTCTAAGCGTGTTAGGTAATCCTGCTAGGGTGATAGCCTCACGAGCATGTCTAGACAGTCTGTCGAGCTTGTAGGGCGAATAAACACCATTCTGTGGTTTGAAGTAAGGTGCGACATATTCTTGGAAGCCAAAGTCTTCTTTTTGCTGCACTAGCATCTCATATAGATCGTCCTCTATCGGCAAGTGTACTACTGCACCACGCTTGGATTGCTCTAAATTTAATACTTGATTCTCAAAGTCTATGTAAGAAAATTTTAACATTCGCATGTCCCCCACTCTCTGGCACCACTCGTATGCCATCTGTGCTATTAGTCCTAGATTACGAAACTCAAAATGAGAATAACAATAGTCTAAAAACGACACGACTTGATCTTTACGCCAAACAACCTTGCGGGGCTTGACCTGTTTACGCTTAAATGTGGTGAAAGGATTGGCCTCTACAAACCCCATCTCCATGCCAAACGAATACATCTTTCGTGCTACAGCGCACATGTGATTGGCCATGTAGACCCCTCGTTGTAGCCACTGCTCATACGCTTGTCTAGCTTTTGCCCCCGTCATGTACTTTACATTTGTGCTTGACAAACACTTGCCCTCTACTTTGGTAGCAAGTAGCACCCTCATATAATAATCATATTCTAGTTGAGTTCTGTGCGATAAAGTCTTGTAATCATTAGATAAAAAATATTTACCGGACAAATCTTGTAATGTAATTTTTGACATACTAGCTCCTTTCTCAAACTCCGGCCACCCCCCCCTATGACCGTAGGCAAAAAATTTTTTATGAGAGAGGACACGAAGCCCTCTCCCAATGTTTAGTTGTCTATGCAGCTAACAATTCTTTGAACGGTTTGCTATCAATCCACTGAGACACGGTATGCTCTCTCTTAAACATATTAACGGCAGCATTATCTTTACCAGTGTTTTTAAGTTGAAAACCATTGTCGTTTGCGTGACTAGAGAAGTTAGTAAACGCTGAGTACAAAGCCCATGCATTGTGTCCACGTGTCTTAGCTTCCTGTGCATATAAGCCCAGCATTTTATCGCCAACAACTTCTGATTTCATCAGCGTGTGCAACATATTGCGCACATCTGTGTAGACTAGTGGCTTTCTAGCCCAGCCTTGCAGACGCTCCGACTGTGCGTAGAATGACTGTGTAGACCTGCGTAGATCCATGATGAATCTGTCCATGCTGAACAGGCTACTATTCTTCCGGCGTACCTTGTCATGCTCTCCGCGAATCATGCCATTGGTGCAGAAGAAATCAATAGCACCAAAGAAAACTTGATTAGAACAGCTACCATCTATTCCATGCAGGGCAATGATGCGCTGGGCAATAGTGGTGCTATGCTTATCTGTTTCGATTCGGGCAGTCACATTAGGCAGAGTCATGTCCAACAAAGCCCATGCGTTCTTACGGGCACTGCGCCATGTTGTCTTCATGTTTGCTGATTCTGCCTTGCCAAGGTTTTCTGTGATAGTGTCATGGACACCATTAAAAAACTTGTCATGGCTGGCACAACTAAACGTGTGGCCTACCACACCAATGTATTCGTCTGTCTTGGCGTTGATAACATATTTTTTATCATCAACCTTCGTAGGTTCAAAACGTACATTGAAGTCTAGGTTTTCTGGTATAAAATCAAACGGCATAATAATATTCTCCTTTCTTTTTACAACTGATAGTTTCTTATATAGGTAGCTAAGTTAAAATGTCAACTACCAAAAACCCAAAAAAGATAACTAAACCTAAAATAATATCCATGTCTAGTTACTCTCATATGCGCCAAGATTAAACTGATTCGCTAGTGTGTCTTTGGCATCTTCTAATTCTTGCAAGTCATACGCGGATACACATTTTATGCCACCCATAGATGGATACAGAGCAGTCTCTAGTACATCGTCTAGTAATTTATAGACGTTAATAACCGACATACGTTGTGCATAGGATAGCTTATTTATTTTTACTGCACGTGCTGATCTATCTTTTTCACGTTGTCTAGCATGATAGGCAATACGTTCCTCAGTAGTCATGTTTTCATACTTTTTAGCCATAGTAATATCTCCTTTCTCCTAGAATAAGGGTATATAGAGTCTGCCTTCTTTAATTTCAAGGGTCAACAAAGCTAATTGTTTCTTTTCTGTGCTGACATCTTTACCCTGCCACTCACCATCTGTGACAATTTCACGCAGTCTTTTACGTTCCCTGTTGACATCCAGCAATCGTGCATCACTGGCTTTGTCTGGATATATCGGATTAACATACATACTGCATCTCATCTGATAGGTAGGCTTTTAATCTTTTTTCTGGATCATCTAAAAATTGAAACAGATCTTGTATTGCGGCATAATCGCCATTGTTCATATCTATTTCAATCTGATTCGCCGCTTCAATAACTAGATGTATATTTGGCTTTGGTTTACTCATTTTCCTGTTTCCTTTCTATGCAAAAGCATTGCTGTTGTGGATAGTCGAAGCTACGCACAGTAGATGCCATGTGACACTGTGACATCCACTCATGTCCTGACCACACGTCTAACTCTACTGTGTTTGTATTGATTGTGCCCAGACAGGCAAGAATCACTGCTACACTATTCATCCGACTATCCTTTCTATGATACCAGCTATGGCATGATAACCTGCCCAGCCTAAAAATGCAAAGATGCAAAAGAACAAGAACATTTCAATGCCATCATGCGTGAGGTAATAATATTTCACTTTGTTCCATAGCTTACTCATGCTCACCATACTTCTCCTCTGCTACTGACATAAACATATCAAATATTTCCTGTAACTCCCGACCAATCCACATTCTGTCTATGACATAATCATCCGGCACATTTTCTAACATATCAAGTATCATATGCAGTCGTATGTATGGATTATGTGGTTTGTTTGTATTAAGTAAAAGTGTTACCTCATTCATGCTCGCCCCCATTTCCTCTGCCAAGCCCACCAAAATACTGTGGCCTACGCTTGGCTGTTTCAAATACACCTGCCGTAATAAATATGCCAGCTATCAGCAAAGCGTGTAGTGCGGCACTGATACCAAACACAACGACAGAGCCTACCCACATGCTGAAGATAATGCACCACATCCATGCCAGTATCTGCATGACCATGTGTCTTGTGTTTGTGTCAGGTATGTTGGACAACGGATTGTATCTGCTATCCATGATTAGTTTGTATGTGTTACGCATCTTTAATCTCCTCTACATATACTTCGGTATCATAGTCACCATCATATTCTTTCCAATACACATCACCATCGTAAAGGGCTATTTCCTTTGCGTGGTCATGCGTGTCAGCTTCAATTGTAGCGGCGCAGATAACAGTGTAGCTTCTGGTTACTTCATACTTAGGCATCATCAATCTCCTCTGTCAGTGTCCAGCTATGGCGGCAGTTAGTAGTCCAGTTATCGCCTATCCAATCGCACTCATAAACATCTACCCAGACCTTGCCATTAACAAAGTGCATACATAGGTCAAACATTCTGTCGCTGTCTTCAAACTGGATACCATCGTAATGCATCTCCTCATAGTCCTCACCCGCATACACAGAGTCATCTGTATAACGGCCTGTGTTTGGGTCTACATCTTTGGGTAGCCAGTTGGTTATCCAATCGGGGTATGCCTCTGTTTTGTAGTACTCTATCAACTGGTTTTTTTCGTGGTCAGATAACACAAGGTCAAAGCCACTATCGTAATTGTCACTCATCATCTTCATCCTTTACATATAGTTCATGTGGTATCTTATCCCAATCATCACGCCTTATGCGCCACTTTTGATGCTGGATCGGTGTGCAGAGTCTAACCCACTTTCTGCCTACTACCACCCATACAAGGCGTGTGCCCGATACAGGGTGGCGTGTATCGTACAGATCACAACGGTACAGCTTTGCATTAGCCCATGTTGCCTCTGTCGGTTGCCAACTAGGTGTCATATCATCCATCCTTATACAGTTTGTATATTATATAACATATCCCAACTATGCTTAGAGCAAGATAGCTTCCTATGAAAACACTGTCCCAAGGCATAGTGTTATATATACATAGTATCGTTTTACAATTATTCAAGACTGTCTCCTAATAAAAAAACCATTTCTTGTGAGGGCTGGCTATACCCACCTGTCTTTAGTTTATTGTCGCTACAGGCTTAACCGCGTTAAATTACCGCCCGACTCTCCTTTCAAGTTGATTATTAGGCACCATTGCCTATTTATCAGTTGATGCTTCTTGCAACATCTTACGTGTTTCAGTGATCCACATCAACCGATTCTGTTCGCGCACCCTACGATTCATCCGGCGTTCCTTTTCCCATGTACGATTGCGCTTCTGATCGCGTGACATTTTTTTCATCTTTACGTTCATAACTGCCTTTTCCTTTCTTTGGCTGTACTACTTGTTGACTATATCTACGTCTGTTGTGTGCCATAACTCTGGCCACTCTGTTTATATTGTGTACCCTATCCACCATTTCAAGACTCTCTAGAAAATATTTTTTCTATTTCTTCTATGGCATCAGCTACGTTGTGTTCGTTAGCTTGATACAGTACACCTAGACCACCTGCCTGTTCCCATCTCTTTATGTTCACTGGTTTGTCATCTACCAGAATATTTGGTGTGCCATCATATGGGTCTGTGGCGTAGTGGTGTTTGTTACCTGTGAATATCAGGTTGTCTATTCTGGGTAAGAAGTCATTATCCTCTAGCCACCTTCGCTTCCAATAGGCTGAATTATCTCTATCGTGCCTTAGTGGTGATGAGCATATGCCCCAGTCCCATTTAGATTTGGCGTACTCGACTAATTCAAAGGCATCTTCAAATCGTTCTAGTGTGTAGAAAAATGATGTGCCCTCTAAATATCGCACCTTTTGTTCTACATCCTTAATCTGTTTCCAATGCCCTACATCGTGTAGCTTTTCTAAGCCACCGAAGAAATCAGCTAGTACACCATCCATATCTAAGTATAATTTCATTTTTATATGTCTCCTTTCTTACCTAATAGATAAGCACTGCCACCCCATATGTCAAGCCCCCCCCCATGACCGTAGATGGGGGTTTTTAGGAAAGCATAGCATATGCCATGCCTTCCCTGTGTGTGTGATGCTACGCGGCAAAGTTCTTTGCACCATTACCATGAGCTGGAATAGCTATTGATTTTGCGGCAATAGTATTGCCTTTACATAGTTTGCATCTGTCGCATGTTGTCCGGCGTCCGGCTTCTTCGCTAGCTGGGCACAATGTCTCTTTGCCTTTTACTATGTCTTTTACATTGGCGACAATGCGAAATGTTCTATTGCCTTTAGACCATGCAATCTGGGCATCGTCTAAACTATCGGCACTATGCATAGTTAAATCTGGCCTAAAATCGGCATTGGCTAAACCTGATTGGTGAGAATAGCCAGTCCAACTATCTGCCAATGCTAGCAAACTTTCCCATATGTATGATGGCACAATTGCCGGATCACCATAAGTGCCAAGCCTAACAACACGACCTTGGCCAATGGCGGCAATGGCATTGTGTCCATATGCCACCGGATATATGCCGCGATGAAATGCCTTGTATACGATCAACACACCTTGATCTATTCGCACATAACACGTTCGATTTTTGGCTAGCTTGGCGTTTGGATCATTTGGTCTAGCAATGCCGCGATGTGGACAATAACCACATATTGAAAAATCTTCGCCCGTCTTATTGGCAAGACGCGGATCAATATCTTTTCGTATGATATAGGTCTGTATCATATTGCCTGTTTTGCTATTGCCCGATTTTACTGTAGCAATCACGACAATAGGCTTGCCATCTGCTAGGCTTGGCCCGTCATATATTACATACCCGGTTGGCTTTTTGCGTGTCATGGTTTTATATCCCTATGCTGTAAATGATTAAATCTATATATGGTTATGACTGGCCAGCAATTCAATACTGGCCAGCCTAGGCATAAACCTATTTGGTAGCAAATTTGCCTTTATGACGTTTGCCATTGTTTGCAATCGCCCATGTAATAAAACCGCGATTGTTGTGTACTTGGCCAGTCTTAACATTAATCATCCGAAAATGGCTAATGTCTAATCCGTCTTTTTTAAGCTTGGCCATAACTGTGGCTTTTACATTGCTGTTATGAGTTTTGATAATTTTGTTTTTACGTGTCATTTTTTTATGCCTTTCTAAAATGGTGCCATTTGAAAATAGGCTGGCACCTTTGCCTTGTGTTACATATGGGTATCAAATTTCGGTATTCAATACCCACATGATAATTTTTTACGCCGGGTTAAATTCAAATTCAACATCAACTTTCAATTTGGCTATAGCATCCATGCGACAATTTGCCTCTAATTCAGCCATTGTGGAATTAGACCAAATGCCATCTAGCAATTCTTCCAGCCCATAAATGTCCAAATTCATTGCGGCATATTCCGCGTAGTATTTGGCCACTAATTCATTTTGTTTTGCTGTTCTATCAATTGTTGCTGGTAACATTGTTTTTCCCTTTGGTTAAATTGAACATGGTTTAGATATGGGTATTTATCCGGCGTATTCAAGACATGAGGCAAAAAAATTTTTTACTTATTATTATAAAAGGCAAGTGTCAAACAATTGACAGTGGGGGTATGCTTCGCCGTCAACAAATTGACACGGTGTCATATTTTTGACACATGGGCTTGTCTATATTTTGACAACGGACAGATAAACCGTTGCAAAATGTAATGATATCAATAATTTACAAATAAAAAATGATAACAAAATATTTTTACAGCAATCTTATGTCGTAAAATGATTATTTTTTGTCGGAAACACGACACTATATAGCCACCACCCCACCCCGGGCAGGGGCCACACCCGGGTACCCAGTACGTATATACACAGAAATACACAGATCAGGATTTTCAACTGTTAACCACAACTACAACTGACCACAAATATATGCACAAGCATTGTGCAACTGCTTAAAAATTAGGCAGGGGGTGTACGGACCACGTAACATTTTTTGTAAAAAGGGGGGTTGACACATATTGGGTGAATATGGTATAACTATATAACATATATATGATACACTTATATGTTAAATACATAAAGATGTTAAATACATTTAACTGTTACACTTATATGTCTTATATCTAAAATATAAAAACACTGTAAGTGAAAACATTTATATGTACATTTATATGCCTATAAGCATCCGTACTAAAGAAAGTTCTTGACTTTGGCAAAAAAATCCGTAAAACTATACACAGATAATGTACTTGATGCATTCTATGATGCTATCCGTACTAATTCATTAGATCGTTTGCATATACCACATAGCGATGTGTTCTATGTGCGTAGTGCCGTTGAAGCCCGTTATGGGCGTAAGTTTACTTTGAAGCACGTAGAAGATGCTATGAGGGCTGAAGGGTGGACAGAGAAAGATGAATAACAATGATACCTATTACGTTCTATGTGTTTCTATCTGTAATTGTTATGCCAGATGGCACACTTAAAAGCTACACAGAAAATGTAGTTGAGTGTCCTACAGAAGAGGCTGTTCAGCAGATGCATGTGCCTAAGATGGAAAACGGCACAATAAAAGATTGGGCAGCATCATGTGGTCCAATGACATTGATGTTTAATGAGCCACCTAAGATGCCAGAGCCACCTGTAGAGGAATTACAAACGTAATGGCAGAGAAGAAACGTAAACGCAGTAAAATGCCAAAGCGTAATAAAAAGAATTTCCGACCTACAGAAAAAGGTGCGGGGATGACTGAGGCTGGGGTAAAGGCTTATAGACGCAAGAACCCCGGAAGTAAACTAAAGACTGCCGTAACGGGTAAAGTGAAACCCGGAAGTAAAGACGCTAAGAGGCGTAAATCATTTTGTGCTAGATCTGCTGGACAGATGAAAAAGTTTCCAAAGGCTGCGAGAGATCCAAACAGTCGTTTGAGGCAGGCACGTAGACGTTGGAAATGTTAAGGAGTTATCATGGCTAAGAATCCACGTAGGCGCAGTAAAGGCGCAGAAAGACAAATGGCAGGTGGAGATACTGCCGGAGATGTCATTAAAGGTTTATTGTTATTTGCATTGCCGGGTGGTGCAATAGTACGTGTTGCCAAAGGTGCAACTAAAGCTATCAACGCTGTACGAGCTATGCGTGGTGCAAAGCAGATTAAAAATCCTACTGCTGCACAGGTACAAAAGGCAAAGCCACCATCTGCTGTGACACAGCCTAAAGCTGCTCCACCTAAACCTGCTGGAAGTGCAGTAGCTAAAAAGCCAGAAGGTGCTGTAAAGAAACCGGGCACACAGGCTACACGCACAGATCGTGTTATTGATGGGGATGCTCCAAAAACTATGCGGAACATTACACCGCCTAGAACAGCACCAAAACGTGTGTCTGGTTCTAGTCGTGTCAAGTCTCAAGGATCTAAAGTTAAGACAGCAACAACAGCATTGCAAGTTGCGGCCATGAAAGATAAGGCAGATAATATCGCAGGCACTCCTAAAGCGTTTGCCGCAAAACCAACAGAGGGTGGACCGGGAAGGCCAAAAGCTACACCATCTAAGTCAACTAAGCGTGTGGACTTAGGAACTGTGACCGGACGTAAGGTCACGCCAGAAGCACCAAAAGAGCGAGAACCTGTTGCTAGAAAAGAGCCTGTCAAGCCAAAGGTTCTTGACTCTGGTAAGAATACAGGCTTTGGTTTAAAGGGTAACACCTTTGTAGGTGGCCCAGAAGAACGTGCCGTTATGATGAAGTATTACGGTGGCACAGGCAGTGCGGCAGCTAAAGCTGCACAGGAAGGCAAGCAAGGTAAGTTGAAAGAGCTTGGTATGGAGTCTCTTAGAAAAGAACTACAAGAGGCACGTGCGAAACGCTTTGCCCGTGAGAAAGATAAAAGAAACAAGGGTGGCGTAATTAAGAAGGCCATGGGTTCTATGGACTTCCGTATGGGCGGCACTGTTCTTAGCACAGTAGATAGACGGAGAATGAAATAATGGCTAGTAAAGCAGAACAGCGTTCAGACGCAATGAAAGTGCTTCGTAATCCAGAAGATTACAGTAAAGCAGAAATTGCTAAAGCAAAAAAAGTTATAGATGATTATGACGCCATTCAAGGCGGGGACATGGCAGTTTCTATTACTGTAGGTGTATTGCCTAAGTCTAAAAAGAAAATGCTACAGAAAAAACAGAAAGCTAAAATGGCTATGGGTGGCATGGCTAACAATAAGAAACATATGTATCTTAGTAATGGTGGCTCTGTCACAGATAATTTAAAACCTATGCCTACAGGCTCAAAGGGTAAAGGCGTAAGAAACTTACCAGACTCTGTACAAATGAAGATGGGCTTTGACCCTAACTCATAATGGCTGTTACAGGTAGAAATAAACCTCGCCGTAATTATAAAAAAGAACAGACATATGATTCTAAACCTACGGTGAAAAAGAAACGTGCTAATCGCAATCTTGCACGTAGACGTGCTATGAGAGCAGGTCGTGTACGCAAAGGCGATGGTAAAGACGTGCATCATGTAGATGGTAATGCCTTAAATAAAAATGGTAAAACTAAAGTTGTAACAGCATCTACTAATAGATCTTTTAAACGAAATAAAAAAGCAGGCAAAGTAAAGGCAAGTGCGTGATGGCTCCTAGAGTACCAAGAAAAAAAGGACAACCTGCCAAGTCAAAAAAACACAGTGACCTCTATACAGATGAAGATCCAAAGGGTACAATAAAGGGTCTAAAGTTTGCTACTGTGAAAGACGCAGAAGCATCTGTTCGTAAAATAAAAGCATCAGGGAGGTCACATGCACACAAAACTCAAGCAGCTATTGCAATGGAGCAAAGAGCTAGAGTCGCTAAGAAAGCGGCTGCTGCGGCTGTATATAGAAGATTTATAGAAGCTCAGAAGAAGAAAACCCGTGCATCCCGTAGAGCGTGATATACGTAAGTGGTCACATGAGTTTCTTGAAAAGCCTAGCGACAAACTCAATGGCCTGCCACCATGTCCATATGCAAAGCAAGCATGGCTAGACGATAAAATTACGTTTAGCATAAACACTGGGCTAGACGGGCTAACAGAGGAAATAAAAAAGTTTTCTACACATGACTATGATATAGTTGTTTGGGCAGAAGAAGACATGCCAGAGATGGGGTATCTTGATGGCTGGTGTGATGGCGTAAATGAAGCCATGTCAATCGCTGGTATAGATATGCACCTCATGGTGTTTCATCCAGACTATGATGCTGAAGAAGCGGGTCTGGACTTTTTAGTGGATGATGGTGTCACTGATGACACGTTAGAATATTGCATGGTGTTCGTGCAATTACTATCAAAGCTAGATGATGCAGCTTTGAGTTTGGAAAAGTCTGGATACTATAAAGAGTTTCCAGAATGGGTTTATCAGAGTCTAGTACTAGACAGAAGGAAATTACGAAATGGCAATGCACGGTAAAAAGAAAATGGCAAAGAAAATGCGGGGCGGTGGTTCTGTAATGCCAAAGCGTATGGCTGGCGGCGGTATGGCTAAAATGGCTAAAAAGAAAATGCGTGGCGGCGGTATGATGAAAAAGAAAATGATGCGCGGCGGGATGGCTAAGAAGAAGAAGTAATGCCTCTATTAAACACAGGCTCTAAATTTGTAACTGGTATTACAAGTTTAAGTACTACTAATGATACGGATTGTTATGTCGTTCCGGCTAACTTTTCTACGCATGTAGAACACTTTATGATTTCTAATAATCATAGTGGTGCGGTTACGTTTACTTTAAAATTCTTTGAAGCAAGTAGTAGCACCACTCATACTTTGTTTTCTGCACATTCACTGGCCACAATCAGTAGTCAGTCTATATTTACTGCAGATAAACCTTTGTACATACATGCCGGAGATAAGTTAATAGTGGCTGCAGGAACGGCTAATAAACTCGTAGTTGTTGCGGCAGTGCAAGAGTTTTTTGATCCGAATGCATAGGAGAAGGAGATATGCCCTTAACAGAAAAAGGAAAAAAGATTAAGACTGCCATGAAAAAAACGTATGGGGGAAGTAAAGGTGAAGATATCTTCTATGCAAGTGCCAACAAAGGAACAATTAAAGGCGTGGAGAAAAAGCAAGAACTCAAGAAGGGTGGGTCAGTTAGAAAAACTCGCAAACCGAAGAGGACTAAAAAGAAGAGCAAGAGTAGAGTTAATGAAGCTGGCAACTACACTAAGCCTGCATTAAGAAAAAGAATATTTAATCGAATCAAAGCTGGCAGTAAAGGTGGTAGACCCGGACAGTGGAGTGCTAGAAAAGCTCAAATGATGGCAAAGGCATACAAGGCTGCTGGTGGTGGCTATAGAAACTAATGCCTACAAAGCTAAACGAAAATACCGAAGTTGCATTACCTTTACGTAATATTATAAGCATGGTTGCTGCTGCATCTGTAGCAACGTGGGCATACTTCGGTATAATAGAAAGGCTGAATCAATTAGAAACTAACATCACTATGATGCAAGCTGACTTAGCACAAAACACGGAGTTTAGAATCAAGTGGCCCCGTGGCGAGATGGGTAGCTTGCCAGCCGACAGTGAACAGTTTATGCTAATAGAGCATCTGGCTAGTGAATTAGAAAAGTTGCAAACGGATATTGAGGGTGGCAAAGCACCATACGACCAACAGCAGAAACTGACATTAGAGTTTTATGAGAAGCGTATTACAAACCTAGAAGAGAATATAGAGAAGTTGAGAAACGGAGATGGTTGAACTTACTTTTGTATTGTTGCTAGTCATGGGTGGAGAAAAGGTAGAGTATACACCATATCAGTCTTTATCCGAATGCCTGTCAGTACGGCGTAAAATAAAACGCAACGTAGGTCCAACTAATAACTTTGACCAGAAGTGGTCATGCAAAGAATTAAAAGTTAAAGTAAAAGATGGTAACATATTGGAGTTTATAGAGTAGCCTATGCCCCCACGTAATCATAAAGATTGGACAAAGAAACCTAAAGTAGAGTACATAAACTCTTTGATATATTCGGACTATAGTTTATATAAACAAGAACAAGAAAACATATTTTCTAAAGTATGGGTGCCTATGTGCCACATCAGTGAGATGCGAAACAAGGGCGACTACAGGACTACACGGATTGCTGGCAAAAGAGTTATTGCAATAAACATAGATGGTGAAAATGTTAAGGCTTATTATAATACTAATGATATTGACTATCGTACACCTGCTGGAACTATTACCTATGATGGTTGGGCAACAACAGAAGAACCCTTACACAGTGAGGTAAAACACGGTGGCATGGTCTGGGTAACACTAGATCCTAACCCAACGCAGAGTGTCGAAGAATGGACATGTGGTGCATTTGATTGTATCGCAGACGCAATCGACACAGAAGAATTAGAAGTCTTTCACTATCATAAAGCTATCATAGATACTAATTACAAGTTGTGGCATGATACTAACTCAGAGTTTTACCACGACTTTATGCATTATTTTAACAGAGTTTCAGGATTTAATGATGAGTACTTTGCTAGAAAAAATATTCCATTCGATAACGGACACGTCAATGTCAGTAGCTTTACAGTTAACTACGAAGAGTACGATGGTTTTGAAGACAGAGGAGAACTTAGTTTCCCTAACCTTCCACCTAATCAATGGTATATGGTAGACTTATTTCCCGGCTATAACTTTAATCTACGTGGCAGTGCCTATCGCAGTGACAGCGTAACACCACTAGGACCAAACAAAGTATTGATTGAGTTTCGTGGCTATGGCTTACGCAAAGACACGGAAGAAGAAAGACAGACACGTATCAAACATCATAACTCTATATGGGGACCGTTTGGTAGAAACTTACACGAGGACTTGTTAGGTGTCGCAGGTCAAGGAACTACAATGCGAGAAGGCACAGAACCCCGTAACGTCTTGCATGGTAGACATGAGAACAGCACAATTCACGATGAAGTAGGAATGCGTCACTACTATAGTGAGTGGTCTAAATGGATGCAGGTAGATGCTAGTAATCCCGTACTAGCAGCGTAAAATATACATGACTATCAACCAACAAAAGAGGAACAGAGATGATTGCAGAAACCCTTGCGGGTATCGCACTGGTGAAGAGTGCCGTAGATGGTATTAAGTCTACCATTAATACCGCCAACGATATAGGCGAGATTGCTAAATACGTAGACAATCTGCTTGAGGGTGAAAAGCAAGTACAACAACAAAGGGCTAAAAAATCTGGATTAGGTTTAGGAGATCAGCTAGGAATAGAGTCAGTAGCCCAAGAAGTTATAGATGCACGTATAGCTCAAGAAAAAGTCAATGAAATGCGTACCTTAGTAGACCTTCGTTTTGGTCCGGGGACGTGGCAATCTATAGTTGATTTGAGAAACAAACGAATAAAAGAATTAAAAGAAGCTAAAGCTAAAGCTAGAAGAGAGGCTATACGCCGCCAACAAGAGATGATGGAAAATATAAAACTTGCGGCGGGTGTTGGTGCAACGATAGCTGTAGGCATGGGCTTACTTATTTTTCTCTTGACAATTCTGTAATATAATGGTATAACTTAGACATGGCACTTGCAAAATCACAACGTAGTCTAAAGAACTGGACAAAACAAAAGTGGAGAACTAAGAGTGGCAAAAAGTCCTCAGAGACAGGTGAGCGTTATCTACCAACCGCTGCTATCAAGGCGCTTTCGCCACAAGAATATGCAGCTACCACCCGTGCTAAAAGAAGAGGAACTCGTGCTGGTAAGCAGTTCGTCAAGCAGCCTAAAAAGATATCAAAGAAAACGGCACGTTTCAGAAAAGGAGTAGGTGCGTAATGTGGACAGCATTGATAGGACCAATTGCAAATATTGCAGGGAGTTGGATAGATGGAAAAGTTGAACAAACTAAAGCTAAAGCTGCAACAAATGTGGCAAAAGCAAAAGCAGAAGCTGTCATCATGGAGAAAAAAGCTACTGGAGAAATTGACTGGGATTTGGAAATGGCTAAAGGAAGTCATTCATCGTGGAAAGATGAGTGGCTAGTAATTTTATTTAGCATACCCTTAATATTAGCTTTTATACCCGGCATGGAAGGTGTAGTTAAAAATGGATTTGAACAACTCAACAAAATGCCTGAGTGGTATCAATATTCCTTGGGAGTTATCGTTGCCGCTTCTTTTGGGGTACGTTCAGCTACAAAATTCTTTGGTAAAAAATGAAGATGTGGCACATGCACGACCACACTACACCAGAGCAAGCGGAGATAAATCGTGCCAAAATTAACAATGGAAAAATTCTTAGCGTGGAAAATCCTTCCAAGATTGATGATGCTATCAATGACGATAATGAGCTATCAAGTGGTTCAGTGGTTTATGGCTCTGGGTGCAGATGCAACGACACAGCAAGCTGCGTTTGTATCGACAGTTGTGGGTGCCATGACGGGGGCGTTTGCTGTATGGATGGGGCATGAGAACAAATGACTCATATTATATGGGCGTTAGTTCTAAATGTTTGTTTTGCAAATGGTCAATGTTTTAATCAGACTATCCAGTGGTTTGAAAACGAACCTGAGTGTTTAGAGTTTAAGGCCATACACGAGTCAATACCACGAGATGGTGATTGGAAAACTGTTGAATATACTTGTATTATAGTAGGGGCTATTGGCACATGAAATACGATAGACAAGATTTAATAAACAAACTCATAGCTGCAGAAGGTCTGCGCCTACAGGTATATAAAGACACATTAGGAATTGATACTATTGGTATCGGACGAAACCTAGAAGACCGTGGCATTACAAAGGAAGAACTTGACTGGATGGACTATCCATCTGTTGACCACGTTTATGAATGGGGAATTACCGAAGCTGATGCGGTCTATCTAGCAACGAATGACGTACAGATTGTCGAGGAAGAACTGGTACGTGCGCACCCTTGCGTGGACAGGTTAGACTCTGTACGTCAGCTTATATTGATAGATATGGCATTTAACANGGGCGTNCCCCGCCTGTGTAAGTTTAAAAAGATGTGGGCTGCTGTAGAATGTGGCGATTACCCAACTGCAGCAAAAGAGATGCTGGATAGCAGGTGGGCAAAGCAAGTAAAAGGACGGGCTACTAAATTAGCTAACGCTATGCACAACGGTGAATTTTAATGGCTAGAGAACTTACAGAAAAACAACAAGCATTTTTAAACGTCCTGTTTGAAGAAGCAGGCGGTGACATGGTGCAAGCAAAAAAGCTGGCAGGTTATTCTGATACCTCTAGCACAGCAGAGATTGTAAAAGGCATCAAAGAAGAAATCCTTGAGGCAACGCAAATGTATATGGCTCGTAATGCGCCGAAGGCTGCGATGGCGATGACAGGTGCTTTGTATGACCCGACTGAGTTGGGTATTCGTGACAAGATGTCTGCAGCGAAAGAACTGCTTGACCGTGTAGGTTTAGTAAAGACAGAGAAGATGCAGGTAGAAGCAAGTGGCGGCGTTATGCTTATGCCACCTAAAGCACCTGTTGAGGACGATGAGTAGAAGCATAGGCAAGTGGAAGCTACCACAGCCAACAGACATCAAAGAAGATAACGAGTGGATACCTATTCCACGTATTGCACGTACAGTGCCCTTCGGTTATAAACAGGATGACGAAGATCCCGACATTCTTCAACCTATACCAATTGAATTGGATTTGCTAGAGAAGGCTAGGTCACACGTAAATCAATATAGCTATCGTCAAGTAGCAAACTGGTTGAGTACACAGACTGGCAGATATATCTCGCATGTAGGTTTGAGGAAGCGATTAACGAATGAGCGAAGACGTAAGAATCAAGCTGCAAGCCTCCGCAAGTGGGCAGAGTATGCGGAAAAGGCAATCGCCAAAGCGGAAGAAATCAGTAGCCAAAGAACAGGTTCCAGAGCCAGCAGCTAAGATTAAAGAAGTTTCATATGAAACACAAAGCATAGAAGAACATGCTAATGTGTTGTTTAAGCCAAACCCCGGACCACAGACGGAGTTCTTGGCTGCAAGTGAACGAGAAGTTTTGTATGGTGGTTCTGCAGGTGGTGGCAAAAGCTATGCCATGCTTGCAGACCCTTTACGATACATGGGGCATCCACAGTTTAGTGGGCTTCTGCTGCGACACACCACAGAGGAGTTGCGCGAACTTATATTTAAGTCGCAGGAGTTGTACCCAAAAATCTGGCCCGGTATAAAGTGGTCAGAAAGAAAGATGCAGTGGACTGCGCCATCTGGTGCAAGGTTGTGGATGTCCTACCTTGATAGGGATGAGGATGTCTTGCGCTATCAGGGTCTGGCATTTAGCTGGATAGGCTTTGACGAGTTGACACAATGGGCCACACCGTATGCATGGAACTACATGCGGTCACGTCTACGGTCCACTGCAAACGACTTGCCAATTTTTATGAGGGCTACGACCAACCCCGGCGGCAGAGGTCATCACTGGGTTAAGAAAATGTTTATTGACCCTTCGCCATACGACAGAGCCTTTGATGCAACCGATATTGAAACAACCGAAGTCCTACGGTACCCAGCAGGACATAGCAAGGCTGGAAAGCCTTTATTCAAGAGACGATTTATACCAGCAAGACTTTCTGATAACCCATACCTTGCGCAAGCAGGTGATTACGAAGCCATGCTACTCTCTCTCCCAGAGCAACAAAGAAGACAACTTCTTGAAGGTGACTGGGACATTAAAGAAGGTGCTGCCTTCACTGAGTTTGATAGGCGTGTTCATGTTGTTGAGCCTTATCGTATTCCTAATAATTGGGTTAAGTTTCGTGCCTGCGATTATGGCTACGGTAGTTTTAGCGGTGTGTTGTGGTTTGCCGTTGCGCCTGATGAGCAACTTGTGGTATATAGAGAACTCTACGTTTCTAAAGTCCTTGCCACAGACTTGGCAGATATGATTCTGGATTTGGAAGCGGAAGATGGTAATATTAAGTACGGTGTTCTGGATAGCTCTTTGTGGCATAAACGTGGCGATACTGGTCCTTCTTTGGCAGAACAAATGATTAGTAGGGGTTGTCGTTGGCGTCCCTCAGATAGAAGTAGAGGTAGTCGCGTAGCGGGTAAAAACGAAATACATCGTAGACTACAAACAGATGAATTTACAGAGGAGCCTAGACTTGTTTTCTTTGATAGTTGCACACATGTCATATCCCAACTTCCCGCCATACCATTGGACAAAAAAAACCCGGAAGACGTGGATACAAAAAGTGAAGACCATTTGTATGATGCGTTAAGATATGGTATAATGTCTAGACCAAGATTTAGCATATTTGATTATGACCCAATGGGTAGACCCGGTGGCGGTATGCAAGTAGCTGACGCGACCTTTGGATACTAAGGAAAAGCAATATGGCTGAAGAAGAAATTATGATTGAAGATGATGCTATTGCACTAGAAGATAGTGATGATACATCTGTATCTGATGTAGATGTAAGCAACATTATACCTTTTATTATGGAACGCTATAAGAGGTCTGAAGATTACAGATATCAAGATGAAGAACGCTGGCTTAAAGCGTATCGTAACTATCGTGGTTTATATGGTCCAGATGTTCAGTTTACTGAATCTGAAAAGTCTCGCGTATTTATAAAAGTTACAAAAACTAAGACGCTGGCAGCATACGGACAAATCGTTGATGTTCTGTTTGCTAATCAGCGTTTTCCTTTATCTGTAGAACCTACAGAGCTACCAGAGGGTGTAGTGGCTGATGTGCATTTCGATCCTAAAGAACCAGAAGAACTACGAAGTGAAACTGCTCTGTCTAGTCCTTATGGTTTTGCCGGAGATGGCATGGACTTTCCAGCAGGCGCGACAGCACAAACTCTTCAAGAAAAATTAGGTGTGTTGGAAAACAAACTTGAACCTGTTTCTGATAAACTAAAAGAAGGTCCGGGTAAAACACCAACAGCTATTGCATTTAGCCCAGCTATGATTGCTGCAAAAAAGATGCAAAAGAAAATACACGACCAGCTAGAAGAGTCTGGGGCTTCTAAACATTTACGTAATGCAGCATTTGAAATGGCCTTGTTTGGCACAGGAGTTATGAAAGGTCCGTTTGCCCTTGATAAGGAATATCCAAACTGGAATGACGATGGTGAATATGATCCATTGTTTAAAACCGTGCCTCAAGTAAATCATGTATCTGTTTGGAATTTTTATCCAGACCCAGATGCTAATAATATGGACGAAGCACAGTATGTAGTGGAACGTCATAAAATGTCTCGTACTCAGTTGCGTGGACTTAAAAATAGACCTTATTTTCGTAAAGAAGTTATTGATGAAGTAATTTCTATGGGTGAAAACTATACCAAACAATACTGGGAGAATGATCTAATTGATTATGCACCAGAGCATGGTGTTGAAAGATTTGAAGTTCTTGAGTATTGGGGCATGGTTGATACAGAACTTCTTGAAGAGCAAGACATAGAAATACCAAAAGAGCTACAGGATTTTGATGAGTTACAAGCTAACGTATGGGTGTGTAATGGCAAATTGCTTCGCATGGTTCTCAACCCATTTAAACCATCCAAAATACCTTACTCTGCTGCGCCATACGAACTAAATCCATATTCATTCTTTGGTGTTGGTATCGCTGAAAACATGGACGATACACAAACACTGATGAATGGCTTTATGCGTATGGCTGTTGATAATGCTGTGCTGTCAGGCAACTTGATTGTAGAAGTAGACGAAACAAACTTAGTACCGGGTCAAGACTTGTCACTATATCCGGGCAAGGTATTTCGTAGACAGGGTGGCGCACCGGGTCAAGCTATCTTTGGTACAAAGTTCCCGAATGTGTCACAAGAAAATATGATGCTGTTTGACAAGGCACGGGTACTCGCAGATGAAAGCACAGGCTTCCCATCATTTGCACATGGACAAACTGGTGTTTCTGGTGTAGGTAGAACAGCTAGTGGCATATCCATGTTAATGGGTGCTGCTCAAGGAAGCACTAAGACAATTATTAAAAATGTAGATGACTATTTGTTGCGTCCTTTGGGAGAAGGTTTCTTCCGCTTCAATATGCAGTTTGACTTCGATCCAGAAATCAAGGGTGACTTAGAAGTTAAAGCACGTGGCACAGAAAGTTTGATGGCTAATGAAGTACGTAGCCAACGGTTGATGCAGTTCTTGCAGATTGCAAGTAATCCTGCATTAGCACCCTTTGCTAAGTTCCAGTATGTGATTCGTGAGATTGCAAAATCTATGGACCTAGACCCCGACAAAGTTACTAACAATATGGATGAAGCTGCTCTGCAAGCAGAGATTATGAAGGGATTTCAACAACCAGCACAACCAGAACAGGGCGGTATGACACCACCGCCGGGTGCTGACGCGATGGACCCAACAGGAGCAGGTGGCGGTAACATAGGTACAGGACAAGCACCTGTGCCGGGAGAACAAGGATTTGCAGGAAATGAACAACAAGGAAATACTCAGCAAGCTGAAGCCGTTGGTCAGCAACAGCCGCCAGTGGGACAACTTCAATAAATATTTAGATTTGCTCATCGAACAACAACATCGTACCTTAGAGCAAGGAGACAATACAATTTTTATGCATCGTGCGCAAGGGGCAATAGCGGTGCTTAGAAACATTAAGACTTTAAGAGATGCAATAAATGGTCAATAATCCTCAAAGAAGAACTAAGGGTGCAGAAAGACAAATACAAGAAGGTAGTGTGCCTTTAAAACAAATGGCTCAATTTGGTGTAGAGTCCTTACCCGGAGTAGGTGAAGTATTAGCTGCAAAACGAGTTGGTGACGCCATAGAGGACAAAGATTATGCAGGTGCTGGTATAGAAGCTGCTGCAGGTTTAGTGGGTCTTATTCCGGGTGTGGGAGACTTGGCATCAAAAGGTATACGCAAATTTAGAAGATTAAATCTGAACGAAGATCAACTTTTTGATAAACGAAATGTCACGGAAAAAAGTTTGGATCAACATTTAAATTTAGAGGGGGAGAGTTCAACATCACATTATATTACTCCTGACGGAACTTTTGCAGATGCCGTGAATGAACACGATGAGTTTGCATCTGAGTTTGGAAAAGATGCAAAATCTATAGCTCTTGAAAATGGTTTAATTCGTAGCGGTGGAGTGTTTCGGGCTAGAGGTTTAGAGGGAAGCCCCCTTTCTTTTTCTGCAGAAATTATCGAAGGGCAACCAATAACAAGAGAACAAAAAAGAGTTATGCGAAACGCTGTGGACAATGTAGATATTGCATACTTAGATATCTCAGATGACAGAGGAAATGTTATTAGTGCTTTAAAAAGTAAACCAGAGATAAAAAATTATATTAGGCAATTAGAGGTTTCTGAGCCAGATCCATCGTACGTAGCTGGCCCTTTAGATATAGGTGTTAATGAGGGTTTAGTCGATGGTAAACTTTTAAAAAGAGACACTATGCAGACTTTAGATGAGGTCCAAAAGGCAGCTAAAAAAGCCACGGTAAGCAGCGGAAAGCATTTAGTAGGAAAAAAAGTAAAAGAGGGGACAAAAGTAGGTATACGCCTTAATTTAAATTCTAAGATACCTGATGGTCCTGCAGGAATTGAGAAATTACAGACGGTTCATAAAAATAATTATGACGGGAAAGCATTGTCTTACGTGCCTTTTGCGACTGTTAAAAACGCAAAATTTAATGTGAATCAAAAAGGCAGACAATCTATTGCCGCAAAAATAGAGGGACTGGATGTTCCAGAAGCTAAAACTAAACATAACATGGCTTCAGTAGACGGAGAGTTTACAAAAGAAAATGTTTTAGATGCTGTAGTTCTTGATGATGTAGTGGAAATAGGATTTAATCCTAAGAACACACATTTGTATATAGATTTAGCAACTGGTCAAGCTGTAAAAGAAGCTGAGTTAGCAACGGTGGTAGGTAATCGTGTATATGCTACAGGCGTAAAATATATGAAAAAATCAGAAGCACCACAACCTTTGTCTGCGTCTGATGGAACACCTCTTCCAAGTGAGGTTCGCTATAAATTTAAACAAGGTGGAGCAGTACCAATGAATACTATGGCAAAACAAATGGAACTCTTTGAGCCAGTAGAACGGGCTTTTGATGAGGGTGGCCTTATGGATGAGGGTGGTACAGTAGATCCTGTATCAGGTAACGAAGTGCCGCCGGGTTCAACACAAGAAGAGGTACGAGATGATGTACCAGCCCAACTCAGTGAAGGTGAGTTTGTTTTTCCTGCAGACGTGGTACGTTACATTGGTCTTGAAACACTTATGCGTATGCGTCAAGAAGCCAAGATGGGTCTAGCTCAGATGGAAGCTATGGGTCAGATGGGCAACAGTGAAGAGGCTATCATACCAGATGACTTGCCTTTTGATATGTATGATCTTGATATAGAAGATGATGGATTAGAAATGCAGGTAGGTGGTGTGGTACCCGCTCCTATGTCAACAGCTATGGGCACCACAACAACAGGGGGTTCGTTTAATCCTCAGACAAATCAATTTGTTCCAAGCCCAGTCAGTGTTCCAGCCCCGGTAGGCACGGCAGCAACTCCGATACGCGCTGCTTCAGACACACGTTCTCCAACAGATCCTAATTTATCAGGTACTAAATTTACTCCTACATCATTGCAAACTGTGTTGCCAACTTTTCAACAAACTATTGGTGGGGGCGTCATTAATGTAGACTATGAACTCGTTGAGTTTACAAATGATGCAGGCCAAATAATATTACTTAAAGTAGACAAAAAAACTGGTGAAGTTTTAGATCCTATACCGGAAGGATTTTATAAGAAAACAGAAAAAGTTGAAAAAAAGGTAACACCAGATACAACACTAGGAACAGGCGTACAGACTACAAAAGTTCTTGATCAAGGTGGCGGAGATGGTAGCACTGGAATGGGTGGTTTAGAGGGACCAAGTAAATCGGCTGTAGAAGCTGTTATGAGCAATCTTAGCCCTGAATATGCTGAGTTAGTTTCCAAAAATACTATAAATAGTCTTGTGGACTTAGCTAAACCAATGGCTCTTGTAAATCAAATTATAAATGATTTTAATAAAGCTCAAGTAAAAAGTGCTTATATAGACAACTTAGCAAAAGACAGAGAAAAAAATAATGTGCCTGTTATGCCGGGATTTAAAAATCACCAAGAACAAATAAAAGCTGAAATAAAACAAGCGGAAGAAGAATTAGATCGTAAGTTAAAAGGCTTAACAAAACAACAAAGAGAAGAATTTAAGCAATACATGGAAGAAGAACAGGCCAACCAAGCATTAGAAAGTCTGGCAGATCGTACTGATGAAGATGCAACATTTGCAGAGCTTGAGGCTATTTCTGAAATGGCTAAAACTGGAACTATTCCAGATGATGTACAAGCAGAAATTGATGCAGCACTAGAGGCCCAAGGACGTCCTGATTTAACATCTGATAATATAGGTAAGAAAGGTGAGGATGACTTTGGTATTGGCACTAAAGGAGAATTTGACACGGGACCATCTGCTCCATCAGACCCCGGTATTTCTGATGACCCAGACCCAGAGACAGGCATAACTGGACCAGAGGCAGATGCAGGTGCTGGTAAAGGTGGCCCCGTTGGCGGCGGTGGCGGTGCTGGCTCTGAAGGGGCGAGTGGAACAGGTTGTTTTGCTGCAGGAACTAAGTTCTTTATGCACGATGGTTCTCTTAAATCCGTAGAAAATATTAAAGTCGGTGACGTTATGATGGATGGTGGTAAAGTTAGACTATCTATTATCGGAGATGGTTCTAATTCAGATTGGTATATGTACGGAGCAACAAAAGTCACAGGCTCACATGCAGTAAAAGAACAAGGAGTATGGAAATTTACTCGTGACACAGAAAATGCAGTCCCTGCAGAAACAGAAGATTTGTTGTATACTATAGTAAATACACATCATAGAATGATTGCAGAAGACAAAGTAATATACGCAGATTACGACATGGTAGATGAAGATGGTATAGAAGAGGAACTTCTTGAAATGATGAATCTACAAGAGGTCGTAAAAGAAGCAGCATAAGTTAGCTGCACATATGTTGGCTACCTAATCCCCCACCCCGGCGTGGCTACGGTTGGCCCCAACGAAAGGAAGTACAATGGCTGAACAAGCTACAATNATGGCTGAAGAAATGAAGCCCGAAANNAAAGTTGCGTTTGCNAATCGTAANTACACTAACGAAGAAAAACGCAAGATGGAAGAAGAAGAACTAGAACAGTTNATGAAGGANCAGAAGGGTGAGGTAGAANAANAAGCTGCTGAACCAGAAGAAGCTGAACCTACNAANGCAGAAGAGNNAACATTTAAGAAGCGTTACTCTGACNTGCGTAGNCATCAACAGCAACAGGCTGAAGAGTTTAAGAAAGAAATNGAANCNCTTAAATCTCAANTNAGCCAAGCTGCNCAGAAAGAAATGAAACTGCCTAAGTCTGATGAAGACATNGAANANTGGGCANAAGAATATCCAGATGTAGCAGCNATAGTAGAAACAATTGCNATGAANAAGGCACGTGAGCAATCTACTGCCCTTGAAGAANGNATGAAAGCAATTGATGAGTTGCAGTCTAGTGCTACTAAAGAAAAAGCTGAAGCAGAACTAATGCGTATACACCCTGATTTTGGTGAGATACGTGACAGCGATGAGTTTCACGATTGGGCAGAAGAACAGCCTAAGTGGGTGCAAGATGCGCTGTATGACAATGACAATGACGCACGTTCTGCTGCTAGAGCCATTGACTTATATAAAGCTGACATGGGACTTAATACTAAAAAGTCTAAGTCAGATAAAGCTGCCGCTAAATCTGTAGCTACTAAGAACTCTCGTAGTAAGCCACAGGAAGATGAAACCTCTAACTACATAAAAGAGTCAGAGGTGCAGAAAATGTCGGCACAAGAATATGAAAAGTATTCTGATGAAATCATGGAAGCTATCCGTAGTGGAAAGTTTATTTATGATGTATCTGGTTCTGCCAGATAAAAAAGAGTTGACAAATAGTTATTTATAAGTATAACTATAGTCAGATTAGTGTGACTGTATAGCGCAATATAGTTACACTGAATGTCGCAAACAGCAAAGTCTTACGGATTACCTGAAGACCTTGGCCTGACCCGTACAGTCACACCCAAGCAAATCAGCCTCTAATAGTCTTGTGAGTTTGCATCTGTAAAATAATGCTAAACGGAGATTTAATCATGGCATTTACTACTGCTGCTGGTTATGGTAATCTTCCTAATGGTAATTTCTCTCCCATTATATACAGCAAACAGGTGCAGCTTGCTTTCCGCAAGGCATCTATTGTTGAAGCAATCACCAATAATGACTACTTTGGTGAAATCGCGCAAATGGGTGATTCCGTTAAGATTATCAAAGAACCGGAAATCACCGTTAAGGAATATGCACGTGGTACGACTATCACGCCGCAAGACCTTGACGATGAAGATTTCAACCTCGTAATTGACAAAGCTAACTACTTTGCATTTAAGGTTGATGATATCGAAGAGGCACACTCACACGTAAACTTCCAATCTTTGGCAAGTGACCGTGCTGCGTATCGCCTCGCTGACCAGATGGACCAAGAAGTTCTTGGCTACTTGTCAGGCTTTAAGCAATCAGCTATTCACGGTGCTGCTAACGCTGTTAACACTTCTGTTAATGGTGCTAAAGCTGTAGCAACAGCATCGGATGGTGCTAACCTTGTTGGTGCTGAATTGCTTGCGTCTATGTCTTTGGATGCATCTGACTTTACACAAGCAGATGGTACTGCAGGTAATGCAAATCAGTGTATTGGCCTTGAGCCTCGTGCTGGTGGAGCAACTACAGCTAAAAGTGGTACAACAGGTAATGCGTTCCCATTGCAAGTTATTGCACGTATGGCACGTTTACTTGACCAACAAAACGTAGACAATCAAGGACGTTGGCTTGTTCTTGACCCAGTATTCATTGAAATGCTGAAAGACGAAGATTCACGTCTTCTAAATTCAGATTTTGGTGGTTCTGGACTTCAAAATGGCCTTGTTATAAGTAACCTTCACGGTTTCCAAGTTTACACATCTAACAACCTACCGTCACTAGGCACAGGCCCAGCGACAACTGGTGGTCAGAATGCGTCAAACATGGGCATTATCGTGGCTGGTCATTCTTCTGCTGTTGCAACTGCAGAGCAGATTAACAAGACTGAGACTTATCGTGACCCGGACAGCTTCGCTGATATTGTCCGTGGTATGCATCTGTATGGCAGAAAGATTCTTCGTCCTGAAGCAATCGTAACTGCCGCTTACTGCTTGGCATAGGGGAGGGTTAAGAAATGGCTGCAACAACAACTTTGTTGGCAACAACTAATACTAACCATGGCCCTAGCTATGGTAGAACATCTAGGGTACGTCCCTATCTCGTAGAGCAAACCATTGACTTCTCTGACCAAAACATTGATGCCAATGGAAGCACAATCGAGTGCTGTGCAATTCCTGCTGACCATTTAATTATGTATGCAGATGTCGAAGTAGAAACTGCTTTGACTAACACAGCTTCTGACGCTACCATAGATATGGGTCTATCAGGCGGCGATGCCGACTATTGGGTAGACGGGTTTGATATTGACGGTGCTTCTGCAGGAGCATACGCAGGAGTGGACACTGCAACAGCAGGCGTTCCTCTTCTTGTGACTGCAGATGGTTCGTTAAAACTAACCTTTGCGGGAACGGCTGGCACAATTAGTGCTGGTGTAATTCGGGTCTTTGCAGTCTGTATGCCTATTGAGGGCAACCTCTTTAAGGCTACAGATGTAGATAGAGACACACTCGCATAACATAATGTGACGGGGCAGGGCAACTTGCCCCCTCACTTTCTTTAAGGAAAAAACATGGCATATGATTTTCTTGGACTTGTGAATGCAGTTAATAGAAGGCTGAATGAGGTAGAACTCAGTTCAGCTAATTTTGCTACAGCCACTGGTTTTTACTCACAAGCTAAAGATGCGGTCAATGCTTCAATTAGATATATAAACCAATCAGAATATTTTTGGCCTTTTAATCATAATACACAAGAACAAAACTTAGTTGCTAACACTACTAGGTACGCATTCCCTACAGATGCTAAAGTAATTAATTTTAATACCTTTAGAATAAAAGAGAATACTACATTAGGAAATGCCACTACACGCATCACTGAAATTTCATACGAAGATTATTTAGACAAATATGTAGAGCAAGAATATAGTTCTGCTACAGGGTCAGGTGTTCCCACTATGGTGGCACAATCGCCAGACCTTAAATTTATTTTAACCCCAGAACCAAACAAAGCGTATAATTTAGTTTTTGAATACTATGCGTTTCCCACAGATTTAGCTGGGGCAACAGACGCACCTACAATACCAGAAAGATTTCAACATATTATCGTAGATGGCGCAATGCACTACGGTTATTTATTTAGAGGAAACACGCAAGATGCGCTTGTTATGAAAGAAAAGTTTGATGAGGGTATTAAGCATATGCGTTCACAGTTAATTAACAGAACACCATATGTAAGGTCGTATATGCTTACTGGTGGTACAGGTGGAGCAAGTACAGGCTTTAATATATAAGAGGCTGACAAGATGGATGCATGGCAAACCTATCCAGTTGAGTTTCGTAATGGCCTCATAACAAACCTTTCTCCTTTGCAGCAAGGTACAAATGCACCGGGTAGTGCGAGAATATTACGTAACTTTGAACCGTCTGTTGAGGGTGGTTACAGACGCATAGAAGGATTTGATAAGTACGACAGTAACATTATCCCACCGTATGGCGCACCCGTTGTTCACGGTGCTAGTCAAACTGGCACAACACTAATAATAGCTGCCATACATACTACACCCGTTGCAGGTGATACTTTAGAAATAGCAGGGGTTACTGGTACTTATACTATTGCATCTGGCGGTGTTACATACGATGCTACAAATAATAGAGCGACACTAACTCTTTCAACTGCGTTAGATAGCAGCCCCGCAAACGCTGCTGCTGTTACATTTAAAACAACAACATCCAACTATTTAGCTATCGGTGTTGCATCATGGGAAGACAGTGCTGTTGTCTGTAAAAACGCAGACATATTTAAAAGCGGCGGCAGTGGGTTTACAAAGATTAACGTGCCAGACTATGGTACAACTCTTGTAAATGGTGGTAGTCAATCTGGTGGCACATTAGCTATTGATGGACTAACCTCTGCTCCACAAGCAGGTGATGTATTTAAGATAGCGGGTGTAGATTTAGTATACACTGTAACTGCTAACGCTACTGTAACTTCTGGCGGTGCTACATTAAATATAAATCCTAATTTGGCTAGTAGTCCAACAAATGATGTAGCCGTTACATTTTTATCTACAAGCAGAGAGAGTGCTAGTCGCACAAGATTTGCTAAGTATAATTTTAACGGCACAGAAAAAATTGCAATCGTTGATGGTTTAAATGAACCTGCGCTATATGACAATACTACGTTCACTGTTTTAACAAGCGCACCCACAGATGTTATAGGGGCAACATTCGTAGCAGAAGTCAAGAACCATTTATTTTTTGCTAAAGGTTCTACCGTAACATTTACTGCACCTTTTTCGGATAGTGACTTTTCTGCAGCAAATGGTTCTGGTAATATTAATGTTGGTGGCACAGTCACTGCACTAGCTGTATTTAGACAACAACTAATTATATTTACAGAGTCTAGCATACATCAGCTAACTGGTAACACAATTGCAGACTTTACTTTACAACCAATCACCGTAGACATTGGATGTATTGACTCTGACACAGTGCAGGAAATTGCTGGTGATATTATGTTCCTTGGTCCTGATGGACTGCGCTTACTAAGTGGGACAGATAGAATAGGAGACTTCGGACTAGCATCTGTATCAAAAGCAATTCAAAGCACTATGACAGGTTTTGTTTCTGCTAATACTTCTTTTAGTAGTTGTGTGATACGAGAAAAATCTCAATACAGATTGTTTGGTTTTAACAATAATATTACTAAAGAAAACGCACAGGGTATATTAGCAACACAGTTTGCACCTCAAGGTGGAGAGGGTATGGCTTGGGCAGAGACACGTGGCATACGTGCGCATGTTGCAGATAGTAACTATAATCAAAATGTTGAGGTAGTGTTATTTGCTAACGATGACGGTTACTTATATCAAATGGAAAGTGGTAATTCATTTGATGGACAAAACATTAAGACAACATTTGCTACACCACATTTACCAGTAAGTGACCCACGTAGACGTAAAACATTTTACAAACTGTTTTTGTATACTGACCCCCAAGGAAGTGTGCAGTTTACAGTAAGTTTAAAGTTAGACTTTGATAGCCAAGGCACAATACAGCCAGCACCAATAAGTGTACAAAACACACAAGGCACAGTTGGATTTTTTGGCACAGGCACATTTGGCACAACACGTTTCGGAACAAAGCTACTGAAATTATTTCAGACACAGGTTGTAGGCTCAGGCTTTACTGTATCATTTCAGTTTGAATCAGATGACCAAAACCCACCATACTCAATAGACGCTTTGACTCTTGAATATGGATTAAACGATAGAAGGTAAAAACTATGGGAACAGGCTACACTAGAACCGATACCATTAACAATATCGCAGATGGTAACATTATTAACGCCTCAGACTTTGACGGTGAATATGATGCCATCGAAGCTGCTTTTAATAGCAGTTCAGGACATACACATGATGGGACATCTAGTGAGGGTGGTCCCATTACAGTGCTTGGTCCTGCACAAGACTTTGTAGCCAGCACAACAGAAATAAAACCTAAGAGTAATAACACACTTGATATAGGAACTACTGGTCTAAAGTTTAAAGATATGCACTTAGCTGGCACAGCTAATCTTGTAAACGTAACTACCACTGGTGATGTTACTCTTACGGGTGCAGCTAACAATATTGTGTTTGATGCTAGTGACAATGCACTGGAATTTGCTGATAGTGCTAAAGCTACATTTGGTGCAGACGCAGATTTACAAATCTTTCACGACACATCAGATAGTATTATTAGAGATACAGGCACGGGCAAACTTGCATTAGACGGTAGCACAGTTGAAGTCAGAAAGAATGATGGCTCAGAGGTTATGGCACAGTTCGTAGAGGACGGTGCTGTAAGTTTATACCATGACAATTCTGTTAAACTAGCAACGACAGCAACAGGTATCACTGTTACTGGTAGTATAGCTATGGATGGTTTGCATCTTGATGATAATGAAAAACTTACGCTTGGTAATAGTGCCTCTCCTGACTTAGAAATATTTCATAACGGTAATAACAGTTTTATTTCTGACACAGGCACTGGTTCTTTAGTACTAAGTGGCACTCAAATAAATATTCAAAACGCTGCTAATGATGCGGTTCTCGCTGAATTTATACAAGCGGGTGCTGTAAATCTTTATCACAATGGCAATGCTAAATTTGCTACAGATGCAGATGGCGTAAACGTAACTGGTCAGGTTGACATTAGCACAGACTTAAATGTGGGGGATGATGTAAGCCTAACATCAGACGCTGCAGTAATTAATCTTGGAGCCGATAGTGAAGTAAATATAACACATGTAGCTGACACTGGTGTAACACTTAATGTAGAAAATTCAACAACAAATGCTGTAACTGATGTTCTTAAACTGCAAGCACAAAGCAGTGGCACACCCGCTGCAGGCATTGGTACAGGCATTGAGTTCTCTACAGAAACTGCTGCAGGAACTCTTGAGATAGGTGGTGTAATTGAATCGGTAACAACTGGAATTACACCTACATCTGAAGAGTTTGACATGGTATTTAAAACCATGTCATCTGGTGCCACAGCAGCAGAACGTCTAAAGCTAAATGGTAGTGGTGCTACTGTAGGTAATATAAATCTTAATGCTAACACACTAAGTAGCACTAATACTAATGGTAATGTAGTTATAGCACCTAACGGAACAGGAGATGTCCAGCTAGATGCAGACACTGTACGTGTTGGTGATAACAATGCTAACGCAACAATTACCACAAACGGCACAGGTGACTTAATATTAAACACTAATGCAGGTTCAAGTTCTGGTTCTATAACCATAGCAGATGGCTCTGCAGGTGACATTACTATTAGTCCTGATGGAACTGGTTCAGTTGATATCAAGAAACTAAAGATTGCTTCTGGTTCAACAGCTATTACATCTATTCTTGATGAAGACGACTTTGCGTCTGACAGTGCTACAGGTTTGGCTACACAACAATCTATCAAAGCATATATTAATGCTAACGTATCAAGCGTAACACCCACAAGCACAACTACTTTTACAAATAAAAGTTTGACTGCCCCTATCTTAACAGGTTCAGCTTCTTCTGCTGGTTCTATTATATTTAAAGAAGATACAGACAACGGCACAAACGCAGTAACTTTGGTTGGTGCTGCCACTACAGATGACGTGACTGTGACTTTACCTAATGTAACTGGCACAGTTATAACTACAGGAAATTTAGTTTCAAGTTTAAGTGGTATAGGTGAAGCAATTGCTGACGATGATGAAATATTAATACAGAATACTTCTGGTCCCGGTTCAGCAAAGGCAACATTTACTCAAATACAAGCAAACTTAACAAGCGCAGGGTTTTCAAAAGATGACCCTACCGCATTAGCAATAGCACTTGGATAAAAAGTGCTTGACAAAACATTATGATTGTGGTATAATTATAGTGTTATAAGCCTTAATTAAAGGAGAAGGACAGATGGCAAACGATGCCGTAATATCCGTACAGGCAACGGTATTGCCTGATGAAATTCAAAAAGTTATTTCTGGTAGTCTTACTGTATCACAAGGTAGCAGCAATCAAGGAGATAAGTGGTATTATCAACTTACGCAAGTAAGAAATACAAGTGACCAGCTTATTGAAAATGGTAGTAAGTTTATTGATGTAGATGCTATAGCTACAGGCGGTTCACCTGCTAGTATTGACGTGGCTGATACAATTCAATTTGTATTTATTAAAAATACAGATGGGAGCAATGATATTTATATAGCACTAGATGGAACTGCAGCTACTTCTTCCAGAGAAGATGGTATTAAAATTCCAGCAAATAGTTCATGGTTCGGACACATTCCAAACTGTCGTGTGGATGATTTAACCTGCATCACTAGTTCTAGTACTGTTAATTGTGTGGTTGCTGCTCTTATAAATGATGCTGCATAAGGAGTAGGTGATGGCTAATACATTTAAAGTAAAAACATTCGATGGCTCTAGCACTAATGCTAACACAGCCATGAATGTCTACACAGCAGATACAACTAATCTTACTGCTACTGTTGTTATTGGCCTGACTATTGCTAATACATCTAGCAGTCAAATACTTGTAGATATTAAACTAAACGCTGGCGCAAACGTATTCTTAGCAAAAGATATTCCTATTCCTTCCTCATCATCGTTTGAATACATGGCAGGTAATAAGATTATTATGGAAGCTAATCACACTATTAGCGTTATCTCAGATACAGCCAATAGTGCTGATACAACTTTGAGCATCATGGAGATTACAACCTAATGCCATATATCGGTAACGAACCTGCAGTACTAACTACCACCGTTGAGTACCAAGACCTTACTGGTGTAACAGGTGTACCTGCAAAACGTGGGTACACGTTAGACCATTCTGTTGGTAGTGCAAATGAAATTGAAGTATTTGTAAATAACGTTCGTCAAGAGCCGGGTGTAGCCTATAATACATCAGGCGGTACTACCCTTACCATGACAGGTGATGTAGAAACCACTGATGATTTCTACGTTGTATTTCAAGGTAAAGCTATTGGCACAACCAGTAGTTCTAGTTCTGGCGGTGGCGGTGGTGTGTTCAAAGGTGACAATGGCACAGTTAATGCTGGCAAGGAAGGTGACATATTTCGTGTGCATCAGCAACAGCTAGACACAGACACGACCATTGATGCAGATGAAAATGCACTGGCTGCAGGTCCACTTACTGTAGCAACAGGGGTAACACTGACGGTAACATCCGGTGGTAATCTGGTGATAGCATGAGTGAAGTAAGAGCAAATACAATATCTGCAGCGAATGGCACAGGTCCAATTACGTTGACCAAACAAAGCGCAGCGAAAGCATGGGCAAACATTAACGGCACAGCAGCCACACCTGTGTTTAGAGATTCATTTAATTGCAGTAGTTTAACTGATGGTACAGGTGGTGTTTATGCTCCACAACTGACAAATGCTATGTCTAATGGAAACTTTAGTCAGGTTGCTTCGGCTCATCATAATGGAGTATCTTATAGTGCAAGTCCGTTTACTGGCGCAAAAACAACAAATCAGCTAGGTTTGACTACTGGAAAAGTTAATGGTGTCGCAGAAGATGCAGAGACTATAGATACCATAGCTTGTGGAGACTTAGCATGAGTGAGATAAAAACAAACAAACTCACTGGCGTAACCACTGCTAAGACTGTCACCGTGACGGTTGGTGCTAGTGTTACTCAGACTTTGGAAGCAGGCTTGATTAAAGCATACTCTGAACAAGACAACGATAGTGTAGCCCCACTTAACAAATCATTGAACCACAGTTCAGTTACAGACCAAGATGCTGGAAATAAAATACATAATTTTACGAGTGCATTTTCTGACATTGTTTATTTAGGTTTAGTGGGCTGTTGTGGTAATAGAGGTTCAACAACAGGTTCTGTCAGAGGAGTGATGCCAGATGCTGCTTACACAACAACTGCAGCAGAGATGCGATATGCATATGCATCAAGTAATGCGGAAGATGATTCGCAAGCGGGTATGGCGGTTTTGGGGGATTTAGCGTAATGGCTGGTAAAATTGTAGCAGATACGCTGGAACACAGCACCGCCGGGTCAGTCGCCACGAACTTTGTTGTCGGGGGTAGTGCGAGGCAATGGGTTTCTTTTGACCCTGCTGATTTCGTTGTAGACGATAGTTTAAATTGCACTTCAGTATCAGATGGGCCAAATGGAGGTGAACAAACACCAAATTTTGTTAATGCTATGAATAACTCTGACTATGTAGTAAATGCACTCGTATTAGAAAACCAAGAACGTATTTTGCGAGTAGAGACAAGGACAACGAGTTCTTATACTACACAAAACACAAATGACGCAGGTACTGCAAAAGACGATTTAATGGGTTGTCTAGTACACGGAGACTTAGCATAATGCAGACACCAGAATTTCAAGGCACACATTTGTTTGACCGTCTGTGCTGGGCAAAGGAAAACCTAGAGGGTTATAAGTCAGACTATCGTGTCGTCTATGAAAAAAGTGTAGATGATTGTGCAAGCGTATTAATACCTGACCCTAACTGGATGGCTTGCGCCTTACAGGGCGGTATCCTGCCACCTGTATGGGTGTACTGGGAACTGGCAAAGGACGAAGCACAACCCGACTTCAAGAAACACACTCGTGGCTATCTGTTGCATGAGACAGAACCAATGCCAGCAATGACCGAAGAAGAAGCAATCGAATACCTAATTCAGAAAGATGTACCACAGCACGTGTGGCAATCTTGGAATGAGGGCAACAAGCCCAAGATGGTAATTTGTAAAAAGGAACAGTTACCACAAACACGGGAATGGCGCAACGCATGGCGCATTTCTGATGATTTAGAACTAGCAGCATAAGGAGTAAATCATGGCTGTAACAACATATATTGTTGACAAGGACGGTAATCAGATTGATGCTTCAAAAGCTACTGTTCCTGCCAACAGAGACTTCCGTGACGCATGGTCATTGTCTGGTACTGTAATTACAGAAGACCTAGCCAAGTCAAAAGAAATATTCAAAGATAAAATTCGTGAGGTTCGTCAACCTTTGCTTGATGCAGAAGACGTAGTGTATATGAAAGCATTAGAAGCTGCGGATAGTGATGCACAAGCGGCCTCTATAGCTAAGAAGAAAGCATTGCGTGATGCACCTGCTGCAAAAGCAATTACAGACGCAGACACGATTGCAAAATTAAAAGCAGCTTGGGACACAAGTGTGCTTGGTGATAGCCCATACGCATAAGAGGTAGTAATGGCACTTTCAGAAGTAGATTTTGCTCAATTAGATGGTGAGTATTTTCGGGCAGATTTAACATCATCTCAAACAGGCATAGCAGATTCGGCAGAAGCCACTGTAGATTTTAATAGCAATGGCGCTGTTGCTTACGATACAAAGTCTAAGTTTGATGCAACAAACAACGCATACGAATTTGCTAGTAACGGTGGAGTTTATCTTATTAGCTTTGGTTGTTGTATAGCTTCTGACGCTATCAATACTGAAAGAGTGAAAGATGCTGGCGCACAAATTGAAGTGGCAACAGATGGTTCAACATTTGCTGGTTTATTTGGTGCGTATTTTAGACCAATGATTGGATCAGTTGGTGGATCAAACACTGAAGGTCAGGGAAGTGTTCATTTGGCAGGAACGTATATTTACAAAACAACCACTGCCACAGCCAAAATTAGACTAAGGACTAAAGCTGATTTGCATGACCCAGAAACATATGAAATAAG
>FUFK010043385.1_pt1 | contig 40135 bp, 36 predicted proteins | sample 1021851 | NCBI WGS metagenome assembly FUFK01 (sample SAMEA51879418, study PRJEB19060) | metagenome
AAAGTGGACGACTTTTACGCCGCCCGCGACAACACTATGCCGTCGCTACCGTGGCCGAGTATTGCTCCGCCGTTCACAGAAGAAGGGGCTCAATTATGAACCCGCATGTTTCACCATACGGCTCGGCGCGTTTTGCGGATGCTGCTGAAGTGCGCCGTGCGTTTAGCGAAGGCGGCGGTGTGCCCTTCGGCTTTCATGGCGGGCGCAAGCTAAGCCACAGCAAAAAGGCTGGCATGCTGCTCATCGGCGGCGCTGGTTCGGGAAAGTTTACGAGTGTTCTTGCACATCTCATGAATGCAGGCGGTCGCGATGGCGAGCAGCAGCGCTATGCGATCTTTGATCCGAAGCGAGAAATCCGCGCTGTCTTAGAGCCGTATTTCGCGCACATCAAAGCCGCAGTATATGAAATAAACCCTTACCTTACGCACGGCGTTCAGGGGCATCGCATCTCAATCCTTTCGCACCTGAAACCAAATAGTCCGCGTCTGGTAGCGGATAGTCGCCGGGCCGCGCGCACACTTATCGCCGAAAGCGGCGGCGGGGATGCGCGCTTCTTTGAACAGAAGGCGCAAAACTGGCTTGATCCGCTCATACGTGGCCTCGTTCATCTGGATGGCGGGGTGTCTCCGGCCTCGCTTTACGAGCTTATCGGCATGATCCGCTCTCAGCCCGATGCCTGGGCAGAACTCTCTGGGCTTATGGCCGAGATGGGAGAACCAGACCTATGTGTCGCCTATGCTGAGATGCGGGAAATGGCAGACGGGGCCAGCCGCACGTTTGAATCCGTCATGGCGGAAATCACGAACTCTCTGGCCTTCATGAACGACCCGCGACTGCAAGCCGCCTTCGTGCGGAGCAATGAGGCAGACTTTTCACTCGATGTTCTTTGCGAGAATTCGAACCAGCCGATCTTTGTGTTCTTTATCATGCCGCCGGAGATGACACAGCAAAATGCGCCGCTCATTCGTCAATTTTTCTCGACGCTGCGCACGATCAAGCAGGTAAGGCCGGAAGCTCCGACACTGAACCTCGTCATAGATGAGGCAGCGCAGCTCGGCTCGTTCCCGGAGATCGCGGAGTTCTACTCTATCGGTCGCGGCTTTGGGCTTTGCCCGATCTGCATCTACCAAGATATTGGTCAAATTCGCAAAAATCTCGGCCCCACTGGAGCGATGACACTCCAGGCCAGTGCTGACCTCGAAGTTTATCTTGGCGGCGGCATCTCAGATTTGGAAACCGCGCGAATGCTGAGCGCTAAGCTCGGCAACCAGACTTTGGAATTGGACGACCATCTGACACAGCAACGCGCGCAGCGCTCCCGTAGGGAGGCCGTTCGGGAAGCCATCTTTGGAGGTGGCGACCCCTTAAAAACGGGCTCGGCTTTGCGGGCGCTTGATTATGAGCAGCAACACAAGCGCAAGCTCTCACGGCCTTTGCGTACGCCAGAAGAAATTCTCAGCATGTCGCAATGCCAGTCGCTCGTTATGCCATCCGGCTATGGTATTCCTCCCTTCATGGCCGACAAGACGCCGTACTACGCCAACGCGGCCTACACAGGTCTTTACGGCCCAAATCCGTATTTTGATCGCGACCTTAACAGCGTCAGCATACCGGGCCGCTGGGGCGGCAGGTCCAGCCTCCACGTGATCCATGAGGCTGTGGCAGCAAGTCATGCACACCTGCCTCAATACAAGCATGGCGAATGGAGCTTCATCGAAGGCTATCGCCCGAAACCATAATCCCAACCCTTACCTTAAATAAGAAAGCACCCCATGACTGAACAAATCAAAAACTCGCCTGAAAACCGCAGAATTTGTGAGGAACGCATAAATTATGCTAAACTAAAGGTAGATGGAGCTAACGCGGCAAGCAACGACCGCGCTCAAGATAAAGCTCCGGTTTCAAGGCAATCCGAACAACATGCGCAACTGCATATTGCAGATGATAGTATGCACGCACGTACATCTCCCAATGGAAAGGAGGCAGGTGCGATGACTGCATTTGGAAACGGCACTGGTCCGGATGACCTGCCAACTCTATTCGAGACCTTGGGTATAGTCTTGGAGGCGACACCCAAGCCTACCGCAAAACTTGATATCGAAATGTATCAGGAATGGCTAGATGATTTGGACGCCACAGACGAAGAAAAGAGGGAGGTATTCGAAATATTCGCCCGAATCGTCTTCACTATCATCGATATGGGATTTGGAGTCGCGCCCCTGCACGTTGCCTGTGGAGAACTTGCAGAGGCCGAGGGTTTCTGCGGGCGCGTGGATCAAGATGTGGTAAGCTCCAAAGCACACACTTTGAGCGATGCTTTCAATCAGATCGCGGTCCAGTAACTGGCCGCAAGCGAAGGAGGATTCATGAACTATGCACAGAAAACCGAAGGTGAAGCGCAAGCCGCTCTGATCTACTGCCGTGTGTCCTCAGTTAAGCAGAGAACCGATGGCGGCGGTCTAGACTCACAAGAAAAGCGGTGCCGTTCATACGCCGAAAGCCACGGGCTGGATGTGGAGGCCGTGTTCCCTGACGATGTATCTGGCGGTGGCGACTTCATGAAGCGCCCCGGTATGGTAGCGCTTTTGAGCTACTTGGATGCGCAGCCAGGCAAATCCTATGTGATCGTTTTTGATGACTTGAAGCGCTTCGCACGCGACCGAGAATTTCACTGGAAGCTAAGGCAAGAACTTGCTGCTCGTGGCGCAGTGCCCAAATGTCTGAATTTTAATTTTGAGGATACCCCTGAAGGCGAATTCATTGAAACGATCATGGCTGCGCAGGGACATCTTGAGCGCGAACAAAACCGTCGCCAAGTGATCCAGAAAATGAAGGCACGCGTTGAAAGCGGCTTTTGGGTATTCCGCGCGCCTGTCGGATATAAACACGTTCCCGCCAAGGGCGGTGGTGGCAAAGTGCTTGTACCCGATGAACCTCTGGCGTCCAGCGTGCGTGAAGCCTTGGAAGGATACGCCATCGGACGCTTCGCAACGCAGTCCGAGGTTAAGCGCTTCCTTGAGCGTGATCCATATTTTCCGAAGGACCGCAAAGATGGCTCTCTTCGCCCCATGACGGTGACGCGGCTGCTCAAGAAGGTTGCCTACGCTGGCTATGTCGAAGCTCCGAAATGGGGGGTCTCGGTTCGTGAGGGCCGGCATGAAGGCCTCATCTCATTCGAAACATACCAGCGCATCCAGAATAATCTGGAAGGCAAGAAACGTGCCCCGGCTGCACGGAAGGACTACAACATCGATTTTCCGTTGCGCGGATTCGTGGCCTGCAATTCCTGCGGCAATCCCATGACGGCGGCTTGGTCGACGGGAAAGTATCGGCGTTACGCTTATTACCGTTGTGAAACACGAGGCTGCGAAGAGAAGAGCAAGTGTATCCCCCGCGCAAAGCTCGAAGACGGCTTTGAGGACATCCTTAAGAGTCTTACGCCTTCGCAAACGCTTTTCGGGCTGGTCAAGGCGATGTTTGCTGACGCTTGGGAAATGCGTGTTCAACAAGCTTACGCTGCTCAGGGCGAGTGGAGGCGCCAGCTAAAGGGTGCTGAGAAGCAGATCGAAGATCTGATCGACCGCCTAGTCGAAACAGACAACCGCACGGTCGCCAAGAAGTTCGAAGAGCGTATCGACAAGCTGGAACGACAGAAGATTGTGCTGGCTGAGAAAGCTGAAAAGAGGGTGCCAGGTAAGGCAAGGCTGGAGGAATGTATGGAACTCACCCTAAAGTTCCTCTCAAGTCCTTGGAATATTTACAAAAATGGTAGTCATGCAGCAAAGCAAACAGTGCTTAGATTGGCCTTTGCAGAGCCGCTGAGATACTGCCGAAACGAGGGGTATGGAACTCCGAAAACTACCTTCCCTTTCAAGGTGTTAGGGAGCATCACAGGCCCAAATCATGGGCTTTGTGGAGAAATGGTGCTGCTGGAGAGAATTGAACTCTCGACCTCTCCCTTACCAAGGGAGTGCTCTACCTCTGAGCTACAGCAGCGCCGTGGGCGGGTGATTAGCCGCAATCGAAAGGGGGTGCAACCCCTGATCTGGACCCTTCTTGCACCCTGCGCTAGATAGGCGGCATGGCAAAGCAAAACGCCCCGGAAAAGAACGCGAAAACACCCTCTGCGCGGGAGGCGCGGCTGAAGGCTGCGCTCAAGGCGAATATGGCCCGGCGCAAGGCGCAGGCCCGTGCGCGGGCCGAGGATGTGGCGCAGGATACAGGCAATGGCCCCGACGGGTCGGAAAAGGACAGCTGAACGATGGATTCCATTCTGGTCAAAGGCGGCGGTGCGCTGAACGGGCAAATTCCCATCGCGGGGGCCAAGAACGCCTGTCTGGCGCTGATGCCCGCAACATTGCTGAGCGAAGAGCCACTGACGTTGACCAACGCGCCGCGGCTGAGCGACATCCGCACCATGACCGAACTGCTGCGCTCTCTGGGGGCGGAAGTCACGTCAATGCAAGACGGCAAGGTCATCACGATGGCCAGCCACGGGCCGATCAATACCCGTGCGGAATATGACATCGTGCGCAAGATGCGCGCCTCTAACCTCGTGCTGGGTCCGTTGCTGGCGCGGGAAGGCCATGCCGAAGTCTCGCTGCCCGGCGGCTGCGCGATTGGTGCGCGTCCGATGGATATTCACACCGATGGGCTGGCCAAGATGGGCGCGGAAATCGATCTGCGCGATGGCTATCTCTACGCCAAGGCCGAGGGAGGCAAACTCAAGGGCGCCGTGATCGATTTCCCCTTTGCCTCTGTGGGGGCGACCGAGAATATCCTGATGGCCGCGACGCTGGCCAAGGGGACCACCGTTATCAACAACGCCGCGCGGGAGCCTGAGATCGTCGATCTGGCAGACTGCCTGCGGGCCATGGGCGCGCAGATTGAAGGTGACGGCACACCGAGCATCACCATTCAGGGCGTCGATAGCCTGCATGGGGCGACCCATAAAGTTGTGACCGACCGTATTGAGCTTGGCACCTATATGCTGGCGCCAGCCTTTTGCGGCGGCGAAGTGGAACTGCTGGGCGGGCGGATCGACCTGTTGCAGGCGTTCTGCGAAAAGCTCGACGCGGCAGGGATTGAGGTGACTGAGACACAGGCTGGCCTCAAGGTGGCGCGGCGCAATGGGCGGATCTCGGCGGTGGACGTGACGACAGAGCCTTTCCCCGGCTTCCCGACCGACCTTCAGGCACAGATGATGGCGTTGCTCTGCACTGCCGAAGGGACCTCTGTACTGGAAGAGAAGATTTTCGAGAACCGCTTCATGCACGCCCCGGAATTGATCCGCATGGGCGCGCGGATTGATGTGCACGGCGGCACGGCCAAGGTCACTGGCGTTAAGAAACTCAAAGGCGCGCCGGTTATGGCGACCGATCTGCGGGCGTCGATCTCACTCATCCTCGCCGGGCTGGCCGCCACCGGAGAGACCACGGTCAGCCGGGTCTACCACCTTGATCGCGGCTATGAGCATGTGGTGTCCAAGCTGCGCGGCGTGGGTGCGGATATCGAAAGGATCAGCAGCAAATGACCGAAGATGCACGTTTTGAAGATGGCCGCGAAGCGCCGTTGAACCTCGGCGCATTGGATGCCGAGGATCTCACGGTGATCGCCTCGCTCACGCAAGATGCGGTGTTTCCCGCCTCTGAGATGCGCTGGCACCGCACGGGCGCGCGTTTCGCGCTGCTGCTGAACCGGCTGCGGCATGAGGATACAGGGGCCGCACGTCATGCGCCCGAGCGGGTGCAATCGGTGCTGATGTTCAACAACGTGCAGCGTGTGGCAAGCCAAGGCGTGCCCAAGGGCGATGCCGATACCATCCTCTCCCTGCTCGACATCACGTTCGAGCAAACCGACGCGCCTTCGGGCCATGTCACNCTGACCTTGGCCGGAGACGGCGCGATCCGGTTAGAGGTCGAGGCTCTGGAGGTAACGCTCAAGGATGTGACACGTCCCTATGTGGCCCCTTCAAAGAAAAGGCCCGTTCACCCCGAGTGACATCCCGTCACGGTGGCAAGGATCGCANNATGCCGGAACTAAAACAGACTAGATTTACGCGGGGGCGCGTGGCGGCCCTGATGACCGAAGCGACGGGCTGGGCGCTTTTGCTGCTNGGTGTGGCGCTGGCGGTGCGGCATCTGTTGGGCACGGTCACCTTGCCGGGGCTTTTGGCCCCTGCCGCGGCGATTGCGGGCGGGCTGTTTGCCATTCTGGCAGCCCATGTCGCNCGCGCCGTGTTCGACAACGCCCAAGACACCCGCGCCATGCGTNTGGCGCAGCGCTCCGCCCCCAGTGCCGCTGTCAAAACATCGGGCCTGCGGGCCGAGCCCAGCCTGCGCCGNCCTTCCGCGCCTTGATACCTTTGGGCCAGCCCGCTGCGGTGGCCCCCTTTTCGAAAGCCTGACCCCATGCCCGTCACCCTTGATGCTTCCGCCCCCGATTTCGAAGCGGCCTTTGACAAACTGCTGAACGCCAAGCGCGAAGACAGCCCCGATGTCGATGCCGTGGTNNCCGAGATCATCGCCGATGTGCGTGCGCGGGGCGATGCTGCNGTGATCGACCTGTCGCAAAAGTTCGACCGCGTGACCCTCACCCCCGNCAGCCTGCGCATCAGTGTTGCCGAGGTTGACGCCGCCGTCGCCGAAGTCTCCCCCGAGGACCGCAAGGCGCTGGAACTGGCCGCCGACCGCATCCGCGCCTATCACGCACGGCAGCTGCCCGAAGACGCCGAGTGGACGGATCCCGACGGCGCCACGCTGGGTTGGCGCTGGACGCCGGTTTCCGCCGCTGGCCTTTATGTGCCGGGCGGGCTGGCGAGCTATCCGTCCTCTGTCCTGATGAACGCGGTCCCGGCCAAGGTGGCGGGGGTCGTGCGTTTGGCCATGGTCGTGCCCACGCCCGATGGCGTGTTGAACCCGCTTGTGTTGCTGGCCGCCCGCATCGCCGGAGTGGATGAGATTTACCGCATCGGCGGCGCGCAGGCCGTGGCGGCGCTGGCCTATGGCACCGATACGATCCCCCCGGTGGACAAGATCACCGGCCCCGGCAACGCCTTTGTCGCCGCCGCCAAACGGCGCGTTTTCGGCAAAGTCGGCATCGACATGATCGCCGGCCCGTCGGAGATCCTTGTCATCGCCGATGGCGACAATGATCCCGATTTCATCGCCCTTGATCTGCTTAGCCAAGCCGAACACGATGAGAGCGCGCAGAGCATTCTGATCACCACCGACCCCGCCTTTGCCCGCGCGGTGGAAGAAGCGGTCGAGAAACGTCTGCTCACCCTTGAGCGTCGCGCCATCGCGGGCGCCAGCTGGCGCGACAATGGTGCGATCATCACGGTGGCTGACCTCGACGCCGCGGCGGCGCTTAGCAACCGGATCGCGCCGGAACACCTTGAACTCTGCGTGGCGGACCCAAAGGCGCTGTCGGAAAAGATCACCCATGCGGGCGCGATCTTCCTTGGCCAATGGACGCCGGAGGCGATTGGAGATTACGTCGGCGGGCCGAACCACGTTCTGCCCACGGCGCGGTCGGCGCGCTTCTCTTCGGGGCTGTCGGTTTTGGATTTCATGAAGCGCACCACATTGGCTCAGATGTCGCCCGAAGCCCTCAAAGCCATCGGCCCGGCGGCAGAGCGGTTGGCCCAGTCAGAGAGCCTTGAGGCGCATGGCCTGTCGGTCACCGCGCGCCTGCGCAAGCTGAACGACTAGGGCAGGGGGGGGCAGAAGCCGCCTGCGCAGGAGGCAGGGCGCTGCCCGCTGTGCCCCCGGGCGCGACATTCGCCACCGGGCATGCTCTCGCGCATTGCCCCCTTCCCACCGCTGCGCTATCCACGAAATGGTATCGCCAGCAAAAAGGATGCGTCCATGACCCGCATCACCCATATCGCGCTTGATGACGCGAACATGCCGCCCCCCACGCCTGAGATCGATCAGGAGCGTAAGGTGGCCATGTTCGACCTGCTGGAAGAGAACAGCTTTGTCCTGCCCGAACGGGAGAAGGGCCCGGTGCCCGAAGGGCCTTATCATCTGTCCCTGTCCATCCGCGACAAGCGGCTGGTCTTTGATGTGGAGACCGAAGCGGCTGAAAAGGCGGCGGAATTCCACCTTTCCCTCGGCCCGTTCCGGCAGGTGGTAAAGGATTACTTCCAAATCTGCGAAAGCTATTTCGAGGCGGTCAAGAAACTGCCCCCCAGCCAGATCGAGACGATCGACATGGCCCGGCGCGGCATCCACAACGAAGGCTCCCGCGTGCTGCAAGAGCGTCTGTCGGGCAAGGCCGAGATCGACACCGACACCGCGCGGCGGCTCTTTACCCTGATCTGCGTTTTGCATTTCGGCGGATAAATGAAGCAGCTGCTGCCTCAATCCGTTCTCTTCTGCTGCGACCATAACGCCGTCCGTTCGCCCATGGCCGAAGGCTTGATGAAGAAATTCTACGGCACCGGCACCTATGTGCAGTCCGTGGGCGTCAAGAACGACATGGAGATCGACGGCTTTTCCATCGCCGTGTGCAGTGAATTGGATGTGGAGTTGGACCGGCACCGCAGCCGCAGTTTCGATGAAATGGAGGAATGGGGCGACGATCTGGGGTCATTCGATCTGATCATCGCGCTGAGCCCCGCCAGCCAGCGCCGGGCGCTGGAGCTGACGCGGTTTTACCATCTCGACGTGGAATATTGGCCGATCCTTGATCCCACGGGACTGGGCGAGAGCCGCGAGGCCAAACTCACCCAGTTTCGCGCCGCCCGCGATCAGATCGTCGGACGGCTGATTGATCGCTTTGGCCAGCCGCCCAGCGAAAGCTGAGCTATCAGGTGTTGGAGCAGGCCGCCGCGGCGCTCTGGCCATAGGCTTTCCACGTGCTCCAGAAGGCGTTGTCGCTTTTGTTGTCGGACTGACGCATTTCCTGCAAACGGTGGGGGTCGCGGAAAATCTTGGCGCCTTGGCGCTGATCCGAGCGCGACAGCGTCTGATCCGCCACCGCCTGCACGCAGCCACAACGCGCGTGGCTGGAGCCGCGGCGCCCATCGGCCAGACAAGCCTTTTGAATTGGTCCCGTGGCGAAAAGCACCGGCGTCGGGGAGAAACGTCCCACGGCGGCATCGCTGGAATAACGTGATCCGCCACAACCCGCCAAGACGACGAGCGCCATCAAACTTGCAACTGTCCGCATTGATTTGCCCTATTGTTTTGGACCATGGGGTTTTCCCCTTGTGGCCCGGTCTGCTCTGCTCATCACTATGCCGCAAAATGGGGCTTCGCGCAATTCTCCTTTGGGGGCAAAGCACCTTGGCCTGCGATAAAGCGCCGCGAAGGGCGCGAAGCGGGCTCTGGCACGCTCATGGCCAATTGACGCAGGCGCGGCACTGCGCCATATCCCCTTGCATGACACCGCTTGAAAACATCCGCAATTTCTCCATCGTGGCGCATATCGACCACGGCAAATCCACGCTGGCCGACCGGTTGATCCAACTCACCGGCACGGTCGCCGAACGCGACATGCAAAGCCAGCTTCTGGACAACATGGATATCGAGCGGGAGCGGGGCATCACCATCAAGGCCAACACCGTCCGCATCGAATACCCTGCCAAGGACGGCAAGACCTATGTGTTGAACCTGATCGACACGCCCGGACACGTCGACTTCGCCTATGAGGTCGCGCGCTCCATGCATGCGGTCGAAGGTTCGCTGCTGGTCGTCGACGCCACCCAGGGCGTCGAGGCGCAGACGCTGGCCAATGTCTATACCGCCATCGATGCGGATCATGAGATTGTGCCGGTGCTGAATAAGGTCGACCTGCCCGCCTCTGACCCCGACCGCGTGCGCGAACAAATTGAGGACGTGATCGGCATCGACGCCTCCGAGGCCTGCCTGATCTCTGCCAAGACCGGCGTCGGCATCCCCGATGTGCTGGAAGCGATCGTCAATAAACTGCCGGCACCTAAGGGCGGCGACCCCGATGCGCCACTCAAGGCGATGCTGGTGGACAGTAAATATGACCAATACCTTGGCGTCATCTGTATCGTCCGGATCATCGACGGCACCCTGAAAAAGGGCGACCGCATTCGCATGATGAAGACCGGCGGCACCTATGACGTGGACGATGTGGGCGTTTACCGGCCCAAGATGACCGGCGTCGAAAGCCTCGGCCCCGGCGAGATCGGTTATCTGAACGCCTCGATCAAACAGGTCCGCGACACCCGCGTGGGCGACACGATCACCCATGAAAAGCGCAAGTGTGAAACCCCGCTGCCGGGCTTTAAGCCCTCGGTGCCGGTGGTTTTCTGCGGTCTCTTCCCGGTCGACGCCAATGACTTCGAAGACATGCGCGATGCGATCGAAAAGCTCGCCCTGAACGATGCCTCCTTCACCTATGAGATGGAAACCTCTGCCGCGCTTGGCTTTGGCTTCCGCTGCGGTTTCCTTGGCCTGCTGCACCTCGAAGTGATCCGCGACCGGCTTGAGCGTGAGTATGACATCGACCTGATCACCACCGCCCCTTCGGTGATCTATCACGTCCATATGAAGGACGGGGAGATGCAGGAGCTGCACAACCCCGCCGACATGCCCGACATGACGCTGGTGGACCACATGCAAGAGCCGCGGATCAAGGCGACGATTCTCGTGCCCGATGAATACCTTGGCGATGTGCTGAAGCTCTGCCAAGACCGCCGCGGCATTCAAGAAGACCTGACCTATGCTGGTTCGCGGGCGATGGCCGTCTATGACCTGCCGCTGAACGAGGTGGTGTTTGATTTCTACGACCGGCTGAAGTCGGTCACCAAGGGCTACGCCAGCTTTGACTACCAGATGATCGGCTACCGGCAGGACAATCTGGTCAAGATGCAGATCCTCGTGAACGACGAGCCGGTGGATGCGCTCTCGACCATGGTGCACCGCGACCGCGCCGAGATGCGTGGCCGGGCGATGGTGGAAAAGCTCAAAGACCTGATCCCGCGCCACATGTTCAAGATCCCGATCCAAGCGGCCATCGGCGGCAAGGTGATTGCCCGCGAGACGCTCTCCGCGATGCGCAAGGACGTGACGGCGAAGTGTTACGGNGGNGANGCGACGCGGAAGAAGAAGCTGCTGGAGAAGCAGAAGGCNGGTAAGAAGAAGATGCGNCAGTTCGGGAAAGTGGANATCCCGCAGGAGGCGTTTATTTCNGCGCTGAAGATGGATGGGTGAATTCCAATAGTGTCCTTAAGTGATTGAGGTTAAACTAGATTCACAAGATGGTTGTTGGCTTCTACTTTTGCTGCCAGACTCAAAAAAAACGGGCGGTAAAAATGAACCAACGATTTGTGCTTTCTCCACAGCCGACTATGAAGCGCGTAGCTGACTTAGACGGCCCTGATTTCTATCCTACGCCGAAATGGGCTACCCATGTCCTCGCTGACAACGAAAAATTTGAAGGTGATATCTGGGAATGTGCCTGCGGTGACGGCGCGATGGCTGAGGTATTAAAGCAGACCGGAAATAAAGTAATATCTTCGGACTTGTACGACCGGGGCTATGGCGAAGCCGGAATAGATTTTCGATCCGAAAATAGAATTGTCGATAATATTGTTACTAACCCGCCCTTTCACAGCGCAGAAGAATTTGTTCACGCCGGTTTGCGCCAGACTAAAAAGAAGCTGGCCCTTCTGCTTCGGTTGGCCTTTCTCGAGAGCGCGACCAGGCAGAAGACTATATTTTCTGTTCATCCACCAAGTTCCGTCTGGATATTCAGCGAACGGATAACCTTCTATCCAAGCGGAGCGGTGAAAAAAGGCAGTGGAACGACAGCATACGCTTGGTATGTGTGGGACCAAGAATATGATGGACCCACACAGCTTAAGTGGCTACCGACAGGTTATAAATCTAGGTTTCGCTAAGTAACTTGATCGCGACCGCTCTGCGTAATAGTCCAGCTTTCTTCATCTGCGTCATAAGTTGCGTACCCAAGCCTGGCTAAGCCGGGTCCCTGATCTCGGTGCGATACAAGGTTTCTTACTTTTTGAGAAAAATATGTATCACCGCGACCGTCAGCGATTTCGGCATCTTTCCCGGTGGGTTTCAGGCGATTTTCAAGTAGTTCGATCAATTGCGACGTGGTGAGCGTCCCGCTTGCGGAGTTGTTAAGTTCTTTAAGTGCTTCTGTTCGAATTTGCGATTCGCTATAAATCATTGATTTTCCTTCCCTCAATGTGCGTGTAATTACGCGACTCATTAGGTGGGAATTGAAATCGACTCTTACAATAGTTTGAACTTATTGAGGTTGGAAGGTGCCCTCCCAATGGCCAAATCTTCGATTTGGCAGTGCCCGAACCGAGGGGCGGGCGCGGTGGCAGACACTTACCTCTCATCCTTTTCGCTAACCAATGTACACCGCCTGCGGGGTATGCGACCTTCCTCCCCAACCACCGCCGCCACAGGACCCTCCCCATGACCACCCCCTGCATCCTCTGCGTCGCCATCACCGGCTCCGTTCCCACCAAAGCCGCCAACCCCGCCGTGCCGATCTCGATCGCCGAGCAGGTCGAGTCGACCCACGCAGCCTTCGAAGCCGGGGCCTCCATTTGCCACGCCCATGTGCGCAACGACGATGAAACCCCATCCTCCGACCCCGAGAAATTCGCGCGGCTGATGGAAGGCGTGCAAAAGCATTGCCCCGGCATGATCATCCAGTTCTCCACCGGCGGGCGCTCGGGCGCGGGGCGGGAGCGGGGTGGGATGATCTCGCTCCGGCCCGACATGGCCTCGCTCTCAGTCGGGTCCAACAATTTCCCGACGCGGGTTTATGAGAACCCGCCGGAACTGGTCGATTGGCTGGCCTCGGAAATGAAAACCCACGCGGTCAAACCCGAGATCGAGGCCTTTGATCTCAGCCACATCCACAAGGCCGCCGAGATGAACCGCGACGGTCGCATTCCCGGCCAGCTTTATGTGCAATTCGTCATGGGCGTGAAAAACGCCATGCCGGTGGACCGTGAGACCTTTGATTTCTACATCCAGACGCTCAACCGCCTTGCCACCGATGCGCAGTGGTGTGCCGCCGGGATCGGGCCGAACCAGATCGTGCTGAACGAATGGGCCATCGCCGCGGGCGGTCATACGCGGGCGGGGTTGGAGGACAACGTGCGGCTGGACCGCGACAGGCTGGCGCCCTCCAACGCCGCGCTGATCCAGCGGGCGGCTGATTTATGTGCGAAATACGACCGCCCTATCGCCACGGCTGCACAAGCGCGTGAGATTCTGGGTCTGCGTCCGGCATAGGCTTGCCGCAAGAAGGGCGCTGCGTTGAAATGCGGGGCGGGGCAGCTATGTCCCGTTCCAGTAACCAACAGGAGCCTGAAATGTCCCAGACCCGCCGCCATTTCCTTGCCACCTCCGCCGCCGCCGCTGGCATCGTAACCCTGCTGCCCTTCGCCGCCCGTGCCGCCGCGCATAGCGGTGACACATTCGACACTAGCGCAGGGCCGATCACGGTGCATCCCGTCGACCACGCCTCTATCGTGCTAGAGACACCAGCGGGGGTGATCTATGTCGATCCAGTGGGCGAGCCCGCGCAATACAGCGACTTCCCCGCCGCCGATCTGATCCTCATCACTCATGAGCATGGGGACCACTACAACGCCGATACGCTGGCCGCGCTGGCCGGGGATGAGGTGCAGATCATCACCAACCCCGCCGTCTTTGACATGCTGCCCGAGGCGCTTGCCGCNAAGGCCAGCAAGATCGCCAATGGCGAAAGCACCGAGTTTAACGGCCTGCCGATCGACGCGATCCCGGCCTATAACATCACCGAAGAGCGCAAGAAGTTTCACCCCGAGGGGCGCGACAACGGCTATATCCTCGGCTTCGACGGCTTCCGCGTCTATATTTCGGGCGACACCGAAGACACNNCCGAGATGCGCGGGCTGACCGATATCTCGCTGGCATTCGTGTGCATGAATCTGCCGTTCACTATGGATTCAAACGCTGCCGCCTCTGCCGTGGCTGAGTTCAAACCGACTTACGTCTACCCCTATCACTTCCGGGGCAAAGATGGCGGCACGCAAGACCCCGAAGAGTTCGCCAAACGGGTCGGCACCGATGTCGAAGTCAAATTCGGCGACTGGTATTAATCTCGAACGCTTTCGGTCACGCCCCAGCGGCGTGACCGTTTTACCGGACAGGGCCGATCCATCAGATCAGCCGATTCCGGGGTGCAAAGCGGGGCGTTTGTCTCTCACACCGCCGGCCGCGCTCATTTTTCGCTTAACAAATTCAAGAGCCTAACCGCTCCCTCTTCAGATGGCTGAAGTTTCGCTTGATCGCTTTCGGTCCGCGGACTAGCGTGACCTGCGACAAATGCGAAACTATATTTTGCATTGCGAAACAAGTCTCTGGGAGGAGCCTACATGACAATCTTTAAACACCTGAGCTGCGCCGCAGCTCTGGCGCTGGCTGGTGGCGCGGTAAGCGCTGAAACTGTATTGATTCACGGTGAAGCTGGGCCCAACCGCGGTGCACGCGCCGACGCTTTGCAGTGGTTCGCCGATCAGGTCGCCGAGCGTTCGGACGGCGACATGCGATTCGACATCCAGTGGGGCGGGGCGCTGTTCAAGGCCAATGCCGCTGTGCAATCCATTGCCGATGGCGTGGCTGACACCGGCTCGGTCATCGCGGTCTACTACCCGCAAGAGATGGCCGGCTACGGCATCGCCGACCTGCCTGTAAACAACCCCGACGCTTGGGTTGGCATGCGCGCCACGGATGAGCTGATGCGCTCCAGCCAAGCGATCCAAGACGATTTGGCCGACAAGAACCTCGTCTATATCGGCACTTGGACCACCAGCCAGGTAAACATCGGCTGCAAAGGCGGCGCGATCAAATCCGTGGCGGATATCTCGGGCAAGAAGGTCCGCGGCGTGGGCGCTTACGGTAAGGTTTTCGGCGAGCAGGGCGCGAACATGGTCAACATGTCGATCTATGACGCCTACCAAGGGCTCGACACCGGGCTGATCGACTGTTCGCAGGGCTACAGCTATGCCGTGGCGGCGCTGAAGCAGGCCGAGGTGATGGACAGCTACACGATCCTCGACTGGGGTCAGGTCGGCGGTCTGGGCATCTTCATGAACAAGGACATGCATGACAGCCTGACGCCTGAGCAGCAGGAAACGCTGGCCTCCGTCGGGTCCGACATGGCGGATGAGTTTGGCCGAATGATCACAGAGGCCAACGACAACGCCATCGCTTCGATGAAAGAGCAGGGCGTCGAAGTCATCACCCTTCCCGAAGAAGACCGCACGCAACTCGTTGAAGCTGGCAAGAAGTTCCTCGACGAATGGGTGCAAACTGCCAGCTCTGCCGGTCTGCCGGGCGACGAACTGCTGGAAGAGTATAAGGGCCTTATCGCCAAATACACCGAGCAGCGCGATGCCGATGGCTATCCTTGGGAAGCCAAAAGCAACTGATCGCTAACCTAGGGAGGGGCAGCATATGTTGGTAAATCTGGAGAAAATCCTGTTGGGATTGGGCGCTTTGGCGGTGATCGCCTTGGGGGTGTTGATCACCTCCAATGTGATCGCCCGCGCGCTCTTTGCTAGTCAGGTGCCCGATAGCGTGACCATGGTGCGAGAGCTCATGGTCGCCGCCATCCTGCTGCCCCTCGCCGCCGCCACCGCTGCCCGCGCGCATGTCTCGGTCGCCTTTGTGACCGACCGATTTCCCGACCGCGCGCGTTCGGTGCTGATCGTGGCGGGCTCTGCCATCGGGATGCTGGCGCTGGCGCCGCTAATCTATTCCGGCGGTCGCGAGTTCTTTGCCGTGGTCGAAAAGGGCAGCTTTTTCTACGGAGACCTCAATCTGCCGAAATGGCCCGGGCGGCTTTTGTTCCTGATCGGGATGATCGCGACCTTCCTGCGGCTGGCCGAACTAACGTGGCGCGATGGGCGCACCGTGCTGGCAGGCGGCGTGGTCTCTGACGAACAACAACATGCGGCCGACCTTCTGGCCGAGAAGGACGTGCTGTAATGGATGCCTCAACCATCGGTATGATCGCCTTCGCGGCGGTTCTGATCCTGCTCGCCCTGCGCGTGCCGATTGCCTTCACGCTGGCGGCAGTGGCAACCGTCGCTACCTTCTTTATCTTCGCCTTCCGCACCGGGACCTTCATGCCCGAACGTGCGATCAAGGCGACGACTTCGATGGTGTTTTCCAACTCCTTCGACCTCATTCACTCTTACGACCTGTCGATGATCCCGCTTTTCGTGGCGCTTGGACATATCGCGTATCGCGCGGATATTACGACGAAAATCTACCATGCGGCCAAGGTCTGGCTGACCCGCCTGCCGGGTGGGGTGGCCATGGCCTCCGTCATGGGCTGCGGGGGCTTTTCCGCGATCACCGGCTCATCCATCGCCTGCGCCTCGACCATGGGTAAGATCTGCACGCCCGAGATGCTGCGCATGGGCTATGACCCGCGTCTGGCCACAGCTTCGGTCGCGGCGGGGGGCACATTGGGCTCGCTCATTCCCCCGTCGGTTCTGTTCATCATCTACGGCATTTTCACCGAGACTTCGATCTCGTCGCTGTTCCTCGCGGGTGTTCTGCCGGGGCTGCTGACGCTTGCGGGCTTTGTGCTGGTCATCGCCGTCTGGGTCTGGCGCGATCCGGCGGTAGCACCCTCGACCGACCAACGCTACACCGCGCGTGAGCGTTGGCAGGCGGCCTTTGATAGCTGGCCCGCGATCCTGCTTTTCGTGCTGATCATTGGCGGCATCTACGGCGGCATCTTCACCGCGACCGAGGCCGCCGCCGTCTGCGTCGTCTCCGCCACGCTGATCGGTTTCGTGCAGCGCAAGCTGGATTGGGCTGGCCTCTGGGCCGCGGTCAAGGAGACCTGCGTGCAGACCTCCGCGATCTTCCTCATCGCCGCCAGTGCCAAGATCTTTGTNGCCTTCGTCGCGCTGACNGGNGTCGCGGGCACCATCGTCGGGTTCGTATCGGATGCGCAGATGTCGCTGGTTGTGCTGATGCTCTGCATNGCGCTGATCTATCTGCTCTTGGGCATGTTCCTTGATCCCATNGGNATCATGGTGCTGACNCTGCCGCTGATGATCCCNCTGGTGGANAGCTATGACCTNAACCTCATNTGGTTCGGCGTCGTGGTCATCAAACTGCTGGAGATNGGCCTNATNACACCGCCCGTNGGCNTNAACGTCTTTGTCATCGCCAATGTGGTGGGCCGCGAAGCGCCGATTGACAAGATCTTTGCGGGCATCACCCGGTTCCTCAGCGTCGACTTCATCGTGCTGATCCTGATCATGTCCTTCCCGATGATCTCGCTTTTGATCCCGATGGCGGCAAGATGAACAAGGCGGCGTCTGATACCGTCACGGACCGTAAGTTCGCCAATACGCTGGCGCGGGGTCTTGGCATTTTGCGCGCCTTCCGCGCCAGCGACAGCGGGCTGAGCCACGCGCAGATTGCCGAGCGGACGGGCCTGCCGAAACCTACCGTTTCGCGGCTGACCTATACGCTGTGCGAGTTGGGCTATCTGGCGCATGGCGGGCGGAACGATAAATTCCGGCTGGGGCCGGCGGCGATTGCGCTCGGCTCGGTCGCCTCTGTCGCGGTCAGTTTCGTCGATATGGCGTCAGATGCGATGCAGCAATTGGCCGACGAGACCCGCACGCTGGCGCTGATCGCGGTGAGGGATGGCGACCGGATGATGCTGGTGCGCACTTGGCGTCCGCATACCGCCTCGACCATCTGGTTGGAGCCAGGCCATCGCATCCCGGTCTATGGTTCGTCCTCGGGCCTCGCCACGCTGGCCAGTCTGAACGAAGACCGGTTTGACGCGCTCGACCCGGATGAGCGGCTGCGCAATTTCCGCCGCGAGGGGTATGAGCAATTGCTGGCGCAGGGTTTTGTCCTCGCCCCGCCTGAAACCCGCTATGCCCGCAGTATCAACGCTGTGAGCGTGCCTTATTACGCAGGGGAATTCGGCGAGCCTGTGGCCTTCACCTGCGGCGCTTTGCCGGGCGACTTGCCCGACAGCCGCATTCTGTCACAAGTGGGACCAGCGCTGCGCGACGTGGTCAGCGGCATCGAACAACGCACCGGACGGGCACCGGCCCTGTCCCGGCGCGGATAGATCAAGGAGTTACTGATATGACCGACAAGATTGCCTATTCCCGCCATGACGACATCGTCGTGCTGCGCATCGAAAACCCGCCCGTCAACGCGCTGAGCCAAGCCGTGCGGCAGGGGCTTTCCGACGGCATGGACCGCGCTGAGGCCGAAGACGGCGTGCGGGCCGTGATGATCGTGGGCGAGGGCCGCGCCTTTATCGCGGGCGCCGACATCACCGAGTTCGGCAAGCCGCCGATGGAGCCGCATCTGCCCAGCCTCTGCAACCGGATCGAAGCCTCGCCGCTTCTGGTCGTGGCCTCCATGCATGGCGTCAGCCTTGGTGGCGGTCTCGAAGTCGCGCTCTCGGCGCATTACCGCATCGCCCAGCCCTCGGCCCGCGTCGGTCTGCCCGAAGTGCACCTCGGCCTGATCCCCGGCGCAGGCGGGACACAACGCCTGCCGCGCCTCATTGGCGTTGAACCCGCGCTGGATGCCATCACCACGGGCCGCCACATCAAGGCACCGCAGGCGCTTGAGATGGGCATCGTCGACCGCGTGGAGGAGGGCGATCCGCAGGAGGTTGGTCTCGCTTACGTTCGCGAGCTGCTCGACAGCGGCGCCGAACGCCGCCCGATCTGCGAGATGCCCGCGCCTGCGCCGATCGACTGGGATGCCGCCTATGAAGCGACGCTGAAGAAAGGCCGCGGCCAGATTTCCCCCGCTGAGGCTGTCCGCGCCGTGCAGGCGGGTGTCGAGAAACCCTTCGAAGAGGGCATGAAAGCCGAGCGTCGCATCTTCTCGGAACTGATGAACACCGACCAGCGGCAGGGCATGATCCACGCCTTCTTCTCCGAACGCGCGGTCAGCAACCTGCCCGAGCTGAAAGGCGTCGAGCCGCGCGAACTGAAAGCCATTGGCGTGATCGGCGGCGGCACCATGGGGGCAGGGATCGCTACCGCAGCGCTGCTGTCCGGCTTCTCGGTCGTGCTGATCGAGATGAAGGACGAGGCCGCCAAGGCCGCGCATGAGCGTATCTCCGGCAACCTCCAAGGCGCGCTGAAACGTGGCAAAATCGATCAGGGGAAATTCGATCACCTGACCGGCGACGCCCTCACCGTTTCCACCGAGTACGCCAGCCTGTCGGATGTCGATCTGGTCGTCGAAGCGGTGTTCGAGGATATGGACGTGAAAAAGCAGGTCTTCGGCAGACTCGACGCGGTCTGCAAACCGGGCTGCGTGCTGGCCTCCAACACCTCCTATCTCGACGTGAACGAGATCGCCGCCAGCACCAAGCGCCCCGAGGACGTGATCGGGCTGCACTTCTTCTCGCCCGCCCATGTGATGAAACTGCTTGAGGTGGTCGTCGCCGACAAAACCGCGAAAGATGTGGTCGCCACCGGCTTTGCCTTGGGCAAGGCGCTCGGCAAGATCAGCGTGCGCGCGGGCGTCTGCGATGGCTTCATTGGCAACCGCATCCTCGCCACCTACCGCACCGCGGCGGACCACATGGTGCTGGACGGCGCAAGCCCCTACAAGATCGACGCGGCGCTTGAGAAGTTCGGCTTCGCCATGGGCCCCTTCGCGGTGGCCGATCTGGCCGGGCTCGACATCGGCTGGGCCACACGCAAGCGCAAGGCCGCCACGCGCCACCCCGAGGAGCGGGTGCCGACCTATATCGACCGGCTCTGCGAGCAGGGCCACTTCGGCCAGAAGACCGGCCAAGGCTACTACATCTACGAAAAGGGCAAACGCGGCGGCACGCCGAACCCGGAAATCACCCGCCTGATCGAGGAAGAGCAGAAGGAGCGCGGCATCGCCCCGCGCGAGTTCACCGATGCAGAGATCGTGCGCCGCTACATGTGCGCCATGGTCAATGAGGCGGCCAAAGTGCTGGAAGAGGGCATCGCGAAACGCCCGCTCGACATCGATATGACGCTGCTCTTTGGCTACGGCTTCCCGCGCTATTGGGGTGGCCCGATGAAATGGGCCGACATTCAGGGCCTGCCCAACGTCCTCGCCGCGATCGAAGGCTTTGCCGATAAAGACCCTTGGTTCTGGAAACCAGCGCCGCTGCTGGTCGAACTGGTCAAGACCAACCGCACTTTTGATGATCTGAACAAGGAAGCTGCCAAATGAAACAGGCTGTCATCGTCTCCGCCGTCCGTACCGGGCTGGCCAAATCCTTCCGCGGGTCGTTCAACATGACCCACGGTGCCACCATGGGCGGCCATGTCGTCGCCGAAGCCGTGAAACGCTCGGGCGTTGATCCGTCGGCCATCGAAGACGTCATGATCGGCTGCGGCTACCCCGAAGGGGCCACCGGCTCGAACATCGCGCGCCAGATCGCCCTGCGCGCGGGTCTGCCGGTCACCGCCTCGGGCGTCACCGTGAACCGCTTTTGCTCGTCGGGCCTGCAAACCGTCGCCATGGCCGCCAATGCGATCTGCATGGAGGGCGCAGGCCCGATGGTCGCGGGCGGGGTCGAGAGCATTTCGCTGATCCAGCCGGATGTGAAATCGGTGAAAGAGGCTTGGCTCAAGGAGCATAAGCCCGAGGTCTATATGGCGATGATCGACACCGCCGATATCGTCGCGAAACGCTATGGCATCTCCCGCGAGGATCAGGACGCCTATGGCCTGCGCAGCCAGCAGTTGATTGCCGCCGCGCAGGAGGCCGGTCTTTTTGATGACGAAATCGTCCCGATGCAGACCACCATGGGCGTGCAGGACAAGGAAACCAAGGAGATCTCCACCCGCGAGGTCACTGTGGACCGCGATGAATGCAACCGGCCCGGCACCACGCTCGAAGGGCTTGCGGGCCTGACGCCCGTGCGCGGCGAGGGGGCCTTCATCACCGCGGGCAACGCCAGCCAGCTTTCTGATGGTGCCGCAGCCCTCGTGTTGATGGACAGCAAAGAGGCCGAGCAGCAGGGCCTGCAAGCCATGGGCGCGTTCAAAGGCTTCGCTGTCGCGGGCTGCGAGCCTGACGAGATGGGCATCGGCCCGGTCTTTGCCGTGCCGCGCTTGTTGGAACGCCACGGTCTGAGCGTCGACGACATCGACATCTGGGAGTTGAACGAAGCCTTCGCCAGCCAAGCGCTTTACTGCCGCGACAAACTCGGCATCGACCCCGACAAATGCAACGTGAACGGCGGCTCGATCGCCATCGGCCACCCCTTCGGCATGACCGGGGCGCGGATGACCGGCCACATCCTGCGCGAAGGCCACCGCCGCGGCGCGAAACTCGGCGTGGTGACGATGTGCATCGGCGGCGGCATGGGGGCGGCTGGCCTCTTCGAAATCTACTAAAGGGGGCCGACATGGACCTGAGCTATACCGACGAAGAACGCGCCTTCCGCGAGGAGGTGCGCCAATTCCTCACCGAGAAACTGCCAAGCGAGCTTTCCGAAAAGGTGCGCCGTGGGCAGGAGCTGACCAAGGACGACCACGAGCGCTGGCACGCCATCCTGAACGATCAGGGCTGGCTGGCGACCAACTGGCCCAAGGAGTTCGGCGGGGCGGCGTGGAACGCCGTGCAGCGCCATATTTTCGAGGAAGAGGCCGCCGCGCATCATGCGCCGCGCATCGTGCCCTTTGGCCTGTCGATGCTGGCCCCCGTGCTGCAAAAGTTCGGCTCGAAAGAGCAGCAGGACTACTGGCTGCCGCGCATTCTCTCGGGCGAAGACTGGTGGTGTCAGGGTTATTCCGAGCCGGGCGCGGGGTCGGACCTCGCCTCGCTAAAAACCACGGCGGTCAAGGACGGCGACCATTACATCGTCAACGGTCAAAAGACTTGGACGACGCTGGGCCAACACGCCAACATGATCTTCTGCCTCGTGCGGACCGACAAGGATGTGAAGCAGCAAGAGGGCATCTCTTTCCTGTTGATCGACATGGAGACGCCGGGCATCACCGTGCGCCCGATCATCCTGCTGGATGGCGGCGCCGAGGTGAACGAGGTGTTCTTTGATAATGTCAAAGTGCCCGCCGAGAACCTCGTCGGTGAAGAAAACAAGGGCTGGACCTACGCCAAGTACCTGCTGACCCATGAGCGCACCAATATCGCCGGTGTTGGCTTCTCCCAAGCGGGCCTGTCGGCCGTCAAACGCATTGCCAAATCCGAAATGGCCGGGGGCCGCCCGCTGATCGAGAACCCGCATTTCGCCGCGCGTGTGGCGCAGGCGGAGATTGATCTGATGGCGATGGCCACGACCAACCTGCGCATCATCTCCAAGGCCGCCGCCGGGCAGGCACCGGGGGTGGAGTCCTCGATGCTCAAGGTCAAAGGCACGATTATCCGGCAGGAAATCAACGATCTGGCGCGCCGTGCGGCTGGCGTCTATGCGATGCCCTTTGCCTTGGAAGCGGTCGCGGGCAGCAACGACGCGCTGCCCGATCCGAACGAGGCCGGTCCGGTGGCCGCGCAGTATTTCAACAACCGTAAGCTGTCGATCTTTGGCGGTTCTAACGAAATCCAGCGGCAGATCATCGCCAAGACAACGCTGGGAGGTGCAAAATGAATTTCGACCTAACCGAAGAACGCCAGATGCTGCAAGACAGCCTGCGCCGTTTCCTGCGCGATAAATACGACACCGCCACGCGCAATGGCATTCTGGAAAGCGAAGCAGGCTTCTCTGCTGATATCTGGAACGGCCTGGCCGAATTGGGCGTCATCGGCGCGCTGTTCACCGAAGAGCAGGGCGGCTTTGGCGGCGCGGGTTTCGACATCGGAGTGGTGTTCGAAGAACTGGGCCGCGCCGGTGTGGTCGAGCCGCTGCTCGACAGCGCCGTGCTGGCTGGCGGCTTGATTGCCGATCTTGGCAGTGAAGCGCAGCAGGAACATATCGAGGCACTGATCGGCGGCACGTTGCAACTGGCCTTTGCCCATGGCGAGCCGACCAGCCGCTATGACCTTGAGCGCGTCTCCACCACCGCGTCGCAAAACGGCGGTGACATCGTGTTGAACGGTCGCAAAGCCGTCGTCGCCAATGCCGAGGCTGCCGATATGCTCGTCGTCTCTGCCCGCGAAAGCGGAGAGGCTGGCGATCAGGCGGGCATTTCGCTGTTCCTTGTGCCAGCGGATACCAAAGGGCTCACCGTCACGGGCTACGCCCTGCTGGCCGGTGGCCGCGCCGCCGAAGTTACACTGGATGATGTGACCCTGCCCGAAAGCGCCCGCTTGGGCGCGACTGGCAAGGCGTTTGACGCTATCGAGGCCCGTGTGGCCGTGGCGACAACTGCGCTCTGCGCGGAAACGCTGGGCGCGATGGAAACCGCCTGCGATCTGACCCGCGAATACCTCGGTACGCGCAAGCAGTTTGGCCGCCCGATTGGTAGCTTCCAAGCGCTGGCGCACCGCATGTCGGACCTGCTGATTGACCTCGAACAGGCCCGCTCTGCCGTGATCATTGCCGCAGGCCATCTGGCTGACGACCGCGCCAGCCGCGAGCGCCACGTCTCAGCCGCAAAGAACCTGATGGGCCGCGTGGGCCGTCTGGTGGCCGAAGACACGATCCAGATGCACGGCGGCATCGCCATGACGCAGGAGTACGAACTGGCCCATATCGCCAAACGCATCACCATGGCGGACCACCGCTTTGGCGACGTTGATCATCATCTGGAGCGGTTCATTGCACTATCCGCCGCATGAGGCACCGACCAGCGGGGTTCAGCAGCTGATCGGGTTTCAACCCGACCTGTCGAACCCCGATGGCAGCACCCGCGTGACGCTCGATATTGGCCCACAGCACCTGAACGTCTCGGGCGTGCTGCACGGTGGGTTGCATACGCTGCTCTTGGATGTGGCCACGGGCTTTGCCTGTGCGCGGCACTGCGCGATGAGCGGGCCCTTCGTGCCGATGCTGACCCTGTCCCTGACCACCGATTACATCTTGGCGGTGCGCGAGGGGCGGGTTGTGGCGACAGGCCGTGTCACCGGTGGAGGCTTCAAGATACTCTATGCCGAGGCGCAGTTGCATGATGTCGATGGCAAGCTGCTGTCGCGTGCGACGGGCGTTTTCAAAAGGGCGAAAACATGAGCGCACGGATCGAAGACCGCGGCGATAGGTTGATCGTCTGGAACGGCAATGCCGAGAAACGCGGGGCGCTGACGCCAGAGCTTTATGAAACGATTGCAGAGGCGATGCGGATGGCCGAAGACCCGCGCATTCGCGCGGTGATCCTCACTTCTGAGGGGCGCTTTTTCTGCGCGGGGGGAGATCTCAACGTATTGATCGAACGGCGCAAACTGACTGAGGCTGAGCGCCGCGAGCGGGTGGATGGGCTGCACGATCTGGTCCGCGCCATGCGTGCTTGCCCGGTGCCTGTTATCGCCGCCATCGAAGGTGGTGCTGCCGGGGCGGGGCTGTCGCTGGCGCTGGCCTGCGACATGATCGTGGCCTGCGAAGAGGCGCAGTTCACTGCCGCCTATGTGAAGGCCGGGTTGGTGCCGGATGCCGGTCTGACGGCTTCTTTGGCGCGGCTTTTGCCGCGGCCCTTGTCGATGGAGATGTGCCTTCTGGGCCGTCCCGTCATGGCGATGCGCTTTGCTGAACTCGGCGCGGTCAACCGCATCTGCGCCAATGGCAAAGCCTTGGACGAGGCGCTGATGCTGGCCGATACGCTCGCCGCCGGGCCGCGTGCCGCCCAAGGCGCGATCCGGCAGTTGGTGGCGCAGGCCTATGAGGCCGAAGAGGCCGATCAGCTTGATGCCGAACGCAACGCCATGGCCCACGCGGCTGGCGGGGATGAGGCCGCCGAAGGGATCGCGGCTTTTTTGGAAAAACGAAAGCCCCGGTTTTAGCCGGGCAGCGGCCGCCGGAGGAGGGGGTCGCGAATAGGCAGGAGGAGACACCCATGAATGCCAGGGTACAGGATTTTCTAGCTGAGCAATTGGCGACCCGACCAGAGGCGCCGGCGCTGAGTGACGCCAGCGGCGCCGCGTGGAGCTATGACGATCTGGACCGTGCGCGTGTGGCCTTGGCCGCTGAGTTGCGCAGCGCGGGGGTGCAGGCGGGCGACCGCGTGCTTTTGATGGTGGAAAACTGTGTTGCGGCGGTGGCCTCGCTCTATGCCGCGTGGGAGTTGGACGCGGTGGCGATCCCCGTCAATGCCCGCCAGACCGAAGCCGAAGTCACCCGCATCATCGATCACGCCACCCCGGCGGCGGTGCTGCTGACCTGCGATGTCTCGCCCGAAGCGGCGGCCCATGCGGCGCGGCTGAACGCACGTGAGGTCTCGGGCGCATTCGGCAGCCTGCACCTTGCCACACCGCTCCCCAGCAGCCCGGATGCCGATCTGCATGACGTGGCGGTGCTGCTTTATACCACCGGCACCACGGGCGATCCCAAGGGGGTGATGCTGACCCATTCTAACCTGCGCTTTGGCGCGCGTGCCTCGGCGGACCTGCGACAGATGGTGCCGGGTGATGTGGTTTACGGCGTGCTGCCGATGACTCATGTTTTCGGTTTGGTGTCTGTCTTGATGGCCGCGGTGAGTTCTGGCGCGAAGGTCCGGCAGGAGAGCCGTTTCTCGGCGGCGAAGCTGCATGCCGCAACCCACGAGGATGTCACGATCCTTCCCGCTGTGCCGCAGATGCACGCGCTGGTGATGCAGTACTCGCGCGAGCGCGGGATGCCCAAACTCGAAAGCCCCAAGCTGCGCTATGTTTCATCGGGCGGTGCACCGCTTGATCCGGCGTGGAAACGCAAAGCCGAGGCGTTTTATGAACTGCCGCTGCAAAACGGCTTTGGCATGACCGAGACCTGCTCGGGCGCATCGGCCACCACCAACGCGCTTGGCTCGCCCGACACTTCGGTCGGACCGGTCACGCCGGGCACCGAATGCAAGATCGACGACCAAGCCCCCGGCGGCAATGGCGCGGGCGAAGGCGAAGTGCTGGTGCGCGGCCCGCATGTGATGAAAGGCTACTACCGCAACCCGACCGAGACCGACAAAGCCATCGACGCCGAGGGCTGGTTGCACACCGGCGATCTGGGCAAGTTGGATGAGAATGGGCGGCTGCACATCCTCGGGCGCAGCAAGGAATTGATCATTCACGGCGGTTTCAACGTCTACCCGCCCGAGGTTGAGGCCGCGTTGAACGATCACCCGCGCGTGGTGCAATCGGCCGTGGTCGGACGGCGGCGCGAAGGCGACGAAGAGGTGCTGGCCTTCGTGCAGGTCGCCCCCGGCGACGAGGTGACGGCAGAGGAGTTGCGCAGTTTCGTCAAAGAGCGGCTGACCGGCTACAAGCGGCCCGCGCAGATCATCGTGGCCACGGACCTGCCCGCCGCACCCACGGGCAAGATCCTGAAACACCGGCTGCTGACGGCTTTCGCCGATCAACTGGCGTAACAGCGCGGGGCGCAGAGACGCCCCGCATTTCCATCAGACGTAGGTGCCTTCGGCGGCGGCGCGGATCGCGCGGATGTTCTCGCCGTAGGGCGCGGGGTCGCTGACCGAGCCGCCCTTGAAGACGGCGGAGCCCGCCACCAGCACATCTGCTCCGGCCTGCGCCACCAGCGGCGCGGTCTTGGGGTCGACGCCGCCGTCGATCTCAATATGCACGGGCCGGTCGCCGATCATCGCGCGCAGGTCGCGGATTTTGGCTGTCATGTCGATGAACTTCTGGCCACCGAAGCCGGGGTTCACGGTCATCACACAGATGAGGTCGACCATGTCGAGCAGTTCGGCCACCGCGCTGGCTGGCGTGCCGGGGTTGAGTGCCACACCCGCCTTCGCGCCCGCGCCGCGGATCGCCTGAAGCGTGCGGTGGATATGGGGGGTGGCCTCGACATGGGCGGTGATCACATCGGCGCCCGCCTTGGCGAAGGCTTCGATATAGGGATCGACCGGGGCGATCATCAGATGCACGTCCATCACGCCCTTGATGTGGGGCCGGATCGCCGCGCACATGGCGGGGCCGAAGGTGATGTTGGGCACGAAATGCCCGTCCATCACATCCACATGCACCCAGTCCGCGCCTTGGGCCTCNATGGCTTCGCATTCGGCACCGAAGTTGGCGAAATCGGCGGCGAGGATGGAGGGGGCGATCTTGATCGAACGGTCGAATGTCATGGGGGCAGCCCTTTGTTGCACAGGTTGGCTCCTCTTAACGGCTGCGCGCTTTTTGCGAAAGGGGTTAGAGGTCGAGTTCCAGCACACCACCCGGCTGGGCTGCGCGGGATTGGCAGAGGATGATCGCGCCTTCGCGCTGTTTAGCGGAGAGCACGAAGTCGCGGTGTTCGACTTCGCCGCCGCGCAGGCCGCATTTGCAGACGCCGCAGATGCCATCGCTGCATTTCAGATCCACTGGCACCCCCGCCGCGATCAGCGCGTCGGCGGCTGTTTCCTCGGCAGAGACGGCGATCTCGCGGCCTGAGGTGAGTTTCAGCGTGAAGGGGTGATTGACGTAGTCCGGCACCTCGGGGGTTAAGAAATATTCCAGATGCCGCGCGTCTTCGGGGATGCCCGCGGCTTCGGCTGCGGCCATGACAGATTGCATATAGGCATCGGCTCCGCAGGTGTAGACATGGGTGCCCGGTGCGCTGCGTTCCATGATGGCGGGCAGGTCGGCGCGGGTGCTCTCAGACGAGATATGCAGGTGCACCCGGTCGGCCCAAGGAGCCTGCGCCAGTTCTTCGGCAAAGGCGGCGGCTTCGCGGTCAGAGGCCGAGTAGTGCAGGTCAAAGGGCCGCCCAAGGGCGTGCAGGCGATGGGCAAAGGCGATCATCGGCGTGATACCAATGCCGCCGCCCATGAGCAGGCTATGCGGCGCGTCCTCTACCAGTTCAAAATGGTTCACCGGCTTGCCGACAAAGATGCGCCGCCCTTTGGTGAAGACCCGGTGCAGCAGCGCCGAGCCGCCCCGGCCCGCGTCCTCGCGGAGCACGGCGATGCGGTAGCGTTTGCGGTCACTCGGATCACCCAGCAGGGAATAGGGGCGCAGGAATTCGGGGGCGACGACCAGATCAAGATGCGCGCCCGCGGTCCATGCGGGCAGGTCGTGGCCTTCGGGGTGGGCGATGTCATAAAGCGCCGTGGTCGCGTTCAGACGAGTAACTTCGGTGATGCGCAGGTCAAGCACGGGGGTGCCGCTGCCGACTTTATAAAGATGCAAATGATCCGTCTCGCCCGCTGCAGTCTTGCGGCGGTGCTCAACGGCGCTCAGCAGGGCCGCATGGGCGGCAATCCCGGCCTCGCGGTTCATCGGATCGGGGTAAGGCCATGGGTGCGGGGCCAGCGGGGCGGGGTAGACGGAGAGGGTTTGGTCCTCGAACTTGAGATCCAGATCGGGTTGCAGATCACGGGCGTTCACCGGCTGGGCAGGCGTGTCGAACTGGCCCGAGGGTTTGCGCTCGATGTCCCACCACCACTTTTTGACCGGGTTCAGACGGCCCTTGCCGACCTTGTCATCCAGCTTGGCCAGCAGCGGTGCGGCGGCGGGGATGTTGGAGGCGGCCCAGCGGAAGGGGGCCTCGGCGAACAGCCCTTCAAGGTTCCACGGGCAGGTCTTCATGCAGCGTCCGCACATCGCGCCGCCTTGGTTGGTGATCCGGTAGGTGGCGCATTTCTGGCTGTCGGATTTCCAGATTTCATAGCCGTTGAACATCTTCTTCGGCCCGGCGGTGATCGCCCCCGAGGGGCATTCGCGGGCGCATTTGTTGCAGGCTTCGCAGAACTTTTGCAGGCCAAAGTCGATGGGCTTTTCATGGGTAACGGGCAGGGTGGTGGTGACCACGCCGGATTTCAGGCGCGGGCCGAGGAAGGGATTGAGGATCACTTCGCCGATGCGAGAGACTTCGCCCAAGCCCGCGAGCAGCAAGAGCGGCGGTTGCAGTACGTCGCCATCCATCACCGTATGCGCTTTGGCGGAATGGCCAAGGTTGCGCAGGTGCTGCGCCATCACGCCGCCCAACATTGAAAACCGCAGATAGGCCCGCATGGATTGCGACACGGCGATCCAATCATCGCCCGAAGACCCCTCCATCGTGTCAAAGCCTTGGTCGATGATAAGGCTCAGCGCTTGGTTATGCGGCGGGGTGATCGGGGTGCCGGTGGCGTCATGGCTGTACCACGTCCAATCGGGGCAGGCCGAGAGACCCGCAGCATCGGACCCCAGAAAATAGCTTGCCGCCTTGAGGTTGGCGGCATTGCGGGCGCTGTCTGTCATCGCAGGGGCGGCATCGTTCACCGGCCCGTCTTGCAGCAAGATCAGCGCGCCCAGCAGGCGGCGCTGCGCGGCGGAGGGGGCGGATTTCACCACATGGTGCCCGCCTTTCATGGCGTTCTGCACCTTTGGCCCCATGTCGCCGAACTGCCCGCGTGCGAAAAGATCGCCGCGTTTCGGCACGCGCGGCACGTTGGGCGCGTCGATATAGGTGGTCGGCTCGTCCACCCGTTTCAGCGTCTCAAACGGATGCGGCCCTGCGGCATAGTCGCGCCGGGCATAAGGATCGACATCGCGGGCGCTGACCCCGCCATGGGTGCCCAGCTGCCAATGCGGGCCTTTGAGCACCGACCACGGTTGTTCGGAGAGCGGAGCGAGCGGCATATCGGGCGCAAGCTCCATGTCAGTCGTCACCACGGCCAATCCGAAGCGTGGACCGATCCACGGCGCTTGCAGCCTACCGTCTTCCCAAACCGCCAGCCCCGCCGCCACGGCCAGTTGGCCGAGGTTCACATCGGCGGTGGTGGCGGAATGCACCTTGGCGGCGAAGCCCAATTGACGGATGTATTCGGCCAGCACGGTGGCGTTCTCGGTCCCGCGTAGGCAGGCGCGCTCGGCTTGGGCGTCGATGATCCAATCGCTACCCGGCTCACCCGCGCGCGGGTCACGGGGGTAGGCGGTGAGGATCACCAGCGCGTGGCTGTGACTGTCAATCGCGGTTTCGGGGGCGTCCACCGCATCGCGCAGGTTCGCCATGATGACATCGACCCCGGCAGCGAGCGACTTGGTCTGGCGGCTGCGCAGGTCATCGGCCAGCTGCGCGGTGCCCTCGCTTCGGCGCGGGGTGGGCAGCCGAGCCTCTTGCGGAAGGGCGCAGACGCCCATCATCGAGGCATCGTTGTAATAACCGAAAGATTTGAGGTGGTTGGCGCGTTCCACCGGGCTGTCGGGGATCACCGCCCCNGCCGTATTGATCGGCCCATCCCGAAGCACGTCCATCATCGCCTGAAAGGGCGCCATGGCGTTGCAGATGCTCTGCGGCGTCTCGGGCCGCTCAAAACGCAGCACCGGCAGGGGCGCGTCCGGCAGTTGGTCATGCGGGGCATGCAACCGGCGCAGCCGCTCCAACGGGAAGGGGCCGAGGTGCATAGGGCGGGACTTGGATGAAAAGAGCTTCATGGCAAATCGATGCCACGCTTTGAAATGAGATGCCAGTCCTGGTTGTGGCCGCTGCGGGCGCTCTCGCTTGACTTTCGGTCTGGCCGCCGACCATGCTGCGGCAAAATTGGAGGAGTGAGATCATGACCCTGTTCAACCGCCGTCAGGCCATCGCAACCTTGGGCGCCGCCACGGCCGTGGGGCTGGCGGCCCCGGCGGTGGCGCAGAACCGCAAGATCACCGTGGGCGCGCTGCGTTTCACCAGCCACGCGGGCAGCTTTGTCGGCTTTGAGCGGGACTATTTCAAAGAGGCCGGGCTGGACGTTGAACTGCGGTTCTTTGAGGCGGCACAGCCGATGGCCGTGGCGATTGCCAGCGGCGATGTGGACTATGCGATCACCGCGATCTCGGGCGGCTTGGTGTCGCTGGCGCAAAAGGGCGCGGTCAAGGTTATCGGTGGCGCATTGCAAGAAGAGCAGGGCATCGACGGGCAGAAGTTCCTCGTTTCTGATGCGGCCTACCAGGCGGGCATCACTGCGCCGGGCATGCTGGATGGCAAAAGCTTTGGCATGACGCAGGCCGGGTCGTCCTTCCACTACATGGGCTCCAAAATGGCCGAGGCGGAAGGGATTGAGCTGAAGTTCAAGCCGCTGCAAAAGGTCGGCGCGGTGATCGGCGCGCTGAAGTCAGGCCAGATCGATGCGTGGTCGATCGTGCCGCATATCGCCAAGCCGTTGGCCGGGTCGGGTGCCGTGCATATCATCGGCGATGTGGCGACCTATCTTCCGGATTATCAGGTCACCACGGTCTTTACCTCGACCAAGAATGCCAGTGATGAGCAGGAGATGACCAAGAATTTCCTTGCGGGCTATTCCAAGGGTGTTGCCGATTACAACGCCGCGATGATCGCCAAGGATGGCGGCGATGCGGGCGTGGATGAGATGGTCGATCTGATCCATAAATATGTCTACACCGACCGCCCGCGCGACAAGGCGGCGCCGTCGATCATCAACGGCACCATGCGGTTGAACGAAGGTGCGATGCTCAATGTCGCCTCTGTGCGCGACCAGTTGGAGTGGTTCCAGGCCGAAGGGCTGGTTGATGCTGACATCACGCTGGAGACGCTGATCGACACCTCTTATGTCGAGACGATGGGCAGCTAAGCGTGTCGATTGTGTGATATGATTGCTTTGTGAAGGCGCGTTCCCCTCCGGCGGGCCTTTACCTTTTGCTCCCGCAGGTTGGGATTTCCGGCAGGCATCACTGGCAATGCAGCCGCACCAAGATACCTTTGGTGCTGATGCGGGGCCAAGCCCCTGACCATAAAACGGGAATATGCAGTGAGCGACGGCAGTTTTTTCGCCCTGAACGGCTATCATTTCGCCTTGGGGGCCGTTGGGGCCGTGGTGATCCTTGCCCATTGGCTGCCCCGCTTTTTCAGTCGGCGAGAGCCTGCCGCCTCGGGGCTGTTGATCCTGTTGGGCATGGGCGTTTTCGCCCTTGTTCCCGGCGTGCCGAGTTTCCCCGACCCGCGCGCCACCCCCTTTCCATGGGAAATCGTGTCGGAGCTTTGCGTGATCGTCGCGCTCTTCGCGACGGGGCTGCGGATCGACAGGCTGTCCGATTGGTCCCATTGGGGGCCAACGGCGCGGTTGTTGGCGCTGACCATGCCGCTGACGATCCTGTCGGTCGCCGTGATGGGCTGGGCCTTTGCCGGGATGACCGCAGCCGGGGCGATTTTGCTGGGCGCGGTGATGGCACCCACCGATCCAGTTTTGGCCGCTGACGTGCAGGTCGGCCCGCCGCAGGAAGGGGGCGAGCATCCGGTGCGTTTTGCCCTGACCACAGAGGCGGCGCTGAACGATGGTTTGGCCTTTCCCTTCGTCTACCTTGGTATTCTGGTCGCGGCCGAAGGCTTGGCCCCGGCGACTTGGGGCGTGGAGTGGCTGGCGCGCGATGTCTTTTGGCGCATCGCTGTCGGCACCGCGATGGGTGCTGCGGGCGGTTGGGCCTTGGGGCAGGTGTTGTTCGCCGTGCCGCGCAAGGCGGTTCTGGCCGAGACATCTTCGGGCGTGGTGGCTTTGGCCGGGGTGCTCTTGTGCTATGGCACCACGGAATTAGTCGAAGGCTATGGTTTCATCGCCGTGGCGGTGGCCGGTCTGGTGATCCGGCGGGTTGAGGCGGACCACGAATTCCACCGTCGTTTGCATGATTTCACCGCCGCCGTTGAACACGCGCTGACGGCGCTTTTGCTGGTGGCGATTGGCGCGGTGTTGCCCGCCTTGCTGAGCGATCTGACCCTCGCCGGTGCGGTGATCGTGCTGGCGCTGATCTTTGTCGTGCGCCCCTTGGCCGGGTGGCTGTCGCTTTTGGGAACCTCGCTAGAGACGCGCCCCCGCTGGGTTGTGGCGCTTTATGGCATCCGGGGGATCGGGTCGATCTACTACCTTGCCTATGCGGCGGGGAAGGTGGAGTTTCTGGACGAAGAGCCGCTTTGGGCGATGGTGGGTTTTGCGATCCTCGTGTCGACCTTGGTGCATGGTTTTACCGCCGGGATCGCGGTGGACGGCCTGAGCCGTAAAGAGGGTGAGCAGCCCTAAGCGCGCCACCGGCGCAGGGCGGTTGCGCCGGGACGCGGATCGCACATTGCGCGCGGGGCGTTTTTGCCGGAAAAGGGCGGCATGGACCTCAAGCTTTCCTCCGTCAGCCATTATTATGGCGATACCCAAGTGCTGCGTGACATCACGCTCGATATTCCCTCTGGCCAGATCGTTTGCATCGTTGGCCCCTCCGGCTGTGGCAAATCCACCCTGCTGCGCATGCTCGGTGGGTTGGAGCGGCCCAGCGAAGGCCGCGTGCTGCAAATGGGCGATGCGCCTGAGGGCTGTTTGAACCCACTGACCTATATCTTTCAGGATTTCGCGCTGCTGCCGTGGCGCACGGTGCGCGGCAATGTGGCGCTGGTGCTTGAGGATCACGGGCTGGGTAAGGCGCAGCGTGAGGCGATCATCGCCGATGTGCTGGCGCGGACCAAATTGACCGATTTCGCCGATGCGCTGCCCAAACAGCTTTCGGGCGGCATGAAACAGCGCGTGGCGATTGCCCGTGCGCTGGCGGTGAATCCGGCGGTGATGCTGATGGACGAGCCGCTGAGCGCGCTCGACAGCCAGACCCGCGAGCTTTTGATGGACGACCTTGTGGCGCTCTGGACGCGGCAGCCGTTCACGGCGGTCTATGTGACCCACAACCTCGCTGAAGCGGTGCGGTTGGGGCATAAGATCGTCGTGCTCTCGCGCCGTCCGGGTGAATTGCGCGAGGTGGTGAACCTAGACATGCCGCTGGCCGAGCGTCGCCATGGCGACCCGGCGTTGGAGGCGCAGCAACAGCACCTATGGGGGCTGATGCGCGATGAGGCCGCGGCGGCGGATGCGGAGTTGATCGATGGCTGAAACGACGGATGTGAATGCCCGCGAAGTAACCTTTCGCGGCGGTGGCTTCCAGCCCGGCACGCGGCGCGGCGTGGGGCTTGCAGTCTTCGTTGTGCTGATCCTGCTGGCGGAATGGGGCACGCGCAGCGGCTTTATCTCGGCCCTGACGTTGCCTCGGCCCAGCGATGTGTTGCTAACGTTTCAAGAGCTTTACCAGTCGGGGATGTTGTTCAAACACCTCGGCCCCTCGCTGACCCGGCTGGCCGTAGGCGCGCTGATCGGCGCCTCGCTGGGCATCGGGATTGGGGTGCTGATCGGGCTGTTCTCCTTGGCCCGCGCGGGTCTGGTGCCGCTGGTGGCAGCGATTTTCCCCATTCCCAAGATCGCGCTGCTGCCGCTGTTTGTGATTTGGTTTGGCATTGATGAGGCGAGTAAATACGCGCTCATCGCCTTTGGCACTTTCACGCCCACCGTTGTCGCCACCTATGCGGCGGTCGACAATGTGGACCGGGTGTTGATCCGCATGGGGCAGAGTTTCGGCCTCGGTTGGTGGTCGATTGTCTCGAAAATCGTGGTGCCCGGCGCGATGCCGGGGATCCTGTCGGGGCTGCGGATTTCGCTGACCATCGCGATTATTTTGTTGGTGGCGGCTGAGATGCTGGGCGCGGAATATGGGATCGGGGCGTATATTTTGCAGGCGGGGAGTCTGTATGATCTGGAGCGCTTGTTTGCGGGTGTGGTGATCCTGTCGCTGCTAGGCGTTGCGGTGTCTTCGGTGGTGGCCTTCGTGGAACGGCGCGTGCTGAGCTGGCGGGTCTGAGGGCCAGCGCCTGCCCGCGGGTCGGCGATCTGACGTAAATTGGTCCCACTTTATTTCTCGGTTTTAATGTGCGGTCCGCGAGGGCACGCCCAGCCTCACCAAATCGCCTACCCGGTCGCACCAAAGGTGCGCCAATATAGGCTGGCACGCCTCCGGCGTGACGGGCGGGCAGGCGATGGCCCGGCGCCTGCGGCTTGATTCCGGGCTGGGGTGGTAGTCCTGAACGGCTTTGCTATCAATGCTGCAACCGCCCTCACCAACGGATCCCCACCATGACCGAACACACCACCACCCACGCCGCCGACGAAGACGTTCGCAACCGCGACATCAAGATCTACGTCAACGGCGACATCGTGCACCGCGACGAAGCCAAGGTCTCGGTCTACGACGCGGGCTTCATGCTGGGCGACGGCATCTGGGAAGGCATGCGCCTGTACAACGGGACATGGGCCTTCTTCGATGAGCATATGGACCGCTTCTTCAACTCCTGCAAAGCGATCTCGCTCGACGTGGGCCTGGACAAAGACGGCATCGCCGAGGCGCTGCGCCGCACGGCAGAGGCGAACGATATGCACAGTGACGTGCACTGCCGCCTAATGCTGACCCGCGGGATTAAGGATAAACCCTTCCAGCACCCCTCGCTCAGCACCACCGGGCCGACGCTGGTGATCATCATGGAGCATTCCAAACCCGTGGATCGCCTGCAATCGGCGGGCATTCGTCTGGCGAGCGTCCCGCAGGTGCGCGGGCTGCCACATAGCCAAGACCCCAAGCTCAACAGCCACTCAAAGCTGAACTGCATCATCGCCTGCCTTCAGGCCGAGGAAGCGGGCGCGGATGAGGCGCTGATGCTTGACCCGCATGGTTTTGTGAACACCACCAACGCCTGCAACTTCTTCATCGTGCGCCGGGGCGAGGTTTGGACTTCGACCGGGGATTACTGCATGAACGGGGTGACGCGGCAGAAGGTGATCCACCTGTGCCATGAAAACGGCATCCCGATGCGGGAGAAGAACTTCTCGCTCTACGAGGCTTATGGCGCGGATGAGGCCTTTCTCACTGGCACCTTTGGTGCGCAGACGCCGGTGGCAGAGATTGACGGCAAGACCATCGGCAGCGGAGAACGGCCCGTCACCAAACGCATTCAGGCGCTTTATAATGAGCTGATCAAACAGCACACGGCCTGAGGGCCAAGCGGTGCCCGCCCCCGCGAAGGGGCGGGCGGCATTTTGCGAAACCATGCGTTTCAGCAACGGCACACGTCGCAGCAGCCGCAATCCAGCAGCACCATGGTCAGCGCGCCCTGTTTACGCTCTGGCATGGTTCCGGGCGCAAGCGCCGAGAACGCCCCAAACAACACCACCACCGCCCAAAGGCAGAGGTGTCGAAGCGGGCCGGTCAACGCCTTGCGGCGCATCCTGCTGCTGTCTTGGGGTTAGTGTTTTTGCGCGTGCGCGCCGTGATCCATGGCGCCCGCATCATGCCCGCGGCGGCTTTCGACGTTGAATATCACCTCCAAGGTCCCGGCCTTTTCAAAGGTCAAGGTGGCGGGGATTTTCTCGCCTTCCTCGAAAGGGTCACCGTCGAGGCCCATGAACATGATATGCAGCCCTCCGGGCTTAAGCGTCACCCTCTCACCTGCGGGCAGATCGAGGCCGTCGATATGCGACATGCGCGCGACGCCCATATCATCGGTGGTCGTCTCATGGAGAGAGACTTCGTCGAAGCCCTCGGCGCTGATGCTGACGAGGCGGTCTGCGCTGTCTCCGCCATTGGTGATCGTCAGATAGCCGCCGCCGACGCGGGCGGTTTTCGGGGTTTCAAAGGCCATCGGATGATCGACGGTCAAAGCACCGGCGGTGTACTCATGCGCGGCGGAGGGCAGGGCAAGTAGGGCAGCCAAGGCTGCGGTATAGAAAGATTTCATTGTCGTGGTCCATTGTCTGAGTATTGCGAAAGAAGCGATGGCTCAGACGAATGGCGGCCCCCGGACAGGCGGGGGCGCCCCTGCAGGGCTGCGCGGTGCGCCGAGGGCACGGGCCACGCGCGGCGTGGCAAAACGCAGCCTCCCGCCCGGGAGCAAGACATCTGCCGGGGTCGGCAAGATCAACGCATTGACGATCCGGCAGGCTTCGCAATCCAAGGCTGCATGGTTCTGCCCTTCGAGCGGGCCGTCGCAAAGATCGCTCAGCGTGCCGCCCGCTTGGATAAAGGCGATAAAGGCCGGGTCTTGCTGTACCTGCGCGGTCGCACGATGTGCGAAGGGCAAGCTAGCAAGGGCCAGCACCAGCAAGAGAGTCAGGCTGACCCGAAGCGAGGATATGCGCGAAACGGCGGACATGCGCGCTGATACCGCGGCTGACGCCGCAACGCTATAGGGCGCTTTGGTCTGCGACGTGATGTCGTAGGGCAGGCTCTGTGCGGTAGTCGGTGATGGCTATCGGGGGAGTGTGTTGGCTGGGATGGTAGGATTCTGAGGTAAGGTATTGATATGTATTTATAATTATGGGGATTTAATAATATGGTGTCAATCGAATTTCGATCAAAACAACAATTGTGCACCAGTTTGTGCGACAATGCTGAGCCGAGACATTAGCCTTATCGCGGAAAGCTTTTGACGGGAAGCAATGCCATAAAGTTATCTTATGGTTTCGACCCCTGACTGCCTTGATTACAATAATCTATGCCAACGCGGTTCTTCGTGCAGCGTTGGACGCGTGTAGGGCCCGAACTCAAGTCGATCCCGGCATCATGAACCATATGTCTCAAGAGGTTGGCCCACCCGTTTGATCGGGCGACCGGAGCGTATACGCCTGCGACCGTCTGGCGGCGGAAGGAGTGAGGAAATCCGAAGTCGCAGCGCAAATGGTGAGTAAAATCGTCAGACGGTGAAGGTTTTCGACAAGGGTGATCTTGTCAGGCGAGTGAGGAAAATCTAATCATTAGCGTTAATAGTGAATATTTTCGAGGTGCGGTGATGAATTTCTACGGACGTAAGCTTCCTGGCCCGGGTCGGATTGCAGGCTATGGCTGGCTGGTCAGTGAGCTTGTGCTGCGTGTGCCCATGCCGCGCCGCCTGTCTCTTGTGTCTGATCACCACGAACGTCGATCAGATCCGGAGTGGGAGGTTTTCAGATCGGAGCAGTGGCCGGGCGAGGCTGTGTTCGACCACCTGATGTTTGCGATCAAGAACGAGGGCATCGATCTGCGTGTTTTGCATGAGGTCGCCAGAGTTGCGGACCCGTCTGAAATCTCGCAGTGTTTGGCGGGAGCGACCGGTCTTTTTGCACGTCGCCTTTGGTTCTTCTGGGAATGGCTGACGAACGAGAGACTGAATCTGCCCGATCTGGGGAAGGTGAAATATGAGCCCGCGCTCGATCCGGATAAATATTTCGCCATCGAGCTCGGAAATCGATCGGCGCGTCACAAGATCATCGACAACCTGCCCGGAACCCCGGCTTTTTGTCCGCTTGTGCAGAGATCCTCAAGGCTCGATCAGCTGATCGCGCGGCAATTGCCGGTTCGGGCAAGGGAGGTAGTTGAAAAAGCACCGCAGCATATCGTATCGCGCGCCGCGGCCTTTCTGCTGCTGGATGATTCCAAAGCCTCCTTTGCCATCGAGCAAGAGAAGCCCGGACCCCAGCGTGCCGCCCGTTGGGCGCGTGCGATCGGGGAAGCAGGAAGCCACCAGCTATCGCAAAGCGAGCTTGAACGCTTGCAACAAGTTGTCTTGAAAGATGCGCGCTTCGTGAAGATGGGTATTCGCAAGGAGGGCGGATTTATCGGAAGCCATACCCGCGACGGAAAGACCCCGGAGCCGGTGCATATCAGCGCCCGGCATGAGGATCTGGCAGACCTTCTGGAGGGAATTGCGCTCTATGAGGCGCGGGCTCTCGAGGGCGGCATTGATCCGATGGTAGTAGCCGCCGCGCTGTCGTTCGGTTTTGTCTACATCCACCCCTTCGAGGATGGGAATGGTCGTCTCCATCGGTATCTCCTGCACCATGTGCTGGCCCGTGGTGGGTTCAATCCAGCTGGTCTGGTCTTCCCGATCAGCGTCGTGGTCCATCGGCGTATCGAGGAATACAGCAAGGTTTTAAAGTCCGTGTCGGGGCCGATGATGGAGTTTATCGACTGGCAACCGACAGCTCAGGGTAATGTGGAAGTCCTGTCGGACACTGCGATGTTTTACCGGTTCTTCGACAGCACCATGCATGCCGAATTCGTAGCCGACTGCGTAAGGGAAACGGTAGAACAGGATCTCCCCAAGGAAATCGACTACATTGAACGCTATGACCGGTTCAAATCCAGCATCGACGAAATACTGGAAATGCCAGCACGCAAGGTAGAGCTGCTGCGCGGATTTCTGGAACAGGGTAATGGCAAACTATCCAGCCGTGCGTTGCGCAAGGAATTCTCGGCACTGACCCAGAAGGAAGTCGCCCTGATCGAAAAGGCCTATGAGGTAGCCTGGTCTCCCATTTGAATTCCTCCAGCTCAAGAGCAGACGATCAAAGCCTGCACCGACGGGCTACGAACTTGGAACTCTGCCCAATATCATCTGCTTTTTATGGTGGATAAGCGGGAAAAGATTTATATCGGCTACTTAATGGGCATCGCATCTGTGCTTCGCCCATTCGTTTCTATTGGCTCGAAGGTCGGATTGCAGAATATCGCCCTCATCGCGAGCGCACCTCGAAAGCGGACATTTCGCCAAATCACGCCACCAGATTCTGGGTTTTAGGTGCTGACGGCAAGAAGCCGTCGATCGTCGCACTCGGGAGGGCGGAAGCAGTCCCAACCGAAGGTCTTTAGTCGGGTTTGTATCTGTGACAAGACGGCCCGCGCAATCTGCGATAGACAGCGACCGTATACGCCGCAGCAGTGCATGGAAATCAACTGGCGATGGCTCTATCCTTGATGTAATTGGAGAACCAGCGAACGATCCGTGGACCGACGGGAAGCTATAGGCAAACATTTCTTGAATAACGGACTGAGTGGAGCTGTAAGTGATATATGTTACGATTGATGGCGATGATATCGGCAGAAAACTTGCAAGCTGCTATCTTTCCAACCGTGCAGACGAACTGAAGGCAACCAAGAACTTGGTCGATCGCAAGACGCACGCGATTTCTGAACTACTGACAAGCATGGGATATGAAATATTTTTTTGTGCAGCAGATGGGGTCACTGGGGCTTTGAATGCTGATCAAATAAATATTGGCTCTCTTTATCGGAAAATAGAAGACGTCTCTGGTGGCGGGCTTACGTTCTCCGCTGGAGTTGGTACCTCTCTAAGAGAATCTTATGTTGCGCTTCTATATGCAAAAAGTATGGGAAAGGCCCAGATTCGCGAGTTCAACTCGATTGGCTCCCATGTTTAGTGTCAACGGCGGAGTAAAAATCGGCCATTGTGGCGGAGCAAAAGTCGGCCAGTTTGGGGCGAGCGCCTT
>FUFK010042536.1_pt1 | contig 40132 bp, 41 predicted proteins | sample 1021851 | NCBI WGS metagenome assembly FUFK01 (sample SAMEA51879418, study PRJEB19060) | metagenome
AAACGACTGGTATGAAACCGAATGCTGTTGCTTTGATGATAACCTGAAAGAAAAGTTCAAAGGTTTTAACCTTGAATTTAATCATTCAGCGAAAGCAGAATTCTATCTCTCTACTTGTGAATTTCTTGTTGCCAATGATGGTTCTATTCTAATATCATCTAACCAGATCAAGGAAAGAAAACTACACGACCTTCCTGCTAATTTCATCATCCTATCGAGTACAAGTCAGTTAATTGACACTATCGGAGAAGGACTAAGAGGAATCAAATTTAAAAACAAGCAGCAAATCCCTTCAAATATTACTACTATAAAGAATTTCGAAACTCAGAAAGAAGGTGATTTCATGAGTTACGGAAGTAGTACGAAGAACCTATACTTACTACTGCTGGAAGATCTGTAATTTATGAAGGAAACCATTATACGTACTGTATCAGGACTATTGTATACAGCCATTTTGGTTGCTTCGATACTCTCTTCAGAATTAATATTTATAATTCTCTTTTATCTGTTAAGCCTGGTCTGCCTTGTGGAGATGCAAAAACTGCTCCGACTCAAAAGCTACGCTCTGTTCATTTTACAGGCGGTACTGTTCTACCTGTTCAGTTTCCTTAAGTTTAACCAGGATGCAACTGTAATGTTATTATTCATAACAATCTTTGTGAATCTTTTCTTGGTCAAGGATCTTATTATCGTCAAAAAAATCCCTGTCTTCGAGAAGAAGAAATACATCATCATCATATTCTACCTTATTTCCTCTACGATCTTCCTAACCCTTATTCCCACCATAGAAGGTGTCTTTATTCCGAAGCTGGTTATAGGAATATTCTTTTTGATATGGACCAACGATACTTTCGCATATCTTGTAGGTAAAAACTTCGGAAAACATAAGCTTTACGAAAAGATTAGTCCGAATAAGACAGTTGAAGGATTCCTGGGCGGACTCGTATTCAGTTGCCTGATGAGTTACGCAATATGGTATTACAGCCCATTATTTCCTACTACTCTATCTGACTTCAGTAAATTCAATACTCCTCTAGTATGGTTAGGAATGGCTATCATATTGAGTATTTTCGGAACATTAGGAGATCTAATACAGTCGAAATTTAAGAGACAGGCGGGCGTAAAAGATAGCGGAAAACTGATGCCAGGACATGGCGGATTGTTTGACAGGCTGGATAGTATTATATTTGCAAGCCCATTCGTCTATGCATATTTATATATATTGAATTATGTTTCATAAAGAAGGATACAAAATAATGATACTTACTGCGCTGATCCTAATTGCGATCAACGTTGTAACTTATAGCTTAATTGACCTGTACTGGTTGAAATTCGCCATTCTGGTAGCCTCAGTACTTTTCTTTTTATTGATTGTTCAGTTCTTCAGAAATCCAAAGAGACCTACCATCCACAATAACGAACATGTAGTTTCTCCTGTAGATGGGAAAGTAGTGGTGATCGAAGAAGTTTTTGAAAAAGAATACTTTAAAGATAAAAGATTACAGGTTTCGATCTTCATGTCGCCATTGAACGTACATGTTACCCGTCACCCGGTTGGCGGAAAAGTGAAATTCAGTAAATACCATCCTGGTAAATTTCTTGTCGCGTGGCATCCTAAATCCAGCGAAGAAAACGAAAGAACTACTGTCGTTGTAGAAAATGAAGTTGCCGGTGAAGTTCTATACAGACAAATCGCGGGAGCACTTGCAAAACGTATCGTGAATTATGCCGAGGAGGGAACTGAAGTAGTTCAGGGAAGTGATAGTGGTTTTATCAAGTTTGGTAGCCGCGTAGATGTATTCTTACCTATTGGGACCAAGGTCAAGGTTGGAATTAATGACAAAGTAAAAGGCGGCGTAAGCGTAATTGCTGATGTTGTATCATAACCACACGATGGCAGAAGAAAATATGAAATTTCTTAAAGCCTATGAAATGGCTAGTAAGACTGAGGAGCAATTTCCTCCAGATGTCATGCTGCATTTCTACGCACTATACAAGCGAGCTACAGAAAGGAATGGCTTTTATATTCCGCCAGGCAATCAGGGTGATCTGAGAAGCGCTTTTAAGATTAATGCTCTGGTACAGGTGAGAAAACTTAGCAAACAGGAAGCAGAAGAAAAATATATAGAACTGGTTGAAGAACACATAGGTAAGATCAACTAGCGTTAAACAAAAAAAGAGGATCAAATGATCCTCTTTTTTTTGAATAAATTTTATAATATCTAGCTCAGGTTTTTAAGACTGGCTTTCAAAGCCTCGATTTTAGCTTCCGCATCTGCCTTTTTGGTCTTTTCTATAGCCACCACTTTTTCAGGAGCGTTGTCTACAAATCGCCTATTAGATAATTTCTTATCTACAGATTTCAGAAAACCTTCAGTATAAGATAATTCCTCCTGGATCTTAGCCTTTTCAGCTTCTACATCGATCGCTCCAACGATAGGGATATAGTACTCGTTGCTTCGCACTCTAAAGGACAATGCACCTTCAGTAGCTTCCGTTACATAATTATAGCTAGATATATTACCCATTTTTGATATAACAGAATCAAAACTATTGCTGGTATTTTCATTATTCATAGCCATCAATTCTATCTGATTCTTAAAGGCAATATTCTTGTCCTTTCTAATCTTTCTTACTCCGGCAATCACTTCAGAAGCGTGAGCGAACTCCTTGATAATAGTTTCATCAAAAGAAGTTTGTTCCGGCCATTTTGNAATAATCAGTGCTTCTTCTGAAGATCTTTCAGTAATAGTTTGCCAGATTTCTTCNGAAACGAATGGCATNAATGGATGAAGTATTTTTAAGTTGTCTTCCAGAATTTCGATAACCTGATTGTAAGTAACCGCATCAATTGGATCTCCGTAACCAGGTTTCACCATTTCCAGAAACCAGGAACAGTAATCATCCCATATCAATTTATAGGTGGACATAAGCGCGTCACTTATCCTGTATTTCGAATAATGGTCTTCGATCTCTCTAAGACTAAGCTGAAATTTCGCTTTATACCACTCGATCGCTTTCTTAGCAGTTTCCGGTTGCTTGATCTCTTCTGAAATCTCCCAGCCTTTCACTAGTCTGAAAGCATTCCAAATTTTATTTGTAAAGGCACTACCCTGCTTGCATAGATCTTCATCGAACATAAGGTCATTCCCGGCAGGAGAACTCAATAGCATTCCCACACGAACACCATCTGCTCCGTATTGCTCGATCAAACCAAGTGGATCTGGTGAATTACCTAAAGATTTAGACATCTTGCGACGCTGCTTATCCCGAACTATTCCGGTAAGGTATACGTTCTTAAAAGGCTTTTCTCCACGGTATTCATAACCAGCCATGATCATACGTGCCACCCAGAAAAATAAAATTTCAGGCGCTGTTACCAGGTCATTGGTAGGATAGTAATATTGTATTTCTTTGTTTTCCGGCTCCAGGATTCCGTTAAAAACGCTCATTGGCCATAACCATGATGAGAACCATGTATCCAATGCATCTTTATCCTGAGTAAGATCTTCAGCTTGAAGTGATTCATTCTGAGTAACTTTCCTGGCTTTTTCCAGTGCCAGTTCAGCAGTTTCAGCTACTACAAAATCCTCCTTTCCAGTTCCGTAGAAAAAAGCAGGAATTTGCTGTCCCCACCACAGCTGACGGGAGATATTCCAGTCCCGAACATTTTCCATCCAGTGCTTATAAGTGTTCAAAAACTTTTCTGGCACCAGGTTTATATCGTCCCCTATTACAGCTTTGATAGCAGGTTCTGCCATCTCCTTCATTTTCAGAAACCATTGATCGCTAAGTTTCGGTTCGATCACGGCACCTGTTCTTTCACTGGTTCCCACTTTATTCACGTGATCTTCCACTTTTGAAAGATTACCAGAAAGTTCCAGTTCCTCTACTATCTCTGCACGAACAACGAAACGATCTTTACCTACATAATGTAAACCATAATTGTTCAGGGTCGCATCATCGTTCAGGATATCAATAACATCAAGATTATGCTTTTCTCCCAGGTTCTTATCATTCTCATCATGCGCCGGAGTAACTTTTAAACATCCGGTTCCAAACTCCATGTCCACATATTCATCCTCGATAATTGGAATGCTTCGATTGCAAATTGGCACGATCGCTTTTTTACCTCGAAGATGTGCAAAACGCTCATCATTCGGATTAATACAAATTGCGGTATCTCCAAGGATGGTTTCCGGTCTTGTCGTAGCAATAGTAAGATAGTCATCGCTACCTTCTACTTTATATTTAAGATAGAAAAGCTTCCCATTACGCTCTTCATAATTCACTTCTTCGTCTGAAAGTGTTGTTTTTGCCTGAGGATCCCAGTTCACCATACGGTAACCATGGTAGATAAGACCTTTTTCGTAAAGATCTACAAAAACTTTAATGACTGAAGCAGACATGTTATCGTCCATCGTAAACTTTGTACGCTCCCAGTCACAGGAGGCACCAAGATGTTTTAATTGCTGTAGAATGATCCCACCATGCTTATGAGTCCAGTCCCAGGCATGTTGTAGAAATTCATCACGGCTTAAGTCATTCTTATCAATACCTTCCTCCTTCAATTTAGCTACAACCTTAGCTTCTGTAGCGATGGACGCATGATCTGTTCCCGGCACCCAACAGGCATTATAGCCCTTCAATCTTGCTCTACGAACCAGCACGTCCTGAATGGTATTATTCAGCATGTGTCCCATATGAAGAACTCCCGTTACATTGGGTGGCGGGATCACTATCGTATAAGGTTCGCGCTCGTCTACTTCAGAGTGAAAGTAGTTGTTCTTCATCCAGTAGTCATACCACTTATCCTCTACTTTTTTCGCATTGTATTGTGAAGCAATTGCCATTTCTTGGTCTGGTTTTTGAAATAATGGCAAAAGTAATTATTAATGAAGGATTATGAAAGCTGCTGAAATGATTAAAATTTTGAGAGTTAAGGCATTTCAGCTTATATTTACTATTCCGATTAAATAACTGAATTATGAGAAAATTGATTGCAATCGTAGTTTTCGTACTAGCAGGATTTGCTACTACCCAAGCGCAAAACTCGGCTAAGTTCGAGTTTGAGTCTGAAACGATCGACTATGGTATTATAAAAAAAGGTAGCGACGGAGTGCGTGTCTTCAAATTTAAAAATGTTGGAGATGAACCACTTATTGTTGAGGATGTGAAATCGAGCTGTGGCTGTACGATTCCCAAAAAACCAGAAAAGGCTATTATGCCAGGTGAAACCGGGGAAATTGAGGTAAAGTACGACACTAAGAATACTGGCCACATAAGAAAAACAATAACTGTTTATTCTAATGCTGAAGAACCTATAAAAGCATTGAAAATCAAGGGTCAGATAATAGATGACACAGAAAGCCAATCGTAGCTTCTGTAATTAAGTACCTAAGCCTCCGTGATGGAGGCTTTTTTTATGCTGAAATTTAACTGCTTAGGCAGAATAATTCAGGATTGTTTATTCTTGATTCAGGCTTTATTTTTGCAATTTTGCAAACCTATAAAAGAACTATCATGCCAAAGATTTCAAGTAAAGGGCAGCAAATGCCTGAATCACCTATAAGAAAATTAGTCCCTTATGCTGAAGCGGCTGCTGCAAAGGGTAAGATTATATACCAGTTAAATATTGGTCAGCCTGATATAAAGACTCCTGAAATAGCCCTTAATGCTGTAAAAAATCATGACATTGAAGTACTGTCTTACAGTCATTCTGCAGGGTTTGAAAGTTATCGTGAGAAGCTAGCTTCTTATTATAATAACACCTCTCTTCCGGTTGAAAAGCAGGATATTATCATTACCACCGGAGGATCTGAAGCGCTTCTTTTTACAATGGGAAGCATCACAGATCAGGGGGATGAAGTGATCATTCCAGAACCATTTTACGCGAACTACAATGGCTTTGCAACTGCTTCCGGAGTAACAATTAAACCAATTCAATCTAAGATCGAAGATGGCTTTGCATTACCTCCTATTTCAGAATTTGAAAAACTCATCACTGAGAAAACTAAAGCTATACTTATTTGCAATCCTGGTAATCCAACAGGATACCTGTATACAAAAGAAGAAATTCAACAACTTGCCGATCTTGCACTAAAACATGATCTGTTTATTGTTTCAGACGAGGTTTATCGCGAATTCGCTTATGATGGTGTGAAACACCATTCTATTATGAGCATTCCTGAGCTGGCGAACCATGCAATCATGGTAGATTCAGTTTCGAAAAGATATAGTATGTGTGGAGCACGAATTGGGTGCCTGGTATCTAAAAACACCGAAGTGATTGCAACCGCCATGAAATTTGCGCAGGCAAGACTAAGCCCACCCACTTTCGCTCAGATTGCGAGTGAAGCTGCCCTTGACACACCACAGAGCTATTTTGACGAGGTGATCGAGCAATATACTTTTAGAAGAGATCTTCTTGTAAAAGGGTTAGAAAAAATTGAAGGTGTTAAGGTGGCAAACCCAAAAGGCGCTTTCTATTGTATCGCTGAACTGCCTATCGCTAATGCAGATGATTTTGCAAAATGGTTACTGGAAGATTTTGAAGATGACAATGAAACTATCATGGTTGCACCAGCAGCAGGATTTTACTCCACTCCGAATACCGGACTAAACCAGGTTAGAATCGCATATGTATTGAAAAAAGAAAATCTTGAACGTGCACTTGTGATTCTTGAGAAAGCATTAAAGCAGTATAACAACAAAGCTTAATGCAGGTTATTCGTAACTTTTCACTGAAGAATTACAACAGTTTCGGCATCGATGTTCGAGCAGATAAATTTGTATCGGTTTCAAGAATCGACGATCTAAGACGTCTTCTTAAAAAAAGTTATTCTTCTGAATTGTTTATTCTTGGTGGTGGCAGCAACATGCTCCTTACTCAGGATATTCATAAAACGGTAGTTCATATTGCCCTGAAGGGTATAGAAGTAGTTTCAAACAATGAAAATGAAGTAATTCTGGAGGTTGCTGCCGGAGAAAACTGGCATGAACTAGTACTTCATACTATAGAAAAAGGTTACGGCGGATTAGAGAATCTATCGCTTATTCCTGGCAACGTAGGTACCTCTCCCATCCAGAACATTGGTGCTTATGGAGTTGAACTTAAAGACAGCTTTATAAGTTGTCATGCGATGAATATTCAAACCCTCGAAGAGAGAGAGTTCACTCGTAAAGAATGCAATTTCGGATATCGTAATTCAGTTTTCAAGAATGAATTGAAAGGTCTTTATATTATTACCTCTGTGCGTTTCAGGCTAACTAAAAAAGATCATCAGTTAAATCTGGATTACGGAGCAATTCGCAATGAACTGGAGAACTCTGGAATAAAAAGCCCTGGAATCAAGGATATTTCGAATGCAGTTATCGCTATTAGAAGATCAAAATTACCTGATCCTAAGGAAATTGGAAATAGTGGTAGTTTCTTTAAGAATCCTGTGATCACCAAGGATCAATTTGAAAAATTACAGCGGGATCATCCTGAAATTCCTTCTTATCATGTATCTGAAGATGAAATAAAGATCCCCGCNGGCTGGTTAATTGATCAATCTGGGCTGAAAGGTTACCGTAATGGAGATGCCGGGGTTCATAAGAATCAGGCACTGGTGTTGGTTAATTATGGTGAAGCTACAGGAGAGGAAATTTTAATGCTGGCTAAAATGATTCAGGATAAGGTTTCTCAGAAGTTTGGAGTTCCTCTTGAAGCTGAAGTCAATATTATATAATAAAAAAAGGAGCGCANATGCNCTCCTTTTTTCTTAGAATTCGTTGTCGAATTATGCTTTCTTCATCACTACTGCATCAATGATGTGCACAACTCCATTAGAAGCATCAACATCAGCCTGTACTACAGTCGCTTTATTTCCATTCTCATCAGTAAGGATTACATTTTCACCTTCTAAAGATGCTGTAAGCTCTCCTCCACCAACGGTAGAAACTGCATAAGTTCCATCATTATCCTGGATCATTTTAACAAGATCTGCAGCCATAACTTCACCTTCCACTACATGGTATTTTAAGACACCAGCTAGTTTATCTTTATTCTCTTCCATCATTAGGCTTTCTAATGTAGCCTGATCTACTTTAGAGAATGCGGCATTGTTAGGTGCAAATACAGTAAAAGGACCTTCTTCTGTTTTCATCATTTCTGCTAATTCAGCAGCTTGTAGAGCAGATACTAATGTACTTAAAGTATCGGTAGCCATAGCTTTAGCTGCAATGCTGTTGGATTGCATTTCCTGCTTTTCCTTTTCAGCCTGCATTTCAGCCTCTCTTTCTTCGGCTTCCATTTGTTCCATTTTCTCTTTTTCTTCCTGCTCTTTTTTATTACCATCTTCACATGATGTGAAAACGACTGCTGAAAGTGCAAGAGTTGTAAATAACATTTTAAATTTCATATTGTAGTTTTTTTCGTGGTTAACGCTGCAAGATATCTCTGAATTAACTGATAGCGCTACTTATTCGATTAAAGTTTAGTTAAATAGTGTAAACGATATACTAATGATACGACCAATTTCCAGTTGCCTGTTTTTATTATTATTTTTGCAACAGAATTCAAAGTCTATGAAACTATTTATTATCAGTTTAGTCCTGCTCGGTCTCGCGTTTGCAGGAATCGCAATTAAAATCTGGGGTAAGAAAGATGGAAAGTTCGCTGGTACCTGCGCGAGCCAGAATCCATACCTTAACAAATCTGGTGAACCATGTAGTTTTTGTGGAAAGTTACCTGATGAAATGGAAAATTGTTCAGATACCGCCAAGACTACTTAGATTAAATGGAGATAATTTTATTTGGCCTGTTTATACTTACCGGTATAATCAATATCCTCTATAACCTAAGTTTTTTTTCATTTACATCTGCTTCTTCGGAAAAGTCACAAGCCTTAAATCTTCCCGTTTCAGTAATTGTTTGTGCAAAAAACGAAGAAGACAATCTTCAAAACTTTATACCAGGAATTCTTGAGCAGAATCATCCAAATTTTGAACTTATCCTTATTAATGATGCTTCCGCAGACAATAGTCTGGACGTTATGGAGCATTTTCAGAATATTGATCCAAGAGTAAAAATTGTGAATGTTCAGAACATTGAAGCATTCTGGGCAAATAAAAAATACGCACTCACTCTAGGTATCAAAAAAGCTTCGAACAAGTATTTATTATTTACAGATGCCGATTGTGTTCCTCAATCTAAGGATTGGATTACAGAAATGACAAGCCATTTCACCACCAAGGATATCGTTCTTGGATATGGTGGTTACTTCAAACAAAAGAAATCAATACTGAATAAGTTAATTAGATTCGAAACATTACTAACAGCTATTCAGTATTTCAGTTATGCAAAATTAGGAATACCTTATATGGGCGTGGGACGAAATCTCGCCTATACCTCTGAGAGATTTTACGAATTGAAAGGCTTTGCAAGTCATCTACATATAAAATCTGGCGATGATGATCTATTCGTTAATGAAGCTGCGAATGATGAAAATACCGCCATCTGTTTTTCTGAAAATTCAATTACACGGAGTGTTCCCAAAAAAAGTTTTTCTGAATGGACCAGGCAAAAACGCAGACATGTATCTACTGCTAAACAATACCAACAGAAGCATCAGGTTTTGCTAGGCGTATATTACTCGGCAAGATTACTTTTCTGGCTATTTTTTATTCTACTTGCAATCCTTCAAATCTACCCTATTGCTGTTCTATCGATTCTCATTATTAAGTTGATACTTGACGGAGTTGTCTATTACAATGCTGCGGAAAAACTAGATGAAAAGGATGTGATCTGGTTCTATCCAATTTTCGATATATTTTTAATATTTTTCCAATTGGCTATATTTAGCTTCAATCTCATTTCAAAACCAGGTCAGTGGAAGTAAATCCCAATCAGCTCGCTGAGAAAATTAGTGGAGCCAAGAAAGGAAGTCAGTCGGCATTCAATTACCTGGTAGACAGGTTCTGGGGAGATGTTTATGGTTTTCAGCTTAAAAAGACCCAGAATGAATACGAAGCTGAAGATATTACAATTCAAACCTTTTCCAAAGCCTTTAATCGTATAGAGACTTTTGATGACAATTATTCCTTTGCTACCTGGCTCATTGCGATCTCCAAGAATATCCATATAGATCAAATAAGGAAGAAAAAAGCTTCTATTAGGTCTAAAACCTCTATGCAGGATGAAGACCAGGTCTACCAGATCGCAGATGATACGCCGGGAATTGAGGATAAGCTTATTAAGGAACAAAATCTCGAGCAATTACTCTTTGACATTAAGCAATTGAAACCTCATTACCAGGAAGTCATCAATCTTAGATTTTTTCAGGAGAAATCATATAAAGAAATCGCAGAATTCCTGGACGAACCCATGAATAATATTAAGGTAAAGCTGCTGCGTGCCAAGAAGTTACTCGCCGCTATAATTGAAAGCAGAAATAGCTAAGTAAGGAATGGAATTGGCAGGAGTCTAATTTATGCAGTTCAGCTTATTATTGTATCTTTGAAACAGAGATTTATTGCTATGAATACAGACGTTGCTCCAGTTAAAACCAAAACACAAAGAACTCCAAAACCGAAGTGGTTGCGAGTGAAACTTCCTACCGGTAAGAAATATACCGAGTTGAGAAGCCTGGTTGACAAATACGATCTACACACCATTTGCACTTCTGGTAGTTGCCCGAATATGGGTGAATGCTGGAGTGAAGGGACCGCTACTTTTATGATTCTTGGAAATGTATGTACGAGATCCTGTGGATTTTGCGGTGTGAAAACCGGCCGACCAGAAACTGTAGACTGGGATGAACCTGAAAAGGTTGCCAGATCCATCAAGATCATGGGAATCAAGCATGCGGTAGTTACCAGTGTGGACCGTGATGACCTTAAGGATATGGGTTCAATTATCTGGGCAGAGACTGTCAAAGCGATTCGAAGAATGAATCCTGAAACTACACTGGAAACATTAATTCCCGATTTTCAGGGAAACGAACGTAATATAGATCGTATCATCGAAGTAAGCCCGGAAGTAGTTTCTCACAACATGGAAACCGTTAAGCGTCTTACTAGAGAAGTGCGTATACAAGCGAAATACGATCGAAGCCTTGCTGTTCTAAAATATCTTAAGGACAATGGAATTCGAAGAACCAAGTCCGGAATCATGCTAGGACTTGGCGAAAAGGAAGAAGAAGTATTCCAGACTCTTAGAGATCTACGCGACGCAGGAGTTGATGTTGTGACTATTGGGCAATATCTTCAACCAAGTAAGAAACACTTACCTGTTAAGCAATTTATCACACCAGATCAATTCAAGCGTTATGAAGAATATGGTCTCGAGCTAGGTTTCAGACATGTTGAAAGTAGTGCTCTGGTAAGATCTTCTTATAAGGCTCAAAAGCACATAAATTAAGAAGTTTACATGGCGAGTCCTGTAAAAATTGCCATTAACGGCTTCGGCCGAATTGGTAGAAACCTTTTCAGACTTTTACTTAGTCATCCCGGGATCGAAGTTGTTGTCATCAATGATATTCATAATGCCGCCAGTCTCGCGCATTTACTTCGGTATGATAGTATCCACGGAAGAATATTCAATGATATTTCTGCGGGCAACAATGAGATAATTGTTGACGGTCGCTCTATTCCTTTGCTGAATTTCGAAAAACCCGCAGATATTCCCTGGAATAATTTTGGAGTAGAATTAGTAGTGGAAAGTAGTGGAAAATTCAAAACTTCTGAAGCCCTACTACCTCATTTGAAGGATGGTGTAAAAAAGGTGATACTTTCAGTTCCGCCACAGGACGATGATATAAAGATGATCGTATTTGGGGTGAACGAACATATACTTACAGGTGACGAGAAGATCATCTCGAATGCTTCCTGTACGACTAATAATGCAGCTCCTATGCTCAAGGTGATCCATGATCACTTAAAAGTTACTCAGGCTTACATAACAACTGTCCACTCCTATACTTCAGACCAGAGCTTACATGATAAGCCACACAAGGACCTAAGGAGAAGTCGGGCAGCGGCACAATCTATCATTCCAACTACCACAGGAGCCGCAAAGGCTTTAACAGGAATTTTCCCTGACCTGAGTGAAGTTATTGGTGGATGCGGAATTAGAGTTCCTGTTCCTAACGGATCTCTTACAGACATGACACTTAATGTTGAGAAATCAACGAGCATTGAAGAAGTGAACCAACTTTTCAAGAACGCTGCAGAAAATGAGATGTCCGGAATTTTGGAGTATACAGAAGATCCTATAGTATCTGTAGATATCCTTGACAATAAATACAGCTGTATATTTGACGCTGGAATGACTTCAGTCATCGATGGCACACTCATCAAATTAATAGGGTGGTATGACAACGAAATTGGTTACTCTAATCGTCTTATCGATTTAATTTCACTTGTTAACGATAAATAGCTATATTTAACAACTTATTAAAGCTGCCAGCTATTTTTCCATAAATGAAAAACTTCAAGCGTTTCATCCTCTTAGTATGTTGCTTCGCCATCTTTGGATTCCAGGAGTCCACGATCGATGAAGAAAACCCAAAACCGGAACAGATCAAAAAACTGTTGAATGAAGCCGAGGTTTCTATCAATACCATGAATTTTGATAAAGCCCAGGAACAACTGGATCTTTCTCTAAAATTATCTAAACGTATAGACGCTAAGAGTTATATAGCACTTACCAGTACGATTCTCAGTCGTATGTATCATGTAAGGCACGAATATGTTAAAGGTATAACGCAATTAGACAGGGCTATGTCTATTCAAAGAGAGATCAATGATGATGCAGGCCTNAATTATTCNTATGTGNTGTATTCNAAAATACTTACATCTAAAAGAGAGTTTGACCGTGCCTTAAACTACCTGGAGCTGGCAGAAAAATACTATACTCAGCAAGACAACCGGGAACAATTAGGAATCATTGCGCTGAATAGAGCTGTTATCTATTTTAACGATGAAAAAACCAAACCCAGAGCCCTTGCCGAATTGAGAAACTCAGAGATCTATCTTGAAGACTCTAATAATGATTACGAAAAAACCCGNTTAAACTATTTTCTCGCTCGTGCTTTTCAAAACGATGGAAATTATGAACGAGCGGAGCAATCAGCTAAAAAATCGCTTGAAATATCCAAGGCAGCAGGTTATACGGGCATGATCATGTATAGCTACAATTTGCTAAGTGAAATTGCTCAGGAAAGAGGAAATTATGCCAGCGCACTCGAATTACTTCAGCAGGGAAATCTAATTAGAGAAACGATTTTTGACGTAAATAANGAGGCCCTTGCTACTGAAGCTAACGCNAGGCTTGGTAATTCTGCNNTAAAATCTACGGTAGATCAGCTAACAGCGCAGCAGGCAGAAAATGAAAGAACTTTAAANGTTAATAAGCTNACNACNATACTTAGTGTAGCNCTTATTACAATACTNTCGCTACTTACCTTAAGCNTATATAAGAANAANAATCTTCGTGCTAGAGCGAACGAGNTGCTTCAGAAGAANAATTCAGAATTGATCCTGGCTAAGGAAAATGCTGAAAAAGCTTCTTTAGCAAAGGCTCAATTCTTGACCACTATAACCCACGAGTTAAGAACACCATTATATGCGGTGACCGGACTAACGCATTTACTTTTGGAGGAAAGTCCAACGGAAAGCCAGAAAGAGCATCTTAATTCATTGAAGTTTTCAGGTGAATACCTGCTTTCCCTGATCAATAATATACTTGACCTCAATAAACTGGAAGCAAACAAAGTGGAGATCGTCAAGACTAATTTTGATCTCGAAAAGCGTATTTCAGATGTATTGATCGCTTTAAAGAATTCCGCAGACGACAGGAATACTAAATTACATTTCTCCTATGATAAAGACATTCCGGCTAAACTGATTGGGGATCCATTAAAAGTCTCTCAAATCCTCATCAATCTTATTGGTAACTCTATTAAGTTTACGGAAGATGGAGATATCTGGATCGCGGTAAATAAAACGCGCCAGGATGGGAAGTTCGTTTCTCTTCTATTTGAAATAAAGGATAACGGTGAAGGAATCGGTAAAGAGAAACAAAAGGCAATTTTCGAAAACTTTACACAAGGTTCTACCCAGATCAACAGAAAATTTGGAGGAACAGGACTAGGCTTATCCATTGTGAAAAACCTTCTAAGTCTTCTTAATTCTGAAATTGAGCTGGAGAGCGATCTTGGCAAAGGATCTACTTTCACTTTCGAATTACAATTTGAAGCTGAAACCCTGGAGACTAAACCAGCCGAACCAGTAGCGCCATCCAAGGATATCGTTCTCACAAACGATATTATGAAGGATAAAAACATCCTTATCGTTGAGGATAATAAGATCAATCAAATGATCACACGGAAAATTCTGGAGAAGAACAAAGTTATCTGTGATGTTGCAGACAATGGTACTATTGCGATCGAGAAAGTTCAGAACAATGATTTTGATCTAATTCTTATGGATATTCATATGCCTGGAATTTCAGGAATAGAAGCTACTATAGAAATTAGAAAATTCAATCCTGATATTCCAATCATTGCGCTAACTGCGGTAACACTTGACGATAATCTGGACGAATTCTATATGAACGGTTTTAATGATATTATACCCAAACCTTATAAGACCGAAGAGTTCTTCCACAAGATCAATAAGTATCTAGCAGCCAGAGAGACAACAGTTTAAAAGAATGGCACAGCCTTTGTAAAGTATATGCTAGTAGAATTATATTGAAGATAACAAACACATATAATTTGAATTAGCCGATAAAATGAGGTGCTTCGCACCTCATTTTTTTTGTGCGTAACTTAAAATAAGTTCATCAAATCTTTCAGCATCAGAAATTATTCTGGTTTGAATAGGTAGATAGTAAAGCTTACCGGCAAGTTTAGTATTTTTCAAACGCATATAATCTTTCTCTGTTGTTAGTATCCTTTTGAAAGTGTTTAGCTTTTCAATTTCATCCTTGGAAAAACTATGATGATCTGGAAACTTAAAATGCTTCAGTTCAATATCCATTTCAGCCAGGTATGAAATCATTGGAACGGGATTGGCAATCCCCGTAACAAGCACGAAATCTTTCTGTTCGATATCTTTCAGAAGCATATGCTCTTTCTCTGTGAAGATCATTTCAGAATATATGATACTACTGAAGAAAACAGGACCATTGAAATAAGTTTTGATCTTTGATCGGATCTCATCCTGTTCAGCCTTAACAAGGTCCTGCGGACATTTAGTTACCACCACAACATTCGCCCTACGCGCACCGTGCCGTGACTCTCTAAGATTTCCTGCCGGGAGTACAAAGTCTTCCGTGAATAGGTCATTGTAAGAAGTAAGTAGAATATAAAATCCCGCCTCAACTTTTCGATGTTGAAAAGCATCATCCAGCAAAATAAGATTGGAACCGGACTTCTTTAATCTATTGATACCTTCTACCCTATTTGCATCTACAGCTACCGTGATCTCCGGGAATTTATTCTTAAACTGAAGAGGCTCATCCCCGCTTTTACTAGCAGCGTCATTGATTTCTACAATCTGGAACCCTGAACTCTCACGTTTATAACCTCTGCTTAAAGTCGCAAGCTTAGCATCCTTCGAAAGCAGATTAATTAGATATTCGATCATAGGAGATTTTCCGGTACCTCCCATATTTAAATTGCCAACAGCGATCACAGGAATATCAAATTTCATGGAATCGAAAATTCCCTGATCATATAATTGATTTCGAACTCCAGTTACAGTTTTATAAACTATGGATAATGGCAAAAGCAATTTTCTGGGATTCGGCATAAACGCTTAATATAATTATCTTTGAGTCTGAAGTCTAAGAAATATGCANACAATTCATTTTTCAGGCTTCAGGCAAAATTATCAAAATATGCTTATTAAAGAAGTAATTAATATTATAGAAGAATTTGCACCGCTTAATTATGCTGAAGATTTCGACAATGTAGGTTTGCTGGTAGGTAACGCTTCCGAAGAAGTCAACGGAGCACTTATAACTTTAGATACTCTGGAGGCTACCGTAGATGAAGCCATTGCTAAAAACTGCAACCTGATCATAAGTTTTCATCCAATCATATTTTCAGGTTTAAAAAAACTAACCGGTAAAAATTATGTGGAGCGTACCGTTCTTAAAGCAATTAAGAATGATATTGCGATCTATGCGATCCACACTGCTTTAGACAATCAGCACAANGGTGTNAACGATATGATTGCTGAAAAGCTCGGACTGGTGAACAGGCAGATCCTGATCCCTCGTAGCGATAGCATCAAAAAACTGCAAACCTATGTTCCGGTTTCCGACGCTGCTAAGGTGAGAGAAGCTTTATTCCGGGCAGGTGCTGGTAATATTGGAAATTATGAGAANTGTAGTTTTAATGTTCAGGGCTTCGGAAGCTTCAAAGGAAACGAAGATTCGAATCCTGTAGTTGGTGAGAAAGGTACAATACATTATGAGGATGAAGTTCAAATTAGTGTTACCTATAAGAAACATCTCGAATCCAGGATACTGAAAACCTTGTTTCAAAGTCATCCTTACGAGGAAGTCGCCTATGAGATTTACAGTCTTGAAAACAGGAATCAACAGCTAGGAATGGGCATGATCGGGGAACTCGAAACTCCTGTAGACGGGAAAAGTTTCTTAACTCAAGTTCAGGATACATTTAAAAGCAAAGGAATTCGTCACTCTGAAATACTCGAAGCACCTATTAAAAAAGTTGCTGTCCTGGGAGGTAGCGGAGCCTTTGCCATTGAGAATGCCAAAAGCGCTGGTGCAGATATATTTATCACNGCAGATCTAAAATATCACGATTACTACAAAGCCGAGCAAAAGCTGGTCGTCGCAGATATCGGACACTATGAAAGTGAACAGTTTACAAAAAATTTACTATATTCTTTTCTTAGCAAAAAAATTAGTAGTTTTGCACTTATTTTAGCAGATACAAATACCAATCCAATACATTACTTATAATATGGCGAAAAAAAACGATGTTACTGTAGAAGAGAAGTTAAGATCACTGTACGATCTTCAATTGGTGGATTCACGAATTGATGAGATTAGAAATGTACGTGGAGAACTTCCTCTTGAAGTTGAAGATCTTGAAGATGAAGTAGCAGGTTTGAACAGACGCCTGGAAAAACTGGATGCGGATATCGAAGTGATTGATAATGATATCAAGAACAAGAAGAACCAGATAGAGGAGTCTAAGACGACGATCAAAAAATATTCTGAGCAACAAAAGAATGTTCGAAATAACCGTGAATTCAATGCTTTAAGTAAAGAAGTTGAATTCCAGGAACTTGAAATAGAGCTTTCAGAAAAGCATATTAATGAGTACAAGGCGAAGATCGAGCAGAAAAAAGAAGTTATTGCTCAAACAAAAGAGAAATTAGCTGAAAGAGAAGCTCACCTTAAGCATAAGAAGAGTGAACTTGACGAAATTTTGAAGGAAACTGAGAAAGAAGAGCAAGCACTTCTAGACAAATCTAAGGAATACGAAAAGAACATTGAAGACAGGCTTGTTACTGCTTACAAAAGAATTCGTACAAACGTAAAGAATGGTTTAGCAGTAGTTCCTGTAGAAAGAGGTGCATCTGGAGGATCTTTCTTCACTATTCCACCACAGGTGATCATGGAAATTGCTGGTCGTAAGAAGATCATCACAGATGAGCACAGTGGTAGAATTCTGGTAGATGAAGAACTAGCTAAAGAAGAGCAGGAAAAAATGGAGTCTATGTTCAAGAAGTTCTAATACTTTTTAAGCAACACTTTAAACTGCCTGGAGAATAACAGTAAGATCTTAGGATCTGAAGCAAAAGTTTTTCAGGCAGTTTTTTTATGCCTAAATTTCAAGCCATTCTCCTATTTACACCAGCTCCTGGATTAACATTCATTTTACAATTTTCAGTGAATTATAGTCTAACTTTAACCCGTTATGAAACTACTCACTGCATTTAAAACCTGTACCATCTGTCTTACTATGCTGACTATTACAGGTTGTAAGGATTCTACCAATTCTGAAATCGAGAATAAGGCAGAAGACACCATTACTACTCATAAAAATGGTTTTAAGGATTTGAACGAACAAAGTTCAGATCAATCTGAAGAAGCTAGTATCACGGACACTACGTCTACAGCAGAGGNAAAGAACACAGACTACTCTGGAACTTATACCAACCTCGCTTATACTGAAGACAGTAATTGCGAATGCTACTGCCTGGAAATCGCAGCTGGAAAAAGTTCAGAAATTTGCCTGAAGCCCGGCGAGTTATATATGGAAGCCGACTTTAGAAAAGTAGGTAACGAAATTCATGTTTTCTACAAGGGAGCTTCAGTTAAAAGCAAACAGAATGATATTCCATGGAATGATCTGGATACTGGCACAGCGGTTGCAACATTTAGCAAAGTAAGTGCAAACCAATACAAACTTGACTGGAAGGGTTTTCAAATCGACGGTAAGACTGCCGTAGACTATGCTTTGTTAGGCAAGAAAACTCTTGAAGGAACTTATAAACTTAAATAACATGAAGCTATTATTTATTAATTTCGTAAGCCTCGTACTTCTGGCTTGTGGAAATCAAAACACACAGCAAACTGTGACTAAACCTGAAATTGCAAATGCTACTCCGGTAGAAGTTGAGATGCAGGACGGGATGAAAAAGGCTTATTTCGCCAGCGGTTGTTTCTGGTGTGTTGAAGCTATTTATGAAAGTATTGAAGGAGTGGATGAAGTGATAAGTGGCTACTCGGGCGGACATACCAAGAATCCCACCTATGAAGAAAGCAATACTGGTAGAACAGGTCATGCAGAAGCAGTAGAAGTGATTTATGATCCTGATGTTGTAGATTTCAGAACCTTGGTTCAGGTCTTCTTTGGCTCTCAAAACCCAACGCAGGTGAATGGGCAGGGACCAGATAATGGATCACAATACCGTTCGATCATATTCTTTCAAACAGAAGAACAAAAAAATATTATAAACGAAGTAAAGACTGAAGTTGCAAAAAATTATCAGAAACCACTAGCCGCAGAAATCCTCCCTTTTCAAAAATTCTGGGTAGCGGAAGATTACCATCAAAATTACGAGAAAAACAATCCTCAGAATCCATACATTCAGAATGTATCGATTCCAAGACTTAATCGATTTAAGGAGAAGTTCCCGAACATTCTTAAGGAGAATGCACATTAAAAAAAAAGCTGCCAGATGGCAGCTTTTTTTTATTTGTTAAGTAAATCTTTGATCTTGAGTTCGACTTCTTCAGAATCCCAGGTTTCTTCAATTCCAGGAATCTTCATGACCTCATCCATGATTCCTCTCTGGTAATCTCCGATATCCAACGCATCTGAATAAGCTTTGTCTGAAAATGTTACCCGTGAGTACAAAGGCACCCATAATTCAGGATATTTCTGAGCGAACTTCTTTTCTATTTTCTTCCGCAGTAAAAATGATGGATCTGCAGTCTTACTACTCATTTCGACAAAATTACGATAGCTCAATTCTGCGATCGCATCTGTATTAGGTTTTCGCTCTCTTTGATATTCTTCGAAGATAATTTCCCAGTTATCACCATGCTGATTCATCTTTTGATTTAGAACTGAAATATCTTCAAATCCCGCATTCATTCCCTGCCCGTAAAATGGAACGATTGCATGAGCCGAATCTCCCACTAGAGTGATCTTATCAAAATAAGACCATGGATAACATTTTATAGTAACCATTGCACTGGTAGGATTTTTGAAAAAATCCCGCTTTAAATTCGATATTTCGTCCTTTATATCTGGAAAATACTGTTCGAAGAACTGATCTGCCTGTTGTTCTGTCTGTATACTTTCAAAAGAAATATCTCCTTCAAAAGGCATGAAAAGCGTACAGGTAAAACTTCCATCCAGATTAGGCATTGCGATCAACATAAAATTACCTCGAGGCCAGATATGGAAAGAAGCATTATCTAGTTTATGGGAACCATCGGGATTAGCCGGAATAGTTAGTTCTTTATATCCTACATCAATAAAATGTTGGGAATAATTGAACCTGCTCTGTCTTTGCATCTTGTGACGGGTTCTTGAAAACGCGCCATCAGCTCCAAAAATAAGATCGAACTGATATTCTTTCCAGACGCTTTTTTCAGATTCACCTGTATACAACTTTGCATTAGGCAAATCCACATCCCAGATCTTCTCTTCAAACCTGAATTCTGCCCCAGCTTCTTCAGCAAGATCTATCATTTTACGATTAAGAATTCCTCTGGAAATCGAATAAATCGCTTCCCCATCTTCTCCGTACTTCTGGAAGTAAACTGGTTTGTCATCTACATGCATTGCCCGTTTATCCAGCGGTAATGCCAGCTTCCTGATCTCATCTTCTATTCCAGCTTCTCTTAAAGCTTTCCAGCCGCGATTGGACATAGCCAGGTTTATAGATCTTCCAGAAAATTCTACCAGACGAACATCGGGACGTCTATCGAAAATAGTTACTTTGTGACCTTGTTTTCTAAGAAAAATGGCTAATAAAGATCCCACGAGTCCAGATCCTACAATAGCTACTTCTTTTTGATTTTGCATGAAGTATAAACTAATTCCTGGCAAGCAAAATACTCTCCAGTAATATATTAATTAGATTCACGAAATTACTTAATAATATTCAATTCACTGGCAGTCACAACGACTTAGAGCCGCTTTTGACCATCTAATTTTGATTTACCAGTTCATTAACACCCCAAAAACCTTGAAACTGGTAATTTTAGTAAAAATTGAATTATGACTATGGAAAAACAAGCTTTACTACAATCCTACCAAATGGGAGACCTGAATTTAAAGAATCGTGTAATCATGGCGCCAATGACTAGAAGCCGTGCCGAGAATGATGCAAATGCTCCTACAGATATGCATGTGACTTATTACACACAGCGTGCAGGTGCTGGTTTAATTATTTCTGAAGGTTCTCAGGTATCATCCCGGGCTGTTGGGTATATAAATACTGCTGGAATTCATTCTCCGGAACAGGTGGAAGGATGGAAGAAGGTTACTGAAGCAGTTCATAAGGAAGGTGGAAAAATCTTTATTCAGCTATGGCATGTTGGTAGAATTTCACATCCTAAATTTCATAACGGAGACAAGCCACTTGCTCCCAGTGCTGTAAATCCAAATGCAGATGTATACACACCAGATGGCCAGGAAAAAACCGTTGATCCAAAAGCAATGAGTCTACAGGAGATTCAGGAAACTGTGCAGGAGTTTAAATCTGCAGCTCAGAATGCCAAAGATGCTGGCTTTGACGGAGTTGAAATTCACTCTTCCAATGGTTACCTTATACACCAGTTCTTCAATAAAAATGCTAACCAACGTACCGATGAATATGGAGGAAGCATTCCAAACAGAGCAAGATTCTTTTTTGAAGTTCTGGATGCTATCAATGAAGTATGGCCTGAAAACAGAATTGGTTGTAGATTCAATCCTTCTCTTCATAAAATCTTCGGAATTGTAGCTTCAGAAGAAAGCATTGAAACCTTTGATTACATCATGGAGAAACTTAATGCTTATGACTTGGCTTATGTTCACCTTTCAGAACCATTCTCAGATGTTAGCGACGTGCCTTATCTTATAACTGATATTGCGAAACACTATCGAAAGATCTACAAAGGAACTTTGATGATCAATGCTGGTTTCGACCGAGAATCTGGAAACAAAGTTATCGAAGAAGGGAATGCAGACCTTGTGAGTTATGCAAAATGGTACATTTCCAATCCAGATCTTGTAAAAAGATTTGAAAATAAATGGCCTCTGGCTGAATATAACGAGGATACTTTCTATACGCCTGGGAAGGAAGGATACATAGATTACCCTGCTTACGAAGAGCAACAGGAATCCTAATTTTTTGATAAAGCTGTTCTAAAAGCTGTTAACTGACAAGGCTTCATGAAGGCGAGGTAGTATATTAGATAAACTAAATTTAATATTATGGATCAGGAGAAACTAGACCACATGAGGTCTACATTGAACAAACTGGAGGATATCAAGAATACTCAAAGTAGTATTATCGATAAAATTAACCATGTGATCACAGATTTGTTCCAGCATCCAGACAAAAACCTGGAGAAGGTTATGGAAGATGCTCACCAAAAGGCGTCAGACAATATAGATGCGGTAAGAGAAGCAATGGAAGAATATGAGATGGCCATCAATAAGATGGAAAATCAGAGTTAATTTAAAAATCCATTAACAGCTTTATAGTAAAGCAATCAATAACTTGAGGTCAGTCTAAAAAACTGACCTTTTTTTATGAAACATATCAAAGCCTCAGACATTGAGGAAATGGAAAAGATCTATCGCCTGAATCTTGTAAACAGTTGTACGGGATATAAATCTGCGAATCTTATAGCTACCAGATCTAAATCTGGGAATACCAATGTGGCCGTATTTAGCTCGGTAACTCATATTGGCAGCAATCCCGCAATGCTTGGGTTCGTGACCAGGCCACTGAGTGTTGCTCGAAATACTTATAATAACATTCGGGATACTGAGTACTTCACCGTAAATCATATCAAGGATAAAATGATCGAGCAGGCTCATCAAACTGCTGCAAAGTATGAGGAGGAAATTTCAGAATTCAATAAAACAGGTCTGGATGAGGAATATCTCGATGGGTTCCACGCTCCATATGTCAAGCAATCTGAAGTAAAGCTAGGATGTAAATATATCAATGAATATCATATCAAGGAAAATGACACTGTACTTGTGGTTGCATCCATTGAACATATTTATTATGATGAGGGTATTCAAATGCCAGATGGATGGTTAAGATTGGACGACGCTGGTACAGTAGCAGTAAATGGTCTGGATGGCTATTCCCTGCCAAGCCTGCTTGATAGATTTCATTATGCCCGCCCCGGACAGGAGGTTAAATCTTTCTTTAGTAAGGATGGCGAATAAAACGGTTAAGAAATCTGATTTACCTCAAAAGATCTGCCCGGTTTGCGAACGTCCTTTCTCGTGGCGTAAGAAGTGGGAAAAAGATTGGGAACAGGTACGTTATTGCAGTGATAAATGCAGAAAAAACAAGTCATGAGTACAGGGTTAATNTGGTTTAGAAATGATCTTAGAACGCAGGATCATGAGGGATTATCAAAAGCAATAGACAATCACGATAGAGTAATCGCTGTGTACTTTTTTGATCCCAGGCATTATAAAGAACTGGACATAGGCTTTCGAAAAACAGGAAAATTCAGAGCAAAATTTCTGATAGAAACTATTCATCAACTGCGGAATAATCTTCAGAAGATGCATATTCCATTTTTTGTTTTTCAGAATAAACCGGAAGTTAAAATCGCGGAACTCGTAAAAAAGCATCAGATAGATACCATTTACTTTCAAAAAGAGTGGACAGATGAAGAGAAGGAAGTTGAAAGAAATCTGAAGGAATCTATCCCGGATATTGAATTTAAAGATCATTATCAGCAATTTTTATTTCATCCTGATGANATCCCTTATGATTCCTTAAATGATATTCCAAAGGTCTTTACTGAATTCAGAAAAAAGTGTGAGAAGAAAACAGAAGTCAGAGAATTACTTACCAATTCGAAACTTGAAGCATTTGAGTTTGAAAATGACACTAAAATACCGAGTTTAAAGGACCTCGATTTTACCGAATTTGAAACCGACGAGCGATCTGCCTTCCCATTTCGCGGTGGAGAAGATGAAGCTTTAAAAAGAGTTGAACAGTACTTTTTTGAACAAAGGAACCTTGAAACGTACAAAGAAACCAGGAATGGTTTGATTAGCACAGATTACAGCTCTAAACTCTCAGCATGGCTGGCCAATGGAAGCATTTCACCCAGACAGATCTATTTCAAGGTCAAGCAATATGAAAAAGAAATTAAAAGTAATCAAAGTACGTACTGGCTCATTTTTGAGTTGATATGGCGCGACTTCTTTAAGTATATTTCCCTTAAGCATGATAACAAGATCTTTCAGCTAGAAGGAATTCGAGGAAAATCTCATGAATGGAATGATGATACTGAAACTTTCAGAAACTGGATCGATGGAAATACTAAAGAGGATTTTGTCAATGCCAATATGCTGGAAATCGCCCATACCGGTTTTATGAGCAATCGCGGAAGACAGAATGTGAATAGTTATCTCGCGAAGGAACTTAAACACGACTGGCGAAAAGGCGCTGCATATTTTGAGAGTCTGCTCATAGATTATGATGTACATAGTAACTGGGGAAACTGGATGTACAATAGCGGAGTTGGAAATGATCCCCGTGATAGAAAATTTAATATTAAAAGTCAGGCAGAACGCTACGATCCCGATAATGACTATCAAAATTTATGGCTGAAGTAAAAAAAACGCTGAGACTTATTTTAGGTGATCAACTAAATCATCAACATAGCTGGTTCAAGGACGACCTTGAAGACGTGACATATCTTTTTATGGAAATGCGACAGGAAACCGATTATGTGAAACATCATATACAGAAGGTCGTAGGTTTTTTTAGTAGTATGCGGAATTTTGCCCGCTATCTGGAAGAGAGAGATCACCGCGTTCTCTATTATAAGATCGATCATGAGGATAATACTCAGAATCTTGAAAAGAACATAAAAGACCTGATCGATAAACATGATTTTAAAAGTTTTCAGTATCAATTACCAGATGAGTATCGTCTTGATGAGCAACTGAGAAATTTGTGTGAAGATCTGGAGATCGAAACTAGCAATTTTGATACTGAACATTTTTTCACAACCCGTACTGACCTGGAAAAGTTCTATAAAGGCAAGAAGCAAATGACCATGGAATATTTCTACCGCGATATGCGGAAGAAAAACGATATTTTAATGATCAATGCTAAAGATCCTGAAGGAGGGAAATGGAATTTTGATAAGAGTAACCGGCAGAAATGGAAAGGCAAGCCTGAAATTCCCCACGAAAGAGGTTTCCGTAAAGATGTATCTGATCTAGTTGAAGAAATTAAAAATGCCGGTGTAGAAACTTTTGGATCTATTGAATCGAAAAACTACAACTGGCCAACCACTCGCGAAGACTCACTTTCAGTACTTAATTATTTCTGTAAAAACCTTCTTGTACATTTTGGCGATTACCAAGATGCTTTGCATACCGATGAAGCTTACCTTTTCCATTCGCGATTATCCTTCAGCATGAACACAAAAATGCTGAGTCCAAAAGAAGTCATAAACTCTGTTCTGGATTACTATTACGACCATAAAGACGAGATCGATATTTCTCAAGTAGAAGGATTTATACGGCAGATCCTGGGATGGAGAGAATATATGAGAGGTATTTACTGGAAAGAAATGCCGGGATATCGCCGTACTAATAAACTTCGAAATCAAAATAAACTTGCTGGATTCTACTGGGATGCAAAGACCAAAATGAATTGCCTGCATCATGCGATCAAAAATAGTCTGGAAAACGCATATGCACATCACATCCAGCGACTTATGATCACTGGTAATTATGCTTTGTTAACTGAAACTCACCCAGACGAAGTCGACCAGTGGTATCTGGGAATTTATATCGATGCCATTGAATGGGTAGAGATCACTAATACTCGTGGAATGAGCCAGTTTGCAGATGGTGGAATTGTAGCAACGAAACCCTACGTTTCCAGTGGTAGTTACATTAATAAAATGAGCAACTACTGCAAGGATTGCCACTATAAAGTAAGCAAAAAGACCGAAGATGATGCCTGTCCATTTAACAGTCTTTATTGGAATTTTCTGGATTCCAACCGGGAACATTTTGCTGGAAACCAGAGAATGAATATGATGATGAGCCTACTGGAAAAGAAGCTTCCGGAAGAAATGCAGAAAATAAGGAATCGCGCGGCAGAAATTATTTCTAATCCAAACCGCTTTTAGTACTTATAGTTAAATCAAGGTTAAATGAAAACCAGTGGGTTAATGCTTTGTCTAATTTAGTCCTGGAATTATTAAACCACCTAACTAAAAATCATTAACCAGAGGCAGGATAAAACCAGTCTAAAACCAGAACATTATGAAAGATTTAATTTGGCTTATTATCGTATTACTAGTAATTGGATGGCTAATTGGATATTTTGCATTCCCAGATTTAGGAAGCATCATACATATCCTTATTGTTGTAGCTGTAATACTAATCCTGTACAAGTTACTTACAGGCCGTAAACTATAATATTCAATATAATTGATACTAACCCTTTGAGCGATCAAAGGGTTTTTTGTTTAAAATGGAAATATGTGGAGATTAGAATCTAAGAAGGTATTGGTAACCGGTGGAACGAAAGGAATTGGAAAAGCATGTGTAGAACAATTTCTGGAATTGGGTGCACAGGTACTATTCACTTCCAGAACATCAAGTGAAGTGGAAGATCTGGAAAATGAACTGAAGGATAAAGGTTACATAGTTAAAGGCCTCGTTGCTGATGCTTCAAAACTATCTGATTCTGAAAAAGTTTCGAACTGGATTTCTGAAAACTGGAGCGGTCTGGATGTACTTGTGAATAATGCAGGTATCAATATCCGAAAAAAGGCACACGAATATTCTGAAGAAGAATACAAGAAAGTTCTGGACATTAATCTGGTAGCTCCATTCACTCTTAGCCGACTTCTATTTCCACTTCTGAAAATTTCAGGTGAATCTACGATCATTAATGTAGCATCTTCCGCAGCAACTCAGGATGTTGGTACTGGTACTCCTTACGCGATGTCTAAAGCCGGTTTATTACAACAAACTAGAAGTCTTGCGGTAGAATGGGCTTCAGAAGGAATAAGAGTAAACGCAGTTTCACCGTGGTTTACGAAAACACCACTAACTCAAGACTACCTGCATAATGACGAAAAAATGAAATCTATCATTTCCAGAACTCCGCTTAACCGCGTTGCTGAAGCAGAAGAGATTGCCAGCATTGTAGCCTTTTTAGCAATGCCTGCTTCTTCATTTGTAACCGGACAGAATATTGTTGCTGATGGTGGAATGAGCATAAATGCACTATAATCAAAAGAATAACTATATTTAAAAAACTAAAACTATGAAAAAACTACTGCTTACATTTCTTGCCGGAATTACGCTTATTTCCTGCAATGAAGACAAAAAGAAAGAGGTAACTCCTGAAGAGAATCCAAACCTGGAAGTTCATGAAAAGATCGCTATGGTTAATGGCTTCGAAGAATTTGACAGTATTAAAAAGATCAAGTTCACCTTTAATGTAAAAGTGAACGATTCTATTAGATCTGAAAGACGATGGAACTGGAATGTTGATACAGACAAGATTAGTCTAACCGAAAATGATTCAGTAATGAGTTATACCAGAAAAGACAGCCTGGCTGACGATAAAAAATATATCGATCAGCGGTTTGTAAATGATTCCTACTGGTTAATGTTCCCTTTTCAATTAAAATGGTCATTGGCAGATCTTAGTGAACCAAAGAAAGCAACAGCACCAATTAGCGGAGACGAAATGCAGATGCTCACAGTAAGCTACCCAAAAGATGGTGGTTACACTCCGGGCGATAGCTACGACATCTATTTTGATGATGAATTCATGATTCGCGAGTGGGTGTACAAATCTTCAGATGGAGGTCGTGAAATGGCTACAACCTGGGAAGATTATAAAGATTTCAAAGGTATCAAGATTGCTACCATGCATAAATCCAAGGATGATAGTTTTGAATTGTTCTTTGATGACATTTCAGTAGAATAGAAAAAAATAAGTCATAAAAAAAGGAGGCATCTGCCTCCTTTTTTTATGACTTATTTTTTGAGAGTATCCCCTCTTTTAAGATCTGACCAAATTTATAAATATCTTCATAAGAACAGTAAAATGGTGCCGGCGCTAACCTGATCACATTCGGCTCACGCCAATCCAGCATCACTCCATTCTCCATTAGATAATTAAAGATCTCTTTTCCTTCACCGTGCAGAAAAACTGAAAGTTGGGTTCCTCTTTCCTTCTGTGCTGAAGGAGTAATGATTTCAAAAGTACTGTCTACAGCCTTGTCTATTTCGTGCAATATAAACTCAAGGTATGCGACAATTTTATCTCTTTTCTTTAGCAAGCTATTCATTCCAACCTCCGTGAACATTTCCAGGGAAGCAAGATATGGCGCTAGCGCAAGTACCGGTGCATTACTAATCTGCCACGCATCTGCATTGGATTCCGGTTGAAATTCTGGCTCCATTAAGAATCGGCGTTCTTTGTTATGTCCCCACCAACCTTCAAATCTGGGAATATCTTTTTTGTTATGATACTTCTTGTTTATAAAACATCCTGAAGCATTTCCAGGGCCTGAATTCATATATTTATAACTACACCAGGCAGCAAAGTCTACATTCCATTCGCTGAGTTTTAGTTCTATATTTCCGGCTGCATGAGCTAGATCCCACCCAACGAAGGCTCCAACTCTGTGACCTGCTTTAGTGATAGTATCCATGTCCATGACCTGACCAGTGTAGTAATTTACTCCACCAATAAGCACAAGAGCACACTCCTCTCCCACTTCATCTATTTTACTGAGGATATCTTCTNTTCTAAAATTATGNTCTCCATCNCGCTTTTTGATCTCTACGATAGCATCTTCAGGATCAAATCCATGAAAACGAACCTGGCTGGAGATCATATATTGATCNCTGGGAAATGCTTTTTCTTCACAAATGATCTTATAACGCTTTCCTTCAGGTCTGTAAAAACTTACCATCAAAAGGTGAAGATTTACCGTAAGCGTATTCATGACGGTCACTTCGGAAGGATTTGCACCTACTACTTTAGCTAGTTTTTCGGCAAATTTTTCGTGGTAATCCCACCAGGGCTTTTCGGCTTTAAAATGACCCTCAACTCCCAATTCGGCCCAATCCTGCATGATATCATCTACATACTTTTTGGCAGATCTTGGTTGNAGACCCAATGAATTTCCGACGAAATATATAGCGTCCTTACCTTTGATTTTCGGGAAGATAAATTCATTCCGGTAATTTGCCAGTTCATCTTCCTTATCCAGGCGCTGAGCAAATTCCAGTGAATTTTCAAATTTCATAACTTGTGTTTTTTGTAAAAATACAATTTCGTTTTCAATACTTCGGGACCCGCAGGAAAGAGAAAATCCATATTTTTACCCAAATTTTGAATATGCATTTCCTACCNGAAAATATAGACGAGTATATAGTAGCACATTCNCAACCAGAACCTCAACATCTGGAAAAATTAAATCGCGAAACCAACCAGAAGGTCATGCAGCCCAGAATGCTAAGTGGTCATTACCAGGGCAGGGTTTTAAGTTTACTTTCCAAAATGAAAAATCCTCGATCTATACTGGAAATTGGTACATATACAGGTTATTCTGCCCTTTGCCTGGCTGAAGGTCTTAAAGAGGATGGAATCTTGCATACGATAGATATAAATGAAGAACTGGAAGACTTTCAGAAGAAACATTTTCAGGCTTCGCCATATAGCGATAGAATCGTACAGCATATTGGTGATGCCACAGAGATCATTCCNAATATTGAAGAAAATTTTGATCTGGTATTTATTGATGCNGATAAACCTAACTACCCGAAGTATTTCGAGCTTATTATTGATAAAATGAAGAGCGGCGGAATTATACTTTCAGATAATGTTCTATGGAGTGGTAAGGTTGTGGAAGAACTTAAAAAAGACGACCTCTCTACAAAGGCTCTACTGGAATACAATGCTCTCTTAAATGAGGATCCGCGGGTAGAAACTGTAATCCTGCCAATTCGTGACGGTCTCACACTTTCAAGAGTTAAATAGCTAATAAATCCTGGTTCCTTCTCGGTTATAGAGACTAAAGAAGAGAAAGGCCATTATGATTCCAACGATCATCCCTACGATGATATCGCCTGGAAAATGAACTCCCACATAGATCCTGCTCATTACGAAAAGGAATGGCCAGATATAAGCAAGATATATCCATTTACTCCATTTGTTAAGTGCGAGAACAATAAAGGTTGTTGCAGCAAAAGAAGTTGAAGCATGACCAGAAAAGAAACTATAATTGGTTGGCTCCTGTAATATTCTAATAAGTTCTGCTAATTCAGGTGTATTATTAGGCCTGTTACGCACAGCCAGAGCTTTAACCAGATTCGTAAAACCATAGGTGACAGCCACAGTTAGTAGTAGAAATAAACTGGTGAAGAGTCCTTTTTTCCAGTGAAATGCTATAAAGAAAAGTAGAAAGAAAACTATAAAAACCGGGATCCAGTGTGCCGGATTGGTAACGAAGATCCAAAAAGTATCATACTTTTCTATGCCAAGGTTGTTCAGGTATACAAATAGTTGCCTGTCCCATTCTTCGATCTGGTCCCACATCGATTACATATTATAGCTTACGACGAACAGAACCTGTGATATCATCGATATCCTCCTTAACCTTGTCAATCTCGCCCCGAACGTCTTTCGTGAAGTCTGTATCTATGCCTTGTTTTTCAGCGCTTCGCTGAATTTCACTTTTAATATCATTAGATGCGTTTTTTACCGCTTTCATTCCCTTACCCAGCCCTTTGGCAATATCAGGAATTTTATCAGCTCCAAAAACCATCACCAGGATGAACAAAATAAAGCCTATCTCAGCTCCGCTAATAAATAATGGTAACATATGCATAGTAAAACAAATATATATACAAATCTAAGCATAAAAAAAGCCGACTCGTTAAAGTCGGCTTAAATATTATTAGCTTAAAACCTAGTCCTGAGCGGAATCTTTATACTCATCGAACTCACTTTTATTTTCATTCTTAGGCCAGCTGTTATTGTTCACATCCACATCTGCTGTTTCAAGATCTGGGTCCAATGTGATCTTAGTAATCTCTTTATTAGAAGGAATTACCTTGCTTACATTACTATCATTCTTTCTCCAGATTTGAACCGGATAAGTAACTTTTTCTGAAGTCCCATCTTCGTAGGTCAATTCTACAATGATAGGCATTACCANACCACCTGGTTTTTCAAAAGTCACCTGGTAGAAATACTTAGGCGCCTGAAGATTTTTACGCTCTTCCTCGCTAAAGTTATCCATCACGTAAGCCTGTAAAGTTTCAGAATTTTCCATTAAGGATTTACCTTTCATTTCTTCTGAAAAGGCTTCATCATCTTCGGAAACTACATATAGGGCTTTAGTTTCTTCAGGAGTTGTTCCATATCTCTTTAGCATTTCTCTACCGGCTTCAGTAGGATTGTCTGTTACGTAATACTTCTGAACATCCTTAATCCCAATATCTACATTATCTGTAGTATAGAACCATCCTCTCCAGAACCAGTCAAGATCTACGCCTGAAGCATCTTCCATCGTTCTGAAGAAATCCTCCGGAGTTGGATGCTTGAACATCCATCTTTTAGAATAAGTAGCAAATGCGTAGTCAAATAATTCTCTACCCATCACTGTTTCCCGAAGAATATTCAACGCAGTAGCCGGTTTACCATAAGCATTATTCCCTAATTGATAAACTTGCTCCGGATTGGACATAATTGGAGAAATATAGTCCTGGTTTCCTTTCATATAAGGAACGATCTTACTTGGCGCTCCTCTTCTTGAAGGATAATTTGATTCTGGTGCAATAGCTTCCGGATGCTTTTTCCCAAATTCTTGTTCTGCAACATACTGAACAAAAGTGTTGATACCTTCGTCCATCCAACCCCATTGTCTTTCATCAGAATTTACAATCATTGGAAAAAAGTTATGTCCAACTTCGTGAATAATCACACTTATCATCCCGAACTTAGTACGGTCACTATAATTACCATTCTCATCAGGACGCCCATAGTTCCAGCAAATCATAGGATATTCCATCCCTTGATTCTTAGCATGAACAGAAACTGCCTTGTGATAAGGATACTGGAAAGTATGTTCTGAGTAGCTCTCTAAGGTTGCGGCAACAGCTTTAGTAGACCATTCTTCCCAAAGAGGATTCCCTTCTTTAGGATAAACTGAAACAGCCATAACATCTTTACCCATCACGTCTACCGCCATCATATCGAGAATGAACTTTCTTGAAGTTGAAAAAGCGAAATCACGAACCATATCTGCTTTGTAAGTCCAGGTTTTAGTTTTTTCTGAAAAGTTCTTTTCAGCCTTTTCAGCTTCTTCCTGAGTTACAATCATTACCGGCTGGTCGTAACTTTTCTTAGCCTGCTCATAACGCTTCATCATTTCTTTAGAATAAACTTCTTTTCTATTCTGAAGTTCACCTGTAGCTTCCATGATATGATCTGCAGGTACAGTAATATTTACCTCATAATCCCCAAAAGGAAGTGCAAATTCACCATTCCCCCAGAACTGGTAGTTCTGCCAACCTTCAACATCGTTGTAAACGGCCATTCTCGGGAAGAACTGAGCAATCACATAAGCCTTGTTGCCATCCTCAGGAAAGAACTCATATCCTGAACGAGCGCGATTAGTTACGTGGTTATTTACATTGTAAGACCATTTGATATCAAAGGTATATGTCTCTCCAGCCTTCAAAGGCTTTGGAAGATCAACTCGCATCATAGTCTGGTTGATCGTATATTTAAGATCTGATCCATTTGCAGATACTTCTTTAATGTCGAAACCACCATCAAAAGGAGTTTCCAGATATTTATTAGCGAAACCAGCAGCAGTTGCAACCGGAGCCATTCCATCTCCATCTTTTTGAGGCGCATCTTTTTTCCTGATGTTCTGGTCTAATTGAACCCATAGGTATTCCAGGTCCTGTGGAGAATTATTATGGTAGGTGATAGTTTCCTCACCCGTAAGCACAGAGTTCTTATCGTCAAGAACGATATCCATTTTGTAATCTGCCTCGTTCTGGTAATACGCTGGTCCAGGAGCTCCAGAAGCAGTTCTATACTGATTTGGAGTTGCCATTTCCTGGTACATTTGCCGGAATTTGTTTTGATTGGTATGGCCTTGCTGCCGTGGCTCCTTTTGTTCAGTTTCCTGTGCGTTGATACCTGCAAAGACAAACATCATGAACACAGAGGTCAACAATTTTAATCGCTTCATTTACTAAATTTTAATTTATAGGTTGCTAAAAATAAGATATTATACGTCAATGAAAAAGTTTTCAGAAATTAACTGTATCACTACCTTTCGCTTTCACCAACAGCATACTTTCGATTACATCACCATTCTTCACATGAACAATATTTTTTTGTGTATCGAATAGATCTGTAAGCACAAGGTTTTCCACTTCTACGGTTTTGAAGCTTTCTACATTGTTACCTTCCAGAAATAAGACAATTTGATCAGCATCAAATTTGCTTCCCAGTAATTTCAATGGAATATCCTGATTCTTTACTTTGATACTTAATTTTTTGGAATAGTACTTTTCGAGAAGACCCTTATTGGCTGAAAGATCCTTTTTGTAGGCAAGGCTAACCTCTTTACCAAAACGTTTGGTAAGTACATCTTCCATATCATCGATAAAAACTCTGGAGATCACTTGAACCGACTTGCTATCCTTTCGGTATTCAATTTCTGTAACACTTAAGTAGGTCTCATGATCTTCACTGCTGAAGGAGCTGAATATAAACAAGCAACATAGACTCAAAATGAGGTTTTTCATATATTTTTTTATGAAGATAAAACAATTACTGCGCCATCCATAGAGATTGAGCAGTCAGCTTTTAGACTTTGAAATAAGTAAATGGTTTAATCTGAGGAATTTAGCCAGGAAGCTGCCTTCCTGCGTTGAGGTTTTCAGCTCTAAGTTTTCTGAAGGATTCGATCCTGGTTTCAAAATATTCAATTAAAACCAGTGCATTATTATTGAGAACCAAATTCTTGAAATTATGATCTCTATCACAGTATAGAAGGAAGTTACAAATTTCATTCGCATCAAGATCAAGATCTTTTCTAAAGAACTCCTCTCCTACTATTTTCAGACTAAGATTGGCAAGTTCCTTCGGACTATAAACTATNGGAGTCTCNTTNTTTTTGGNTANNTTNTCNGCAATAGCCATNGCAATTTTATCNATNCGAATACCTTCGGTCATNCTAGGCTGGTAATAGGGATTNAGTTCCCTGTCTTTCCGGATNAANTCATCNAGATTCTGNTGTAANCNATTTTTGGTCTCCACTTCCTTGATGGAAATTAAATTAAGATCATTTGCGAGGTAACCGCTTAGCTCAATATCGTCTATAAAAACTTCGGAAAGTTCGTTCATGGCTTCGTATAGCTCGATCTTAATTTGTCCGCTTTCGATCATATTCTGNCGTACNACNATTGTTCTATTCTGAAACTGAACCGANGANATAAAGAGACTATCATTAATTGCAGCACCAATAAAAAATTCCCCTTTTACATCACTGGTAGTTCCGGTTTCCTGAGTAAGGTTTACAATATGAACATTCTGAACATCTTTATTTTCAGAAACAATTTTCCCTTTAAGCATACCTGTTTCCTGTGCTTCCAGATTAATAGAGAATAAGAAAAAAATTAAAACGGCGCCCAGGTATTTATATAACATATGTATTCTCGTGTCGTACTTCAACGTTCAGGATTTAGGAATAGTATTATTCAAGCTGCCTTCTTGATTTAAATTCCGGGAGTTTCTCTTCAAAAAATTCCATGAGTTCGAATATTTTTGTCTCATCAAGCAGAGCTTCAAAGGTGGGGAAATCGACGCAGTAATAAAGGAAATTGACGACCTCTTTTTCAGGCAATCCCAACCCGTTTACGAAATAAGCTTTCTGCATACGACCTCTTGCTCGATTGACGAGCTTAATTAATTCGGTATTCTCTTCAGCCTTTTTTAGTTGTTTGGTAGTTCCATTAAGCATATTGATTACCTGTGAAACCGGGTCATTCGTATTTGCCTGCATGGCGAGTTCAAGACTTGTTCGCCTGGGTTTGGGAAAGGGAATGCCGAGTTTTTCGTAAATACTTTTAGGCATCCTGGTGATATCCTGATCAAGCACACCCGAAAGTTTAATATTATCGAGCTGAACTTCAGCAAGTTCATTCATTTTAGGATATAAAAGTTTGGTCCAGCCATTCTTCAGCTGCTGTTCTCCAATCACTTTAAATTCATTCTCGAATTGTACCGATGAGAAATAAATACTGTCACCTAACTTCAGCATCATATCAAACTCACCCTTTTCATTGGTCACGGTGCCTTTTTCCGCAGTAATATTAATAACGTGAACTCCGCTTTTATCAATGATACTGTCACTAACAATTATACCTGAAACAATTTCTCTTTCCTGTGCTGTTACTTCGGAAGCAAGGCCTACAAGAAAAACCAGCAGAGCATACATCGTAATTTTTCTTTTACTTCTATTCATCCTGAGTTCTCATTCTTCGGAATTCAACAATATTATTTTGAAAATATTCGATCATTTCAAGCTCTTTTCTATGTTCATACATCAAACTGAAATCTTCATCTTCAAAAGAATAATAGATAAAGTTGATAATCTCGTCGCCGTGCAGATCTAAGTGTTCGTTGAAAAATTCCCTTCCGAAGAGATTGATAGCCGCCTGCACTTTCACTTGTAGTTCGTCCAGTTCTATCATCTCCCGGAGGTATTTGGTTTTCCCATTGATATCGTTTATTAAAACATCGAGTGATACACCGCCCAGAAGAATCCCAATGTATGACCACCGGCTCGTAATACCTTCGCTCGCAGTATAAAGCCTCAATTCGTTAGGAGTAAGTTTTCTCTCTGGATGCGGAATATGATATTGATCTCTATCGAAATATTCTATTTGGTTGAGATCGTTGTTAAGGTAACCGCTAAGTTGCTTTTTACCGACTTCAACTTCTTCCAGTCTGTTGGCATCTGTGACGATGACTTCGATAGATCCGGTCCTCAAATGTTCTTCGGAAACCTCTATTTCTATTTTTTCGAACTGTACAGAAGTAAATAAAAGAATATCNCTCTGGCGTACAGAAACTTTAAAAATTCCCAAATCATCTGAAGTGGTACCGGTTCTGGAATTCATATTAATTACGTGAACACCTGACAGTGGCCGGGTTCCTGCTAGAATTCTACCGCTGATCATTGCGGGATCCTGTGCAAAGCAATTCAGACTAAAGCCCAGAAAGAAGAGCAATAGCAGGTATCTCATTCTACTACAAAAAGTAATTTTCAAGTTGGTTAGTTGGTTTCGGTTTAATCATAACGTTCCAAAACTAAAATTAGCCTTTATTAACTCTGTAAACTTTTGTTAACGTATTCGATTCTTTATTTTTACCTTAAAAAGGTATATGAACGCAATACTAGCCAGCACCTCTACCCTACATTCTCAGGACTATCTTGAATACTTGATTCCGCATTTACCCAAACTTTATAAGGATGTAGCGGANGTAATCTTTATTCCTTACGCCAGACCAGGCGGAATATCTTTAGATGAGTATACATTACGAGCAAAGGANGCTTTTGCAAAAGCTGATATTCTAATAAANGGTATTCATGAATTCGAAGATCCTGAAAAAGCNATCCAGAATGCTGAAGGCGTTTTCACNGGNGGNGGNAATACNTTTTTACTGGTTTCAGAATTATACANAAATCGGGTGATGGCCGTATTGAAGCAAAAGATAAAAAGNGGAACTCCTTATATGGGAACAAGTGCCGGAACCAATATTGGTGGCTTAAGTATGCAAACTACNAATGACATGCCAATTGTTTACCCTCCTTCCTTTCAGACTTTAGGTCTAGTTCCTTTTAATATTAATCCGCNTTATCTAGATCCAGATNTNAACACNAANCANAAAGGAGAAACCNGNGANACNNGNATNAAAGAATTTCATAATCTTAATTCACCGCCAGTAGTGGGACTTNGAGAGGGAAGCTGGCTGGAGTTAAGTGATAATAAAGTTACGTTAAAAGGGGATCTNACCGCCAGAATCTTCAAGAAGGATAAAGTACCTTTCGAAATAGAAACAGAATCAGATCTTAGCGACCTCAATTAATATGGAATACCAGAAAATTTTAGATACGATATACGATGAAATGAGCTATCGGGATGTTTCAGGNAAAGTCGCATCCTATATTCCTGAACTTGCCAAAGTAGATCGACGCAAATTCGGGATGCACGTTTACTGCGGAGATAACCAACATTTCAATTTTGGTGACAGCAAGGAGAAATTTTCAATTCAGAGTATTTCCAAGGTCTTTACATTGGCGATGGGTATGCGGCTGATGGGAGAAGATCTATGGGATCGTGTTGATGTAGAACCTTCAGGTGATCCATTTAATAGTCTTACCCAGCTTGAATACGAAAGTGGAATTCCAAGAAATCCATTTATTAATGCTGGCGCACTGGTAATTTCAGATATTCTGGTAGATCAATTAAAAGACCCAAAGCAGGAACTACTAGATTTCGTACGCGAGATTACAGGTGACGACGATATTCATTACGATGAAACCGTAGCTGCATCAGAACAGGCAACTGGATACAGGAATGTTGCTTTAGTAAATTATATAAAGGCTCTTGGAAACATTAAGTGTGATGTACAACCTATTGTAGACTTTTATTTTCACCAATGTTCGCTTGCCATGACCTGCGAGCAACTTTCAAAAGCTTTTATGCTATTTGCCAACAGAGGGCGCATCCTGGAAACCGATAAGAAAATTCTGAAACCGAAAACAGTAAAGCGTATTAATGCCCTAATGCAAACCTGCGGCTTTTATGATGAAGCGGGTGAATTTAGTTTTCAGGTAGGGTTACCTGGAAAAAGTGGCGTGGGCGGTGGCATTGTAGCCATACATCCAGAGAATTACTCTGTAGCCGTCTGGAGCCCTATACTTAATGAAAAAGGAAATTCAGAATTAGGAATGAAAGCGTTGGAAAGACTAACCACCCTTACTGGAGTTTCCGTTTTTTAGAGAATTTAAGTTTAATGCACAAAAAAATGCTTTCCGAAGATCGAAAAGCATTTTTTTATGAATTGAACACTGCTAAAATTATAGTGCTGCAACGTGCTTAGCCATGTTAGACTTTAGGTTAGCAGCCTTATTATCATGAATGATATTTTTCTTAGCCAATTTATCTATCATAGAAATTACAGAAGGCAACATAGCCTCAGCCTCTTTCTTATCGGCCTCACGCAATTTCTTGATCGCGTTTCTTGTAGTTTTATGCTGGTAGCGATTTCTAAGACGCTTAGTCTCATTGCTACGAATCCTCTTCAACGCTGACTTATGATTTGCCATTACAATTATTATTTAAATAAGTTTTAAAAGTAGTCCGTAGGGGAATCGAACCCCTGTTACCAGGATGAAAACCTGGCGTCCTAACCCCTAGACGAACGGACCATTATCTATTTCAAAGCGCAACNTNNAAGTTGCTATTATNAAAACATCACTGCGATGNTTCTNTNGTAGTCCGTAGGGGAATCGAACCCCTGTTACCAGGATGAAAACCTGGCGTCCTAACCCCTAGACGAACGGACCATTTTGTTTCAAATGCGGATGCAAAAATACAACTTTTTTGGAATGCCGCAAATGNTCTACAAAAATTTTTAAATTTTTTAATAGGCTTTTGCAAAAAGCACTCTTCCTTCAGATGGATTACCGGTCAAAACGCAATTTCCGGCTTCCTCTTTCCTGTCAAAAGGAATACATCTAATAGTAGCTTTCGTAAGTTCTTTGATCTTATTTTCAGTTTCCGGGCTACCATCCCAGTGTGCCGATATAAAACCTCCCTTATCTTTTAATTGCTTTTTAAATTCATCAAAAGTCTCTACCTCGGTAATATGAGTATCCCGGAAGTTCTTAGCCTTAGTATGTAAAGTTTCCTGAATTTCATTCAATAATGCAGGAATCTTACCTACAACCTCATCTCTGTTCATGAATTCTTTTGACAACGTATCTCTCCTGGCAAGTTCAACCGTACCTTTCTCCAGATCTTTAGGACCAATTGCAATTCTTAATGGAACTCCCTGTAATTCATACTGAGCAAATTTCCAGCCTGGTTTCTGGTTATCATTATTATCGAACTTTACAGATACCCCTGCTGCTCTTAGATCTTTAACCAACTCATCTGCAACTTCTGAAATTTGAGCTAATTGCTCTTCTCCCTTATATATAGGAACGATTACAACTTGCGTGGGAGCCAGTTTTGGAGGTAAAACCAGACCATGATCATCACTGTGGGTCATAATCAATGCTCCCATCAACCTTGTAGAAACACCCCAGCTCGTTGCCCATACATGCTCTAAACCACCTTCCTTAGTAGCGTATTTCACATCAAATGCTTTCGCAAAATTTTGACCTAAAAAGTGAGAGGTCCCAGCCTGTAAAGCCTTTCCATCCTGCATAAGAGCTTCTATACAATAGGTCTCTAACGCCCCCGCAAAACGTTCGTTTTCAGTTTTCGCACCTTTTATCACTGGAATTGCCATGAAGTTTTCGGCAAATTCAGCATAAATATTATTCATCAATTCAGTCTCTTCAAGCGCTTCAGCCTTGGTTGCGTGCGCGGTATGACCTTCTTGCCATAGAAACTCAGCAGTTCTTAGAAACAAGCGGGTTCTCATCTCCCATCGAACCACGTTAGCCCATTGGTTGATCTTTATAGGCAAATCTCTATAAGACTGGATCCAGTTTTTATAAGTATTCCAAATGATCGCTTCTGAAGTTGGCCTTACAACGAGCTCTTCTTCAAGTTTTGCATTTGGATCTACTTTTAATTTACCAGGATTATCTTCATCGTTCATTAATCTATAATGAGTAACGACAGCACATTCTTTGGCAAAACCTTCAGCATTCTTTTCTTCTGCTTCAAACAGACTTTTAGGTACAAAAAGNGGAAAGTAAGCGTTCTGATGTCCTGTTTCTTTAAACATTCTATCCAATTCGGCCTGCATTTTCTCCCAGATCGCATANCCATAGGGCTTGATAACCATACAGCCTCTAACTGCTGAATTCTCAGCCAGATCTGCCTTGACCACCAATTCGTTATACCATTTTGAATAATCTTCGCTCCTGCTTGTTAACTTCTTACCCATAGTTCGTAATTTGGCACAAAACTTGTGTTTTTAAGGTTAGTCAAGTACTAACCGTTCGGGCAAAACTAACCATTTTTAGAATGNCCAACAATAAAAAGAATAACCGATGAAAACTTACTACCTCTTACGAAACCGGCTAAAACTGCTGTTTCTACCTGCTATAATTTTAAGCCTTGGAGCC
>FUFK010896266.1_pt1 | contig 40130 bp, 61 predicted proteins | sample 1021851 | NCBI WGS metagenome assembly FUFK01 (sample SAMEA51879418, study PRJEB19060) | metagenome
ACAGAAGACGGCAGAGATATTTGCCAGGTGCTTATAAAAGAAGGACATGCTGTAGAGTATGACGGAGGCAAGAAAAAGAAAGTTTGGGGTGACTATTAATGGAGTCAGTCGTAACTTTAATCCAAGAGGTTGGTTTTCCTATTGCAGCTGCTCTAGGCCTAGGGTGGTTTATTTATAAACTTATTATGCGTATTGTTGACGGTATGGAAACAAAACTTGATACCGTTGATGAAAAAGTTGAAGGTCAGATAGCAGCTATAGAAGAAAGGCTAGGTACAAAACTTGACTCTCAGCATGGTATTTTAGTAGCATTAATAGACAGAGTGCGTAGTTTAGATAATGAAATTATACGCCAGGACACTTTAATTAAAACTATATTAGGTGTTCCACAACTCATTGATAGTAACAAAATAGCAAAAGCAGATAGAGATGATCAAAGAAAAGACTAAAAAAAAACAGATAGAAGATGAAGTTGCAAAAACTAAAATAGTTGCTTGGTTGTTTTTTATAGGTGCGATTATGTTTGTTTCTGTAATTGCTATGAATGTAAAATCAGATACCATAACACATAAATTTAAATCTCCAAGTTTTAATGGTATAGGCACATCTAGTCATTATTTAACAATAGAAAATCAAGAACACACACGTAAACTTACAATAAAAGAAGAGATAAAAGCCTTACAAGATGAAATAAAAAGAGAAAAAGAAAACTCTACTCTTGCAAGGTTTATGCGTAATTTAGAGTCTAGAGTTTACGCAGAATTATCAAGACAGTTAGTAAATAACTTATTCGGAGAAACACCGCAGAGCGAAGGTGTCATCACTTTAGAAGGTAATACTATTGAGTATACAAGTGATGGTGTAACTTTAACCCTTAAAATTACTGAGGCAGATGGTACAGTTACCGAAATCGTTATTCCTATTGGCACTTTTACTTTCTAGTTGTTCTACATTAGATCAGATTGAAGACACTTACGAGCAAAGGTTTTCTAAAGACGTTGCCAAAATACAAGATATACAATCACAAGAATTAAAAAACGTACCAATACCTCAAGTTAGTCCAGTAGTTGCTGTATATCCTATGTCATTTACGGATCAAACAGGTCAAAGAAAAAGTAATAGCGAGTTTGCTTTGTTTAGTACAGCTATAACTCAACAACCAAATGCTTTATTAATTAGAGCTTTAAAACATGCAGGTGATGGTAAGTTTTTTAGAGTTGTTGAACGAGTAGGACTAGATAACCTTACTAAGGAAAGACAGCTCATTCGTAGTGCCAGAGAACAATCTGCAAACGAAGAAGAAAAGAAAAAAGCTCTACGACCATTATTGTTTGCTGGTATTTTAATAGAGGGAGCTGTTTTGTCTTACGAAGCTAATTTAGAAAGTGGTGGTTCTGGTGCTAGATATCTAGGTATAGGAGCAAGCGTACAATACAGAGAAGATAATATAACCATTAGTATGCGTATGGTTTCTGTAGCAACTGGTGAAGTTTTATTAGAAGTTTTAAGTCAAAAGACCATATTTAGTTATGGTAGATCAGAAGATGTTTTTAGATTTGTGGAAGCAAATACCGAACTTGTAGAAGTTGAGTTTGGTAATGCAAGAAATGAATCGTCCACTATTGCCTTAATGAAAGCTATTGAAGGTGGTGTGCTTGAAATAATTGAAACTGGATATGAAAAAGGTTTCTGGGTTTTACAAAATAATAACGAAGGAGTAGAATTAAATGATGAAGAATAAACTTATAAGCGTATTAGCTGTTTGTTCACTTGCACTATTTTCAGCAGATAATGAAATATATGTTGATCAGTCAGGTACAGGAGCAAATATAGATTTAGAACAACTAGGTATATCAAATATTATTGGCGGTCTTAATAGTTCAGCAGGTAACTTAACTGCTTTTGATTTAGACGGTAATAGTATGACACTTGATATAAATATGATTGGTGCAACCAATAAATTCCTAGGGGATATATTTGCAGACAACTTTACTGGTTTTTATGAATTTGATGGTGGCACTAATACTTTTACAATACAAGTAGATCCAACAGACACGTATAGCTCTGATGGTTCTAATCAGTATGTAGATGTTACAGGTAGCGGTAACACCTTTACTTTAAATCAAGGTACAACTGCTTTAGCTTCCCAATTAGATTTAGATTGGATTATAAATGGTTCTAATAACACTATTACATCTAATATAAATATAGATGGTGCAACAAACTATATGGATATTGACGGTTCAGATAACTCTGTTACTTACACTGGTACAGGTGTTACAGCCTCAGCAGGTGGATATTTTTATCTTGATCACACAGGTGGCTCAAGAACATTTAATATTTCACAACTCAGTACACAAGATAATGACTGGCTCAAAATTATATCTGTATCTGGCACTGCTGCTTCTACCGTTTGTGTTGTTCAAAACGACCAAGGTACAAGCACAAGCTGTTGATATTGGCGACATATCTGAACTAAACGGCACTGCACAAATTGTTAGAGACAAGACTTATGATGCAGGCTTAAAGTTTGCTATACAAAGTAATGATGAAGCCATAACCAAAGATGGGCGTATGGCTATTACTTTTCTTGATGAATCTACTGTAAAACTTACAGAACATAGTCAGCTTCTTATTGACGAATACATATACGATCCCGATCCTAGCAAAGCTAAGATGGCTCTTACTTTTGGTCTTGGTACTGCAAGATTTATAACAGGCAACCTAAATCGTATAGATAAACAAAACATCACTTTAAAAACACCAACAGCCAACATAGCAATACGTGGGACTGATTTTACGGCTACAGTTGATGAATTGGGACGTAGCCTTATAATTCTTCTTCCAGACGCTCTGGGGCTTTCTAGTGGCGAAATAGAGGTAGTTACTGCTATGGGCACTGTACTACTTAATAAACCTTATGAAGCCACTACTGTAAGCGTGTTTGAATCAGCTCCTACAAAACCTGTAATTTTGGATCTTACTTTGGACGTTATAGATAATATGCTTATTGTTACTCCACCCAAAGAAGAAGTGTTGGTTGAAGAAGAAGCTACTACAACAAAGTCAGATAGCGTATTGGATTTTAATGATTTAGATATAGATTATCTTGCAGAGGATTATTTAAAAGAAGATAGTTTGGAGTTTACTGAGTTAGATATAAATTATCTTGACGTAAACTATTTAGAAGACTTGCTTAATGTTTTAGATGCATTAGCAATAGACGAAGAAGAAGATGTCTTAGCCCAAGCTACCACAACACAAATCACAGGGACTCTACTTGGTAAAGATCCAGATACACAAATTACCGCGTTTATTACAGGTAATGTAGTAAGTCTACGCAGAGAAGTAAATGAGAGTGTGCGAGTAGATGTAAACGGTAGTAATGCTTATACTGTAATACTAATACAAGATGGCGTATCTAACGTAATCAAAATAAATGGTGGTAGCGATAGTATAATTACTATCACTCAGAGTGATTAAATGCATAAACTATTATTACCAATACTTATAATACTTTTAGCACCAGTAATTTATCAATCAACACCTACAGAAATACTCAAATTAAAAGTATTTGACGCTTTTGTAAAAACACCAGAACCATCTGGTAACTTTGTAATATTAAATATTACTGAAGACGATGTGGAGCGTGAGGGTGGTTGGCCAATACCTAGACAGAGATTAGCAGAGATACAAGTAGATCTAATTAATAGTGGTGCTATAGGTGTAGGATGGGTTATAAGTTTTCCTCAAGCAGATCGTATGGGTGGTGATGAAATATTTTCAGAATCATTAAAGTTTGCTCCATCAGTTTTGGCTATGTTTGAAGATGGTAAGGGTAACTATCCTAAAACACCTGGAACAGTTGTGCTTGGTGAAGATAATGGTGGTATAATGTCTTCGGGAGTAAAGGAGAACCTTCTTCTCTTATCCAATCATGCACTTCAAGGGTTAGCCGTTGCTCCCACGGATATTGATCAATTAGTACGCAGAATACCCTTATTAGTAAAAACACCCAATAATGACTGGATACCTAGCTTTGGTACACAAATATATAAATCTTTATTAAATGTAGAAACTTACATTATAAAAACTAATGATAATGGTATCGAAGAAATATCAATACGAGGAATACCACCAGTCAAAACAGATAGTCTTGGTCGTAAATGGATTAGTTGGGTAGATACTAAGCAAACTACACTACAAGAGATGCAAGTTGCTGGTAAGTTTGTATTTGTGGGTGTTACAGCTAATGGAGTGATGCCGCAAGTAGCGACAAGTGTTGGTTTGTTAGAACCACATAAAATACAAGCTGCACTAGCAGAATCTATATTAATTCAAGATAGTCCTTATATACCAGATTATGCATTAGCCGTAGAAATGGTTTCGTTAATCGTTTTTGTATCGTTAGTATGGTTTGCTTTGCACCTGTTAGGTATTACTTGGGGTATTACTATTGCTACGGTTTTAATGATAATTACTGCTACAACTGGTTACTTTTTAATACAAAAAGGATTATTAATTGACGTGTCCTGGACATTAATATCTGAATTTATAACAGGATCAATAGCCTTTTATCTTAGATTTAGACAACAATACAAGCTAAGACAACAGATAAAAAAACAGTTTGAGCATTATCTTGATCCAAGACAAGTTAAAAAGTTACAAGACAATCCAGAATCCTTAGTATTAGGTGGAGAAAGACGATATTGCACATTTCTTTTTACTGATGTCAGAGGTTTTACTGCTATGTCTGAAAAACTTGAACCAGAAGAAGTTACTAAAATTATGAATGAAGCTTTAACGATACAAGCTAATACTGTTAAAGAATATGATGGTATGGTAGATAAATATATTGGTGACGCTATGATGGCCATATTTAATGCACCCGTAGACGTTCCAGATCATGAAACCGCAGCTGTTCTTTGTGCAAAAGACATACAAGATAAGGTTAAAATGGCTAATTTAGGAGTTGAAATAGGTGTTGGTATCAATACTGGATATGCAGTTGTAGGTAATATGGGTAGTGATACTAGGTTTGATTACTCTGCTATTGGAGATGCTGTAAACCTTGCCGCAAGACTAGAAAGCTCTACAAAGGAAGTTGGAGAAGATATTGTTATAGGTTATGATACTATCAGTTCAAGTAACTTTAGTGATCAAATAATATTAAAAGAACTTGAAAGTATTTTTGTAAAAGGTAAAGAAAAACCAATTAAAATATATACGTTACAAAATGATTGAAAAAAAAATGACAGTTAATGATGTAGCAGAAAGGCTTACAAAGCTTGAAACCATATCACATGAGCGTTGGAAAACTGCTTTTAACGAGTTTTCTGATATCAAACAAGAAATTACCTATATTAATTCAACCATAAAAGCTGCAACCTTTGGAGTTTTTGGTTTTATAGGTGCTATAGGTATTGCAGTATTAACGAGGTTTTTAATATGAAAGGATTACTAAAAAATATCGTTGGTGCAGTGGCACCCACGCTAGGGTCTGCTATGGGTGGACCGCTAGGTAATATGGCTATGGGTAAAATAGCTGAGGTTTTGGGAGTGTCAAACGATCAAAAATCAATACATCAAGCTATACAAAATGCTACTCCAGAGCAAATGTTAGAACTTAAAAAAGCAGAACAAGACTTTGAAGTGCAGATGAAAGAGCTTGATGTAGATGTTTTCAAACTAGAAACACAAGACAAACAAAATGCAAGAAGCATGTTTAGTAAAGACTGGACTGCTCGTATCATAGGATTGTTTACCATAGGTGGATTTTTAGGTTATATATTTTTAGTTACTTTACAACCGCCAGAACAAAACAGCGAAGCATTAATAAACTTAGTGCTAGGTTATTTAGGAGGATTAGCGAGTGCAATTATTTCGTTTTATTTCGGAGCATCTCACACCCCCGATAAAGGAGAGTAAAATGCAAATATCACAAGAAGGCGTAACGCTTATAAAACATTATGAAGGTTGTCCTAAAGATGCAGATGGTAATGCTGTGTCTTATAGATGTCCTGCTAACAAGCCTACAATCGGTTATGGTTCTTTAAAATTAATAGATGGCACCCCTGTTGAGGATAACATGTCTATTACTATGCAAGAAGCAGAAGATTTATTAGCTCATGAACTAAAAGAATATGAGGGTTATATTCATGATCTAGTTAAAGTTGAGTTAAACCAAAATCAATTTGATGCCTTAGTATCTTGGGTTTTTAATTTAGGTCCAACTAATCTTAAAAGTTCAACTATGTTAAAAGTTTTGAACAGTACACATGTTGATTGGGCGGATATACCATACCAAATACAAAGATGGAATAAAGTAAATGGTGAGGTAAACGAAGGATTAGTAAAAAGAAGAAAAAGTGAAGCTTTATTATTTGAAGGTAAAGATTGGACTGAGGTTTAGATGCCGTTACAAAAAACCATATTTAGACCAGGCATAAACCGAGAGGGTACAGCTTATGATAATGAAGGTGGTTGGTTTGATTGTAATCTAGTACGCTTTAGAAAAGGTAGGCCAGAAAAATTTGGTGGTTGGGAGAAATTATCAGCCGCAACATATTTAGGCACAGCTAGAGCTTTACACGGTTGGATATCATTAGGTGGTACAAAGTATCTTGGTATAGGAACGCACCTTAAGTATTATATTGAAAGCGGTACAGTATTTAACGACATAACACCAATAAGATTAACAACATCCGCAGGTGACGTAACATTTTCTGCTACAAATGGTGATGCCACCATAACCGTTGCAGATACTTCACACGGGGCTGTAAAGAATGATTTTGTAACATTTAGTGGTGCATCTTCATTAGGCGGTAATATTACAGCAGCCGTATTAAATCAAGAATATCAAATAGCAACTATAGTTAATGCTAATAGTTACACTATAGAAGCTAAAGATACTTCTGGTGCAACTGTTACAGCAAACTCTTCTGATAGTGGTAACGGTGGTTCTTCAGTTGTAGGTGCTTATCAAGTTAATGTTGGGTTAGATGTTTACGTGCCTGGTACAGGCTGGGGCATAAATGGCTGGGGTGAAGGCACCTTTGGTAGCACATCTGCATTAGATGCTACAAATCAATTAAGACTTTGGACACACGATAATTATGGAGAGGATTTAATTATAGGTGCTAGAAACGGTGGTATATTCAAATGGACAGAAAATAATGGTGTGTCAACTAGAGCCGTAGAATTATCTGGTATTACAGGTGCTAATTTAGTACCTACTGTTGGTTTACAAGTAATTACTTCAGAAGTTGATAGACATTTAATAGTATTAGGAGCTGATCCTATATCAGGCACCTCAAGAACAGGTGTGATAGATCCTATGTTAATTGCTTTTAGCGATCAAGAAAATGAATTAGAGTTTGAGCCATTATCTACTAATACAGCAGGTTCTCTACGTTTATCGTCTGGATCTTCAATAGTTGGTGCAGTAAAAGCTAGACAAGAAATTTTAATTTGGACAGATACAGCTTTATATAGTATGCAATTTGTTGGTCCACCTTTTACTTTTGCAGTTAATTTAATTAATGAAGGTACAGGACTTGTGGGACCAAAAGCGGCCGTAACTACACCATCTGCTGTATATTTTATGAGTTATAACAACTTTTACTTTTATAACGGTTCTGTAAATACGTTACCTTGTTCCGTACAAAATTATGTTTTTGGAGATATAAACTTAACACAATCTTTTAAAATACATGCCTTTACTATTAAAGATAAAAACGAAGTAGGTTGGTTTTATTGTTCGTCAAGTTCATCTGAAATAGATAGATATGTAATTTATAACTATGCAGAAAATCTTTGGTTTTATGGCCAACTTGTAAGAACAGCTTGGCTTGATTCTGGTATAGAAAATTATCCTAGAGCAGTAAATGACGGTTATTTGTTTCAACAAGAAAAAGGATTTAATGATGACGGTTCACCTATGACTGGTGTTTTTATAGAGAGCAGTGACTTTGATTTAGATGATGGCGAGAAATTTGTTTTTGCAAGAAGGATAATACCTGATTTTAAATTTATAGAAGATGCAAATAATGGTTCTGTTAACGTTGTTGTTAAGACAAGAAACTTTCCTGGCGATTCATTAGCAACTAACTCAACTAACGAAATATCAAGCACCACACAACAATCACATATAAGGGCTAGGGCTAGACAGATGGCCTTACGAATAGAAAGTAATGATGATGCTACAAATAATGGTAATTTATCAATAGGATGGCGTTTAGGAGCGACAAGAATAGATATTAAAACTGACGGCAAAAGATGAGTAAGTTGTTACAAACTCAGCTTCCTTTAGCACAAAGCGAGGTGACACCAGATACTTTTAACCGTTTAATTAGGCTACTTGAAATAAATTTAGGTGCGGTTGACCTAGACAATACGCGTCAAGTAAGCGAAAATGAGCTGAATACTATAAATTTTAATGCTGGTAGTATTATTTGGAATACAACATTAGAAGTGTTACAAGTATATATTGGTAATAAATGGGTAGATATTGGTACAAGACTTGTAGATGATGGTCTAGAAGCAACAAGTGCAGTAGGCAAGGTAACTGTTAAAAATAATGGTGCCACGTCTATCAAACTTGCTAATTTTGGTAAATAATAGATACTTTAAGTATCTACAAACAACTTAGTAAAAGCTATGGAAGATAACGTACAAAAATTAGCAAACGCAGGACAGCCAGAGGATTCACAAATAATTCATGCAGCACCAGGCGAAATGGTTGTGCCTCCTGTTATTTCAGAACAAACACAACAAATGATCAACCAAGATTTGCAATCTGTAGGATTAAATCCTGCAGAGTATATGGTTGGTCAAGGTTCTATAAATAATTTAACAGGATTACAAGAATTTGGGTTTTTGTCTAAATTATTTAAAAAAGTTAAAAAAGTAGTAAAAAAAGTAGCACCAATAGCTTTGGTAGCAACTGGTGTGGCAGGATTAGCTGGTGCTGGTCCGCTTGCAGGTGCTTTAGGAAAAGGTGCGGCTGGTAAAGGTTTAGGACTAAAAGGTGCTTCGGGTAAATTTTTTGGTAAAGGCGGCACTTTTAGAAATATTTTAAGTAGAGGCCGAGAATTTATATTGCCAGGTGAAGATAAAAAAGGTTTATTTAAAAACATATTTGGGCGTAATCAACTTCAAGAAATCACTACTAGAACTGGTGAATTTGGAGAACCTGTTTATAGTTTACCTGATGGTACGGAAGTATCTAGAGCGGATTTACAAAAAATGGGATATACATTTGATGAAAGTGGTAATCCTATTACACCTACACAAACAACACAAGAAACAGGTCCTTTAGGTCTTCCTTTTGGACCACGATTAAGAAAAAGATTTTTAGGTGATGACTCACAACCTATCTTTGGACAACAAAAAGGTACACAAACAGGCACACAAACAGGAGGGGGCTTAGGCCTAGGCGGAGCAGGTGGTCTTGCCGCACTAGCAGCTCTTTATGGTCTGGCCACCAAAAAAGCAGCAGAAAAAACAGAAGGCGGTTTACGTGACATACGGTTATCTATAAGACCAGATTTAATGCCACAACAAACATTTCAAGGCTTTGATGTAGGCGTAAGACCTGGTATGCAACAAGGCAACGCAGTATTTGATGTCTCTGTAAGAAATCCAGAAAATGAAAGATTTGCTTTTATGGTTTTACAATCAAATGATCCAGATATTTTAAATAAGTTAGATGATATAGATAAACAAAAATTTGAACACGGTTTAATTATGAGTGGTGAGTTTGGTTTATTTACAGATGCAACACGTGGTAAAAACTATATGCCTTCATCAGCTTTTCAAAATATTATGAGAGCAAATGCTACTGCACAAACAAAAATACCACAAATGTCTTATGGTGGTGGTATGGGATATAGGCCAGGTTTTGCTATGGGAACGCCAGATGGACTTATAAAAGAAATGATAGGTGAGTTAGATTTAAGGCCTGGTGGTCGTTCTGTAGGCCCTGGTACAGAAACAAGTGATGATATACCAGCTTTACTTAGTGATGGCGAGTTTGTGCATACTGCAAAAGCAAATAAAGGACTTGGAGGTTTTAAAATAGAAAAAAACAAAGATAGTCTTACTATTTTCCCAACTGGTAAACCAGACAGAGAACAAGGATTTAAAAACAACGATAAGTTGATGAAGTTTTTTGAAGATTATCAGGAAATGATGAGTTAAATATGGCATTTTTAGATAGAATATTTAGGAATAGAGGGTTGTTGGAAAATTTAGGTAGAGAGCCACTAGCTCCTATTTTAGAACCTATCGCACCAAGACCAATAGCTACACCTTTTGTACCACCACAACCAGTTTTACCTTTTCCAGAAAGGCTGCCAGACCCGTTTGAAAGACTACCTATAGAAGATCCAAGGGATGATTTTTTATCAATACAAAGATTAGATGATAGGCCACAACCACAAATAATACCGCCTGTTACACCACCTACCGTTATACCACCACAACCACCGTCAATAGGTGGTATAGGTGGTATAAATCAGGATCAAAGACCTTTGGAAAGACCAATAATACCACCAAGACGTGATGATTTTATGTCTATAGAAAGATTACCCATACCATCAGTACAACCTATTATGGGCAAACCTCTAGTCATAGGTTCAGCACCTCCAAGAGAACAAACAGGATTAACTGCTGCTGAATTATTACAGCTATCAGACGAAGAACTACAAAGATATATACCGAGAAAAACCATTGGGCAAGGAGTTGGTTCTACTAGAAGAACCTATGACGCAACACCAAGCCCAGAAGAGTTCAGAAAACAACTACAAAGAGAATTAAATCCAAGTCCAGATGACCTTAAGATGCGAATCGGTGGACCTAGAAGATACAATTTAGTGGATCAAAGTTCACAACCTACTATACCAAAGCCAACAGTTACTAATATAGAAGGCGTTATAGAACCTGCCCCTACCACGCCAGCTGCAGTGGCAACAGATGTGGGGGCAGTACCCGTAACTACAATACCAGAAGATGTTAGAGGCCAAGTTGATCCTGTTTTAACACAACAAGATACAAGAGAATTACAAACCGATCCCCTGTTACGTGCTTTGTATTTTGGTACTGCTGATCAACCTGGCTTCATTAATCAGTTACAACAAGCAACTGCTAATTTAATAGCTAGTGATGTTCCCTTACAAGAAACCGCAGGACTAAGTGAATTAGAACTTTTAGCAAGACAAAGAGCACTTGCTGATTTAGGTGTGGCAGAACCTTTTGTAGGAGAATCGGCTGATTTAATTAGAGGCACTACAAGACAGTTTGATCCAAGCATGACACAACAGTTTTTTAATCCCTTTGAAGATCAAGTAGTACAACAAACTATACAAGACGTTTTAGAAGCTGGTGAAAAAAGAGATATTGCACAAAGAGCAAGAGATATACAGACAGGCGGTTTATCAGCCTTTGGCTCTAGAGCAAGGCTAACTGCTGCTGACCGTCAAGAGGCTCTTGGTAGAGGCTTAGCAGAAACTCTAGGCGGTATTAGACAAAGAGGCTTTGGCCAAGCACAAAGAGATGCACTAACTACTTTTGCACAACAAAGACAAGCAGAGCAACAAGCAGCTAGAGATTTAGGACAGGTTGGCACTATACTAGCTGATTTAAGAGCTGGTGAGCGTAGAGGGTTAGCTGGCTTTGGTCAAACAGGTAGAGATATTGAAGAAACAGCTCTATCAAGATTATTTAAACAACAACTAGATCAACAAGGTAGGCCTTTAACAGCACTACAACTTACTGGTCAATTATTACCACAGTTTCAAGCTGGTACAACACAAATTGATTCACAATACAGGCTACCTGTAGACCCTTCACAAAGAGGTTTGGGTGCCGCTTTAAGTACATTTACAGCTTTAGCACCAGGCCAAACAACTGATTTATCAAAATTAGGAGCTGCTTTTGGTGGCTATGGTGCTTCATCATGATAGGAGAAACCATAGTAACAGCACCAAGAATATCAACTGATATCGCAGTTGATACAAAGCAACCTAACAGGTCAATTCAAGATGTAAATAGTGAGATCATTTCATTAGAAAAACAATTAGAAGATTTACAAAAAAGGAGACAAAATTTAATAGATCAATCTCAAAGAGGTCTTGGCAGATTTGCACCACAAAGTTTATTTTCATTTTCTGATCCAAATTTTCAAGAAGGTAAACAAATGTTTATTAAAGATTTTGATGATTTAATAAATCCTTTACTTGAAAGAATAGAAAATTTAAAAAAATTAAGAACAACAAAAATGGATGATGCTGGTATTAGTGCTGCTCCTGTAATACCGCAAACTGGCGTTACTCAACAAGATATAGATCAATTAAAAACAACAAAAACAGAAGTAGAAGAGGATGATACAACTGATGTAGTACCTGCAAGCGGCGAAGATACACAAGGTGACAATACTGGTGAAGAAGTACCTGATGGAACAACAATTGATATAGAGGATAAGGAACCGTTATTTCAAACTGAACGTATGTTAAATTTTTTAAGAAATGTTGGTCAATCATTAGTATTACAACCAGATATGGGTGCAGGTTTAGCTGTTGGTGCTGCAAAAGCAGCTGAAGAACAAAAGAAAATAGATTTATTAAGAGAACAACAAACAGTAGATTTATTAAAAGAAAGTATAAAAGCAGGACAAAAAGCACAACCATCTGGATCGTTAATAAAACAGTATCAAGATGATTACTTAACAAACTATTCACAATTTAAAAAAACAGAAACTACTTTAGATTGGCTAAATCAGGTCAAAACGTTAATAAATGATCCTGGTGACGTAACAGGTCTTTTTTCTTACGCTAGATCATTAGGTTATCAATATTTTCAAGCACCTTTTAATGCAGCTGCAACACCAGATAAATTAACCATTATAAAAAGAATTTTAACAACAATTTCAACTTCCAATCCAGGCGATATAATTAATCAAAGTTCGGGAAGATTGTCAGATAGAGATATTCAACTGGCTAAAGATATATTAGGTGCATTAGAAGGCTTTAAAGCTATCACCACGGGTGAACCAGAGTTGTTATCTGTAATAAATAGACAGCTTATAAGATTTGGTGAGGGGCAAGATGAAAGACTTGCAATTATAAATAATGCAAATGAGTTTTTCAAAAATAATAATTTAAATCCGCCGACTGTACCAGAATTTACGGCAAAACAAGGATCAAAAACCTCTGCAGGACAAGAAATAATTGAATACAATTTAGGTAGTCTTGAAGCACAAAATGAAATTACTAACAAAAATATTGCAGATAAAACTAGGTCCGAAGCTCTAAAATCAGCTGGTGTAGATGACTAAGTATGCAAACTTATAAAATAAATATCAGCCCAACTGTTTCTAATGTCGTTGAAGCTAATTCGTTAGAGGAAGCAATAAAAAAAACTAAAGCAGAAATAGCAAAAGGGTCATTATCAAAACTTTATGATGATTTATTTTTTGATTACGAAACTGGTGTTCCTGATAAATCTCTAAGAAGAAAACTTGCAAGGATGGAAACTCCACAGGAGCAAGATAATTTACTAAGTAATATTGTTGGATCAGATGGCTTTGTAAGAAATACAAAAATGCAATTAGCATTAACGCCTAAAGGACTAGAAAGATTAGGCTTACCTTTTGATAGAATTAGACTAAATGACGGTTCCACTTTAGGCGTAAACAAAGTTATTGATGAAAGAAGTTTTGGATTTACAACAGGTGATGCTGCAGATTTTATGGGTATTGTTGGGCCTATTGCAGGTGCAATACTTGCTTTTAGTCCTCAAGCAAGAATATTAAAAGGTATAAGCTCTTTAACAGGTAATAAAAAATTTTTAAGAAATCTTTTGACTGCGGGAACAGGCACGGCTGCTGGTAAAGGTGCCGAAGAAATTATTGATGCGGCAGAGGGTTTTCAATTACAAGAAGCGGATGAAATAGCCAAACTTTTAGCTGGGGAGTTTGCATTAGGTGCCGCTGGTCAAGGTTTAGGAGATACTATTGGGGCAGGTTTCAAAGCGATTATAGGTACAAAACTATCTGGTAAAGAAAATTTTTTGAATAAAAGAAGAGTTGAACAAGCTGCTAAAGGTAGATCATTATCTGATATAAATAAATTAGATAGAGACCTTGGAAGAGTAGCATCAGAAAAAGAAATTAAAGACGCAATAAAAGCTGGTAAGGTAAGATTAACATCTGTACCATTTTTGGCTGCACAAGCAACTTTTGGTAAACCTTTAATGGCTAGATCGCAACAAATAGTAGAAACAGTTACAGGTGATAAAAGGATAGGCCCAAATGTTCAATATTTAGCAGAAGAATTAGAAAATGTAACTGGCTTAATTAATGATGAAAGTGTTTTACTAAAAACTTTAGTTGATGATGTAACAGTCGGCGATATTGTTACAAGCGTTGATGATGTTGCACTGAAATATGATCAAGCACAAAAGCAAGCCACAAAAAAACTTACCGAATTGTTAGAAGAGATAGCCGAAACAACTTATGGATCTAAAAATTTTAAGAATGTTTTAGGTAATAGACAAATGGGTGAGACTTTCCAAAACACACTTGTTAATGCAAGAAAAGCAATAAATAAAGAAATTGGTATGGATTATAATGCCGTAGATGCAATATTTGACAGTATAGCTGATGATGGAGTTAATAATGCAGTAAACGTAAGTGTAAACCAAGTTATAAAAAAATATATGGATGAGGCACTTGACATAATAGAGGTTCACAAAAGCAATCCTTTTTGGGATGTTAATGCTAAAGCTGGTGTTTTAGACTCTGGTACTATAGTAAATTTAGAAAGATCGTTACAAAGAATTCAAAAAAAATCAGATGATTTTTTAAATGGCAAAACTGGTGCTACAGGTAGCACATTAACTGATATAAGAAATGCAATAAGTGAGGCTAGAATTTTAAAAAATTCAGAAATAACTCCAAAAATGGAAAAAAAAACAATATCAAGAATATTAAGAAAATTAGATGATTCTGACATCAAAGGCGATGATAGTATTTTAACAAGTCTTGAAAAAAACGGTTCAAGAATTATTACTTTTAACGTAGCAGAATATAATGCAGCTAATAAATTATCAGGTGCACTAAAATCAAAATTAGATGATCCAGACAAATTAAAGTTAGACACTGCAATAAAATTATTAAGAATATCAAATGATAAAAACAGAGCCAGATTGCAACCTTATGATGATGTTTTATTAAAAAAAGCTTCATCTGAGGCAGAAGTAAGTGGTGCAGCAGATCCAGACAAAATATTTAATGATTTAATAATTAACGGCTCAACAAGAAATTTAGAAGACTTTTTTGATGCACTAGGTCAATACGATACTTACTTACGAACTATAGGTCAGGCACCAGGCAAAGCCAATAATGTTAATTTTATTAAAAACGAAATTAGAAAAAGATTATTTAATGATGCTTTTAGAACTGCTACAAATGTTAATACAGGTAATGTAAATTTTACGCAATTTGTAAGACAAATAAATAAATTTGAAAATCAAAACCCAGGTAAGTTAGATATATTATTTTCTGATGTAGGTGGTGCAAGCGTCGCACAAAACTTCAGACAAACTATGAAACAGTTGTTAGAAATTGATCCAAAATTTAAATCCACTGAAATCAAACGACTTATAAGATCATTACCAGATGAAACAGGTTTGACAGCGACACAAACTGGACTTGAATTTATTGAAGGTTTAAAGACACTTGCAAGAGAAGCGGATATTAATGAAAAATTTATTAGAAATAAGGCTTTATCCACATTACCAGAAAAACCTGTAGATGAAATAGTTACCTCAATATTTAGGCCACAAAATGCTAATAATATTAATTTTATAAAAACACAAGTAGATCCTGCAACCTTTGTTCAAATACAGGATGCAGCTATGGTTAAATTGATAGAAAACTCTGTAGATTTTGGTAATCAAGGTTTGGGTAAAATTACAGATATTTTTAAATTTAAAAGCTTAGATACAGCTTTAAAAAAATATGGTGATGAAACTTTAGACGCTATGTTTGGAAAAGAAACAAGACTTGGTTTGCAAGATTTAGCAAAAAATATAGACGTGCTAACATCTGGTGAGCCTGGTAGATTAGGTGTTGCAGGAGGTGGTATCGTGGCTGGTGCTATTGGTGCTTCTGTAATATTTAATCCTTTATCTGCATTAGGTATTTTGCCAGGCTTGTTTATTACGAAATACTTTTTATCAAGGCCAACGTTAATAAAAGCCCTAACTAAAACTGATAGAGATTCTATAACTTTGGTTTCTGAAACTTTTAATAGGCTTCTGTCACAACTAACAGCTAGAGGTATAGGTGAAGGAATTGATGAAGGTAGAGAACAAGCAGAACTTTTACAAAATCAATTATTACAAACCGAACAAGCACAACAATTGCAAGATGATTTTAGAAATTTTGCACCTCAACAAAGTATTACTTACCCAGAAGTTCAACCTATACCAGATCAATTAGAACTAGATAGACAAGCAAGACGTGAATTTGCTGAACAATTATTTAGAAGACCAGTTATATAAGCCCTATCTCATCCCTATCAAAACCTAACGGTACATCTGATAAACAAGTTAGATGTTCTTTTGGTATATGTATGTATGGTTCGTTATCCTCATCATAATTAGGTGTAGGATTAATATTCATACGTATATCGTAAACATAATCTGGCATCCATTCATGCATCCAGATACCGTCTGTCATACCGTAAACGGTGATAAAAGGATGACCAGTTAATTGACTAAACGAAGCACCTTTACGCAGTTTGTTTGCAGATAGTATAAATGTATCGTACTTATCACTAGCGAAACTACGGCACTTGATCTCACACCAATACCATTTATCGGCTGATTCTATCCAATAATCTATACCATAACTAACTGGTAGTTTGTGACAGCTTACTTGCCAAAGTCCTTCTAAAAAGCCTGCTACTCTATCTTCTCTTTTCTTATCTTGTATTGTTTCAAAACTTGGTGTTTTAAACATAATTACCTCCTATTTTTTTTCCCATTTAAATTTTAATTGTCCTGTAACTGGTTGCCACTCTCTACCAGGTCTTGTTGTCCACCCTTTGCCTTTTTCCCAACCCCCAGTTTCACCAATAATTTTATATCCTGCACCTTTTAAACTAGATCCAGATTCTTCTTGCAAAGTATAAGTAATCATTCTTTTGCCGCCCATTTGTTGCCATATTCTCCATATCCTACCGTACAAAAAAGAACTTGTATTTTTTGGTGCTTTATCGTTTACACATACTCTTACCGCTTCTGCTGTAAATCCATCATCAAGTCTTCTAGCTACAGGCCTACCTACAATAGCCACGCCGACTAATTGATCTTTGTGTGAAGCACCTACTGCAAATTTTGCACCATGCACAGGTTTGTTGTGCCTATGAAAATTTTGCACAAATAAATTAGCATCTTTAATTGATAGCGGTATCATTTGTAAATTCATTCTTCAAAGAATGTAGGATCAACAGCAACAAACCTTTTCGTTGGTCTACCTTTGCCACCTACTTTAATATCTATTTCCTGGATTTCTCCAGCATTTTTAAGTCTTTCTATTATTTCTTTAACCTCATGAGATTTCATACTTCTAAATAGTTCATGACGGTCAACCTCTCTTTTAGATATGCCCTCGCTCTCCCTTGACCTTATATAAGACAATACTTGCTTAATCTTAGCCTCAGTAGCAGAACTTGCTACTTTGTCTCTACAGGCCTCAATAAAGAGCATATCGTAGTATCTGACGTAGTCTATTGCCCACTTAGTAACATCTGCTGTAATCGTTGCAGTTTGTGCGTTTGATGCCAAAGCACATATCAGAGCTAATCGCATAGCTTTTTCCTTAGAACGGCTTAGAAGAGGCTCTAGGCCATCTTTTTCTAGTATATCTTGCCTTTGCACTATTTCACTAGCAAACTCTTGTAGTAACTGCTCTGAGTCTGCGTCAAAGCTTAGAACCTCTTGATCAAGGTTACATTCAGAGTTGTTTACCATAGGTTGTGACAAACCACCTCTATCTCTTCTAATATAGTTTACCCAGTTGACTATAGTTAGTGGCGGTTTCTTAATCTTTTTGAGATTAGATACACGTCTAGGTTCTTTAGATTCTATTACCATAAATCTATTCAAAAAGCCGTCTGCTATACGCCCAGAGTTAAGTGCTTTGTAAAAGTTTTTAGGAACAGATAATCCAACCATAGTTATTGCAGGTTTATGTGTCACACGGTTCATAATCTTTTCTTTAATATCTTCTACTTGTATTCCCATTAAAGAATAGTTATCTGGCCTCAAGATACCGTGACATCTGCCCCAAGCTTCCATAAGGGTTTGTATGCCGTCTTCTTTATTAGTGTTACCAGCTTGACTAATACTTTCTAATCTTTTACCAAACTCGTCCATAATAGTTACGTGTGTAGGCCTCATCTTTAATACTGAGTGCACAGCACCACTAGAGGTATATCCGTCCCCTACTACTAATTTATCGTGCTCAGAGGCGTTTAAAACTGCTTCTACAAAGGTTTTTATGTTTTCCTTTCCCTGTCCTGACTTTGCTATACACATAAAATACATACTAGAAAAGTTATTCATGTTAGTTTTAAAGATCCTGCCACATGTAACACTAGCTAATACTAATGCACCTACAAGAGATAATTCTGGTTGTGATACTTGTGCTATATCCTCTGCATACTCGTACATGTCTTTAAGTAAACCTGGTGGATTAAATAAATCTTTGGGTGGTGTAACGTCTTCTTTGGTTTGCACAAACAAAGGTGCAAGCTGATTCTTCCTATCGTGTGTCTTTTTAACATTATCAACTACAGATTCAACTTCTTGTTGTGGTAATGGTGGTGAGTTTTCTTTGTTCCAGTTATGTAAAAATATTTTAACAAAGTCTAGGTTTACATTCTTAGATATTAAATAACCAGCTATACGAGCTGCATTATCATTACGCGATCCTTCATTTACACCTGTTAAGGAGAAAGGTGCAGTTTTACGTACACTATCTTGTTTGGGTACACCTGTAATCTTTTCAAACTCTTTTTCTGTAAAATCAGGTAAGTCTTTATGATCATATATGTCCCAACCAGGCAGGGGTATAGGCTTATATATTTGACCGTTCGCATGACGGTTGTAAGGAGCAATAATAAGTCCGCCTACACCCCTTAAATCAATCAATCTTTCAACTGGAGTTTCGTTAGTTCTTCTTGTAGCAAAAGTTGTATAGTTTTCTGGGTTGTTATAGTAATAGTGCATACCTTTACCAGTTCTAACTTTGTAAGGACAGGTTGGTAAATTATCTTCAACCCAAGTCATAGCCTCTGGCGAGTCAGCATCTACAACAATAAACTGGCCACAAACTAACGCTACTACTAAATTATCTTGGCCTTCGAACCAGTTTTGTACGGTTTCTCTACAAGGCCTTTCGTTCTTATATTGTTCCCAACCCTTCAAGAAAGGTGGTGGTTTTTTGTTGGATCTTTGTAAAGGTACTACGTTATAGCCCTCATCATAAAAAGCCAGAGCAATATCTATCGCTGCCTCATCCTCAGACAGATTAAAATCAAACATGTTGAATTAATCTTCTGTCAGTAACTCTGCTATATCACCATAAATACCTTCAAAGTCTAATCGACCTTCTGTTAATTTTATGATTCTTTTAGCTTGTCTTATAGACGGTTGCCTGTGACCATATCTCCAGGCTTCTATAGTGTGTTCAGAAACACCCCAGTCTTTTGCTGCTTTTTGTTTACCTAAAAACTGTATGTATGAAGATAGGGTTATCTTTTCAACCTTTCTGTCTTTGTACTTTGGTTCTATACCCATTCCTTCTAATCTCCTTAGCTCTTGTCTGGATATTGAATTTACTCTATGATAATAGTTAGCAATCCAAACAAAATCTTCTATTGCGTTTTCCATTTACCCTCCTTACAGTTTGCAAAAATAATATTTTACTTATTGTAGTATTATAGTATATAATATGCAAGTTACATATTTTTATCACAGGAGGTATATATGAGTAACGATTTAACAAGCAGGATTGTCACACCTGAAAAGCTAGTGCAAAACCAAGGTGCTAAAGTTTTAGTATACGGTATGGCTGGTGCAGGTAAAACTAGTCTTGCAAAAACAGCACCAGGAAAGGTGCTTGTAATAAGTGCTGAAGCTGGCTTACTTTCTATTAAAGATGCTACAAATGTAGATGCGATAGAAGTAAAAGAAGCATCAGAACTTATGCAACTATATGATCTATTAAACACAGGTCAGTTGCAATACGATACAGTTTGCTTAGATTCTATTTCAGAGATAAGTGAATTATTACTTCAACAAGAAAAAGCTAGACACAAAGATCCACGTAAAGCTTACGGAGAAGTACAAGAGTCTGTAACAAATGTCATGCGAGCATTTAGAGATTTACAAATGCATGTCATGTTTATTTGTAAAGAGGAAAGAGTAAATAGTGACGGTATCTTTATGCACGAACCAAAAATGGTTGGCACAAAGTTAGGTCAATCTATTGCTTATTTCTTTGATGAAGTTTTAGCTCTTAGAGTTATAGATGATACAGACGCAGAGGGTAACGCAGTTCAAGCCAGGTGGTTACAAACCAGAGTTGGCCAAGGCTACGTTGCAAAAGATAGGAGTGGTAAGTTAGAAGCTTTTGAAGTGCCTGATCTTACTGCATTAATAGAAAAGCTAGGGTTTACAGCCGTAGCTAAAAATACAGATAATGTAAAGGAGATTGGTAATGTCTGATTTTGATGACGTAGTATACGTAGAAACAGATGATAAGCCTATGGGGCCAGGTGTGGCTCCTTCAGGCGATCATCCAGCAAAAATTATTGCTGCTGAAAAGTATAAATCACAACAAGGTAATTGGACTTTGAAAATGACTTTTCAAATAGCAGGTGGTAATTATAGAGATCACAACGAGTGGTATAACTTGTGGGATCCTAGAGAGGATATAAAACAAATATCTACAGATATATTTACTAGACTTAGTAAAGCTGTAGGTTTTGTAAAACAACCACCAAGTTCTGCACAGGATTATGTTGGAAAAGATTTAACACTTACTTTGAAAGAAGTAGAAAACAACTGGACTGATAACGAGGGGAATGAAAGGACTGGTAGTAAGAATAAGGTGTTACGCTATTTACCTGCTGATACTGGCGGTATGTCGCCACCCCCTGCGGCAGTACCTCCTGATCTGGGATAAAACTAAGGGGCGTTAAGCCCCTTTTTTTTGGTTTAGTAAAAGTTCTAATTTACGTCTAGGTATAACCTTTTTATCTTCACATTTTTGACAACAATAACCTTTAGCGACTGGCCAGGCATTATGACCACGATTCCAATAGGCTATACCGTTTACATTTCTTCTTATTTCAATATCGCCTTTACAGATAACGCATTTATGTACGTCTTCAAACGTCCCCATTCTTTTCCTTTGTCTCTCTAATTTTTGTAACTAAATCCAACACAACTTTTTTTTGTCTTTTAATTATTGGGTTGTTTCTATCATAATTAACACTATCTGCGGCATTTAATAGATGATCAAGTTTAGATTTTTCATTCTCTAAACAAGCATATAAATATTTTATCATGTCAAAATCTGTCATCTGTTTTCAATAAAAGCGTAAAGCATAAACAATAATATACCGACTACAGCATAAAAACTCATGTCCATTATCTATCCTCTAATTTGTTACGAGCCCTTGTAAGATACCAGATAGCTTTATCTAAGTCCTGGATGTTTGCATCTTTATGATCTGCTCTCCAGATATATTTAATAGCTGCCGCTTTGCAGTAGCCAATAAACTGTTCAAAAGTTAAAGCTGATTCTATTGCGTCTATACACTCGATAGAGCCTTTTTTGTAGTGTGGGGGGTGGTTTACATTATCTGTCATTCTGTTTCTCCAAGTAATTTATCTATACAATCATCAAGTATTGGTTTAACAGAGTGATATTCTTTTTCACAAATATCAGAATGTGTTGCTTCAAGATGTGCAATAGCTCTTCTAAATCTCCAAGAAAGCCTTTCACATAATTGTTTTTCTAATTCTTTTCTTAAAACAGTTTTCATATCGATATCAATATCAGTTAATACTTCATCTGCAAGTTCTACTAATTTAGCTTTGTTCATTTTGTTTCTCCTTACTCAAACTCATAACCCAACATAACCTCAACTATGCTTGGAGTGTTATAGATCGTAGGTCTTTCCCCGTCCCTGACGGCCTTATAATCTCCAAGCGTTTTTTCTAGTTGTTCCCATCCCCTATCCATATCCTCATCATTCATTTTGAATATTTTTGTTGCAAAGGGATGCTTTGATTCTTGTGCAACAAACAAGAAGTCTTCTACTTTAAAACCAGCTTTCTGATAACCTCTTCTATAAAAAGCGGCCTGTAAGTCATATTGATAACGCCTGATAGAGCGAGTAAATCCAGATACGGAGCAATCACTTGTAGTTTTATAATCAATAACTACAATAGATTCATCTGAATACGGTTGCACTACTGGGTGTCTGATAACATCAGACCTTAGCTTGAGGAGTACATCTTGCTCCCACCAGTACAAGGAGTTTTCGTATGGCTTGGTAAAAACTCCAGGATACTCGCCCTGATCAACGTCAAGGAACTTTCTTGCTTCTTCAATAAGGTTATCCTTCATCTGAAACAAGATGTCCCTTTTTTCTTGTGTAATCACTAACATACCTCTATCTTCGTAATCACGTTTTAGTTGTTTATTTGCATTTGTGTACGGAGATCCAGATATAACTGCAACTTCGTTATTAAATGCGTTCTCGCCCTCTACAATAAGAGAGTGGGCGGCAGAACCAAACTGCATAGCAGGTGTAGGCTCTACCACCTCTTGCATAGCATGTAACTGCGATTGTCTAAATCTCCTTAAGACAGATGAAGACACGCCTGGTGATTGATGATAATATGCGTTATCCATATCAGGAAAATACATAGTATCTCCAATAGCTACATGCTGATGACTTTTTAGCGAATCTGGTAGTGGTGGGTTATCTATCATGATATATCCTTTTTAACACTGTTCATGGCTTCTTTTACAAGTTGTTTTGCCTCTTTGTTATTAGGTGCACAATCTAATGCTAACTGAGTAAAGTATTGTATTGCTACAAATACCAAATGTGGTATATCAAGACCTTCCATAGCGGCGTTTTCAGTTGCATCACAAAGATCATAAAAAAATTGATCGTGTGCTAGTTCTTTTTTTGATTTGCTCATAATCTCTCCCATTTATCTGTAATACGATTTATTGTTTTTTCAATCTTATCAACCTCAGTCAACAAGTCTTTTATAGCCACCTTTACATCTTGAATGATGTAATTAATAGCGTCTTGTTGCTGTATCTGTTCGTGGTTTATTTTTTTAGTGTCTAAAACTATGTTTTTTAGTACACTAACCATACTGTTTGTATCTATTGACATAATTACCTCCGTCAAAATATTGTATAAGTATAAACAAAGTATAGACATATTACAATACATTCTGTAAAATTAATTAATTACATAACAATATGGAGATAATATGAGTAAAACAAATAATTTATATAGCATGATGAGATTATCATTTGATCAAGCACTTGACGATTACGAAAAGAAAAAAAACACATCTTTAGTAGATGCATACAGTAAGCGTTATAAAATTAATGTCGGTATGGAGTGTTATGATCCACACGGCGATTTAATAAACTTTTATGACGAAGATCATAGCCAGGATAGTCCAATATGATTGAAGGCCTACAATTCTTCTTTTGGTTTTTTGTGGCAATAATGGTATTACCAGCTTTGTTTATTGTATTATTTGATAGAGATTAGTTTTACAGTAAGACCTACCCAAACATAACTTACTGTAAGGGCGGTAAAAAACCTCTTATTATTATTCATTTTTATCGCCCATCTATTATTGTCAATTAATGTCAAGACTATAATGACGCTAAAAAACATGATAAGAATGGGGTTTTGACGAATATTTTATTTTTGGCATTTTTGTCATAGGCAATAAAGAAAACTATCTATATTTTTAAAATAATTCTTGACAATCTCTATCTCTATCATCTATCCTCTCAATACATATTAGGGTAATGTGGGGTAGTGTAGTATTAAAATAAGCATAACACCCTAATTTGCTAAATATGGGATTCAAGAAACATAAACTAGAATACGAACCAATCATATCAGATGAAAAAGACGTTCCTGTCGAATTTGCCAACCTAGATAATAAACTTACCAGAAGACAAAGAAACTTTGTATGGATAGCTGTAAACAATCCTAGGCTATCTTTGGTAGAGTGTGCAAGTAAAGCTGGTTATAAAGATCCAAGACAGGCTGCTGTAAATGTATTTAAGAATGAGATAGTAAGAAAAGAATATAATTTTTTAACTAATGAAGTTAAGAAAAAGTATGAACTTAACTATGATAGGGCAGTCCAGGACTTGTACGACATAAGAGATAAAGCTCTAGCGGCAGGTTCGTTTAATGCGGCCATATCTGCCCAGAACTCTTTGTTAAGGGTTGGTGGCCTTATTGTGGATAGAAAAGAAGTGCTATTCGGTAAAATAGATCAAATGAGTAGAGAAGAGGTCGAAGGTAGGCTTGAGCAGTTATTAGGTGGTGCTATGGCCAAACAGCTAGTAAAACAAAAAGAATTAGAACAAAAAGAGAAGTTGGACGGTAAAGTGTATGACGATCATTCAGCTACTAGGCTTTTCAAAGATGATGAGCAAGATAATAGCGATAACTCCGATTAATTTAATTATAAACACAAGGCACTCCAATCAGATATATCGTAAGGGGAGAGAATTATGAAAAAATACAGAAAGAAGTGCCTAATCCACATAGTATGTGCTTTACGGTAATTGTGCAACATATTTAGATAATCCTTTCCACCTTAGTTTATTAGTATTATACCAAAAGGCTTGATCGTAGTCCTTTGAGCCTGGTTTATAGACTAAAAAGCCAAACTTAGAGTGTGGATCTAGGTTTGGATCAAAGTAAGCTGATACTTCGTCCCAAGATACCAGTTTAATACGGTATTGAGGTTTATTCACAAATCTTTTCTATTTTTATATACCTACTACCACAATCACATGAAGAAGTAAGTCTATTTTTAAAATAATAAAAATGCTTATCTTCATGAGTAAAAGTGTAATATTTCCAAAAAGATTCTGTTGCTTTCTTAAATATATTATTTATTTGTACTTGTTTCATCTTTTATCTCCTCTAAATCTTCATGATCTGGTAGTTCTGCTATTAAGTGATGTGGAAAGTCGTGCCTGGTAGTAAAAAGCTTTACACTTCCGTCTTTGTTAGTGAGTTCGTTTCCATTCTCATCTAGCTTGTAGAATTGAATATCCCATAAACCTATATCTAAGTTATTGTTGTTGGCCATTATATATCTCTTCTACATTGCTACATTCCCAATCTTTTGAAGCGTCATAACCAATAGAAAATTGTAATTCTTTATTAGCTAAGTCTTGTGCTTCATCTTCGTTCTTTGCTTCTACAACATAATCGTATTGCAAAGTCTCATACGGTATAAAAGATACCTTGTATTGTGTTGGTCTACTCATATTACCTCCTTAGTAAACTATTCTTTAATACTCTTCAGTCAATTCTTTTAAATGTCTAACTATCATGTCTAATGCTTGATCAACTTTTTTATCTTTGAAATCATCTTTAATATCAGATACAGCATTTTGTATATCTTCTAAGCTTATTTCATACCAATTACCTATAGATAAATCATTTATACGGTTGTTTAAATTTTTTTCTATAAATTCAATTGCTCCTTGTTCTGAATAATCCATAACATGAAAAGTTCCAGAAACTTTAACTTCAAACTCTTCTTCTTGATCATATTTCATTTATCATCTCCTCGTAAGTTTCAGCTTGTAAGTCTCCTAAGTAGCTTTTGCCTTCAACTATTTCTTTGATCATATCTGCTAACCAAAAAATATCGCAATATGGATTATTTCTATTAGATTTACATAATTTTAATATTTCTGTAATCATTTCTTCTTTATTCATATCACACCTCCTCCCATTTATTAGTTTCGTGATTAAAAACTTTTGTGTCCCAGGAATACGGGTCATCTTGATATTGTGAATCTTCATACAAAAGTTTACCTTTTGTTGTAAATTCATAAGCTATTTCACAATCAGATAAATCATCAAAATAATNTCCGTTTTCATCTTCAAAATGATTATCTGGTAATTCAAATATTCTATCTCTATATTCTTGTACTCTAACTTTCATGTCACACCTCCTATCGTGATCTAAATAAATAAAATAAACACCTTAACTTCCATTCTGGTAAGTGTTGCAAGTGCTTTGGTATTGGATTTGGGTATACTGGTTTAGTCATTAGTCTTGCTCCTTTAATTTAGGATAGCAATAAATCTTTATTTCTACTTCATCTGAATAATCTTTACTCCACTTTGAATAAATTTCTGGATCTCCACTTGGATAATATTTAACCAACAATTCATGCAATTCATTTATAAATTTCGAATCCATTGTTTGGTTATTATCTATTGTTTGGTTTTTGTTCATTAGTCTTGCTCCTCTATTTCATTTCCTACTTTTTTACAACAAGGTATACAAAACCAGTCGTATAAAGATATATTTTTATTGTTATTTTCCCATTCAGTTATTCTTTGTTCTGAACATTCTAATATTTCTCTAATATCCATAATCATATTTTCATATTCATCTTTCTTGCCACAAACATTACATTTTCTAAGTTCAATCATTATTGCTCCCTCTCAATAAAATTATTAATAAACTTAATACAATCTTCATGCTCATAATCTTCAAAGTTTTTTGGTAAAAGATCGTTAAAATCATCTGTAAATAAAATTTCAATACAATCATCTATACTTTGTAAACCATACTCTATTTTTTGTAACAGTAAGTCTTGTAGATATCTTGCTCTTTTGTCATACGGTAGATCATTCCTACATCTGTTCTCATGTTCTATATCTCGCAACCAGTCTATAGTAATACGGTAATTAAGTAGGTCTTTGTCCCAGTTCCAAGTAACTTGTTTGTATATATCTTGCATTATTCTTGCTCCTTTAAATCCTTAATTATTTTTTTGTAATCTTGTCCGTTATATTCACATAATTCTTTAAATGTCATTTTTGCTAGACTTATCATTTCAAGTCTTAAATCTTCTAAAGAATAATTTTGTGCTTGAAATAACATACTTTCAATTATGCGTTTACATTCATTATCTACTGCTTCTTTTAGTTTTTGATCTGCCATAGTTATTCCTTATCTAAATTGAGTTTTTTTACAAGTAATTCAGCTAAAGTATCAACACCCCAACTACAACCGTCTATAAATCCTTCATTCCATATTTCAAATTTATTCGGTTCATATATTGCTAAATGTAAACCTCTACGAAACGCTGAATTAATATCTTTTGCATTACCAGAAAAAGTATTTTCTGAATCAATTTCTTCGTATAGATACCATAATGTTGTATCCCAACTACTAACTTTGTTTATGTAATCGTATGCTAATTTAATATTTTCCAAAGTTAGTCCTCGATCTTATCTTCATAAAAGTAAACAACTGCTACTGTTCCTTTTGTTGGGCTATCATGAATAGATAAATCTACATCATCAAACTCGTTATCAAGTCTGTCGCATAGTTCGTCCATAGTTAGTTTTTCTTGTTTTTCTGTATGTATTGCCATAATTAATCACCTCTTTTTTTAGTAAATAGTATTGTCCACTCTTCTAGTTCTTTATCGGTTAATAGTTTTAAGTGAACATTTTTTCCATACTTAGCTTCTAACTTTTTTCGCATAGCGTTTCTTTTTCTAATACGGTTCATTTGTTTATCTACATATTCGCTGATGTGAGTTAGTTCAGACATTTGTATTTACTCCCTTAATAAGTTGTTATCAATTCTGTAGCATATGATGTCGTACACCTCATTAAAGCCACCCTCAACCATAAACCTTTGCGTATATTCAAAATCATCTTTGAAGCTATACACGATTGCTTCTATTGTTTGAACACCTAGATTAAATATCATTCCATAATCTTTATATTCTCTTGTTTCAGTTGCTAATACTTCATTAAACATTAGATACCTCTTTAAATAGTTCAAGTTGTCTGTATTGCTCTTGACATTCTTTAGAGCATTTTTCAATAGGCTTATCTTCTAAAAAATACTCCATAAGTGGGTATTGTTTATTAGTTTTTCTAATTTTCTTTTTATGCTTGTTAGTTAGTTTAGACATTAGATAACCTCTCTTGGATTTCTTCAATATCATTTTTTGATACGTACTCCCAAAGTATGTCTTTGGCTTTCTCGTGATAATCATCTTGATTAAGATAATCTTGTAGAACTCTTAAATCTTTATAATTATGTTCTTTTAAATCTTCCGTAGCTGTTAAATCTACTTGTTCATAATCAATATTAAAGTGTTCTGAATAATGTGTCTTTTCGCTATCTAACAAATTATCAATTAAATTAGATAAATGCTTTTTAGCTTGTTCTTTAGTTATATTCATATTTATTACCTCTATTATTAATTATACTGATAACTTACTAATTGTAAAGAGATAATATTATTAATATAAATATATGTAATGATTTCTAGGAATTAATAGCATCTTCTTTGTTAGTGGCTCATACACTTAAAAAAAATTACATTATTTTACAAATTGTCAGTAATATAAGGTATAATAAGATAGGTGGTCTGGAATGGTAGTATACGACAAGCAGTCCCTGAGTAGCCAACTGCAAGACCACCATTACATATTAATTAATACGGAGTAATACAATATGAATACATACACACAATTAGATAAACTGGCACAAACTAGAAAAAGAAAATTAGGTAATAACACATATTTAGTTATTAGAGATGATGACGGATACGGTATAAGGTTACATGATACTGAGGTTGTAATACATTATAAGGATAGAATTGTTTTAGATAGTGGTGGATATAAAACAGTCACAACTAAAGCAAGAATGAATGAATACACGCCTTTTAATATAACCCAAAAGCAAAAAGTCTGGTATGTTGACGGAACACCTTTTGAGGACGGTATAACACTTTACAATAACGGTACTATCAAAGGACAAGGCAAAGACCCAAAAGAAACAATAAAACTCACTAAAAGAGTTAAACAATATTCTAAAGATTATGCTAAAGAGTTTATGAAGGGTAATGTTCCAGCACCTAGTAATGGCGATTGTTGGGGGTGTTTATTTCATAAAGACGGTAAACCGTCTATCGCAAAAGACCATATATTTTCGCATTTAGAAGATAAGTATTATGTTCCTAGTATGTTATACAACATGTTTGATAGTGGTTACTTAAGTCAATATGCAAAAGGTGTTATATGCAAAGTATGGAACGGTAAACCTATTGATGATTTATATTCTTTAGAATTTGTAGAAGAGCAAATACAAAAAGCAATATATAAATTTTGTGCTAGGGATTTAGGTATAGCCTAATCTAGATCATACACAATAAACAAGGGAGTATTAACTCCCTTTTTTTATGCATGTTTTTTACAAATTGTATTAAATATCAGGTATAATACATATATGTTAATCAACATTACGGAGGTAAATTAACATGACTAAAAAAAGAAAATATGTATATGTGGCCAAGTGTTTAGAACTAGGTTGTCCTAGACTGTGGGCATACAAAAAAGACGTTATAGAAAAGGGTATGCGTGAATGGACTGCTAAACAAATTAGGTTAAAGCCTTTAGCCTTATGGAAGTATCCTTNAGTTATAGTAGATGATAACTATTATGACGTTGACTGGGGTTATAAGAACGACAAGGGCGAATATGTTGATAACGGGGTGCGAGTAGTTTAATCAAACTGCAAACATAAAAGGGGGAGCATTAGCTCCCTTTTTTTATGGCCAAAATTCTTGGCCAACATTCATGAAACTTATAACTGACAGCTGAGATTGTATTCATGAAATTTATATTACAAGAATATAGTCGTGGCCAGAGCTTAGTTGTGTAAACCACACCACAAGACCTATCAGCAAAAACTTATCAATACAGGGCATTACAGAGCCTTGTAACATTAGGTTCCCTAAGACCCCCATTTTTATATACACACAATAAAGTTAATGACCCCCACCCCCAAAAAAGTGACTGCAACTATATAGCTATACTTACACACAAGGTTTCTCTCACACAATTTTAATTTTCACAACATTCTAGTATTTTTTATATTTGGTGTTACAATCGCTATAAGGCGGGTGTGGTCAAATATGTACTTCATATTACCTCCGTACAGACTGCACCCAAATTACTATAGATATGGAAGAAGATATGATCATGAATGTTCCTTCTGCACCTGAGATGCAAGGGACTCCTATGACCCCCGATTTATCTATGGATATGCAATCTGAAATGGGTGAAATATCACAATCTGAAATCCAAGAGGCTCAGGGAGCCCTCATGCAGATATTACAAGTTATTAACATGTTAATCGAGCAAGGCCTAAATCCAGAGCAAATTAAAGCCTTTCTAGAGCAATACGGTATTTCTGAAGAAGAACTAGAGCAAGCAGCTCAAGCTCTTGGTGTAGATATTGATGCGGTACTAAGCGGTCAAATGCAAGCACCTCAAGAGCCTATGATGATGGCTGAGGGTGGTCCAGCAACAAATGTATCAGATAGGACTCAATCAGAACAATTAGGTTATTCTTCATTTAGATTGGCTGTTTTGAATCCTGAAAGAGCTGATTCAGATATGATTAAAAAAGATTATCTAGAATCAGTTGGTCCTGAAATTTACGCTATGGATGAAGCAAATATTTTAGCGGGTCGTGAGCCAAGTGAATTTTTACAAAGAGGCATACAAAATTTTGGTCGATTTTCACAAAATCCAATTACAGTAGCTCCTTCTGTTATGAGTAATATGTCTGATAACGAACCTATGATGCAAGATAGGTCTGTTGGTAATCAAATATTTACTTTGCAATCACAAATTAATAATCTTATGAACGATTACAATATTGCGATTCGTGACCAAGACTTTAATACGGCTCAAGCTATAGCTGATCAAATAAATAATATTGATGTTCAGATTACCCAACTGCAATCACAAATGCCTATGGGATTAGGCGAAAAAAAAAACTAACAACTTCAGCTAGACCTTTTAATGTAATCTACGACATGTTACCTGCAAGAGGTAAACAAATATACGATACGGTAGCTGGTGGCTTAGGTATGTTTACCGATCCTATGATGGCTATTCCTGGTGGGTTAAGTGTAAGGGCTTTAGCTAAACTAAGAAAGTTAGAAAAAAAGTTTAATCGTGAACAAATAGCAGCACAAAGTCCTGATCCAGTTGAAAGAGCTGCTGCTCAAAAGTCAATAGAGCAAATTAAGAAACAAAGAGATAAAATCATAAAAGATGACCAATCCTAATTTTTCGCATCTATCTGATTCAGAAATACGCGAAACTCTTATGTTACAAGAGCGTCTTGCTCTTATAGAACAGCAAAAAGAGTGTCAAAGTTCTTTCCTAGAATTTATTAATTACATGTGGCCAGAGTTTATTTGTGGCCGTCATCACAAGATCTTTGCACAAAAACTTGAGGAAGTTGCAGAAGGTAAGTGCAAACGGTTAATTATTAACATGCCACCTAGACACACCAAGTCTGAGTTTTGTTCTACTTATTTTCCCGCTTGGATTATGGGTAAGCAACCAAATCGTAAAATCATGCAGACTACCCACACAGGAGAGCTAGCGGTACGTTTTGGCCGTAAGGTTAGAAACATGATGGATACCGAAGAGTACAAAAAGATATTTAGCAAAGTAGAACTACAAGCTGATTCAAAGTCTGCTGGTCGTTGGGAAACTAACAAAGGTGGCGAATACTTTGCTGCTGGTGTGGGTGGAGCTATTACAGGTCGTGGTGCAGATTTACTTATTATTGACGATCCACACTCAGAACAAGATGCTCTTAGCCCTACCGCTATGGAGGCTTGTTGGGAGTGGTACACCTCTGGTCCTAGACAGCGTTTACAACCAGGAGGAGCTATTATTTTAGTTATGACTAGGTGGAGTTCATTAGATTTAACTGAAAGGCTCTTAGAAGCTCAGAAAGAAGAACTAGCCGACCAGTGGGATATTGTAGAGTTTCCTGCTATCTTTGAAGACTCTGGTAATCCTTTGTGGCCTGAGTTTTGGGATATAGAAGAACTTAATAAAGTAAAGGCATCTTTACCTACCCAAAAATGGAACGCACAGTGGATGCAAACTCCAACTGCAGAAGAAGGCTCGATTATCAAGCGTGAGTGGTGGAACGTGTGGGAACATGATTCCTTGCCACCTGTAAAATATATTATTCAAAGTTACGATACTGCCTACAGTAAAAAACAAAATAGTGACTACTCTGCTATCTCTACTTGGGGTGTGTTTAATCCTACACCTGATGAGCCAGACTCTATTATTTTATTAGATGCCCAAAAAGGTAGATGGGACTTCCCTGAACTTAAGCGGATAGCCTACGAAGAATATAAATACTGGGATCCTGATATGACCTTGATTGAAGCCAAGGCATCTGGTACGCCACTAACTCACGAACTGCGTAGATTAGGCATACCTGTCGTTAATTATTCTCCTACTAGAGGCCACGATAAATCTACCCGAATGCACTCTGTCGCTCCTATATTTGAATCTAATCTAGTCTGGGCACCACAACGTAAGTTTGCTGAAGATATGATAGAGGAGTGTGCAGCATTTCCTTTTGGTAAAAATGACGATTTATGTGATACTATGACTCAAGCCCTAATGCGTTTTAGGGAAGGTGGTTTAGTTTCGTTACATGACGATTATATGGACGAGCAAAAAACCCTAGTTAAGAGGGCATATTATTAATGGCAATAGAAAAACAACCAGGTAACGTACCTACATCTGAAAACACGCTAGAAGGTACCGAAGATATGCAAGTCGCTATTGAAGCGATTGAAGAGGCAGGCCAAGAAGATTTTGAATTACAAGAAGACGGTAGTGCAGTTCTTGGTCCAGAAGATGATGTGGTAATAGATACAGGCTTTGATAGTAATCTAGCTGAATCTTTAGACGATAATACCCTTAACACCATATCTATAGAACTAATAGCTGGTATAGAAAAAGATAAAACTAGCAGAGAGGACTGGGAAAAAACTTATACAGACGGCCTCAAATATTTAGGCATGAAGTTTGATCAAGAAAGATCAGAGCCTTTTGAGGGTGCTTCAGGTGTCATACATCCATTACTAGGCGAAGCAGTCACTAATTTTCAAGCACAAGCATACAAAGAGCTGTTACCAGCGAACGGACCCGTAAAAACTCAAGTAGTTGGTAAATATGATGCGATAGTAGAAGAACAAGCACAAAGAGTATCTGATTTTATGAACTATCAGATAGTGCATGTTATGGAAGAGTTTGATGAAGAGCTAGACCAAATGCTATTTTATCTACCTTTAGCTGGATCTGCTTTCAAAAAAATATATTATGACGAATCATTAGGCCGTGCAGTATCAAAATTTATTGCACCAGAGGATTTAATCGTGCCTTACTTCTCAACTGACCTAGAATCTTGCCCTAGAATTACAAATGTGGTCAAAATGCCTGAAAATGAGGTAAAAAAGATGCAAGCCTTAGGGTTTTACCGCAAAATTGACGTTGGAGCCTACGATAACGAGGAATATAGCCAAGTAAAAGAGGAAATAGACGAGCTTTCAGGCCTAGAACCTTCTTATGATATGGGTGAAGTATCGGTTTTATACGAAGTCCACTGTAATTTAGATATAGATGGCTTTGAAGATATGGACGAAACGGGTCAAATGACAGGTGTCAAGCTACCCTATATCGTAACTATTGATGCAAATACCAGTAATATCTTAAGTATTTACCGTAATTACGCTGAAGACGACCCTATGCGTAAAAAAATAGAGTATTTTGTGCATTTTAAGTTCTTACCTGGTCTAGGATTCTACGGTTTTGGCCTAACGCACATGATTGGTGGTTTATCAAAGGCTTCTACCAGTATTTTAAGGCAGTTAATAGACGCTGGCACCCTTGCAAACCTACCTGCAGGGTTTAAAACCCGTGGTATTAGGATTCGTGATGAAGATACACCCATACAACCAGGCGAGTTTAGAGATGTTGATGCTCCAGGCGGTTCTTTACGTGAATCTATCCAACCGTTACCATTCAAAGAGCCAAGCGGTACTTTATTAAACCTATTGGGTATCTTAGTAAACGCAGGACAAAGATTTGCCTCTATCGCAGAGATAAATGTAGGGCAAGGTAATCCAAATGCACCTGTAGGCACTACATTAGCCTTATTAGAAAGATCAACCAAGGTTTTATCTGCTATACACAAAAGACTACATAACTCGCAAAAGAAAGAGTTTCGTATCTTAGCTAACGTATTCAAAGAATATTTACCACAAGAATATCCATATAACGTGGCAAACGCTAACAACACTATAAAATTAACTGATTTTGACGATAGAGTAGATATATTTCCTATCTCTAACCCAGATATCTTTAGTCAATCGCAACGTATAGCTATGGCTCAAGAAATGATGCAGTTAGTCCAATCTAATCCAGAAGTACACGGTGCATCAGGTATTTACGAGTCTTACAAGCGTATGTATTCTGCTATAGGGGTTGATAACGTAGAGCAAATACTAGCCCCACCACCTCAAACAGAGCCAAAACCTGTAGAAGCTGGCTTTGAAAACAATCAATTGTTATTGGGTAATCCTGCTAAGGCTTTCCCTGAGCAAAACCATGATGCACATATAGCAACGCACATGAGCCTACTTAATACACCACCCGTACAAATGAACGCACAAGTGCAAGCATTAGTGCATGCACATATTATGGAACATTTACAAATGAAAGCAGATATCTTAGCACAACAACAAATGCCACCAGAAGCTTTACAGCAGTTCCAACAACTGCAACAACAAGCACAGCAAGTTAGTCCTGCAGAACAAGGTGTTTTGATGCAACAAGCAAATAACATTTTGGCACAGTTCTCAGCACCTATAATGTCAGAATTAATTGCTGATTACACAGCTAGAATATCTAAACCAGAGGATGAAGATCCATTAGTGGCAATTAGAAAACAAGAACTTGCTTTGAAAGGTCAAGAGTTAGCAATTGAACAACAACAGTTCAACGCACAAGAAAGACGTAAAGAACAAGATGCTGCAAGAAGGGCTACGATTGATAGAGAGCGTATTCAAGCCTCAGAAGATATAGCAGAAATGCGTGACGATACGGCTAGAGCAAGACTAGATCAACAACGTATGTTGAAAAACTTAGATATCATGAATCGTAATTAATTCTTGCAAAATTAAATTTATCTATACATAATAACAAACATGGTTAAACGAACAGAAATAAATCAACAAAAAACACCTACTGTAATGAAAAACAAAAATCCTTACAGTAACAAAGGAAGCGTATCGCTAAAAACTAACCAAGGAACTTTTGATACCAATACAACACCTAAGCCTGGTATGGGTAAAGGTAAATCCAGAGGTATGGGTATCGCTGAGTTTGGTGGTAAGTTTTCTGGTGTATATTAATGGATTCAGTTTGGCTGGCTAAAAAATTTCTAAAAGAAATAGCGGCCAGAAGAGAAGACACTAAGGATGCCATGTTATCTGGCTGTAGTGATTTTTCTCAGTACGAGTTTTTGCGTGGGCGTTACAGTTCTCTCGCTGATGCAGAAAATATATTTAGAGAACTGCTAGGGAAAAACTTACAAGATGACATCCAAGATACAGGTACCTGAACACATAGCCAAAGAATTAGAAGCTGAACAAAACCCACCTAAAGAAGAAACTAAGATACCTTACGTAAAAGAAGAAGCACGGGTTTTAGATCCAACACTTATAGAAAAGTCAATTTTAGAACGTATGCCACAACCTACTGGTTGGCGTATTTTAATACTACCTTACGCTGGCAAAGGCGTTACAGACGGCGGCATACAGCTAGTACAATCTACAGTCGATCAACAAAGGTTATCTACCGTTGTTGGTTATGTGGTAAAAATGGGACCTGATTGTTATAAGGATAAATCTAAATTTGACGGTCCTTGGTGTGAAGAAAAACAATGGGTATTGATAGGCAGGTATGCTGGAGCTCGTTTCAAACTTGGTGATGAATCCGAGTGTCGGATCATTAATGATGATGAAGTGATTGCCACCATACTAGATCCTACAGATATCCTTGCAGTATAAGGAGAATAAATGTCTGAAGAAGCATTAAAACAAGAAGAGGTAATAGAAGAAGAAGGAGAGGTTATTGATTTAGAAGAATCAAAACCTGAAGAAACACCTGCAGTAGAAACGGCAGAAGATACTACACCCGAAGTAGTTACAGAAGAACCTGAGCCTGAAAAAAGCGAAGAAGAGTTACAAGATTATTCTGACAAGGTTCAAAAAAGAATTAATACTTTAACAAGAAAGCTTAGAGAGGCAGAAAGAGGTCAAGATTCAGCTTATGAATACGCTAAAAACTTAGCGGCTGAAAATGAAAGACTAAAAACAACTGCACAAACCCTACAACAAACAACCTTTGATGAGTCTGCGACTAGACTAGAGTCACAAAAAGCACAAGCTATGGCTTCTTTGCAAAAAGCACATGAAGTTGCAGATTATGAAAAGGTAGCACAAGCACAAGACGTATTAGCTAAAATAGCAGTGCAAGAACAAAAAGTTCAAGAGGGTAAGATACGAATGGAGCAAATGCAAAAAGAAACACCAGTACAACAGCCTCAACCAACAGTTCAACAACAACCTATGTTCAATTCAAAAATGCAAAACTGGATTGATGACGGTAATGATTGGTTCTTAAATAATGCAGTGATGCATGAATCAGGAACACAAATACATGAAGATTTAGTTACTGAAGGATTTGTCGTTGAAAGTGATGAATATTTTGCTGAAGTAAATAAAAGAATTAGGATTAAACACCCTGAATATTTTAATGAACCAGCAAAATCTAAACCGTCACAAAAGGTGGCTTCAGCAGGAAGAGTAAGCGGTAAGTCTGGTAAAAAGCAGATTAGGCTCTCTCCTAGTGAAGTACAAATGGCAAAAAAATTAAACGTACCCTTAACAGAGTACGCAAAATATGTTAAAAGGTAACTAATATGACAGATAATACTGACAAACAAAACAGAACTTCGCGTTCTGCCGACACTCGAGCTGATAAAGTAGCTCGCAAACCTTGGAGCCCACCATCCATGTTGGATACTCCTCCTGCACCTGAAGGTTATACCTACAGGTGGATTAGAGCCGAACTTGTAGGCCAAGAAGATCGAAAAAATGTTACAGCTAGATTAAGCGAAGGTTTCGTTTTAGTAAGATCAGAAGAGTTAGACGCATCTTTTCAAGATCGTTATGACGCACTAGAAGAAGGCAAACATGCAGGTGTTATCGCAAGGGGTGGTTTGTTACTGGCTAAGATTCCAAATGAAACGCGTAATGAGAGAAACTCCTACTATCAAAACGCTGCTAGAACTCAACAAGACGCTGTTGATAATGACTTACTCAAGGAATCAGATCCTAGCTCTCCGATTTTGAATCCAGAGCGTAGTAGCAAGGTAACTTTTGGCGGTGGTCAAAGAGATTGATCACTAAACATATAATTTTAAATATATAAAGGTGACTTATTATGTCTAACAAAAATGCCCCATTTGGAGCAAAAGTAGTTGGTAAATTAGGTTCTGGAGTCCAAAATGGTGGAGTTACAGAATATGAAATTGCCTCTGGTGCTTCTGGGAATATTTTTTCAGGCGATTTAGTAAAAATGACCAACACAGGTACTATTTTAGTAGCTGCTGCTGGTGATGAAGCTTTAGGTGTATTTAGAGGTTGTACTTTTACAAACTCTTCAGGTGAGACTATTTTTAGTTCTCATTTCCCCGATGGCACTGTATCGTCCGATATTAAAGCATTTGTGATAGATGACCCTGATGCTGTATTTGAAATTCAAAGTGCAGGTTCTCCAGCTCAAACTGATGTCGGTTTGAACGCTGATATTTCTTATACTTCTGGCTCTACCAAAACTGGTATGTCAGCTATGGAGTTGTCAGGAACAACAGCAGCAACTACTGCAACTTTTAGAATTATGGGTTTTTCAAGCGACCCAGACAACAGCACAACAGGTTCAGCTAACGTAAATGTTATTGTTAAATTTAACGAGCATTTCTATATCGATCCAACAGGAGTATAAATAATGGCAATTAATAGAGCACAATTAGCGAAAGAATTAGAGCCAGGTTTAAACGCCTTATTCGGTATGGAATATGCCCGATATGAGGCCGAGCATCTCGAGATTTATGAAACTGAATCTTCAGATAGAGCTTTTGAAGAAGAAACACTAATCGTTGGGTTTGGTAACGCCCAAGTAAAAGCTGAAGGTAGTGGAGTCAGATTTGACAACGCTAACGAAGGTTATACTTCACGTTACACTCACGAAACAGTGGCTCTTGCTTTTGCTCTAACAGAAGAAGCAATTGAAGACAATCTTTATGATAGACTTGGAGCAAGATATACCAAAGCCCTAGCAAGATCTATGGCAAATACAAAGCAAATCAAAGCTGCTTCAGTATTAAACAACGCGTTTAGTACAACAGGTGGTGATGGTAAAACTTTGATTGCAACAGATCATCCGCTTGGAGGTGGAGGTTCACTAGCGAATAGAGCCACAACTATGGCGGACTTAAACGAAACTTCTCTTGAAGATGCATTAATTGGTATCTCTACATTTACAGATGATAGAGGTCTTAATATTGCATTAAGAGGAATGAAGCTTATTGTCCCACCACAGTTAGTCTTTGTTGCAGATAGACTACTCAACAGCCCAGGTAGAGTTGGTACTTCAGATAACGATATTAACGCTATCGCGAATATCAACAGCATGCTTCCTGAAGGCTATGTAGTTAATCATTACCTAACTGATACAGATGCATACTTCATCAAAACTGACTGTCCAGATGGATTTAAGTATTTTGAAAGAAGTCCTATGCAAACTGCATTAGAAGGTGACTTTGACACAGGCAATATGAGATACAAAGCTAGAGAAAGATACTCTTTCGGTTACTCAAACTTTAGAGCCGTATACGGTTCTCAAGGAGCTTAAGGAACGATTTATTGTAGCGTTTCTCACTCAACTACAATTCTTAGGGAGCTTCGGCTCCCTTTTTTTGTTGCTTAGTTTGTATTGTAGGTGTAAACTCAAGATAGTTTTAAATTAATTAGCTTAATGAGGATCGATTCGATTTCCATTAATACAAGTAAAGGAGTTCATAATGGCTAATCCACATTTTCAAAACTTAATCTTATGGGCAGGTAATACTGTTGCTACGGAGCACAAGAAAAACCAGCCTATGTTCGCACCATATCCATCAGATCAAACATTTTATATGTATCATAATGATTTTTTTACATATAACTCTGGTGATTGGACTATAACAACTACCGAGGCTGGTACTGGTAGTGCATCTGAAGCTGTAACATCTTCAGCAGGTGGAGCTTTATTGCTNACTAATGCTGCTGGTGATAACGATTTAGACTTTTTACAATTAAAAGGTGAAGGGTTTAAATTAAGCACAAGCAAGAAAGCATACTTTTCTGCTAGATTTAAAGTAAATGATGTAGACCAATCTGACTTTGTTATGGGTCTTGGTATAACAGATACAACACCTCTTGATACAACAGACGGTGTTTTCTTTATTTCTGCAGACGGTGANGCAGGTTTAGATTTCTTAGTTGAGAAAGATAATACTGCNACTACTACAGAAGATGTAGCAACTATGGCAGATGATACTTTTATCACAACAACATGGTTTATTGATCCAGATGCTTCAAAAGTATTTTATTCAATTAATAATGCTGCTCCAGTTGGTGTTGCAATCACAAACTTACCAGATGATGAGGAACTAACCGTATCATTTGGTATTCAAAATGGTGAGGCTTCAGCACAAACTATGACTATTGACTACGTTGTAGCAGCAGTAGAAAGATAGGAGTAAACAATGGC
>FUFK010041593.1_pt1 | contig 40112 bp, 43 predicted proteins | sample 1021851 | NCBI WGS metagenome assembly FUFK01 (sample SAMEA51879418, study PRJEB19060) | metagenome
CTTATCTGCGGGGTCGTAGCTTACCCACACAAGGGTACCCCACCTGTTGTACACCTTGCACTCCCAGAGCCGCCAGCACTCGTTGCGGGTGACGGGTTTCCAGAAGTCGTTCTGCAAATCGGAGTTAGGCGTGAATGTATTTGGACACCAGATTTGGGGGTCGTTGCAGTCGTCACCTCCCGGAGGGTTGTAGATGCATTCTCCCTCGATGGTGCATTCTTCGCAGTAGTTCAGGGCGTCAGGGTCTAAGCATCCTTGATATACGCAGGTGCCGTCGTCCTCTGTGGCTGTCTCGTTGTAGTTGTACGCGAACATGTCAGTACACCCCTCCACGATGGGCGGCGGGGGAGGGTCACACGCACCATTTAAAGACCACTCTACCCAATTATTCCAGAGGTTTGTATCTGGATAAGGGAAGCCACCCAAACCTGTGCAGGAGTTATCAAGGCAGGCGCTGTCGTTAATTTGCCAGATGGTAAGCACCAAGCACTCTTCGAAATACGCTGCGCTCTGCATCACCTCCACCCAACACCCCGCCGTGCCACTGCCGAAGAGCGGCGTCTCCAAGAGGTTGAAGGTAACGGTGTCTCCTGTTTGTAAGATGTTGTCCTCGCCTTGACCAATCTCAAACGCCGGGAAGTTGAGCGGGAAGATGAGCAGCGCCCACCCGTTATCGTAGAAGCAGGGGTACGTGTCTTGGATGTCGTCTATCTGTGGGTTGAAGCTAAGGGCCAAGAGAAACTCTCCAATAGAGTCCGTCTCTGTCCCGCAGTACGCGCCGTTAATTGCGAGGGTGACATCCGTAGAGACCGGGTTGAACCCAACTATCTCCATGTCACACTGACCCCAAGACAGGAGAGGCACAAAGAACAGGATCCACCTCATTGNACAAAGACCTTCTTGGTGTACCCCTTCCACTTCAAGATGTAGACGCCGGGNGCNAGCTCNTCAAAGGGCTTGTCTACCTTGCGCCCTGTCATATCGTAGATACGCGGCTTGCCCACGGGGAGCAACTGCTGCGGACTTTCGAGAAAGGTCTTGTACGTGCCTACGGAAAAGTCCTGCTCTACCTCACAATCCCCTACGTTCCACAGCATATACAAGAGGTCTTGTACGTTGACCGTTCCGTCTTGGTTTGGGTCGATAGGACAGAGCGTGCAGCCCATGTAACTCAGCATGATCAAGATGTCGCCGTTACCTACAGCCCCGTTGCCGTCGTAGTCAAGCTCACACTGCGGGAGCGTGTTGCAGAAGGTGCCCTCGTAGGTAGAGAAGATGGCGCTCTCGCCGGTGTAAAACAGCGTATCTGGTCCCACCGTAGCCAAGAGGTACCCGCCGCCGTTGTCGCATACCCCATCGTTGCCGAAGTCAAAGCTACAGAAGCCGTCTCCGTTGGTGTCTGTGATGATAACCTCGTAACACTCGTCAAAGATGCACGCCTCGTAGCTGTATGTCTCCACCCCGAAAGGGTATCCGCTGTCTCCCGTCAAGACCTCACCCGCTTCGTCGTAGATGGTCCACGCCGTTTCGTTGGCCCAAGTATCCGTCCGCACTTGCACGGTCATGAGGTCGCCTTGCAAAGTCTCTATGGGATAGGAGGCGTAATTGTTTTCGGGGTACTCATCGAGGGGTGAGAAGGTTTGCACCTCGAACATCTGCGCCTCATCCACGTAAACGCCCTCAAACAAAACCTGCTGCACTCCCACGGCCATATCTGCGAGGGTCTGCGTGTACTCTTCGCCGTTGCTGTACAAGGACACCTCTACCCAGCTCACCTCTTGCGTGCCTTGGTTTACCACCTCAACCCAAATATCTTGGTAAGGTGTACACCACGCCTCCTGATAAATCGCCGTGCCGGGCCGAACATCGTACTCTACAACGGGGTCACAGCTTGCGTTGTCGTATAGGGCCGGTCTGTATGTCTCAACACTTGCGTGCATACGCTCCGCCTGCCCCGGTGTGAAGCTATCCTTGCACGTCTCCGGCGAGTAGTCCATGAAGTTCTCTGTAAGGGCGTCAGGACAGAAGGGGTCTGTACAAGAAAACTGGTTCACGAGCGTGGGAGGGGTGTCACAAACAAGGTCGCCTTGCGTGGTGCAGTTGGTCTCTACGCAGTCGGCGCTGTTTGAGAAGGTATGGTAAAGAGAAAGGTAGTGCCCCATTTCGTGAACGACCGTAAACCCAAGCTCTCGCCCGGGCTTCTGTACGCCCTCGGTACCTGTCGCGTTGTAGAGCGTTACAATCCCGTCTCTACAGTCTCCCGTTGGGCCCAAGTACGCATACCCCTGCACGCCGTTGCCGCCGTCGTTGTCTGCAATTTCAGATACGATATAGATGTTACAAAAGACATCAGGGTTCCAGCACCCCACCTCCTCCTTAAAAGCCTCCTGCTCTACCCCTACGCCGCCGCTTCCGTCGCTCACTCCCACCGTCGCGTACTCCGGCCAGATCAGGGCGCCGTTAGTGCGTGTGATGCCGTTGGTAGGGTTGTCGTTGTCATCCCTTGCAGCCATGCAAAACGAGAAGCCGCTTTCTGCGAACTCCTCGTTCAAGACGTCGAGCTGACTTAGTACCTGCCCGTCGCTAATATTGTCCTCTCCGCCTGTGTGTACGATGTGCCAGACTACAGGAATAGTCTTGTCGCTGTATTCACTCCGTGCGCGGGTTTGAAGGTGTCCCATTGTGCGTACCTCGTGAAGGATGCACTCTTGAGCGAGAAGGAACTGCGGGACGAGAAGAAGAAGGAGAAGGATTTTGTGCATCTATCCAAGTCTTGAGGAGGGTTATATTTTGCTTCCGGGTCAATCGTAGAAGATTTTGCGTGCGAAGTCAGGGTCTACACGGTCGTATCCGCCCGAGATGGTCATCCCGTTTTGATAGTAGACCTGCGTCTCTGGGCTCATGTCAGGGCCGTTGTTGCTCTTGTACTGTGGGAAGAGTGAGGAATTGTCACACAGGTACTCGACCAGTCGCGTCGTGTAGAACTGCGCGTTCTGTCGTGCGTTCTCAATCTCTCGGTGCAAGTCGTCCTCATTTATGGGGGACGTATTCTCTGCGGTGCGAATGACAAGGCCCCCGTTGTCGAGCTTGACGTAGAGGTTGGGCAGCAGCTCCACCATACTCCACCACACCGTTGCCTTGCGTACATATTCGTCCAAGAGGGTTTCATAATCGCCACTCACGCCGGAGCCTGAGATGTCGCTCTTGAGCTTGTCTAAAAGGTCGGTGCCCAGATACTGCTGGATGTATTTATCCTGTGCAAGGATGATGGCCGGCACCATCACGGCATCTTCTACCCCGCCGTTGAGCTGGGTAAGGCGCTTCATGTAGTCCGGGTTTACGAAAAGAACTTCTGCTTGTAGTGCCATTATTTCGGGGTTGTCCAGTTCTTAGGTTCAAGGAATCCGCGGTTCTGCATATCGCGGGGGCGCTTGGCTACGCGTGGGTCATTCTTAGGCAGCGGTTCGAGGCCTGCTTCACGCAGAATCTTGCGGGCGCGGTTGGCGCTTACCTTCTTGTTGTTCTTACGCAGATAGGTGCGGCGCTCCCAAAAGTGCTGACAAGAGCCCCCGCCTTTGTACAGCCAGAGGTCGTAAGTATCTGCTCCATTGGGACCCCATCCGGGATTCGTCGCGCGACCTGACGCGGCTTCAATATCCTCCTTTCTCCATACGCGCTCGCCGGCGTTCACCATGCGCTTGCAAAAGTCGCGGCTCTCGTTGCCGTTCTTGCCTGTGACCTTGGGCATATAGGCGTAACGAACCTTGATAAGCTCGTTGTCCTGTTCGCTCTTGGCCTGTGGCTTGCCCGAGGGTACTCGTGCAAAGCTCCACAAGGCGTCCATCTTCTCTTCTTCGTCGTAGTCTACGCGGCGGGCGTCAATGAGTTCCCACTCGTCGTCCATCTCTTCACCCATCTCGATGAGGTAGTCACACGAGCCGCTAAGGTCCAGCTTCTCTTCGCTCAGTTCTGTAGCCTCTTCGGGAGCCGTAGCAACGACGTCGGCAAACAATCCCTCCGCTGTAGTGCGGTCAAAGCCAAGCATGGCGACAAGGAGCTGTACAGCCTGAGGCCCTGTGAGTTCTCCCGTGCCTACCTTGGAGATAATATCTACAGCGGAAGAGATTTGGATACCTGTGTATGACACCTCGACGTTGGCCTCCTCTGCTTCAGGCTTGTAAAGCGTGATGGTAGCGGGTGCGCCTGCTGCGTTGAAGATGCTGTATAGCGCCTCCGTTACGATCATTTGATAAGGCTCAATAACATCCGTCGAGAAGATTTCTTCTGCGGTCTTGAGCTCCATGCCACCTCCCAACTTTCCCGGGGCCATGACGCCAAACATCATGGGCGAGGTCACACGGTGCCCCACCATAATTTTGGCCACCACCTCCTCAGAGAGGAACTGGTATTGCTTGTCGGCATCGGAAAGGGGGAACGGCTCGAAGTCAGGCTTTCTGTCGGGGCTATCTGAGTAAGTCACGATGAACTTGCCCGCATTCGTCGCACCGGCAAGTTGGCGCTCGATGTCATTACGAATACGGCGGCGCTCCTCCTGTGCTGGGACTCCGTTCTTAAAGTGAATGGTGAAGCTCGGAGCAAGCCCGTTCTTGATGTTGTTGATATGGTACTTCCCGATCTCCTTGTCAAGCTCGATGTAATCAATTGAGCCGATGTAGTCGGGCTTGGGGTAGTAGTACGAACCCGGTGAAAAGGGCTTGACGTACAGGATCTGCACGGGGTGCTCCACGCTCTGCTCTGGGTCGAAGGTCTTGACGAGCTGCGGCTCTTCGCGCTTGTCGCTCCAGTCCTTAGAGTAGTACAAGAAGTCTATCTTCTCGTCCTCGTCTACCTCTGCCGTCCGTACATTCTCAAAGGGGCAGTGACGCACCTTGGAGATAGTGGTGCGGTCGATGGAGTACACCACCTCCAATGCAAAGCCGCCTTGGATTTTAAGGTCTAAGCAAGCCTTGCGGACTTCATCTTGCAAGCCCCACTCCTCAATCTTTAGACGCGCTTCAAGGGTGTCGGCCTGTACGCCGTCGCCAAAGATCATATACGCGATAGAAGTACAGAGAGCGTTGTGCGTGGCACTGCTCTTGTACAGGTCGATGAGGTACTGAGGAAAGAGGTTGTCATCGCCGTAAGACACCCACCCTTGGTTGGATGGACGCTCGGCGTATGAGCGCTCTTGGTATTCTTTGAGTTTGAGTAGTTCCATGTTACTCGTAATATATCACGTTATCGGGAATGCTAACTTCGGGGATGGTCCATGCGGCCTCTGCGCTTACCCTGCACGGGCCTACCTCACAGACACCTACTACACTTGCGTCCTCCGGGTTCTTGTTGGTCGATGAGTTCTGACCATAAATCNTGTAGGTNTAGAGCCCCGAATCCGTTATGAGCACGCTACCTCCTGCGGGGTCGTCGTTGTTCGTGGGAATATCTGCCCCCGTGTATCTCTCGTTGTCGATAACCGTCGACAGAATACACGGGTGCTCTTTCTCTGTCGCGTTGTTCTTCAAAATCATAAGATAGTGCGTGAACGAATCCAAGAACTTTCGCGCCTCAAAAGGAGACACGAAGACTCTATTTTGTGCAGCGTTGGGTGTGAGATGAATCATGCGTAGATATAAAAAAGGGGAGAGCCCACGCCCTCCCCCTCCTTGTAACAATAACGGCCTAAGGTTGGCCCGGTATTTCGTTAGCCTTACGGTGCAGCAGAGATGGCAATATCGGTATCATCCGGTACGTTAGCTGTCACAGCCAAGAAAGGAGCGGGGCTCGCTTCTTGTGCGGAGAATTCCAACGTGAAGCCGTTTTGGTCGCCTGCGGCCTGACCCGTCTGGGCAGTACCTCCGGAGACTTCGACGCCGTTCTTTAGCCCCATGATAAACCAGTTGTCGTTGTTGTCTTGGACAAGAACAGACACACGTCCCTTTACGAGGTTAGAAATTTCTGCGATGTCAGCCTCCGCCGCCTTGTTAAAAGTGACGGAGCAAACTTGGTCAAAGAAGACCGTACCTGCTACGAGGTCCGAAGTAATAGTCTGAGTCAAAGAGCCAGACCCGCGAGTCATATCGTAAGTTTTGAACGTCACCGTAGTTACGGGTGAGATAGGAGTAAGCCCATCAACAACACCGGCATTTGATGCCCCAATAGCATCCCAGTTGAATTCGTCCGGATTGAATTCGGTAACGTAGATACGCTTGATGCCACCGAGAGCGTCTTTACAACCTACTCCCCGTCCTGTCAATGTTAAATCACAAGCCATGTTTTTTGAGTTTTAGGGAGAGTCCGGGAGGCCCGAAGGCCCCCCGTTGTCTCGGTTAGTTATTAGGCTGAGCGACGAACGCAAGCCATAGAAGCCTGGTCCACAAACTGAGTACCTCCGTCGAACATCATGAGAATGCGAGTGAGGTCTGCTCCGGTTGTGTTGCGGAGGTCGATGAAGCGCGCCTCAACGTGATCGGTCAAGACGTTTGTGCCGAAGTACAAGTTATCGACGCGAGAAGCCAGAAGCGTATCATCAGGGAATCCAGCGGGAGTGATAATCTCGTAGCCGAGGTAGAACTTCGCCATCTGAGTTGCCAACACAGGGTTGTTNTCNNNNGCGGCCAAGAANTGGAAGTANANCTGGAAGNTCTTGCGGCTCATGTAAATCTTGGTGTTTGCGTCACCTACCAAAGCGTCAGGCAAGTCGCCCACAAGAGTAGCCAAACGGGCGTCAATGTTAGTGTCTGAGAAAGCACCTGTAACAAGGTTCTCATGACTTGGTGTTGCCTCTGCCACGTAGCGGCTCATGATAGAGTCGAACAAGAGAGGCACGCCTGTACCTGAAGTCGAGCCGTCGGTATGGTCGTACTTGCCGCGCCAGATGTTCTTCTCAACATCTTCTGCAACGCGAGACGCCACGTACTGCGCGAGGTACTGCTCGTAGTCACCGGGGACACCTGCGTAGTTGCCGCGCATCTGCTCGGCTGCCCAAGTCTGAGCGAGCTCGTGGTTGCAGATCTCCTCGTTGACTTGCAACTCGGTCAACACAAGTTGAACGTCTGCAACCTCCAAAGAACCATTGGTTGAAAAGCCACAAGAACGACCCTCTACCGTGCCGCCTGACACCTTGCGNAGGTTGGTNTTGTAGCGAACGTTGTCAAGNACAGAGCAGTACCCGTTCGCNATGGTATCTGCGCTCAAAATTGCGGGAGCCACAAAGGGAACGGCTGCCGTTCCTTCGTAGTTCGTGTTTGTAAAATCTACGTTAGCCATAGAAGTTTATTTNGAAAGTTGATTTGCAAGNGCNCGNACGCGCTCTTCGATAGTCATGNTTGCGAGGTCGAGCTTTTCGACNTNTTTAGCTGGGGCCTTGTGCTTNANTCCGGGCTCTGCCGCGAACTTCTGCAATTCCTCCAACTTGGCNTTGGTNGCTTCCAATGCCTCTTTGAGTGATTCGAGCTCGGTCTTCTCGGGCTTCTCCTCGCTCATCTCTACTTCCACCTCAACCTGTTCGGCTACCTCTTCGGGTGCTTCGGTGGTTTCTGTCATCTCCTCCTTCTCATCTTCCTTGGCCTCCTCTTCGATGACCTCTTCTTCTGGCTGGGCGTACACCTCAGCCACGGCTGCGGCGATGGCCTGAGCCACCTCCTCGCCCAAGTCGGGGAACTTCTCGACCAACATGGCCAAGACTTCCTCTTGGTTAAATTCTACTTTCATATCGTTTTGTTGTTCCTCTTCCGAGGCGAGTTTTTTCTTCTTCTTTGGGGGGTCCGATGGCGCGGGGTCGCGGGCGGGAGGTGCAGCGGGTGCCTCTTTGCGCTTGGTAGGCTTGGTGCTGTCAATATTAGGCTTGCCGTCGACACCTTTGGCGTCGGGCTTACCCTCATTCTTGGCGTCACCGCCTTGGGGCTTTGTGACCTTGTTCACCTTGCCCAGATCACCGATAGAGATAACACCCCCGTCTGCGAGTGTGTAGTCTCCGGGAGGCAGCGGGATTCGCTCGCCCTCGTCGTTGATGATGTACGCCTCTTCACCTTCTGCAAAGTCTTCGCCGTCGGTGTAGATAACGGTGCCGTTTTCCAGTGCTGCTTCGGCCATGTCCACACGCAAGACCTCCTCTGCTGTGAGGTTGACGTTGAACTTGTTGAAGACTTGTTGTACTCGTTCCTTGATGGTCATGGAGTGCCTTTTTTTGTATAAGTTTTTTCTACCCTTATTCCTGAAGTTCTCCGAGCTCTTTTTTTAGAGCGGCGAAAAGTTCCTCTTTGAGTTTGGACTCTGCCCAGCGTAGACCCGCCTTGCCACCCCACAACAGATACGAGATGGTGCCGCACGCAGAGGTGTCGCCCTCGTCGTAGTATTCCGCCGCACGAGAGAGGTAGGAGGCCATGCGCTTAACGGTCTCCAAAGACACGGGTTCACCCTGTGCCAGTTGCTGCGCTCTAACCTTGCCCGTCTGCGTGGCGCACTTGTTGCCGTTCTTCTCGTTGAGCTCAATGCCCCGCTTCGCGTTGTTGCGTACACTCTCGGGGTAGTCGCTGTAAGACTCCATTACCACCCGGGTGCCTGACTTAGTGCGGCCGTCTTGCTTTACGATGGCCTTGGCGAGTTCTGCGAGCATCTCGTCCTCAGCGTTCTTCTTCATCTTGTCGACGAAGTATCCCTCAATGGAGAATCCCTTTACCTTGCCCTCCTTCACCCACTCCTGCCAGATGGCCTCGTTGTCCACCTTCACGGCTACCATCCACGTTCCTACAGGTACGTCAAGGCCGTAGTAGTTGCTCTTGTCTTTCTCCTTGTCCTCAACCATCCAAGACTCTACCACGGTCAGCCCGTGGATAGTGTGCTCATGTTCGAGGGTGTGGCTCGCTTGGTTGCCGTGCTTTAGGTAAAGCTCTGCGGCCTTGCGGACGGTGCTCTTACTGAAGTACACGTAGAACTCCTCCTCGCCGTTCTTGCGGTAGATAGGTTTGTCAGGGACAAGGGCCGGGCCAATAAGGATTCTTTTGTCTGCGTCAGCTTCTGCAAAGTCTACGCGCTGTTGTTTGAGGGCGATGAAGTCCAGCTCGATGGCGGGACGGTCTACGAGGCTGATAGCGTCAATGCCGTACAGCTCCGCGTCTTCGTCGATGATAAGTTCTACGATTCTCATAATGCGGCTTGGTCTTGTATTTTTTTGTTTGCTTGTTGGGCTGTCGTGACGTTCTCACTGATCACGTACGCCTGTTGAGGTTGTGGTGTGGTGGCGATGTCACCGAGGAACGAAAGGTCCAGCGTCGGAGCGGCTGGGGCTTGGGTGGCTTCGGTGGCAGCGGCGGACAGTGCAGGAGCCGGAGCAGGTGCCGCAGCCGTACCTCCCCCTCCTCCGAAGGTTTGGCTCTTGATGTTTTTTACCTGTGCCAAGCCCGAGGCGATGGCTGCAACGCTTGCGGCGGTACCCAAAGCGGGACCCACNACGGGGATACCTGCCAAGGACTTGAACGCTTGAACAGCACTCTCGTATGTGGAGATAAGGGCTTGGGCAGATTGAATCTTTTTAGAACGCTCAAAGGCTTTCTTCTGCTCTACCTCGCTCTCACCTGCGAAGGCATCGTTTAGGGCAGCCAAGGCCCCAAGGGTTTGTTTGGCTACATCCAAACGTGCGGCGGAGATAGCCTCTGCTGTGGCGAGCTCTTGTTCGCGCTCTTTGTCTCTGCGTGCCTTGTCTTTGGCAGCGGCTTCGTCTTTGGCTTGTTGCTCTTTTTCTGCTGCCTCTTTTTCAATCTCGGCGAGTTCGGCTTGGTGTGCCGCTTCGAGGGCTTCAAGTTGCGCGTCGCGGCTTGCCGTAGCTTCAAGGATTAGGGCGGTCTTTTCCTCCTCGCTAACCTTTAGCTGTTCAATGGCTGCGATGCGGTCGGTGAGTTGGTCCTCTACAGCTTGCCTCTCGGCCTCGATGCCTTCGAGATTCTCAGACTGGAACTCACGACGCAGGGACGCCACCTCTAACTCTAAAGCCAACGCCTCTTGATTAAGGCCGAAGAGCTTGTTCTGTAGCTCCGTTTGAATGGTGCTGCTGGCTTGGGCGGCGGCGGCTGCTTCAATCTCTGCCTCTGCCAACGCGTTAAGCCGTTCTTCCGTCTCCCCTTGTAGCTCAATCTCTTCTCTGATGAGGTCTGCCCGCTGCTTTGATATAGCTACGTTCTCATCCGCGAAGCGTTGGTTTATCTCTGCGGCGCGTGTGGCCGCGTCGATTCGCTGCTCAATGGACAGCGTTTGGTCGTCACTTTGTCTCTTTAGTTCCTCGACCTCCGCCGCGCTTTGTGCCGTAGCTACATTCAAGTTGCGCTGTGCGTCCCTAAGCGCCTGCTGTCTTTTTGTGAGGTCGTTGGAGGCTTTGATAGCGTCCTTCGTGCTCTCCACATAGGCTTTAATTGCATCCTGTGCAGCCTCAAAAGGAGCCGCAAGGGCTTCTTTGTTTTCCTCTTGCTGCTTTGTGAGGTCTGCGAGTTCGTCGTCTACTTCGCGAATAGACTTCTTCAGCTCGGTTGCGTCGCCTCCAAAAAATTCCTTGGCGGCAATAGCAGCCTGTAGGAAGCCGCGCTTTAGGTTGAGCAGGCCCTTTTTAATCGGGTTTAAAGCAGTAGCCAACAGCGTGCCGAGGTAGTCCCCAAGCTCGGTGAGTCTTGTACGCAAGGTCTCAACGGCCGCCTGTGGTTCTGTAAATGCCTTAAACAAAAAGTCTACCAAAGGCGTGAGTGCGTCGACGATTGTGTTGAGCACCACACCCAGCGCCGCAAAGGCCACCTCCAAAGACTCCGCTATCTTCTTGTTTTCCGTCAGCTTGCCAACCAGCTTTGCAACGGCAGCCACGATAAGCCCAATGCCCGTGGCCTTGACAGCCGTGCCCAAAGCCTTAAAGGATTGTGCGCCTGTTTTCCCTGCTTTTTTCAGGTCCTTTCCCGCGTCTTTGGCTGCCTCTCCAATGTCATCCGTTGCATCGGCTGCACGCTTGGCCGCATCGCCTGCGTCGATGAACTCCTCTGTCATGTCCTCAATAGAGTCGGTCAGCTTGTCGAGCTTTTGCCCGAGCGCCTGCAAACTCTTCTCGACCCCTCCAGTGTTGCTGTTAAATTCGAGGATGACCTCTTGTTTACTTACAGCCATGACAGAAGGGTTTTAAGGAGGAACACACACACACCAAAGAAGCACCCGAGGTACACAAGGGCCAAGGTGTAATCTAGCGGGATCAGCCACCAAGGCAGCTCGTCTTTGACTTTGTTTGCCTGCATGAGGTCAATTGCTCTCATGATGTGCTTCGGGTCTTTCATTGTGGTTGTGTTTGTTGGTTGCGGGGCTTGCATCGTTGTTTACCTACGCCGCCCTCTACAAATCGCACCCAGCGGTATCCGTATTTGGTGCAGCACGCCTCGCTCCCGTAGTCGGGAGAGCCGCCGGTGGAGTTGTTAAAGAGGATAACGTTGTTCCTGTCGTCGTATCCGGTTGGGGTGTCTGCGCAGTCTACGCTCGCATCTTGCACTTTCAAGAGCTTGACCGTAGCGGTGCCCGGCCCGTTGAGGTCTGTGTTAAGTTCAAGGACCCGCCAAATAGCGCCGTCGATGTAATACTTGTTGTTCCAGTGGAAATGCAAGAGGTCGTAATTGTCGAAGCTTACGGTACACTCTAAAGTGCGTGCGTCCTCTGAGTACAACTCCCNGATATAGTCCTTCCAATAGGTGTAATAAAGTGTATNNAGAGGGTTGCACTGCTGCGGCACNAAGGCNGCCTCCATNCCAAAGTTCAAGTCCCGGTCTGTTATGGTCGGGTTGTCCGCAGAGTATGGAGAGAACAAAGGAAAGAGCGTGGAGGCGCTTGTTGTTTGCCCAAGGTCGTTGCGGAGGTAGTACTCACCAAACGAGGTGACAAGGCCACCCCAATATGCGAGCATCCCCACGGGGTTCTCTATGCCGCTTCCGTCGGTTTGCAGGCTTCGGTGAATAGGAAAGGAGCTGCCCGGGATCAGGCTTACGATGTAGTTCCCCAAGGCCGTTTCTAACTTCTTGTCACCCGTCGCAAAGTCGTTCTCCGAGTCGAGGACTTTGAAGGCGCCGTACACCCTGTCGAGGCTTTTCTCTACAGCGTCCGAGATGAAGTCCAAGCCCTCGCGGTACGACCATTCGTATTCCTTGAACTGGATGTCGGTAGTTGGGCGCAAGGTCATGCTCTTGTCACGGTGTACTTTGTTGTTCCAACTAATCTGTGTCCCCGTGTCAAAGTAATCGTCCCACGGCTCCACGATAAATTCGTCCGGCACCCCTGACGGGATGAATACGAGGTTGAACATCTTCTGAAGCGACAAGAGAAAGTCCACCTGCTTGAGCTCCGGCATATTCCGCGAGAGGTCAATGTCTTGGCCGGAAAGCGGTTCACTCACAGCAAAGACCTCCATAGTCGTGGTAAAGAACTGACCAATTGCTGGGGTCACAGTGCCTCCAAGGTCGCCGTACATAGTAACGTTGGACCCGCTTAGTTCATAGTAAAGTGCAAGCGTGTCTCCGTTCTCTAAAATAATCGCCGGGCCATTAATGCCGCTACCTACGCCGCTGCCATCGAACACACTGTCTACCGTGCGCGTAACAGTCGTGCCCGGGTTGGTCGTGTCTAACAGAGTCTCCAAAAGAGAGCCGTTCTTATACAGCAAGAGTTTAGCACTGCCAGCCCCGGCCAACTCTACGACAGAATGAATGCGCACGGAGAAGCGGCCGGTATAGGGTGCCGTGTAAATATGGGACGGGCCGTTAGTCCAATTATTGGACGGGTCAACGCTGCCCGAAATTGTGTCTAAGACAGGCAGCACGCGCAGCGTCTTAGGCCCTACGAGGTCGCCGTTAATGCCCCCCGCAAATGTGTGGTCCTGTTCATCCAAAGACCCCGGAGAAGGTTTGCCGTTGTACGCAGGCAGGTAGATGTTCCCGAAGTCTGTGGAATCGAAGAAGTCAGAGACGTAGGTGAGCCCGGCGTCCTCAAAGATTTGGTTTACCAAGGTGCGAGCACGCACGAACGGCGTCAGCTCGCCTTGCCATAGTCCATCATCACTTGTCCAAGGTGGGTTATCTGGAAGGGACCAGTTGAAGCCCTTGTCGATAAGCCCGTATCTGACGTCGCCAGCGAACAGCGTGCCAAGCCACGACAATTGCAAGTTTGACAAATTTAGCGTGTGCTCGTAGTCGCTCAGATTGAGGTCGGAGAGCATCTTGTCTCCAACGGCCTTGGTCATGTTGATGCCGTCAGAGAAGAACACTACCTCCACGTCCTTACGCGGGCCCGTAGTCACGACACCCTTCACTTGGATGTACCCAAGGATAACGGGCGTGCCGTTGGTGCCCAAGGCTGCGGGGTACTTCTGCTTAAAGAGGACCGTCCTCGTGTCTCCGTTCTCGTCGTCGGCCGGCACGTATCCGGGCTTGTCGATGAGTCCAAATCGCTCCTGTAGGGATTCGGTCAGGGGCAGGCGCATGGTCTGCGAGAAGCTACCTACAGGGGCCTGAATATCTTGCACGTCCGCAAACCGGAACGCGTAATTGACCGGCTCGGCTTGGTAGTGATCTTGGCGCTCGTAGTTGTTCGCCGAGGTTTTCAGATATAGATTCAGCATCGTAGAGCCTGACTTACTTCAACTTCAAGGCGGATGGGAGCCAACCGGGAAGAGGCTTGGACGTGCGTGTAGTTCGTTGTCTTCAAGCTGCACGGGTACCATTGGTCTTCGTACCTCACCATCATGTGCGAGGCGGTCACGGCGCTCTTAAAGAGCTCACGTTCTGCGTTGGTGAAGAAGTCCTCAGAGAGGGAGAAGCTCCTCTTGCCCTCAGCCTCCTGTTGGTAGAACTCCGGCATATACAGCCGGCGCGAGTTGTTTGTCCCTATCTCTACGTCAATATCACTCATGACTTGGAAGTTCTCTCTACCTGAGACGTCGTAGGTGTCATTTACCCGTCCGTCAAAGCGTAGAATCTCGGCGCCCTTGGTGCCTACCCAGTAGAGCTGGGCGGGTGTGTGTTTCTGCGGCCTGCAATCTCTATATACCCGGATGGCCCGCGACTTTTGCGCGTCGCTGTCGGTGCTATCTAGAAGCCGAATCTCGATGTAGTCCCACGGCTCTGTGTCAAGGTCGTAAGTCAGAGTCCATCCGGTGTCGTCGTTAATATTGGCAGGGCCGATGGGAATCGTGTGCGTTGCCTCTCCAAAATCGTTGGCGTCTGTGTCCTTGCTGAGGTTGAGCGTGTTCTGCTGCGTGCCTCCCTCGTAGACCGTATATCGCACGGTGTCCCAGCTCGCCGCGTTGGTGTTGTCGGTGTCTTGGTAAACGTAGTCGTAGTTCCCGAGGTACAGCGCGTTTACAACGCCTTGGTCTTGTGGTGCCATGTCGTAGCGAATCCACGTGTTTACCTCTCGGTCCGTCAGCCATCCTTTCGTGGTAGCTGAAACGGGGTAATATTCGAAGATGTCCCTATACCGAAAGCCTGCCCACTTCTGCCTCTTGGCAAAGCTCATGGGGATGTAATCAAACGTGCCCTGCACTGCGCTCTTGACCCCGTTGTTTACGCTGTAGATTTGGAACTGATAACCTCGGGTGGCGTTAGTAAATACGCACACCTCTTCGGCCGCAGCAAAGGCGTAGTTACTTGTTCTCTCTGCGCTGTACGGGCCATCTTGCCCCACGTGCTCTATGTATTCGCTGACGTCAATTCTTGCCGCGTTGGTGTTGCTGTTGAAAGGTCGAACGTAGGCTTCGAGAAGTGCAGATCCTGTGGTGGTGTCATCGGGCCGGTACTCGTACACCTCGACGAGCCACGTGTCCAAGGTGGCGGCGGAATCCTGCCAGCCAACCACCGGCTTTTGGCGTTGCTCAATCGGTGACTCAGGAGGTGCGGGATAGGTTGAGGCAAAAGTAAAAGCCATCTTATTTGGGTTTGATTGTCAGGTTGCCCACCTTGAAGGACAGGCTTTTTACAAGGTCTTGGGCCAAGGCTTCGCCCAACTTGTCGGTGTACTGGGGCACGATGCTCTCCAAGGCCACGGCGTAGTATTTGAGGCCTGCTATGCCGTTGCGCTTGATCGCGCGGGCAATCATATACGCGGCGCTTGCGCGGCGGTCGCCACCTCTTGGGCCGATGTTCTTCACAAACTTCCCGTCCTTGTCGCGGGGCCGAATGCCCTTGGCCTTCATCCACTTTAGGATGGCAGGGACCGGGAGCTTGCTTTCGTTCTTGTATGAGAATGGAGCCCCGCGATTCTTGCGGGTGCCATTCACACCCCAATGGATAAAGGCAGCGTAAGGGAGCGGACTCCCAAACGCCACCTGTCCATCTTTAATTGAGTACGTCAGCGACTTCTGTAAGGAGCGCGAGGCTACGCCGTAGGAGCGGTTTTTGCCTATCCTACGTGAGCCCAGTGTGCGCTTGGCGGCTAAGTTTACCTCCTCGGCAAACTCGGCCAGTACCTTATCGAAGTCCTCGGTGTTCACTTCTTGCTCTTGCCCAGAATGACAGCTTGAAGAATGCGCTTGATGAGGTCAACGATGCTATCGTCTTTCTCGGTTTCAGTGAGCGCGGTGATCGTGCCAGCGGCAGCGATTAGGGCGAGGGCAATCTCTGCCCAGTTTTCCAAAATAAATTCCATCATTTAGAGGGTGTTGGTTGGTTGTTTTCGAGGTTCTCGACCTTGCCTTGCAGGGTCTCAATTTCTGACAATCGTTCGTTGACGAACTCTACCAAGCGGTTGAGCATGGCGAGTTGTTCTTTGCCCGTCACGCAGGCCTTTTCTTCGTCGTTAAATTGAAAGGGGTTATGCATGGGTGATATCAATTTGGAAACTCTGCGGCTTAACTGTAACGGTCCCCGGGTTTGCAATGAGGTTGAGGGTCATTGTAGCGCTGTTGGATAGCTGCCAAAAATTGACTGCGCCAGCCGTGCTCGTAATCTGGTATTCGGTCTCTGTGCCGTTGCCTACAATTGTCGCGTTCGTATAGGTCGGCGCTGAAAGCCAGCCGATGGTGTTGGTAAGAGAGAACGTGCCCAAGGTACCTGTGGGGGCTGTGACAAGGATAGTCACCGTCACCTCGACAGTACTTGCAATGCCAATAGGTTGTCCAAGGACCTGCGTGGCGGCTACGTTCATTCCCATGTTCCACCCAGCCCGGCAAACTTGGTCAAAGGTCAACGTGCCGGCGAGGATAGAGCCAAAGGACAAAGAGTTAAACCCTGTGCCTGTCAAGTTGACCGTGTGCGACGAGTTGGCTATCCATCGGCTCACTTGGTCCTCTGAGGTAGGGTAGCCCCCCTCAAAGGCGTCTGTGACGCTGTTGTACACGAGGGTCTCCCCGCCTGTTGGGTCGCTTGTAGGAAGGCCGTATGCGCTCGTCTGGGTGTTCGTGGCGGAGCCGATGAAAAACTTCCCGTCAGGCAAGTTAGGGACGTCGTTAGTACGTCCGATGCACGACACCTTGAGACCTTGACAGATGGTGCCGTTAGTCTTGAGCACTACCCCCACGTTTTGAATGAGGTTCGTGCCGGTGGGCTTGTCCTTTGTCAATCCCCCTCCATCGGCCACGTACAGAATGTCGTTCTCTTCTAGTCCTGTAAAGCCTGAGAGGTTTGTGTTGTACGTGCCGGTCATGATGGCGTAGCCGTCCTTTGTATCTCCGGTTGTGGTGAGCTCCGTCTCTGCAATTCCGATAGCAGGCATCTTGGCCGGGTCGCTTGCATCGGCGATGCCCACGAGGATGCGCTCACTGCCTCCAATTTCACCACGTGAGTACAGCGGCGTACCCGCTGCGATGGTGGCGCCCTCATCGTTGCGTACCGGGAAGTGTACCTTCTCGGCTGTGTCGGCGTCTCCGCCCCCGCCAAAGGTCAAGGTGATCTCTCCGTCTCCGTCATCTGTGAGCGACCCGTTAGGGACGTTGATGGTGGCCACGCTCAGAACGTCAGGCGAGCCGTCTTCCTCACGCACCCGCAGCAGGCCCCGTGCCTTGTACGCGGTGGGTGGTGTGCCGTCAGGGTCCACGCCACGCAGCGGAGCGTTGCAAGAGTCGTAGGTATAGGGAACCGAGATAGCGATGTCAAGCAGGCACCCAGCAAGGGCGTTGCTCTTCTCCTCTTCGAGCGGCGTTACCGAGGCGTTGATGAGGTCGTAGTGATACCCAAACTGAAAGATGTTGCCTCCGTTCTGGATGTCTGCGAGGATGTCTTCGGCCACCTGCTCCGCGTCGGAGATGCTCTCCCGTTGGAAGTCTACCTTGTCGGCCTTAGAGGGAGGCAGAGAGAGGATGTAGACTTCAAGGTTGTACGTCTTGGCCTTGGGGCTGTTGTAGTCGCCCCCGGTGTACACGAGGTGGAGAAGCGGGTAATCCTCGAACTTCTCAAGGTCCACGTCTGACGGGGAGCCATACGAGAACGTCTTAATAAAGAAGTGATTCGTGCAGAACTCCTCGAACTTGGAGACGATGTTGTTGAACGTGATCATGCTATACGTTGACGGTGTTGTTGCTCTCGCTTGAAGTTGAGGTCTTTGAGGTATGCAAGATGGGTGAAGGCGTGCCCCACTGAGAGCTTCGTGACCTCTTCCATCTTGAGAATGTCTTCACCAGCCAAGGCGTAGAGGACGGGATACCAGCCCCACTTTGTAGAGAACTCATCACCTCCGTCGCCGTACTCGTCAAAGAGTGCTGCAAATCTCTCAGCTGTTTGTGTTCGGAAGTCCAAAAAAAAAGCAGCGCACCTGCCACCAAGGGGGCGGGCATATCGAGGAAAGCGTCTGCGTCCTCCTTGGCCGTATAAGCCTCGATGGTGTAACTGTCTCCCCACTTGCGGGTGAGAGGTCTGTACAGGATGCTCATGGCCTTGTGTGGCGTCTTCCAGAAGTCTTTGGTGTACGTCTCCATATCAATCCACTCGCCTGCGCTAAACTCGTCCCAGTTGGGAATGAACCCGTAGGTCTTGCCATTGAGCTGGAACGTTTTCTTGTGTCGTGCTACCTCTTGCCTCTGCAAGGTGTCGAGGTGCGCGTTGGCCTCTACGATAAGGGGCTGGGGTAGCTTGCGCAGTTCGGCAAAAGAGAGACCCGTCACAGCCTGCACCCTCTTGATCGGGTCCTCGGTTGTTTCCAGCGTCATCAGGTGACGCAGTGTTAGGTCTTCGTATGAGGCGGGTAGGCGCAGCTTCATATAGTTACAAGTTGAAAGGGTTAAATTCCTGAAGTTATCCGAGGGCGTACTGCCCAAAGTTGGGGTTCGTCTGGTTCCATGTCACGGCGTATCGTGAGGCGTCTACAAAGTGGTTGAAGGCGTCCACAGGCTCGTTGAGTTGGCGCCCGTTCTTGTCCTCCTTGTACTTGTAGTTCCTGAGCTCCTTAATGCCGTTTACGCTGCGCTCTGTGATAAGGAGCGGACGGGAGCGCAAGAAGTCAATCCCGGAGCGCACCGAGTCTCTACCCTTGCGGGCGGGGTGGATGTTGAACCCGTGGCCGTGTATCTCGTCGATGCTCTTGGGCTCGGCTGAGTCTGCTACGACCATGATCTTGCCTATGTCGGCCTCCCTGAGGGTTTGAGCGATGGCCGCATTCGTGAGCCCCGTAGCGTAGCACACCTCGTCAAGGCAGAAGGCGTGGCCGTCTGTGTAGACCTTCACAATCGCGGTGGGGTCGTTGGTGTATCCGAAGTCAAGGCCAAGGCTCATGAGCTTCCACCCCTCCGGCACCTGTGGCACCTGCTTCCAGTGGGTGAGGATGGTCGCACGAGATACCCCACGCTCTCCGAGTCCATACACCCTCCAGTAGTCCGGGTCTGCCTCCTTCAGTCTCTCAATCTCTGCCACCGTTGCCTCCAAAAGGAACGGGTTGTCCTTGTAGGTGGTTTGGAAGAACTCGTGATCATCGCGGGTCAGCACATGGTCGTATATCCAGTGGAACTCATCGGACGGGTTGTAGTCGATGATGGCCCTGCCCGTTGTACGCAACATGAGCTGCCGCCAATCTTCAAGAGTGAGCTCGTTGGCCTCGTTCACAAACAGGATGTCTCTCTTGCGTCCCCTGACCTTCTGAGGCTGGTCGACGGAGATGAACTCCACCATGTTCCCAAAGAGGATGTATGTAGCCTCGCTCTTGTTGTGGAGCTCTACGTTGTAGATGTCTTCCCTTTCGAGTATCTCAAAAAAGTCCCGCATCACCGAGGCGCGGATGGCCGGGAAGGTCTTGCGGGCTATGGTGATGACTGCGCCGCTGTTCTCGTTGCGGTGGCACAGCTCAATGAGGGCCGTGAGGATGGAGTACGTCTTGCCCGATCGCGTGCCTCCTTGGTGTACCTGAATCTTCGCGGGCGAGTTCTTGACGTGGTAGTATGTGGCGGGTTGCCTCAACTCACGGTTGACTCGTCAGATACAAACCAAGAGAGCGGCTTCTTCTCTGCCACCTCAATCTCTTGACGCTCCACGTAGCCGCGCTTCTTGCCTTTGGTCTTGAGCAGGAAGATAGTGGCCGCCGGGTTGCCCTGTGAGATAAGCTTATGCAAGTGATGCTCTGCGAAGTCCAACACTACTTCGGGCAGATTGTCGCAGGCCGTCTTGTAGGCGGCATCCTCTTTCAGCCAGTTGTAATGCGTCTGCCGTGAGATGCCTACAGACTCACACGCCATCTTCACAACGCCAAGCGCCTTGGTTAGGGCCTGAATCATGGCCACCTTTTTTGGGTCCTTAATGTCCAATTCCGTCAAGGAATCATCTTCTCGCAGTGCTTGCATTGCTTTGGTTCTTGCGGTTGTTCTGTTGGCTCTTCGTCTGCTGGAGCTTCGAAGGGGATGTCAAGCCCCCACTCTTGGAGCTCTGTGGCCTCCCATTCGTTGCCAAGGGTGTCCCAGTCCCACTCCCCTGCGCTCACGTTGTCCTTGATCATGGCCCGCTTTTGCTTGGCCTCGTCCCAGTTGACTACGACACAGGGCACCTCTTTCCATCCCAGAGCGATGCAGGCACGCAGTCTTTGGTTGCCTGCGATGACCTCATAATTTTCGTTTACGATGAGAGGCCGGGCGTGTACGAGCTCGGGGTCTTCAGCGATTGAGCGCATGAGTTGCTCCATCTTATTCTCCCGTATGGCTCGCGGGTTATTCGGGCTCGTCCTGAGCTTGTTGGTCTCTATAAGCATCGGCGGCGTTGAGGACATTGCGTAGGGTTTCTCTTATGTGGTAATCTGAGACGGCGAGGTTAAGGAGTATCTCCCAGCTCTCGGTGTCTTTGTGGTAGACGCCAAAGTTAGCCACGTCTTCACCTGTGTCCGTTCGTGTGAACACAAGGAAGTCATCGCTCTCGTTGAGCATCCTCTTGACTTTGCGTAGGGTCATGCGTTGATAAAGGTCTTGTAGTCGTTTCTAAACTTGCGGTCGATGCTTATGAGCTCGTTTGCCCGGCGCACCGAATAACAAGAGGTTGTGTGATTCGTGCGTGCTAAGGCGTGGGCAATCTCTTGGTATCTGAATCCGTGATCCCGGAGGTACTTGCTTACGATGTGCCTGGTATCTGCGATGTGTCCCCTGCGGTTGCGGCTTACGAGGTCTCCCCACTCTAATCCCAGCGCCTTGACACCACGGCGGGCGCGTTGCAAGACAAGGCTCTTATCGTAGGAGAAGTCGTGGAGCATCCCAACGTTGAGGTAGAGGTTGTCAGTCATCTTGTCCATCTCTCCACTGTTTGGCACAAATCGCCATGCGCTGCCGTTCGTTGGGATATTCTTCTGTCATGGTATTGTCAGCCATGCAGCGACCGAGAAACTCGGACATTTTTTCTTGTTCTTCAGGTTTGGGAATCGGCATTGTGTACGAGGTCTTTCAGTTCTTGTAAGAGTTTGACGTTGCACCGGGCACAGCTACTTGCCTTCTTGCCTGCTGCGAGGAACTTAGTGGCAAGCATGGTCAGCTCTTCCTTCGTGCGGAGGTCGTTGTTGCGGTTGAGGAATTCGCGTATCTGCTCCACGTCCTCGGCTGTCACCGTGGCCTTCCACTTGTCCAGAGGGCATGAGGCTGTTTTTAGCTTGGTCTTGGCGGGCATATAGCACCCGCAGAGAGGGGAGTCCGTGAAGGCTTCCGTAACCAAGGGGCCACAGCTTTTGGTCTTCTGGACGTAGTGCTCGCAGGCGCGGCACGTGGCGAGGCGTTTAGCCCTTAGGTGAGCGTTGACGAATAACACGGCGTAGCTTTTTCTTTGAGTTAGAGATTGACTTGTACAAGACGTTGACTTCGATACCCGACTGCTTGCCAAGTTCTACCATGCTCCACCCGTCAAGATATAACTCCAAGACGGTTCTGTCAAACCAAGAGAGATGGTTGGCCATGAGCAGAGCCTCTTCCTTCCTGATGGCCTCTTGTAGGTCGTAGTTGGATACGTGCTCATAGTCGGGGGCGTCAGTGATCTTGTACAGCTTGCGGAAGGTCCCAGTGCTCAGGTTCCACATAGAGGTGTGGACGTAGCCGGGGAGGTTGTCGAGGATGTTCTCATTCTTACGAAGGGCTAGAACGCACGAGAGATAGGTATGGTGCAAGAGGTCGTCAGAATCGCGGTGCAGCCTTCGCGCCACGTTGGCAAGGTCTACGTAATTCTTTACAAACCAAGCGTCAAAGTCCCTTCGTGCTCTTGAGCTCATCGACTTTTCGCTTGTAGTGGTGATATAGGGCTTCGAGTTCGTCGCGAGAAAACTTGCGCGTCTGCTTCGAGGCTATATGCAGGGCCTCCGCGGTGCCCTCTCCGTGCTCCCTGTCGAGGTGCTGGGCGAAGAGGTACTGCTCACCCGACCGAAAACCGTTGCAGCGCTTGCACTGAAACTGGACGTTCTTCTCATCCCAGCGGGTAGACATACACGCCCGGCTCATGAAGTGGCCCGCGTCGACTTCGGTGTAATGTCGCAAAGAGGAGCACGTGTAACACTCACCATATCCTCTGTCGTCACTCGCCCGAAGGCGGACGTACTGACTGAAGACCGTATCCACCTTCTTTACCATCGCGGTCCGGTTGGGAGTTCGGGTACGGGATGTGCTCCCAGCGACCGTTCTTGACCGGGACCCGCTGGATGTCTTCCCCCTTTTGGAGTTCTTTGTTTTCCGCTTCACGGCGTTTCTTGTAGTTGTTGTACAGGCTGTCAAGCTGGTCGTCGCTGAGTCGGGTTGGAGCGTGCTTTTTGAGCTCGTTCCAGTTGCCCTCTCTTACGGCTGCTCTCTCTCCCTCGTACTGCTGGAATATATCAACTAACTCCGGAAGTTTCAAACGCTCGTATCCGGGGCGGTACTCGCCCGTCTTCAGGCGGTGCATGATGATCGCCCACTCTTCCAGCTTCATCGCGGGGAAGGTGTCACGCAGATGGTGTACGGCATCCAAGATGTCTCGGTCGGCTGTGATGCTCTTGTTGTAGTCTAGGTATTGGAGGGTCTCTTTGAGCATAATGATCAGGGCCGCCTCTGTTTTGGCGGGTGCCTCTCGGTATGCTACGAGTACATTCGTTCCGTCAGTCCATGCTTTCTCCGGAGTCAGCCGCGAGGCGGCGGATATGTTCTGCAAGGAGAGAGCCGTCGCTCGGGCCAGATCGCTTGGTTTCATTCTTTTGGTTTTTGAGGGGGAAGATACCTTGCCATCCGTTGGCGATGCTTTGATGAATCATCTGGACGGCCGTGGCCTCATCCCCTTGTGAATCGTTTTGGAGTTTGTGGAGGGCGGCTTGCTCGCCGCGCTGGGTGTACTTCTTGGTCCCTCGTTCTTTGCGCTCCTGCTTCCACACGTCCCAAGCCTCTGCAAATTCCTTAGACTCAAAAGGCAACACCACCCCCTTCTCTTTTATTGTATTGTTCTTTGTTCTTTCTCTTGTATTAGTAGAGGTATCATTTGGGGATGCTGCATCCCCATTTTGGGTACTCTGCCTCCCCATTTTGGGGATGCTGCCTGCACAGGTAGTAACGCATCTTACTCTCCCATTGAAAGTTACCTGCACAAACCCACGGTCGGCGAGCTTGCGCAGAGACCTCCCGATGGTGTTTCTGGAGATGCCGTACTCAGACTGGATGGTGTCGTTGGACTTGATGAAGCTCTTGCCGTTGCCCGTAAAGCTGTCTATCTCAGCGAGCAAGGCTTTCTCTACCAAGGTCAGATCCTTGTCCAACCATATCTCTGCGGCTATCCAAACCCCTTTAAAGTTGCGTTCCATCGGTTGCAAGTTATAGTCCGCAATATCCTGAGTCGCAATCTATAAAACCGTCCAAGTCCTCAAGTGACATCTGTGTCTTGTGTTCTCTAAAGTCCTTATACAGTCCATCTCTTCTGTATGTGTTCCAACTGTACGTCTGACCATTGGCTCCCTTCTTTATCCTTCCAGCCTCCTCATGCTTCTCAAACCAAGCATATTTCTCCGGAAATTTTTTAGACATCAGGTTCAAAAGGATTGGGTTCCTGTGAAAGCAAGCAACGCAGTTGTTGCGCTCTGCAAACCGTACGGGCTTATCCTTCCAATATTCTACAATGGTGTCCTTGAAAATGCCCGCCTTGTGAAGGGGAAAGGTGTTGCGTGCATATTGAAAGGTTTGCCAACGGGTATTCCCATTTTTCATCTTGCCTACAGGTAGCTTTTCGGCACGCAATCCACACTCATCATGAGCTTCAATGGCCCGCGCTACCCTCCTATCCTCACCACCTCTAAAGCCAAGACGCATCTCCACGGGCTCACCAACGTTATCGACCACCCACTGTGCAATAGGCTTGACCTTCAATTCTGCTGTGCAAAATCTACGCACCGAGCTTGGCAGTAGGTTATTATTCTCGATCACTTGATCAAAGCTGGGGTTGCTTACCCATGTGATTTCTTGACCTGTAAACTGTTCTAGATCGGCCATAGTGTAAACAATAACGTCGTCCTCGGCCGTGGCAATAAATTCCTCGTCAATTTTGCTTTCAACGTACTTTTTTATCCAAGGGTCTTTGGGCGCACACCGCTTGTCCATAATTCTGACAAGGCAGAACAAATTGTAATCGGCGGGGTAGTGCTTCATGAGGTAGGCTGAAGTCTGCCCACCGCTTACGCTGTTTATCGTCTTCATGTCTCCCGTGTTGGTTCAAGTTCTTTCAACTCGTGCTCCCGGTACTCTACTTCTCCGTGAAGCTGTAGGTACGTGGTGTTCTTCTCCTCCACGATCTGCTTGGCGTGCTTGAGGATACCCCGAGGGTTGTAGCGTAGCCAGTTGCCCACGGTCTGCTCTGTTACCCCGAGCTGGGCGGCGCACTCCTTTTGGGTGCCGTAGTGCTTCTTGATGAAGTCTCTCATCCTTTGGTGTATTTGATGAGGCCCCACAGCAAAGAGACCTCGGTTTGTGGCTTCATGTAGCGCGTGTACTTGCCCTGCTTCAAGACTGGGCGGTTAGTGTACTGACGGATAAGTCCAAGCTCTGATCGCTTCAACTGCACAGCGGCTGGTGTCCGGCCCAAGGCTAAGGCAATATCATGATCGTTGGCTCCTTTGACTCGGAGTTCTTTGAGGGTGCGGAGCTCTCCTTGGCTCCACTTTTTTCGTGCGTTTCTCATTGTGCGTATTCGTAAAGGTTGTCTAACATCTCGTTCTGTTTTGTGGGAGAGTCTATCTCGGCCCAAGTGTGTGGGGTGGCCTGCATACTTGCAAACCACTCGGCCCCGTCCCACTTGCCTGCGGAGTAGACGTAGCCATCTCCCATCTGCCAAGCGCAGAGATACCATCCCTGCTCTGTCGGTTCTCCGGTTTGCCACATCATACCTCGACCTCTTCCTTGATGACTGAGCGAGCCTTCAAAGCCAGCCGGGCGAGCTGCATCAGAATAGAGTCGTAGTTCTGCTGGGCGGGGTCGCCTGCGGCTTGCATAGCGCATCCTACAGCCCAGCTTGCGATGATGCCCTTCTTGTCCTTGTTGCTACCTCCTCCCTTGGCACCTCCTCCACCTTGTTGGAAGCCGGGCTTGTCAAGTTTGAGGCGTGGTCCCCACTTAGTCTGCTGATGGTCTTTAACTACCACCTCGTCCCCCACCTTCCACTTGTCAGGGGTCATTGCGTTGACTTCGCCTACCATGCCGTTGTCAAGGATGACATCGAACTTGTGGAAGGTCTTTCCGTTGTGTTCGAACGTGCCCTGCGGGGTCACGCTCTGGATTTTGATTTGGTCCATTGTGTTATGGGTTTGAATTGGTTTTATCTTCTTGACGCGGCACCCGGGAGGCACCTTGTCGATTGCTTTCTTTTTGGCCTCTGCTTCGTCGCGGGCGGTGACTGTGAACTTGTCCCAGTCGTCGTGGTCAAAGCCAAGGATGTATATGACCTCGTAGGTGTTCATCCTGTGATGCTGTTCTTGAAGTCATCCCAAAGGCCGTCAAACTTCTTGTGAAAGTCCCGAAGCTCCTGTGCGATTTCACGCTGGAAGTCTTCTACAACTTGGTCACAGTACGCCTTAAACTTGTCTGCGTCGCGTGCTACCTCTTGGCGGGTGATGGAGGCAGACCATTCATCGAAGTCTGTACAGGGTTGGTCGGGGTAGACCGTGTGGGAAATTCCGTTGGGTTTAAGCATCACCATTCTTTTTTGAGGTCGAGAAACTTAGCCATCTCTGCGCGGAAGTCGTCAATCTCTCCGAGCGTCATGTCCTTAAATTGATTTGCCCGGAGGCGGGTGGCAATGTCCCACGCGAGGTCTTTGCCTTTGGTACTTGTCTTTTGCATCGTGTTAGGGGTTTGTGTTTTGTTCATCCGATTCTAAATGCCATCTCATCTCGTGCAGCAGTAGCGATAACGTTGAAGAGTTCAAAGGTCGCGTCGCTGTTGGCGTAGAGTGAGGCGTTGTAAGCCGTGCGCTGAAGGTCCTTCAGCTCTGCGTTTGTAAGTGTTTGTACGTTGGGCATGGCGGGTGTGTTTGTTTCGTTCATGTCCCAAAGATAGAACAAAGTTTTCATTCTCCAAGCATTCCTCCAACTTTTTTTTCATCGCACAAGAAAAAGGGCCCTCGACGTTTCGAGTGGCCCTCTAACCTGAATTGAATAAAACACTAACCCCGCCTCTCAAAGAACGAGAGGCATAACGGCGCTATGCCAACGCCTGTTAGTACGATGCCCTCCCAAGATATGCCAAACTCATGTATTTGCCAAAGGGCCTCTGCAACAATCGCACCACCAATGGTTCTCTTGGCGCTCCATCTTTTGAGGTCGCCCTTCGTCTTGAATACCTGCGTGACGTCCAAGCCACCCAGCAACCTAATCCACGGGTTTACGTCGCCTCTCTGATGGTCCATACATAGTCGTCTGAGCGTTCCTTAACCGTGGCAAACCAACCCCCGAGGCGCGGCGTGCTAAAGTTCTTCTCTACGGCCCACCCTGCCCACCTATCTCCGAGCTTCTTGTAAGAGCCAAGACGCAAGTGGTGGACGGTTCTTTGTGTTAGCTTCATCTGCTGGGTGATGCGGTCCACCGTCACGGGCAGGTGCCACTTCTGGTGATCGTGACCCCGCACGATTATATCCGCGTCGGGGAAGTCTTTCTGGTCGATGTCAGCTCCGAGGATACCTTTGGAACGCTTGGCGCCTCCTCCGTACCCGTGGTGGTAGTGTACGTTGAATCGTTGCGCCGAGGAGCCGTTGCGGTTTGCCTGCATCACAAGCCACCCGGCGTACCCTCCCACCTCTACGTGCCCGCCTGCTGCGTTTATAATTTGCGCTACGCGGTCAATGGGAGATACCATCATCCTCTTCTCAATGTTGGTTTCATGGTTGCCCTTAGAGATAAACTTGATGACGTCCGCGTATTTGGAAAGCTTGTCGCCTACGTCGTGGATAACCTCGTCCACATACACACACGACTTGTACTCTGGTCTTAACTCGGAGTAATTACCCCGAGGGTCCCACTTGCCCTGCATGAGGTCGAAGAGATCGCCAAAGATGAACACCCCCGCGCCCAGCTCTCGTGCCTCTTCAAGGTGTCGGTGTAGCCTTTCTCGGTCGCACTTCGTAGAGTCGTAGTGGATGTCAGAAATAAACAGGAAGTGTTGCTCCCCTCCACGCTTCTCGACGTTGCAGTCGACGGCGTGAACGGTGCGGGCTTTACGAGTAAGTTCCATGATTTAGAGATATACCCACAGAGAGTTCGCGGGCTTGTTAGGGTCAAGGTCTACATGCACGAAGTCGGGGCCTAAGCCTAAGCGATGAAACCCCGCATCGAGCAGGGCTTCCACCAAAAGGAACCGGCGCTGAGAGTTGGGGACGGCGATGTCCGCCGCATATCCTAAAAGGTGGCTGGACTGACGCGAGCCGCCTACCTTCTTGTTGTGTTCCACCGTGCGGAAGCCCGAGGTAATTACCATCGGAAAGCCATATATGTCGCGTGCGATGTCGAGTGCCTGCACAACGGCAGGCTCCATGAGCTCACCCGAGCCGGGGCGGTCGGGGCTGTCAAATTCTGATAGCTTAAACCACTTATACACTTACATACCTTTTTTGGCGAGTAGAACTTTGAGCTCGTGGATACCTTCTACGCATTCCTTCAGCATTCCTTTCAGCTCGCTCTGGTCGCTCTCTAACCTATACACGCGGCCTTTGAGCTTGGCTACCTCTTGATTGAGAGTAACCCATACACCCACGGCTGCTGTTAGAGATGGAAGCAAAGTAGAAAGGAGATCGTAGTTCATCGGAATATACTGACATGGCCTTGAATTTCAACGGCCTTGGTTGAAGAAAATGTTGTAGCGCGAATGGTCCACGTATATACCCCGTCGGGTACGAAGTAGCCGAGGCGGTTGCCGAGCCACTTATCTGCGGGGTCGTAGCTTACCCACACAAGGGTACCCCACCTGTTGTACACCTTGCACTCCCAGAGCCGCCAGCACTCGTTGCGGGTGACGGGTTTCCAGAAGTCGTTCTGCAAATCGGAGTTAGGCGTGAATGTATTTGGACACCAGATTTGGGGGTCGTTGCAGTCGTCACCTCCCGGAGGGTTGTAGATGCATTCTCCCTCGATGGTGCATTCTTCGCAGTAGTTCAGGGCGTCAGGGTCTAAGCATCCTTGATATACGCAGGTGCCGTCGTCCTCTGTGGCTGTCTCGTTGTAGTTGTACGCGAACATGTCAGTACACCCCTCCACGATGGGCGGCGGGGGAGGGTCACACGCACCATTTAAAGACCACTCTACCCAATTATTCCAGAGGTTTGTATCTGGATAAGGGAAGCCACCCAAACCTGTGCAGGAGTTATCAAGGCAGGCGCTGTCGTTAATTTGCCAGATGGTAAGCACCAAGCACTCTTCGAAATACGCTGCGCTCTGCATCACCTCCACCCAACACCCCGCCGTGCCACTGCCGAAGAGCGGCGTCTCCAAGAGGTTGAAGGTAACGGTGTCTCCTGTTTGTAAGATGTTGTCCTCGCCTTGACCAATCTCAAACGCCGGGAAGTTGAGCGGGAAGATGAGCAGCGCCCACCCGTTATCGTAGAAGCAGGGGTACGTGTCTTGGATGTCGTCTATCTGTGGGTTGAAGCTAAGGGCCAAGAGAAACTCTCCAATAGAGTCCGTCTCTGTCCCGCAGTACGCGCCGTTAATTGCGAGGGTGACATCCGTAGAGACCGGGTTGAACCCAACTATCTCCATGTCACACTGACCCCAAGACAGGAGAGGCACAAAGAACAGGATCCACCTCATTGCACAAAGACCTTCTTGGTGTACCCCTTCCACTTCAAGATGTAGACGCCGGGAGCTAGCTCCTCAAAGGGCTTGTCTACCTTGCGCCCTGTCATATCGTAGATACGCGGCTTGCCCACGGGGAGCAACTGCTGCGGACTTTCGAGAAAGGTCTTGTACGTNCCNACNGANAAGTCCTGCTCTACCTCACAATCCCCTACGTTCCACAGCATATACAAGAGGTCTTGTACGTTGACCGTTCCGTCTTGGTTTGGGTCGATAGGACAGAGCGTGCAGCCCATGTAACTCAGCATGATCAAGATGTCGCCGTTACCTACAGCCCCGTTGCCGTCGTAGTCAAGCTCACACTGCGGGAGCGTGTTGCAGAAGGTGCCCTCGTAGGTAGAGAAGATGGCGCTCTCGCCGGTGTAAAACAGCGTATCTGGTCCCACCGTAGCCAAGAGGTACCCGCCGCCGTTGTCGCATACCCCATCGTTGCCGAAGTCAAAGCTACAGAAGCCGTCTCCGTTGGTGTCTGTGATGATAACCTCGTAACACTCGTCAAAGATGCACGCCTCGTAGCTGTATGTCTCCACCCCGAAAGGGTATCCGCTGTCTCCCGTCAAGACCTCACCCGCTTCGTCGTAGATGGTCCACGCCGTTTCGTTGGCCCAAGTATCCGTCCGCACTTGCACGGTCATGAGGTCGCCTTGCAAAGTCTCTATGGGATAGGAGGCGTAATTGTTTTCGGGGTACTCATCGAGGGGTGAGAAGGTTTGCACCTCGAACATCTGCGCCTCATCCACGTAAACGCCCTCAAACAAAACCTGCTGCACTCCCACGGCCATATCTGCGAGGGTCTGCGTGTACTCTTCGCCGTTGCTGTACAAGGACACCTCTACCCAGCTCACCTCTTGCGTGCCTTGGTTTACCACCTCAACCCAAATATCTTGGTAAGGTGTACACCACGCCTCCTGATAAATCGCCGTGCCGGGCCGAACATCGTACTCTACAACGGGGTCACAGCTTGCGTTGTCGTATAGGGCCGGTCTGTATGTCTCAACACTTGCGTGCATACGCTCCGCCTGCCCCGGTGTGAAGCTATCCTTGCACGTCTCCGGCGAGTAGTCCATGAAGTTCTCTGTAAGGGCGTCAGGACAGAAGGGGTCTGTACAAGAAAACTGGTTCACGAGCGTGGGAGGGGTGTCACAAACAAGGTCGCCTTGCGTGGTGCAGTTGGTCTCTACGCAGTCGGCGCTGTTTGAGAAGGTATGGTAAAGAGAAAGGTAGTGCCCCATTTCGTGAACGACCGTAAACCCAAGCTCTCGCCCGGGCTTCTGTACGCCCTCGGTACCTGTCGCGTTGTAGAGCGTTACAATCCCGTCTCTACAGTCTCCCGTTGGGCCCAAGTACGCATACCCCTGCACGCCGTTGCCGCCGTCGTTGTCTGCAATTTCAGATACGATATAGATGTTACAAAAGACATCAGGGTTCCAGCACCCCACCTCCTCCTTAAAAGCCTCCTGCTCTACCCCTACGCCGCCGCTTCCGTCGCTCACTCCCACCGTCGCGTACTCCGGCCAGATCAGGGCGCCGTTAGTGCGTGTGATGCCGTTGGTAGGGTTGTCGTTGTCATCCCTTGCAGCCATGCAAAACGAGAAGCCGCTTTCTGCGAACTCCTCGTTCAAGACGTCGAGCTGACTTAGTACCTGCCCGTCGCTAATATTGTCCTCTCCGCCTGTGTGTACGATGTGCCAGACTACAGGAATAGTCTTGTCGCTGTATTCACTCCGTGCGCGGGTTTGAAGGTGTCCCATTGTGCGTACCTCGTGAAGGATGCACTCTTGAGCGAGAAGGAACTGCGGGACGAGAAGAAGAAGGAGAAGGATTTTGTGCATCTATCCAAGTCTTGAGGAGGGTTATATTTTGCTTCCGGGTCAATCGTAGAAGATTTTGCGTGCGAAGTCAGGGTCTACACGGTCGTATCCGCCCGAGATGGTCATCCCGTTTTGATAGTAGACCTGCGTCTCTGGGCTCATGTCAGGGCCGTTGTTGCTCTTGTACTGTGGGAAGAGTGAGGAATTGTCACACAGGTACTCGACCAGTCGCGTCGTGTAGAACTGCGCGTTCTGTCGTGCGTTCTCAATCTCTCGGTGCAAGTCGTCCTCATTTATGGGGGACGTATTCTCTGCGGTGCGAATGACAAGGCCCCCGTTGTCGAGCTTGACGTAGAGGTTGGGCAGCAGCTCCACCATACTCCACCACACCGTTGCCTTGCGTACATATTCGTCCAAGAGGGTTTCATAATCGCCACTCACGCCGGAGCCTGAGATGTCGCTCTTGAGCTTGTCTAAAAGGTCGGTGCCCAGATACTGCTGGATGTATTTATCCTGTGCAAGGATGATGGCCGGCACCATCACGGCATCTTCTACCCCGCCGTTGAGCTGGGTAAGGCGCTTCATGTAGTCCGGGTTTACGAAAAGAACTTCTGCTTGTAGTGCCATTATTTCGGGGTTGTCCAGTTCTTAGGTTCAAGGAATCCGCGGTTCTGCATATCGCGGGGGCGCTTGGCTACGCGTGGGTCATTCTTAGGCAGCGGTTCGAGGCCTGCTTCACGCAGAATCTTGCGGGCGCGGTTGGCGCTTACCTTCTTGTTGTTCTTACGCAGATAGGTGCGGCGCTCCCAAAAGTGCTGACAAGAGCCCCCGCCTTTGTACAGCCAGAGGTCGTAAGTATCTGCTCCATTGGGACCCCATCCGGGATTCGTCGCGCGACCTGACGCGGCTTCAATATCCTCCTTTCTCCATACGCGCTCGCCGGCGTTCACCATGCGCTTGCAAAAGTCGCGGCTCTCGTTGCCGTTCTTGCCTGTGACCTTGGGCATATAGGCGTAACGAACCTTGATAAGCTCGTTGTCCTGTTCGCTCTTGGCCTGTGGCTTGCCCGAGGGTACTCGTGCAAAGCTCCACAAGGCGTCCATCTTCTCTTCTTCGTCGTAGTCTACGCGGCGGGCGTCAATGAGTTCCCACTCGTCGTCCATCTCTTCACCCATCTCGATGAGGTAGTCACACGAGCCGCTAAGGTCCAGCTTCTCTTCGCTCAGTTCTGTAGCCTCTTCGGGAGCCGTAGCAACGACGTCGGCAAACAATCCCTCCGCTGTAGTGCGGTCAAAGCCAAGCATGGCGACAAGGAGCTGTACAGCCTGAGGCCCTGTGAGTTCTCCCGTGCCTACCTTGGAGATAATATCTACAGCGGAAGAGATTTGGATACCTGTGTATGACACCTCGACGTTGGCCTCCTCTGCTTCAGGCTTGTAAAGCGTGATGGTAGCGGGTGCGCCTGCTGCGTTGAAGATGCTGTATAGCGCCTCCGTTACGATCATTTGATAAGGCTCAATAACATCCGTCGAGAAGATTTCTTCTGCGGTCTTGAGCTCCATGCCACCTCCCAACTTTCCCGGGGCCATGACGCCAAACATCATGGGCGAGGTCACACGGTGCCCCACCATAATTTTGGCCACCACCTCCTCAGAGAGGAACTGGTATTGCTTGTCGGCATCGGAAAGGGGGAACGGCTCGAAGTCAGGCTTTCTGTCGGGGCTATCTGAGTAAGTCACGATGAACTTGCCCGCATTCGTCGCACCGGCAAGTTGGCGCTCGATGTCATTACGAATACGGCGGCGCTCCTCCTGTGCTGGGACTCCGTTCTTAAAGTGAATGGTGAAGCTCGGAGCAAGCCCGTTCTTGATGTTGTTGATATGGTACTTCCCGATCTCCTTGTCAAGCTCGATGTAATCAATTGAGCCGATGTAGTCGGGCTTGGGGTAGTAGTACGAACCCGGTGAAAAGGGCTTGACGTACAGGATCTGCACGGGGTGCTCCACGCTCTGCTCTGGGTCGAAGGTCTTGACGAGCTGCGGCTCTTCGCGCTTGTCGCTCCAGTCCTTAGAGTAGTACAAGAAGTCTATCTTCTCGTCCTCGTCTACCTCTGCCGTCCGTACATTCTCAAAGGGGCAGTGACGCACCTTGGAGATAGTGGTGCGGTCGATGGAGTACACCACCTCCAATGCAAAGCCGCCTTGGATTTTAAGGTCTAAGCAAGCCTTGCGGACTTCATCTTGCAAGCCCCACTCCTCAATCTTTAGACGCGCTTCAAGGGTGTCGGCCTGTACGCCGTCGCCAAAGATCATATACGCGATAGAAGTACAGAGAGCGTTGTGCGTGGCACTGCTCTTGTACAGGTCGATGAGGTACTGAGGAAAGAGGTTGTCATCGCCGTAAGACACCCACCCTTGGTTGGATGGACGCTCGGCGTATGAGCGCTCTTGGTATTCTTTGAGTTTGAGTAGTTCCATGTTACTCGTAATATATCACGTTATCGGGAATGCTAACTTCGGGGATGGTCCATGCGGCCTCTGCGCTTACCCTGCACGGGCCTACCTCACANACACCNACNACACTTGCGTCCTCCGGGTTCTTGTTGGTCGATGAGTTCTGACCATAAATCNTGTAGGTNTAGAGCCCCGAATCCGTTATGAGCACGCTACCTCCTGCGGGGTCGTCGTTGTTCGTGGGAATATCTGCCCCCGTGTATCTCTCGTTGTCGATAACCGTCGACAGAATACACGGGTGCTCTTTCTCTGTCGCGTTGTTCTTCAAAATCATAAGATAGTGCGTGAACGAATCCAAGAACTTTCGCGCCTCAAAAGGAGACACGAAGACTCTATTTTGTGCAGCGTTGGGTGTGAGATGAATCATGCGTAGATATAAAAAAGGGGAGAGCCCACGCCCTCCCCCTCCTTGTAACAATAACGGCCTAAGGTTGGCCCGGTATTTCGTTAGCCTTACGGTGCAGCAGAGATGGCAATATCGGTATCATCCGGTACGTTAGCTGTCACAGCCAAGAAAGGAGCGGGGCTCGCTTCTTGTGCGGAGAATTCCAACGTGAAGCCGTTTTGGTCGCCTGCGGCCTGACCCGTCTGGGCAGTACCTCCGGAGACTTCGACGCCGTTCTTTAGCCCCATGATAAACCAGTTGTCGTTGTTGTCTTGGACAAGAACAGACACACGTCCCTTTACGAGGTTAGAAATTTCTGCGATGTCAGCCTCCGCCGCCTTGTTAAAAGTGACGGAGCAAACTTGGTCAAAGAAGACCGTACCTGCTACGAGGTCCGAAGTAATAGTCTGAGTCAAAGAGCCAGACCCGCGAGTCATATCGTAAGTTTTGAACGTCACCGTAGTTACGGGTGAGATAGGAGTAAGCCCATCAACAACACCGGCATTTGATGCCCCAATAGCATCCCAGTTGAATTCGTCCGGATTGAATTCGGTAACGTAGATACGCTTGATGCCACCGAGAGCGTCTTTACAACCTACTCCCCGTCCTGTCAATGTTAAATCACAAGCCATGTTTTTTGAGTTTTAGGGAGAGTCCGGGAGGCCCGAAGGCCCCCCGTTGTCTCGGTTAGTTATTAGGCTGAGCGACGAACGCAAGCCATAGAAGCCTGGTCCACAAACTGAGTACCTCCGTCGAACATCATGAGAATGCGAGTGAGGTCTGCTCCGGTTGTGTTGCGGAGGTCGATGAAGCGCGCCTCAACGTGATCGGTCAAGACGTTTGTGCCGAAGTACAAGTTATCGACGCGAGAAGCCAGAAGCGTATCATCAGGGAATCCAGCGGGAGTGATAATCTCGTAGCCGAGGTAGAACTTCGCCATCTGAGTTGCCAACACAGGGTTGTTGTCACCTGCGGCCAAGAACTGGAAGTAGAGCTGGAAGCTCTTGCGGCTCATGTAAATCTTGGTGTTTGCGTCACCTACCAAAGCGTCAGGCAAGTCGCCCACAAGAGTAGCCAAACGGGCGTCAATGTTAGTGTCTGAGAAAGCACCTGTAACAAGGTTCTCATGACTTGGTGTTGCCTCTGCCACGTAGCGGCTCATGATAGAGTCGAACAAGAGAGGCACGCCTGTACCTGAAGTCGAGCCGTCGGTATGGTCGTACTTGCCGCGCCAGATGTTCTTCTCAACATCTTCTGCAACGCGAGACGCCACGTACTGCGCGAGGTACTGCTCGTAGTCACCGGGGACACCTGCGTAGTTGCCGCGCATCTGCTCGGCTGCCCAAGTCTGAGCGAGCTCGTGGTTGCAGATCTCCTCGTTGACTTGCAACTCGGTCAACACAAGTTGAACGTCTGCAACCTCCAAAGAACCATTGGTTGAAAAGCCACAAGAACGACCCTCTACCGTGCCGCCTGACACCTTGCGAAGGTTGGTTTTGTAGCGAACGTTGTCAAGAACAGAGCAGTACCCGTTCGCAATGGTATCTGCGCTCAAAATTGCGGGAGCCACAAAGGGAACGGCTGCCGTTCCTTCGTAGTTCGTGTTTGTAAAATCTACGTTAGCCATAGAAGTTTATTTAGAAAGTTGATTTGCAAGGGCGCGAACGCGNTCTTCGATAGTCATGTTTGCGAGGTCGAGCTTTTCGACCTTTTTAGCTGGGGCCTTGTGCTTCAATCCGGGCTCTGCCGCGAACTTCTGCAATTCCTCCAACTTGGCATTGGTTGCTTCCAATGCCTCTTTGAGTGATTCGAGCTCGGTCTTCTCGGGCTTCTCCTCGCTCATCTCTACTTCCACCTCAACCTGTTCGGCTACCTCTTCGGGTGCTTCGGTGGTTTCTGTCATCTCCTCCTTCTCATCTTCCTTGGCCTCCTCTTCGATGACCTCTTCTTCTGGCTGGGCGTACACCTCAGCCACGGCTGCGGCGATGGCCTGAGCCACCTCCTCGCCCAAGTCGGGGAACTTCTCGACCAACATGGCCAAGACTTCCTCTTGGTTAAATTCTACTTTCATATCGTTTTGTTGTTCCTCTTCCGAGGCGAGTTTTTTCTTCTTCTTTGGGGGGTCCGATGGCGCGGGGTCGCGGGCGGGAGGTGCAGCGGGTGCCTCTTTGCGCTTGGTAGGCTTGGTGCTGTCAATATTAGGCTTGCCGTCGACACCTTTGGCGTCGGGCTTACCCTCATTCTTGGCGTCACCGCCTTGGGGCTTTGTGACCTTGTTCACCTTGCCCAGATCACCGATAGAGATAACACCCCCGTCTGCGAGTGTGTAGTCTCCGGGAGGCAGCGGGATTCGCTCGCCCTCGTCGTTGATGATGTACGCCTCTTCACCTTCTGCAAAGTCTTCGCCGTCGGTGTAGATAACGGTGCCGTTTTCCAGTGCTGCTTCGGCCATGTCCACACGCAAGACCTCCTCTGCTGTGAGGTTGACGTTGAACTTGTTGAAGACTTGTTGTACTCGTTCCTTGATGGTCATGGAGTGCCTTTTTTTGTATAAGTTTTTTCTACCCTTATTCCTGAAGTTCTCCGAGCTCTTTTTTTAGAGCGGCGAAAAGTTCCTCTTTGAGTTTGGACTCTGCCCAGCGTAGACCCGCCTTGCCACCCCACAACAGATACGAGATGGTGCCGCACGCAGAGGTGTCGCCCTCGTCGTAGTATTCCGCCGCACGAGAGAGGTAGGAGGCCATGCGCTTAACGGTCTCCAAAGACACGGGTTCACCCTGTGCCAGTTGCTGCGCTCTAACCTTGCCCGTCTGCGTGGCGCACTTGTTGCCGTTCTTCTCGTTGAGCTCAATGCCCCGCTTCGCGTTGTTGCGTACACTCTCGGGGTAGTCGCTGTAAGACTCCATTACCACCCGGGTGCCTGACTTAGTGCGGCCGTCTTGCTTTACGATGGCCTTGGCGAGTTCTGCGAGCATCTCGTCCTCAGCGTTCTTCTTCATCTTGTCGACGAAGTATCCCTCAATGGAGAATCCCTTTACCTTGCCCTCCTTCACCCACTCCTGCCAGATGGCCTCGTTGTCCACCTTCACGGCTACCATCCACGTTCCTACAGGTACGTCAAGGCCGTAGTAGTTGCTCTTGTCTTTCTCCTTGTCCTCAACCATCCAAGACTCTACCACGGTCAGCCCGTGGATAGTGTGCTCATGTTCGAGGGTGTGGCTCGCTTGGTTGCCGTGCTTTAGGTAAAGCTCTGCGGCCTTGCGGACGGTGCTCTTACTGAAGTACACGTAGAACTCCTCCTCGCCGTTCTTGCGGTANATAGGNTTGTCAGGGACNAGGGCNGGNCCAATNAGGATTCTNTTGTCTGCGTCAGCTTCTGCAAAGTCTACGCGCTGTTGTTTGAGGGCGATGAAGTCCAGCTCGATGGCGGGACGGTCTACGAGGCTGATAGCGTCAATGCCGTACAGCTCCGCGTCTTCGTCGATGATAAGTTCTACGATTCTCATAATGCGGCTTGGTCTTGTATTTTTTTGTTTGCTTGTTGGGCTGTCGTGACGTTCTCACTGATCACGTACGCCTGTTGAGGTTGTGGTGTGGTGGCGATGTCACCGAGGAACGAAAGGTCCAGCGTCGGAGCGGCTGGGGCTTGGGTGGCTTCGGTGGCAGCGGCGGACAGTGCAGGAGCCGGAGCAGGTGCCGCAGCCGTACCTCCCCCTCCTCCGAAGGTTTGGCTCTTGATGTTTTTTACCTGTGCCAAGCCCGAGGCGATGGCTGCAACGCTTGCGGCGGTACCCAAAGCGGGACCCACNACGGGGATACCTGCCAAGGACTTGAACGCTTGAACAGCACTCTCGTATGTGGAGATAAGGGCTTGGGCAGATTGAATCTTTTTAGAACGCTCAAAGGCTTTCTTCTGCTCTACCTCGCTCTCACCTGCGAAGGCATCGTTTAGGGCAGCCAAGGCCCCAAGGGTTTGTTTGGCTACATCCAAACGTGCGGCGGAGATAGCCTCTGCTGTGGCGAGCTCTTGTTCGCGCTCTTTGTCTCTGCGTGCCTTGTCTTTGGCAGCGGCTTCGTCTTTGGCTTGTTGCTCTTTTTCTGCTGCCTCTTTTTCAATCTCGGCGAGTTCGGCTTGGTGTGCCGCTTCGAGGGCTTCAAGTTGCGCGTCGCGGCTTGCCGTAGCTTCAAGGATTAGGGCGGTCTTTTCCTCCTCGCTAACCTTTAGCTGTTCAATGGCTGCGATGCGGTCGGTGAGTTGGTCCTCTACAGCTTGCCTCTCGGCCTCGATGCCTTCGAGATTCTCAGACTGGAACTCACGACGCAGGGACGCCACCTCTAACTCTAAAGCCAACGCCTCTTGATTAAGGCCGAAGAGCTTGTTCTGTAGCTCCGTTTGAATGGTGCTGCTGGCTTGGGCGGCGGCGGCTGCTTCAATCTCTGCCTCTGCCAACGCGTTAAGCCGTTCTTCCGTCTCCCCTTGTAGCTCAATCTCTTCTCTGATGAGGTCTGCCCGCTGCTTTGATATAGCTACGTTCTCATCCGCGAAGCGTTGGTTTATCTCTGCGGCGCGTGTGGCCGCGTCGATTCGCTGCTCAATGGACAGCGTTTGGTCGTCACTTTGTCTCTTTAGTTCCTCGACCTCCGCCGCGCTTTGTGCCGTAGCTACATTCAAGTTGCGCTGTGCGTCCCTAAGCGCCTGCTGTCTTTTTGTGAGGTCGTTGGAGGCTTTGATAGCGTCCTTCGTGCTCTCCACATAGGCTTTAATTGCATCCTGTGCAGCCTCAAAAGGAGCCGCAAGGGCTTCTTTGTTTTCCTCTTGCTGCTTTGTGAGGTCTGCGAGTTCGTCGTCTACTTCGCGAATAGACTTCTTCAGCTCGGTTGCGTCGCCTCCAAAAAATTCCTTGGCGGCAATAGCAGCCTGTAGGAAGCCGCGCTTTAGGTTGAGCAGGCCCTTTTTAATCGGGTTTAAAGCAGTAGCCAACAGCGTGCCGAGGTAGTCCCCAAGCTCGGTGAGTCTTGTACGCAAGGTCTCAACGGCCGCCTGTGGTTCTGTAAATGCCTTAAACAAAAAGTCTACCAAAGGCGTGAGTGCGTCGACGATTGTGTTGAGCACCACACCCAGCGCCGCAAAGGCCACCTCCAAAGACTCCGCTATCTTCTTGTTTTCCGTCAGCTTGCCAACCAGCTTTGCAACGGCAGCCACGATAAGCCCAATGCCCGTGGCCTTGACAGCCGTGCCCAAAGCCTTAAAGGATTGTGCGCCTGTTTTCCCTGCTTTTTTCAGGTCCTTTCCCGCGTCTTTGGCTGCCTCTCCAATGTCATCCGTTGCATCGGCTGCACGCTTGGCCGCATCGCCTGCGTCGATGAACTCCTCTGTCATGTCCTCAATAGAGTCGGTCAGCTTGTCGAGCTTTTGCCCGAGCGCCTGCAAACTCTTCTCGACCCCTCCAGTGTTGCTGTTAAATTCGAGGATGACCTCTTGTTTACTTACAGCCATGACAGAAGGGTTTTAAGGAGGAACACACACACACCAAAGAAGCACCCGAGGTACACAAGGGCCAAGGTGTAATCTAGCGGGATCAGCCACCAAGGCAGCTCGTCTTTGACTTTGTTTGCCTGCATGAGGTCAATTGCTCTCATGATGTGCTTCGGGTCTTTCATTGTGGTTGTGTTTGTTGGTTGCGGGGCTTGCATCGTTGTTTACCTACGCCGCCCTCTACAAATCGCACCCAGCGGTATCCGTATTTGGTGCAGCACGCCTCGCTCCCGTAGTCGGGAGAGCCGCCGGTGGAGTTGTTAAAGAGGATAACGTTGTTCCTGTCGTCGTATCCGGTTGGGGTGTCTGCGCAGTCTACGCTCGCATCTTGCACTTTCAAGAGCTTGACCGTAGCGGTGCCCGGCCCGTTGAGGTCTGTGTTAAGTTCAAGGACCCGCCAAATAGCGCCGTCGATGTAATACTTGTTGTTCCAGNNNAANTNNAAGAGGNCTGCCATCACCTCCTGTTTGAGGAGATCCACCGGGTGGCGCACCAGCTCCTCCCGTTCCTCCACCTCCTATTGTTACTGGATATGAAACAGCTAAAACTGGCATACCATTATTAGAACCTGATGTACAAGCTATTGGTGAAGATGTATAAGTACATTGAGGAGTTTTACCTTCTCTAAATCCACCAGCTCCTCCTCCACCACCAGAATCTCCACCAGATCCTCCACCACCTGCTACAACCATATAAGAAATCGTGTTTGAACCAGCTGGATTACCCACAGCAGAAACACAAAATGTTCCTGGTCCTGTAAATGTATGAACTTTAAAATTTGTGTCGACTGTTGTAACTGTTCCACCAGTTGCTGAAATAAATGTTGGACCTGGAGCTTCTGATTGTAAACCTGAATCTGTTACTAACCAACCTTTTGTTGCATCAGCATATACTAAAGTGACTGCGATACCTTCTTGATTTATAAGAGAATCTTGTGCTAGACCTCCAATATTAGATCCATTTCGACCTAGTGTTAAATTATCTGTATCAAATGTATTTGCATAATCTTTAACCGCTACGATATCTCCTGCGCTTGGTGATGCAGGGAGTGTTACTGTAAATCCTCCACTTGAGGTATCACAAAAATATCCCTCTCCTGATACTGCTGTAAAACCAGTTGTTTTAATTGATGTTTGCCA
>FUFK010752750.1_pt1 | contig 40082 bp, 36 predicted proteins | sample 1021851 | NCBI WGS metagenome assembly FUFK01 (sample SAMEA51879418, study PRJEB19060) | metagenome
CGGTAGGTTCCGCGCGGTGGACAACCTCAGCTTTACCCTGAACCGGGGGGAGCGGTTGGGCTTGGTGGGGGAATCCGGTTGCGGAAAATCGACCCTGACGCGGGCGATTTTGGGTCTGGAACAGGTGCAAGAGGGCAGCATCACCGTCGATGGTCAGCCCGTCTTTACCGGGACAAAGCCGAACCTTGCCGTGCGCCGCAAGATGCAGGTGGTGTTCCAAGACCCTTTCGGCAGCTTCAATCCGCGCCACCGGGTTGATCGGTTGGTGACCGAGCCTTTCCACCTGCTCGACAGCGCGCCGCAGGGGGCGGAGCGGACCCGCGCGATTGACGAAGCGCTGACCGCCGTGGGGCTGCGCCCCGCAGATGCGCGCAAATACATTCACGAATTCTCGGGCGGACAGCGCCAGCGGATCGCCATTGCCCGCGCGCTGATCATCCGGCCAGAGTTAATCCTTTTCGACGAGGCGGTTAGCGCGCTGGATGTCTCGGTCCGGGCGCAGATCCTCGATCTGCTGGCCGATCTTTGCAGCCATTATGACCTGACCTATCTCTTTATCTCGCACGACCTGTCGGTGGTGCGTACGGTGACGGACCGGGTGCTGGTGATGCAGTCCGGCAAGATCGTAGAGGCCGGAGAGACAACGCAGGTCTTCGACGCGCCGCAGCACGCCTATACCAAATCGCTCATCGCCGCCGCGCCGGTTCTGCCGGATTTGCCTCAGCGTGTAGGATAGGCTTTGGGGGTCGGGTTACGCCATGAAAGGGAGTTGCATTGATCGCGATGGCAATCCGACCTAACCTGAATTCGGGGATTCCCGCCACAAGGGCATGTCTGCTTGGGCCCTGAACGGCGCGTTAGAAATTTCCCTGCCCAGTCAATTGCCTAAAGGCTGCGGCGCTCTACTTGTGCATGCAATGGTGTCCGCCTAAAGGGTGGTCCGCCAATATAACAATGGGAGACATCTTATGAAAATGTTCAAAATGCTCGCGATGACCGGTGCCATGGTGGCCGGCACTGCGGCCATGGCGCAGGAAAAGTTCATCACCATCGGCACCGGTGGCCAGACAGGCGTTTACTTCGTCGTCGGTCAGTCGATCTGCCGTCTGGTGAACCGCGGCACAGCGGATCACAACCTGAAATGCACCGCGCCCTCCACCGGCGGGTCCATCGCCAACATCAACGCGATCAAAGCGGGCGACATGGACATGGGCGTTGCCCAGTCCGACTGGCAGTTCCACGCCTACAACGGCTCCTCGCAGTTCGAAGGTGACAAGTTCGACAACCTGCGCGCGGTCTTCTCCGTGCATGGTGAGCCGTTTAACGTCATCGCCCGTGCTGATAGCGGCATCGAGTCCTTTGACGACCTCAAAGGAAAGCGCGTCAACATCGGCAACCCCGGTTCCGGTCAGCGCGCCACCATGGAAGTCGTGATGGACGCCAAGGGCTGGACGCTGGACGATTTCGCACTGGCCTCCGAGCTGAAACCAGCCGAGCAGGCCGCCGCTCTGGGCGACAACAAAGTGGATGCGATCATCTACACCGTTGGCCACCCGAATGGCTCCATCCAAGAAGCCGTGTCGACCATCGACGCCAAGCTGATCCCCGTGGATGGTGATGCGATCCAAGGCCTGATCGACGACAACCCCTATTATGCCGAGGCCACCGTGCCGGGCGGCATGTACAAGGGCACCGACGAAGACGTGAAAACCTTCGGCGTGAAAGCGACCTTTGTGACATCCGCTGATGTGGATGACGATGTGGTCTATCAGGTCGTCAAAGCTGTCTTTGACAACTTCGACCGTTTCAAGCGTCTGCACCCGGCGTTCGAGAACCTGACCCAAGAAGAGATGATCTCGGGCGGTCTGTCTGCGCCGCTGCACCCCGGTGCAGAGAAGTATTACAAAGAGCAAGGTTGGATCGAGTAATCTTCGCGTGACATGATAGCTCTGGCGGCGGTACGCTGCCGTCAGAGACCCGAAAAGAACAATATGCGCATCCACCCCAAGGTGGAGCCGACAGGGGGACGATATGTCTGAGAAGGACCAGCAAAAGGCGGCGGCTGTCGAAACCGCCGCAACCGGTGACCGAGGCGGACTGAGCCAGGCGGAACTGGACGAACTTGTCGCTTCTTCTGATACGGGCGGCCGTGCTGTAAGCGGGCTGATGGGCACCTTGCTGCTGTTGGTGGCACTGGCTTGGTCGCTGTTTCAACTCTACATCGCGTCACCCATTGGTCTGTTCAATGATACGCTGGCCCGCTCCATTCACTTGGGCTTTGCCGTATTCCTTGGCATCATGGTGTTCCCGGCCACGCGCACGAGTTTTCAGGTGGCACTTGGTGTCATCGTTCCGGCCGTTCTTGCCGCGCTCTTTATGGTCAGCACCAAAGATTCGACCGCGATTTGGTGGATCCCGATCCCCGCACTTTTCGTGATTGCGACAGTGCTGCTCGGCTCGCCCAAGAACCGCGTTCCAATCTGGGAATGGGCATTGGCGATCGTTGGCACCTTTTGTGCGCTTTACCTCTTTATCTTCTACCGCGAAATCGCCAACCGCGTCGGCGCGCCGATCCTGCCAGACTATATCGCAGGGGTTACCGGACTGTTAATCCTGCTCGAAGCCACCCGCCGCGCGCTTGGGCCTGCGTTGATGATCGTGGCGAGCATTTTTCTTTTCTACACCGTGCTTGGCCCTTCTATGCCCAGCATCATCGCCCATAAGGGCAACAGCCTGTCGGAGATCGTGAACCACCAGTGGATCACNACCGAGGGCGTCTTTGGCATCGCGCTTGGTGTGTCGACCTCTTTCGTGTTCCTCTTCGTGCTGTTNGGCTCNCTNTTGGACCGTGCGGGCGCGGGCAACTANTTCATTCAGGTCGCNTTNAGCCTCATGGGNCACATGCGCGGCGGNCCNGCGAAAGCGGCNGTTGTGGCATCGGCCATGACCGGCCTGATTTCCGGTTCCTCCATCGCCAACGTTGTGACCACCGGCACATTCACCATTCCGCTGATGAAGAAAGTGGGCTTCAACTCCGAGAAAGCCGGCGCGGTCGAGGTGGCCTCTTCGGTCAACGGTCAGATCATGCCGCCTGTGATGGGCGCTGCGGCGTTCCTGATGGTCGAGTATGTCGGCATCCCCTATTTCGACGTGGTCAAACACGCCTTCTTGCCTGCGGTTATCTCTTACATCGCGCTGGTCTACATCGTGCACCTTGAAGCGATGAAAGCCGGGATGCAGGGTCTGCCCCGCGCCTATACGCCCAAGCCGCTGGTGCAGCAGTTGATCGGCATCGCCTTTGCGATCATCGCCATCTGCGCCCTGTCCTTTGCCGTCTATTACCTGATGGGCTGGATCCGCCCGGCCTTCCCTGAGACAGCGGGCTACATCATCTTTGTCTTCCTCACGGCGGTCTATGTTGGCCTGCTCTATGTGGCGAGTAAGGAAGAACCGTTGAAACTGGACGATCCCAATGCTGAGGTGACATCGTTGCCGATGCCCGGGCCGACCGCGCGGTCAGGGCTGCATTTCATCCTGCCTGTCGTCGTGCTGGTCTGGGCGCTGATGGTCGACCGCCTGTCGCCCGGCCTCTCGGCCTTTTGGGCGGCGGCTTATATGATCTTTATCCTGCTGACACAGCGCCCGCTGATGGCGATGTTCCGCGGCGAAAGCCAGTTTGTGAACGACGTGAAGGCGGGTGTGCTTGACCTGATCGACGGGTTGGTCACCGGCGCACGCAACATGATCGGTATCGGCATCGCCACGGCAACGGCTGGTATCATCGTCGGCGCGGTGAGCCAGACCGGCGTCGGCTCGGCGCTGGCCGATGTGGTTGAGGTGCTCTCGGGCGGCAATATCCTTGCGATCCTCTTCCTGACCGCGGTCCTGTCGCTGATCCTTGGCATGGGCTTGCCCACCACTGCGAACTACATCGTCGTCTCGGCCCTGTTGGCGCCGGTGATCGTGACATTGGGTCAGCAGAACGGGCTGATCGTGCCGCTGATCGCCGTGCACCTCTTTGTGTTCTACTTCGGCATCATGGCCGATGTGACCCCGCCGGTNGGNNTGGCNAGNTTNGCCGCCGCCGCCGTTTCGGGCGGTGATCCGATCCGCACGGGTCTCGTGGCCTTCTTCTACTCCCTGCGCACAGCTGCGCTGCCGTTCCTGTTTATCTTCAACACGGAACTGCTNTTGATNGGNGTCACATGGGGGCAGGGGCTGTTCATCTTTGTCGTGGCAACCGTGGCGATGCTGCTTTTCGCCGCCGCGACCCAAGGCTGGTTTTTGGCCCGCAACCGTTTCTATGAAACCATCGCGCTGCTGCTGATTGCCTTTACCCTGTTCCGTCCGGGGTTCTGGATGGACATGGTCTATCCGCCCTATAGTGAAGAGGCCCCGACCGAGATCGTGCAGGCGGCTGAGGAAACGCCCGCCGGTGAGCGGCTGCGCCTGCGCGTTGCGGGTGTGAACGATCTGGGCGACCCGCTGGAGTTCGTCGCGCTGCTGCCGATCGGCGCGGGCGAGACGGGGGCCGAGAAGCTGGAAGCCGCAGGTCTCATGTTCCGCGAGGATGGCGACAAGATGATCATCGACGATGTTCTCTACGATAGCCCTGCACAAGGCGCGGGCCTTGATTGGGACCAAGAGGTGCTGCGCGTGCTGAAACCGATGCCGCAACCCAGCAAATATTGGATGTTCATCCCCGCGCTGTTGCTGCTGGCACTGGTCGTCTTCCTGCAACGGGGCCGTGCCGCGCGTGACACCCGCAAGCCCGCGACAGCCTGAGGAGGGCGCACCATGTTTGACAATATCTTGCTGACNGTTGACCTGAGTGACCCAAAATCATGGGAGAAAGCGCTGCCGCAGGCGGTGGATATGATCCGTCTGTCCAAGGGCACCCTGCATATCCTGTCGGTCGTGCCTGACATGGGCACGCCGCTGGTCGAAGGGTTCTTTCCCGCAGATTACGAAAAACAGGCCACAGGCCGCGCGGCCAANGCGCTTGAAAANCTNGTCGNGCGNGAAGTGCCTGATGACGTAAAGGTGAAGCAGCACCTCAAGTTCGGCAAAATCCACCGCGAGGCGCTGAAAACGATAAAGAAATCAAACGCCGATCTGGTGGTCATGGGATCNGANCACCCCGACAGCCTGCGCGAATTCCTCGTCGGCTCCAANGCCGACCGCATTGTGCGTCGTTCGCCTGTTTCCGTTCTGGTCGTGAGGGCGTAAGACACGTGCGTCGCGGAGATAAGCAGGGAAATGGTCCATTGCGCCGCGTTGTTCGGAGTATTCACGCATGACCCCTTTCGCGATTGCCGGCGTGCAGATGTACGTCAATGCCTTGCAGCCCAATGTCGATGGCATGATCCAGCGGCTCGACATTCTGATGGCACGCTTCCCTTGGACGCAGATGGTGCTGTTCTCTGAACTGGCGCCTTTCGGCCCGCTCGACCGGTTTGCCCTGCCGCCCGAGAACGAGACGATTGAACAGTTTCAGGCCGCCGCGCGGCGACACCGCGTCTGGCTGATCCCCGGTTCGATGTTCCTAAAGCATCCCGAAGATGGCCGGGTCTATAACACTTCCGTCGTCATCAACCCCGAAGGCGAAGTGGTGCGCCGCTATGCCAAGATGTTCCCNTTCCGGCCCTATGAGGCCGGGATCGCGGCGGGCAATGAATTCTGCATCTTTGACGTGCCGGATGTGGGCCGCTTTGGCCTGTCGATCTGCTATGACATGTGGTTCCCCGAGACGACGCGCCAGCTGACCTCTCAGGGTGTCGAAGTGCTGTTGCACCCCGTTCTGACTGGCACCACGGACCGCGACGCAGAGCTTGCCATCGCGCGGGCCACGGCGGCGCAGTTCCAGTGCTATATCTTTGACGTGAACGGCCTTGGCGCTGGCGGTGTGGGCAAGTCCTGTGTCGTTGATCCGACCTCGATGGTGCTGCACCAGTCGGCAGGCCAAGAAGACATGTTCCCGATTGAGATCGATCTCAACATGGTGCGCCGCCAGCGTGAGACGGGGATGAAGGGCTTGGGCCAGTTGCTCAAATCCTTCCGTGATCGCCCGACCGATTTCCCGGTCTATGACCGCGACAGCGGCGCGGATGCTTTCCTGCACACCCTCGGCCCGCTCGAAGTTCCGCAGCAGGGCAGCCGCGCGGGGCTGCATGTCGATGTGCCCGCCCAGCAGGTGCCTGCCGAGATCCCCGCCTATAAGGGCAAGAACGGTTTCCCGCCGGAACCGCTTGCCAGCGCCACCGCCGGCACCGCGCCGGAAGTGGCACAGACACCGGCGCCCGCGGCACCTGCTGCGGCCATGCCAGACCCACAAACAACGCCCGAAACNCCCGGGCAGAACGACAATACCAGCGGCTAGGCCGAGGTTAGGTTCGCACACTGCGGTACCTAGGCATCGGTCGGCCCTCCAGCAGAGGACGACTGATGCATTCTATGAACGACTATTCCTCGGCCATTCAACTGCGGTCGGATCGGTGGAGCGCCCTGCGCGCCGCCGCCGCCGCCATGTCGCGTGACCCTAAGGGCAAAGGCGCGGCGCAGGGCCGCAAGGAAATCGAGGCGCTGTTCGACTCGCTGGCCCTGATTGAGCCCTATTGGGCCTTTCCGGGCATGTCCGCCTTTGACCACATGCGCCGTCAGTTTGCCCATGGCAATTTCGAGGATCTGGCCTTTGCCGTGAACCGTGTGACCCGTGCGCTAACCACCGGCGCTTACCGCCGTCGCACGATCCCGCTGGAACGCGACAGTCTGGATCAAGACGAACATGACGACGAGGCGATGCTCCCACCCGAGGCGCGCGCTCTGGCCAAGCCCTATTTCGAAGTGCTTATCGTTGACAATGTGAACGAACAGCAAGAGCGCTGGCTGCGCAGCAATGTCACCCGCATGCGCCGCAGCGAAGACCCGTTTATCTACGAAGCCGTCGTGGTGCCGAGCCTCGAAGACGCGCTGATTGCGGTGATGTTCAACCACAACATCCAAGCCATTGTGGTGCGTCCGGGGCTGACGCTGAAGTCGAAAGTCGATCAGCAAATCCTGACCCGCTACCTCGCCCGCGCAGGGGGGCGGGATGAGATCGACGCGCTTGAGCCCGAAAGCTACGGCCCCGAACTCTGCCGGATGATCGCCAAGGTCCGGCCCGAGTTGGACGCCTATCTGGTCACCGAACGCTCGGTCGAGGATATCGCGGGGCTCGATCTGGGGATTTGTCGGCGGGTTTTCTACAACCAAGAAGACTTCATGGAATTACACCTCAACATCCTGCGGGGGGTGCAGGCGCGCAACAAGTCGCCCTTCTTCACCGCGCTGGTGGAGTATTCCAAACAGCCCACAGGCGTCTTCCACGCCATGCCGATCAGCCGCGGCAAGTCGATCTCGCGCTCGCACTGGATTCAGGACATGGGCGCGTTCTACGGGCCTAACATCTTCCTTGCGGAGACTTCGGCAACCTCTGGCGGCCTCGACAGTCTGCTAGAACCGCATGGCCCGATCAAAGAAGCACAGGAACTGGCAAGCCGCGCTTTCGGCTCTAAACAGACGTTTTTCGCCACCAACGGCACCTCGACCTGCAACAAGATCGTGGTCCAGGCGCTGGTCCGGCCCGGCGACATCGTTCTGGTGGACCGTGACTGCCACAAGAGCCACCACTATGGCATGGTGCTGGCCGGCGCGCAGGTCAGCTATCTCGACAGCTACCCGCTGAATGAATACTCGATGTATGGCGCGGTGCCGCTGCGCGAGATCAAGCACCGGCTGCTGGAGCTGAAAGCGGCGGGCAAGCTTGATCGGGTGCGGATGCTTTTGCTGACCAACTGCACCTTCGACGGGCTGGTCTATAACGTCGAGCGGGTGATGGAGGAATGTCTGGCGATCAAGCCCGATCTGATCTTCCTCTGGGATGAGGCGTGGTTCGCTTTTGCCCGGTTTAGTCCCACGTATCGCCAGCGCACGGCGATGAACGCGGCCAATACCCTGCGCGAGAAATTCAAGTCTGACGCCCATGCCGAGGCCTATGAAGCGCAGCAAAAGACGCTGAAAGACGCGGATGATGAGACCCTGCTCAACACCCGGCTGATCCCGCCACCGCAGGCGCGGGTGCGGGCCTATGCCACGCAATCGACCCATAAAACCCTGACCTCCCTGCGGCAGGGGTCGATGATCCACGTCAACGATCAGGACTTCAAAGGCGAGGTCGAGCAGAGCTTTCACGAAGCCTATATGACCCACACGTCAACCTCGCCAAACTACCAGATCATCGCCTCGCTCGATGTCGGGCGACGGCAGGTGGAACTGGAAGGTTTCGAATTTGTCCAGCGGCAGGTCGAAGCGGCGATGTCTATGCGCCGCGCGATCAGCGAACACGCCTTGCTACGGAAGTATTTCAAAGTGCTTTCCGCCGGCGACATGATCCCCGAACAGCACCGCGAAAGCGGCGTCACCAGCTATTATGACGTGGAGCAGGGCTGGACTGATATGTGGGATTGTTGGGAGCAGGATGAGTTCGTCCTTGACGCCACCCGCGTTACCTTGGCCGTGGGCGGCACCGGTTGGGATGGCGATACCTTCAAGACGCAGATCCTGATGGATAAATACGGCATCCAGATCAACAAGACCTCGCGCAATACCGTGTTGTTCATGACCAACATCGGCACCACGCGCTCTTCGGTCGCCTATCTGATCGAAGTGCTGGTCGAGATCGCCAANTCGCTCGACGATCTTTTGGACGATGCCAGCCGGATGGAACGGCTGTCGTTTGANCGGCGTGTNACCAACCTGATGGAAAACTACCCCCCGCTGCCGGATTTCAGTTGCTTCCACGAAGCCTTCCGCGCCGCGGATACGCCCGAGGGGGACATTCGCACGCCCTTCTTCCTCGCCTATGATGAGAAAAACTGTGACTACCTCGACCTGAACGGCTCACTCCAAGAGGTAATGGACGCGGGCGATACCGTGGTCTCGGCCAGTTTCATCATCCCCTATCCGCCCGGCTTTCCGATCCTTGTCCCCGGACAGGTCGTCAGTCAGGAAATTCTCGACTTTATGCGTGCCTTGGACGTGAGCGAGATCCACGGATACCGGCCCGATCTGGGCCTGCGCGTCTTTACCGCGGAGGCGCTGAAACGCGTGCGCCGCAAAGACCTTTCTTCTTCACCCGTTTGACCAAAAGGACCCACGACATGGTAAAAATTCTCAAGAATATCTCCGAAATCCGCCGGTTCTTTCACCGAAACGAGGACCCGGTCTATTTCATCTCGGCCACCAACTTCAATCTGCTCGGCCTTGATGAATGGGTGAAGAATTTCAAATACATCTGCTATATCGACTGCTACGGCGGTAAGCACCCCAACGTCTTTTGCCCCTCGGAACAGCCCCATGCAGAGTTCCAGAGCATCGAGGACATCAACAACTACTTGCTGCAGCACAAAGAGGTCATCGACTTCATCAAGCGCCGCGGCGGCAAGCCCAAGTTCGTCTTTTTGATGTTCGACGAAGAGACCGAGCGTCTCAGCAAGGAGTTGGGCGCCGAGGTCTGGTTCCCGAAAGCCAAGCTGCGCCAGTCTATGGACAACAAGATCGAAACCGTGCGCATCGGCAACAAGGCGGGCGTGCCCTCGGTGCCGAACGTTCTGGCCGAGGTGAAATCTTACGACGACCTGAAAAAGACCTGCGAGAAGGCCGGGATCGGCCATGATCTGGTGTTGCAGTCGGCCTATGGCGACAGCGGGCACACGACCTTCTTCATCAAGTCCGAAGCCGACTTCCGCCGCCACGAGAGCGAGATCATCGGCGAGGGCGAGATCAAGATCATGAAGCGGATCGATTGCCGTGGCGCGGCGATCGAGGCCTGTGCGACCAAGGAGGGCACCATCGTCGGCCCGCTGATGACCGAACTTGTGGGTTTCAAAGAACTGACCCCCTATCGCGGCGGCTGGTGCGGGAATGAAATCCTCGCCACCGCCTTCCCGCCGAAGGTGCGGGAGAAGGCCCGCGATCTGACCTTCAAGTTCGGGGAGCAGCTGCGCAAGGAGGGTTATCGCGGCTATTTCGAGCTCGATTTCCTGATCGACAAAAAGACCGGCGATCTGTGGCTGGGGGAGTTGAACCCGCGCATCACAGGTGCGTCTTCGATGACCAACCACGCCGCCTTTGCCCATGCCGATGCGCCGCTGTTCCTGTTCCACTTGCTGGAGTTCAGCCGCAAGAAGTTCAACCTCGACGTGGATGAGTTGAACGCCCGCTGGGCCGATCCGGACAACATCGACGGTTGGAGCCAGATGGTCATCAAACATACCGATGACAGCGTCGACATCTGCACCGAAGCGCCCGAGACCGGCATCTACAAGATGAAGGAAGACGGCAGTGTGGTCTTTGATCGCTTCGATTATCACCGCCGCGCGGTGGAGAGCGAGAACGAAGCCTTCTTCCTGCGCATCCTGCAACCGGGTGATTACCGCTACGAAGGCGCGGATATCGGCATCCTTGTGACGCGGGGGCGGTCGATGACCAAGTCTTTCCAGTTGAATGAGCGCGCGAAAAAGTGGATCCATGGGATCAAACGCAGTGTGGATGGCAAACCCCTGCCCACCGCGTCTGCTGGTCCGGAGCTTTCTGATCCGGCGTTCAAGATCCTGTAGCAAGATGAAAGGCCGCGATGTACTGGCGCGCAATGTCCGAAGATCAACCCGGCCCCAAGTGGGCCGGTCTCTTCGCAGCCTATTGGCCTGACTACCACGCATGGTGGCTGAAGGAAGGAGAGGCCGCGCGCCCGACCTATGCCCAATGCCGTCGCGCCTTGGGCAAACATATGCCCGAGATGCTGCCGCTTTATGATGAGCTTTGCACCCTCGCGGGCGGCGGCGATCACGCGGCGCGGTTTCTGAGCTTCTATTGCCCGCCGCCCTATCTCTCGGCCTGTTCACAGGCGATCTGGGCCGGGAAAGAACCGGTCATGGTGCGCAACTATGACTATAATCCCAATGCATTCGATGCGATGGTGCTGCGCTCGGGCTGGCAGGAGCGGCAGGTCATGGGCACCTCGGACGGGCTGTGGGGGCTGGTCGATGGGGTGAATGATGCGGGGCTGTCGATCTCGCTGACCTTTGGCGGGCGTCGTGTGGTAGGCGAAGGCTTCGGCGTGCCGCTGATCCTGCGCTATGTGCTGCAGACCTGCGAAACCGCGCAAGAGGCGGGCGAGGTGCTGGCACGGGTGCCGACGCATATGAGCTATAACGTCACCGTGCTCGACCGGAAGCGGCGCTACCTGACCGCGATGATGGCCCCTGACCGCCCGGCTGTCATCACCCGCGCCGCGGTGGCGACCAATCACCAAGAAAATGTGGAATGGATCAGCCACGCCCGTTTTACCGCCACGGTCGAGCGGGAGCGCTATCTTTTGCAACGTCTGCGTCTGCACCGCGACCCGGAAGAGAAATTCATCGGGGCGTTTCTGAAACCTCCGCTTTATTCCACGGCATTCAACGCCGGGTTCGGCACGCTTTACACCGCTGTTTACCGTCCACGAAAACGCGAGATGGAATTGCGCTGGCCCGGCACGACTTGGGCGCTGTCGCTGTCGGATTTCACCGAAGGCGCGCGGCAGGTCTTGGTGCCGGGGGCGGCATGAGCAGGGCGGCGCGCAAAGGGCCGCTGTCGTCGCTGCGGGTGGTGGAGTTCTCCGGCCTCGGCCCCGCACCACTGGCGGGGCAATTGCTGGCCGATCTGGGCGCGGATGTCATCACGGTCGACCGCAAAGCCGCCCCGGCGGACCCGTCCGATATCAACCGCCGTGGCAAGCGGTCGGTGGTGGTGAACCTGAAAACCCCCGAAGGGATCGCGGCAGGGCGGGCGCTGATTGCCTCTGCCGATGTGCTGATCGAAGGGTTCCGCCCCGGCGTGATGGAGCGTTTGGGCCTCGGCCCGACGAATTGCTCTGACAAGCTGATTTATGGCCGCATGACCGGCTGGGGTCAGACCGGCCCATGGGCGCAGACGGCGGGGCATGACATCAACTATCTGGCTCTGACCGGGGCCTTGCACGCCATGGGCAGCGCGGGTGCGCCCCCGGTGCCGCCTTTGAACATGGTGGCGGATTACGGCGGCGGCACGATGTTCTTGCTGTTTGGCATCCTCTCGGCAGTGATCGAGCGGGGGGTGACCGGCAAAGGTCAAGTTGTCGATGCTGCGATGGTCGACGGGGTGCCTGCGATGATGGGCCTTATCCACGGCATGTTGGCCCAAGGCACATGGACCGAGGAACGCGCTGCCAATTGGCTTGATGGAGCCGCGCCGTTTTACCGTTGCTACACCTGCGCCGATGGGAAGTTCATCTCGGTCGGCGCGTTGGAGCCGCAGTTCTACGCGATCCTGTTGGAGAAGCTGGGTCTGCCTGCGGACCTTGCCGCCAGTCAGAACGACCGGGCGACTTGGGAGGCGCGGACCGCCGAATTCGCCGCGATATTCGCAACCCGCACCCGTGATGATTGGGCGGCGCATTTCAACGGCACGGATGCCTGCGTAGCCCCCGTGCTCAGCTTTTCCGAAGCGCCGGATCACCCGCAGATGGCGGCGCGGGGCAATGTGGTGAAGGTGGACGCCGTGCTGCAATCGGGCCGTGCGCCGCGTTTTGGCGCAACTGCGCCCCAGATGCCCAGCCCCCCGCGTGGCATTGGGGCGGACACCGATGCGGTGCTGGCGGAGCTTGGCCTGCGTTTGGACCGCGCCTAAAAAACCCCCGGCGCGAGGGCCGGGGGTCAATCTTGGAACGAAAGCTCAGGCTTAGGCCGCTTTGCGGTCGTGTTTGCCTTCTTCGATCTCCTCGACGATCTTGGCGACGAATGCGTCGAGATCCTCGGGCGAGCGGCTGGTCACGATGCCTTGGTCGGCCACCACTTCGCTGTCTTCATACTGCGCGCCGGCGTTCTTCACGTCGGTCGCGATGGAGTTAAAGCAGGTTGCGTTACGGCCTTTGATGATGCCCGCTTCGATCAGCAGCCATGGGGCATGGCAAATCGCGGCGACGGTCTTGCCGCTGTCGTGGAACTTGCGGATCAGGGCCACCGCGTCTTTGTTGGCGCGCAGCAGGTCAGGATTGATCTGGCCGCCGGGCAGCACGATGCCTTGGTAGTCATCAACATTTACGTCCCGAAGGGCGAGGTCTGCGGGCACGGTGTTGCCCCAGTCGTCTTCGTCCCAGCCCTTGATCTCATTCCCGTCGGGGGTGGCCACATGGACGGTGGCGCCGCGGTCGCGGAGATCGTTCAGGGGTTTTTCCAGTTCGGACTGCTCAAAACCGTTGGTGGCGAGGATCAGGATCTTTGCATTGGTGATATCGGTCATTGCTTTCTCCTTTGTGATTTCTGCTGGACCAACGATGTGCATGGTCCCCTGTTCCGCTCACATTCGCGCGAGGGCAGTGATCCGCCGGTGCAGATGCGCCACAGGGCCGCGAATATTTGTTGATACAGCTAAGAGCGGCATCATATATGCGTTCAGAATGGATCACCCCGACACCCCCCTCGCCGAACTGCCCATGGACGAATTGATCGTCTGTCCGCAATGCGACGCCGTCTACCGGCTACGCCGCCCCGCCCATGGGGAACGCGCGGCTTGTGAGCGGTGCCACACGGCCCTGATCACGCCGCGCAGGAATGCAGGTTTGCAGATCATCGCTGTGGCGGTGGCGGTCATGGTGTTGATCATCGGGGCGGCGGTCTTTCCCTTCCTTACGATTGACGCGGCGGGGGCCCGCAACGCGGTGTCGGTGCTGGATGCGGCGCTTGCCTTTTCCGGGGGGCCGATGATCTTTCTGTCGCTGGCCACGGCGGCGCTGATCTTTTTCATCCCGCTTTTGCGGGTATTGCTGACGCTCTATGTGTTGATCCCCGTGGTGCTGGATCGCCCGGCCGCGCGGCATGCCGTCGCCGCCTTTCGCCTGTCAGAGGAACTGCGCCCTTGGTCGATGGCCGAGGTCTTTGCCATCGGCTGTGCGGTGGCGCTGGTTAAAGTGGCCGATCTGGCCGATGTCGGCTTTGGCCCGGCGTTTTACATGTTCGGCGCGCTGGTGGTCCTCGTCATCGCGCAGGACAGATTCTTATGCAAATGGTCTGTATGGAACTCTCTGGAACATCCCAAGACATCCTGAGCGCGCGGGAATTGGGCGTTGTGGCCTGCACCCGTTGTAGCAAGCCCGCGCCGATGGGCACGCAGACCTGCAGCCGCTGCGGCAGCAAGCTGGTCTCACGCGATCGGTTGAGCCTTCAGCGTGTCTGGGCGTTCTGGACCGTTGGGCTGATGTGCTACATCCCCGCCAACACCTACCCGATGCTCAAGACCCGGACGCTGTTTCAGGTCGAGGAAAGCACCATCATCGGCGGCGCGGTGGAACTGGCGCAATACGGCAATTGGGGGATCGCCTTTATCATCCTCTTTGCCTCTGTTGCCATTCCGCTGGCCAAGTTCATGGCCGTGGCCTTTCTTGCGATCAGCGTCAAACGGCGCTCTGTCACCTCGCAGCGGCAGCGGCACTACCTTTACGAAGTGGTTGAGTACATTGGCCGCTGGTCAATGATTGATATCTTTGTGGTTGCGATTTTATCCGCTCTGGTGCAACTCAAGACACTGGCCGCCATCAATCCCGGTACCGCGAGCATCTTTTTCGCCCTCTCCGTGATCTTTACCATGCTGGCGGCGCAAGCGTTTGATACCCGTATGATCTGGGACGCTCAGACCAAGGACGAGGGCCTGAAAACCGATGACTAAGACGCCTCCCGACGTACCGATTTCTCCGACACGCAAGATGTTCCTCAGTGGGGCGTCGGTGATCTGGATCATCCCGATCCTTGCCCTGATCGTGGCGCTCTTCGTGGCGTATCGCTCTTATAGTGAACGCGGCCCGGTGATCATTGTGGAGTTCGAAGAGGGCGCGGGCATCTCTGCCGGAGAGACCGAATTGCGCTTTCGCGATGTGACGGTCGGTGTGGTCGAAAAGGTCGGCTTCACCTCGGATCTGGACCGGGTGACGGCGCATATCCGGCTGGACAAAGATGTAGCCCCCTATATCGACAACGGCGCGGTCTTTTGGGTCGTGCAGCCCGAAGTCACCGCGCAGGGCATTACCGGCCTCAGCACGGTGCTGAGCGGTGTCTATATCGAAGGGTCATGGGACCAACAGGTCGGCCCGGCGGCGCAGCGTTTTCAAGGGTCCTCGACCGAGCCTTTGATCCGTGGCGGTCAGGGCGGGCTTGAGATTGCCTTTCGGTCCACCGCCAATGGCCAGCTGACCGACAATGCGCCGATCCTTTACAAGGGCATCGAAGTGGGCCGCGTAGGCTATGCCAAGATTGCCCCGCGGGGCAACTTTGCCATTGTTGAGGCGCTGATCTTTGAAGAGCACCGCCAACTGATCAATGAATCCACCCGTTTCTGGGACGCCTCCGGCTTTAGCGTCAACATCGGCCCGGCGGGGGCCGAGATCGACTTTTCCTCGCTCGCTACCCTCGTGGGCGGCGGCATCACCTTTGACACCTTCGTCTCGGGCGGGGCGCAGGTGTCTGACGGGACGGTGTTTGAGATCTACCCCGACAAGGAAACCGCGCGGAACTCTGTCTTTAACGCTTCCGAAGTCGATCCGCTCAAGTTGAGCGTTGTGTTCGACGACAATATCTCAGGGCTGATCGTCGGCGCCCCAGTTGAAATGAGCGGGCTTGAGATTGGTGAGGTCGAGACCCTCTCGGGCCTCGTGGATTTCGAACGCTTCGGCGATAGCCGGGTTCGGCTCAACGCGATCTTGTCGATCCAACCGGCGCATCTGGGATTGCAAGACGACGTAACCGCCGAAGCCGCGCTGGCCTTCTTGCAAGAGCGTGTGGAAAACGGCCTGCGTGCGCGGCTGGCCTCGGCCAGTCTGCTGACCGGCGGCTTGAAGGTTGAGTTCGTGACGGTGGAAGACGTGCCTGAGGCATCGTTGGAAGCGGCTGATAACGGTCTTGCGCTGATGCCGACCACTGAAAGCGATGTTTCCGATGCGGCGGCCACGGTCGAAGGGGTCTTTACCCGCATCAACAGCCTGCCGATCGAAGAGTTGCTCAACAGTGCGATTACTTTCCTCAATTCGGCAGAGGCTTTCGTCTCAGACGAAGACCTGCGCGAAACGCCGCAGGATGTGCGGACCCTTTTGGGTGAACTGACGGGGCTGGTCTCTTCCGAGGAGGTCAAGAACGTGCCGATCGCCTTGAACGGAACGCTGGTGCGGATCGAAGAACTGGTGGCCCAGCTTGAGGAAGAGCGGATCGCCGAGCGCCTGTCCACCGCGCTTGAAGGGGCGTCGGAGGCGGCGAACGCGGTATCGTCTTCGGTTGAGGGCGTGCCAGAGTTGGTNGAGCGCATTCAGGCCGTGGCGGCCAANGCNGAAACNCTGGAAGTCGAAGANTTGGTCGTCGCGCTGACGGACCTCACCGAATCCGCCGATGCGGTGATCGGCACCGAAGATGCGGTGGCCCTGCCGGGCGCGCTCAAGCGGGCATTGGATGAGGTGAACGCCACGTTGGTAGAATTGCGCGAAGGCGGCGCGGTTGAGAATGTGAACCGCACCTTGGCCTCGGCCCGCAATGCGGCGGATAGCATCGCCGTCTCGGCCCGCGATCTGCCGCAGGTGGTCGAACGTTTGACCGCGCTTTTCGCGCAGGCCAGCCGCACCATAGAAGGCTATAACCAAGGCGAACAGCTAAGCCGCAGCGCCGAGCGCACCCTGCGCGACATCCAGAAAGCCGCCGATGCGCTTGCATCTTTGGCGCGGACCATCGAACGTAACCCCAATTCTCTATTGCTGGGACGGTAAAGCATGAATGTTGCAAGACCTCTGATCACCCTCGGCCTGCTGGCAGCCTTGGCGGCCTGTGGCGGCGCTGCTGAGCGTTTCACCGTGCGCGCCCCGGCGGTCACAGAAAAGACTTCGATCGCTTTTAGCTCGGTTGAGGTGCGCGATGTGTCCCTGCCGACCTATGCCGCCGCCGAAGAGATTTCCCTGCAGATGGCCGACGGCAGTCTGGTCAGTTCGACCGATGTGCTGTGGGCCGATGCCCCTGAACGGGCCGTGGCGCTGGAGCTGAGCCAAAACCTCGCGCGGATGACCGGGCGGCGCATCGCGTCTGAGCCTTGGCCTTTTGAGGCTTTCCCCGACGCCCGTCTCGAAGTGCGCTTTGCCGAAATGGTGGCCACCGAAGCCGGAGAATTCCGCGCCTCTGGTCAGTATTTCGTGGCCGTCCCCGATGACCGTCGGGAGCGTTCGGGCCTGTTTGACCTCAGCGTGCCGTTCAACCCCGAAGGCGGGGCCAATGCCATCGCCACAGCGCGCGGCCAGCTTGTGCTCGATCTGGCCCGCTACATCGCGCAAAACGGGTTGAAGTAGGGCAGTTCGCCCGAAAATGACCTTGCGGCATGTCGTGTTCAGTCTGTTCGGAATTTTCTGAATAGACTTGATTTGTGCCGGGCCTTGTTTATCTACCGTCAACGCAGCGTGTCGTTGACGGGGAACAAATGGATACCACAGACCAAATCGACCAAGTCCGCGATGATTTCATCACGCGCATGGGCGTGATCGCCATGGGCGAGGGCTTGCCGCGCATGGCGGGACAGGTCTTTGCCATGCTCGTTTTCGAGGGCGAGCCGATTGCCTTTGGCGCGCTGTCGCGCCGTCTGTCCGTCAGCCGCGCCACGATCAGCACATCAATCCGTGTGCTGGAAGAGCGGGGCCTGATCCGGCGGGTGAACAAGACCGGCGACCGGCAGGACTACTTCCAACTTGCCGATGACGCCTATGCCGCGATGACAAAATTCGCGCTGGCAGGCACGCGCCACGCCAAGGCCGAGATTAGCGACACGATCAGCAAACTGCCCGAAGAGGCCGACGGCGTACGCGCGAGGCTCGATTGCTTTGCCGAGTTTTACGACGCGATCAGCACCGCGCTTGATGATGTCGCAACCCGGGTGAGCAAACCCAAGAATTGACGCGCGACCTGCAAACAGGAACGCGGTGATGGAGTTCGATCAATGAGTGACACATCTCAAGAGCGCCAGACGCTTTCATTCGAAAGCGACGCTGGCTCGAAACGGTCGAAATTCATCGCCGGTGGAATCGCGCTGTTGATCGGACTTTGGATGGGCAGCGGCTATATCATCCCCTCCGAAGAAACCGAGGAAGCCGCACCTGCCCCCCTCTCGCCCGAGGCGGTGACCGTGGCCGTGCGCGGCTCTCAAGCCAAAAGCGTGACGCAGGTCTTTGTGGCCGAAGGTCAGGCCCTGCCGGACCGCGACACGATGGTCCGCGCCGAAGCAGGCGGAGAAATCGCCGAGGTGCTGGTAGCCAAGGGCGATGTGGTCGACGCGGGCGCGTTGATCGCGCGGCTCAGCACCACGGCGCGCGATTCCGATCTGGCCCGCGCCCGCGAGGAATTAAGCCGCGCACAGCGGGAATACGACAATGCCGAAGCCCTACTGGACCGGGGCGTTTCGACCGTGGACCGGGTCAGCCAAGCGCGGGCGACCTTGGCCGCCGCGCAGGCGTCGGTCACTTCAGCCGAAGAGGCGCTGAACAACACCGAAATCCGCGCCCCCTTTCCCGGTCGGTTAGAGATGCTGGATATCTCTGCCGGAGAGTTCGTCTCCACCGGTGAGGAAATCGCACGTCTGGTCGACAACACCCCGCTGACGATCCAAGTGCAGGTGCCTCAGCAGTCGCTGAAAGACATCAAGGAAGGGCAGAACGCCGAGGTCGTGTTCATCACCGGGACAGAGGCGCAGGGGAAGGNGCAATTCGTCTCAAGCAGCGCCAGCGCCGAAACCCGGACCTTTACCGCCGAGGTTAGGGTCGAAAACGCCGATGGTGCGATCCCTGCCGGTATCTCGGCCCGCGTGCGTATTCCTACGGGCGAGACCCGTGCGCATTTCGTTTCTCCGGCGATCCTGTCCTTGGACACCAATGGCACATTGGGTGTCAAAACCGTGAATGACGAGGACAAGGTCGTTTTCAACAAGATCGCGATCGTACGTGCCCAGACCGATGGTATCTGGATTGCGGGCCTGCCGGATGAGGCCGAAATCATCACCATCGGGCAGGGTTTCGTGAACGACGGAGAGACCGTTAACCCCCAGCCCGAAACCGGCACGGATTCAAGCCCCGAGGGGCAGCCGATAACGGGCGTGCCTGAGATTGACGAATTGGAGGAACAGCCAGCCGGTGATGGGCAGATCACCGGCCGCGCCGAAGCCGCCCAGCCGGAGCAGGCGGAATGAACGCGCTGATCGACGCCGCTTTCAGCCGCGCCCGCGTGGTGATCCTGAGCTTGGTGATGATCTTGGCCGTGGGTGCCTATGCCTATATCGGCATCCCCAAGGAAAGCTCGCCCGAGATTCCGATCCCGACACTCTATGTTTCGACCTCGCTCGAAGGTATCTCTCCGGAAGATAGCGAACGGCTATTGGTCGAACCGCTTGAGACCGAACTCAGTGCCATTACCGGGCTGAAACAGATCACCTCCAACGGCGCCGAAGGTCATGCCTCGGTGCAGTTGGAGTTCGAGCCCGGTTTTGATTCCGACGAGGCGCTCGACAAGGTGCGCGAAGGCGTGGACCGGGCCAAGTCGGACCTGCCCGAAGACGCCACCGATCCGGTCGTGACCGAGATCAACACCGCGCTTTTCCCGATCCTGACAGCGATCCTGTCCGGCCCGGTGCCGGAACGGACGCTCAACACCATTTCGGAGGAGTTGAAGGACGCGATTGAGGGGCTGTCAGGCGTGCTTGAGGTCGATGTCGGCGGTGAGCGTACGGAACTGCTGGAGGTGCTGATCGACCCCACAGTGTTCGAGACCTACAACATCTCNTTNGAAGAGCTGATCAGCCAGATCAACCGCAACAACCGCCTGATTGCGGCGGGGGCGATTGAAAGCGGCGCGGGGCGGCTGGTGCTCAAAGTGCCAGGGCTGATCGAGAATGTCGAAGATGTCATGTCGCTGCCGATCAAGGTGCGTGGCGATACGGTGGTGACCTTCGCCGATGTCGCCGCGATCCGCCGGACCTTCAAAGACCCCACTGGTTTTGCCCGTATCGACGGCCAGCCCGCGCTGGCGCTTGAGATCAAGAAACGCTCCGGCGCGAATATCATCGAAACAGTTGCCGCCGTGCGTGAGTTGATCGACGAGATGCGCGCGGAATGGCCCGACAGCATCACCGTCAAATACACCCAAGACGAATCCGAGCAGGTCCAAGACATGCTCAGCGATCTTGAGGCCAATGTCATCGCGGCGGTGATCCTTGTGATGATCGTGATCGTCTGGGCTTTGGGCGTCCGCTCGGCGCTACTGGTGGGGCTGGCGATTCCGGGGGCGTTTTTGGCCGGGGTCACGGCGCTTTGGGTCATGGGCTATACGATGAACCTTGTGGTGCTCTTCTCGCTGATCCTTGTGGTGGGGATGCTGGTGGACGGGGCCATCGTGACCACCGAACTGGCCGACCGCCGCCTGCAAGAGGGGCATGCGCCCCGCGCTGCCTATGCCTATGCCGCCAAGCGCATGGCATGGCCGATCATCGCCTCGACGGCGACGACGCTCAGTGTGTTCTTCCCGCTGCTGTTCTGGACCGGCACGGTAGGGGAGTTCATGAAATTTCTGCCGATTACTGTTATTCTGACCCTGACCGCATCGCTTTTCATGGCGCTGGTTTTCATTCCTGTGGTTGGCGGGATCATCGGCAAACGGCCCCCGCAATCGGCCAAGGATAAGGCCACACTATTTGCCGCCGAACAGGGGGATCCGCGTGACCTGAAGGGCTTCACCGGCGGCTATGTCAAACTGCTGCAATTCGCCATCCTGCGTCCTTGGATTACGCTGATCCTTGCCATTGCCATGCTGATGGGCGGCTTCACCGCCTATGCGCAATTTGGCAACGGCATCACCTTTTTCCCTGAAGTAGAGCCTGATTTTGCGCAGGTACAGGTGCGCGCGCGGGACAATTTCTCGATCTACGAACAAGACGCGCTGGTGCGGCAGGTCGAGCAACGTCTCTTTGCCTACGACGAGATTGCCAGCGTCTATGCCCGCACCGGCAGCAGCAACCGCGACAGCGCCGACCTGATCGGCACCATTCAGGTTGAGTTCACCGAATGGGACGAACGNCGGACCGCCGCCATGATTGGCGAAGAAATCCGGACCGAGATGGCGGCCATTCCGGGGATCGACGTGCAGGTGCAGACCGCCTCGAACGGCCCCTCGGCGGGCAAGCCCGTCAATCTGCGGGTCCAAGCCCATGATCCTGAGGTGCAGCAACAGTTGGTCGACCAAATCCGCGAAAAGATGGCCGATATCGGCGGCTTTACCGATGTGACCGACTCGCGCCCCCTGCCGGGGGTGGAGTGGCGCATTGCGGTGAATCGCTCAGAGGCGGCGCGGTTTGGGGCCGATATCTCGACACTGGGGCAGGCTGTGCAACTGCTGACGCGCGGCATTACCGTGGCGGATTACCGGCCCGACGATGCCGAAGGCTCCATCGACATCAACGTGCGCTTTCCCTCGGATGAGCGCACGCTGGAAGAATTGCAATCGCTGCGCGTGCCGACCTCGGCGGGGCTGGTGCCGATCTCGAACTTCGTGACTTTTGAGCCAAGCCCCCGCACCGGTACGATCACGCGGGTGGATCAGGAACGGGTGGTGACGATTGAGGCCAATGTCGCACCGGGCGTTCTGGTGAACGACCAAACCGTCGCCCTGCGCAGCGCGATTGACGCGATGGACCTGCCGCCGGGTGTCGAAGCCTCCTTCGCCGGGGAGGCGGAGGACCAGCAGGAATCGATGATCTTCCTCGCGGGGGCGTTTATTACCGCGATTTTCCTGATGTTCGTGATCCTCGTGATCCAGTTCAACAGCTTCTACCAAGCCTTCGTCGTTATGTCGGCCATCGTGTTTTCGATTGCAGGAGTGCTATTCGGCCTGCTGATCACCGGGCGGCCCTTCGGGGTGGTCATGGGGGGGATCGGTGTGATCGCCTTGGCGGGGATCGTGGTGAACAACAATATCGTTCTGATCGACACCTATAATGACCTCAAGAAAGCCGGGCTGTCGCCGCTGGAGGCCGCGCTGCGCACCGGGGCGCAGCGTTTGCGTCCGGTGGTGCTGACTTCCGTCACCACGGCGCTTGGCTTGATGCCCATGGTGATCGGCCTCAACATCAACTTTTTCACCCGTGAGATCGTTTATGGCGCGCCCTCTACCCAATGGTGGACCGAGCTGAGTTCGGCCATCGCGGGCGGTCTGGTGGTGGCCACTGTGCTGACGCTGGTGGTGACACCGGCGATGCTGATGTTGGGAGAAAAGAAAGCGAAACGCGCCGAGCCAACCCCGCCAGAGCCGGAACCGGTCGCGATCTAAGCCAAGGTCAGGCGGCCCACGATCAGGCGGCCCACGATCAGGCGGCCCACGATCAGGCGGCCCAAGATCGAGGCGGCCCAAGATCGAGGCGGCCTTGTCAGGCCTTGTCCTCGGTCAGGATGGTGTAAAGCGTGGCCGGGTCGGGGTTCGACCGCAGCTTGGTGCAGATGCTGGTGTCGCGAAGCGTGCGGGCCACCAGTGCCAGCGCCTTGAGGTGCTCCACCCCCGCATCTTCGGGGGCGAAGAGGGCAAAGGCCACATCGACTGGCTGACGATCGACCGAAGAGAAATCAATCGGTTTGTCCAACAGCACGAAAGCACCGACAACCTTGTCGATCCCGTCCATCCGCGCATGGGGCAGGGCGACGCCGTGGCCGACACCGGTCGGCCCGAGGGTTTCGCGCGTCATCAGCGCATCCACCACTTGGCCGGCCGGCAGCCCATAGGCTTGCTGGGCGAGTTCGCCGATATCCTGCATCAGACGCTTCTTGCTCGAAGCCGAAGTCAAAACCTTCACGGCCTCTGGCTTGAGGAGTTTGCCGAAATCCATTCCGCTCGCCCTGCTCTTTGGCGGATATTACCGCCGTGGGTTACGAAGGGTCGATCCAGCCGATGTTGCCGTCTTCTCGACGGTACACGACGTTCATCCCTTCCTGGCCTTCCTTGCGAAACAGCAGCACCGGGTCGCCCGACAATTCCATCTGCATCACCGCTTCACCGACAGACAAAGTTGGCACCTTCGTCTGCATCTCTGCAATGATCATGGGTTGGAGGGTATCAGGTTCCTGCGCATCTGAATCGCTGTCTGACGCGAGGATATAGGAGGACGCACCCAAAAGTTCAACCGGTTCGGCGCGTTCTTTGTGATGGTCCTTCAGGCGGCGCTTGTAGCGGCGCAGCTGTTTTTCCATCTTTTCGCAGCAGCTATCGAAGGCGGCATAGATCTCTGTCGCCTTGGCCTTGGCCGACGCATTGAGACCGGTGGAAAGATGCACGGTGGCCTCGCAGGCAAATTCGTGACCTGTTTTGGAAAACACCACCAGAGCATCTGTCGGGCGTTCGGCATATTTGCTGACCGCCTCGTCCAGTTCGGTCCGGACATGTGTCCGGAGCGCATCGCCAATGTCGATCTGTTTGCCACTGATCTGATACCGCATATCGTCTCCTTGTCTTTCTTGTTCCGAACATTGCCAAACGGTCCACATGCGTGGAGCGCGACAACTTTCAGATATGGAGGAATGGTGCTGCGACCAGGATGATTTTAACCGTTCCTTCACGGGAAGGGCGATGCAGGATCAAACAGGAACGCGATGTCACCATAGGTCAATGAGGCCGCGTTTCNGTTTGAAAGTCAATGGCGCCNATGCNCCCGCCATTCTTTTATCGCTACAATCAGAGCGGTTTTCCGCAAAGTGCAGGCAGGGCCCTGCCGAGGGCTGGAAGGCCGGGCGAAACGCGCTAAGTCTTAGGAAATACGGAAGTTATCGCCAAGGTAGACGCGGCGTACATTCTCGTTTTGCACAACTTCTTCGGGCGTTCCGGACATCAGAACTTTGCCCTCATGCAGGATATAGGCGCGGTCCACGATCTCTAGGGTTTCGCGCACATTGTGGTCGGTGATCAGCACGCCGATGCCACGTTTTTTAAGGTCGGCAACCAATTGCCGGATGTCTCCGACAGAGATCGGATCGACCCCGGCAAAGGGTTCGTCAAGCAGCAGATAGTTGGGATTGGCGGCCAGACAGCGGGCGATTTCGACCCGGCGACGCTCCCCACCCGACAGGGCCAGCGCAGGCGCGCGGCGCAAGTGTTCGATGGAAAACTCGGTCAGCAGCTCTTCGAGCCGTTCGCGGCGCTGGTGACGGTGTTTGACCCGAATATCGAGGATCGCGTTGATGTTGTCTTGCACCGACAGCCCGCGAAAGATGCTCATTTCCTGCGGCAGATAGCCGATTCCCAACTGCGCGCGGCGGTACATCGGCAGGGTGGTGACATCCTTGCCATCCACGGTGACGCGCCCGCCTTCGGGCGTGACCAGCCCGGCCACCGCGTAGAAAGTCGTGGTCTTGCCCGACCCGTTCGGCCCCAACAGCGCCACGACTTCACCCCGGTCAAGCTCCATCGAAAAGTCGCGGATCACCGCTTTCTTGCGATAAGACTTGCGCAAATGCTGAATGCGCAGGCCGGATTCGCCCCCGGCGACTTTCAGCTCGGGCGGCATCAGTTGCCGCTGCCGGGCTGCAAAATGGTCTTCACGCCGCCTGACATCTGCGCCGTGCCGTCGTTCAGGTTTACCGTCATTTCCTGCGCGCTCAGCGCACTTGGGCCTTGGGTCATCAACACATCGCCGCTCATTACCAAGGTGCCTGCGTCGATATCATAGTCGGCCCGCTGCGATTCAGCGGCGTCTTCGCCCGCGACCAAGACCACGCCGCCGGTTGCTTCCAGCTTGGCGATGCCTTGATCCGACGTGCGATAGATCACCTCGACCTTACCGGCAGACAGGGTCATTTCGCCCTGAGAAATCAACACATTGCCAGTAAAGACCGCGGTGCCCGTGGCGTTGTCGACCGATAGGTTGTCGGCGGTCACTTCGACGGGCAGGCTGGTATCTTGCTCTAGCGCGCCAAAGGCCACATCGGCAGATTGGGCAGAGACAGGGGCAGCATGCAGCGCGAGAAACAGCGGCAGCATCAAAATAATCAAATGTCTCAAGGCAGTTACTCTTTCGTTGCTTGCGGCGTGTATATCAGTTTCACACCCTTTGTGAAAAGCAATTGCGATCCGGCGCTGTTCTGGCGGTTGGTGATGGCCATGCGCCCGGCGGTGATCTCGCCCGCGGGGCTGGTGGCTTTGACCGGGCCGGGTGATAGCAGATCTAGTGTGGTGAGGTTCGAAGTCATCCGGTCCGACAGAATCTGGTAGCCGGTTGAGGTGCTAACCCGCACATCGCCCGCCAGTTCCGCTTCTTCCGCGCCGGTGTCAAACCGACCTCTGTTGGATTGCAGAGTGATCTTGGCACCGCCCTGCAGGTCCAGCGTCGCCTCGATCTCTTCGGCCTCGTTGGTGCCGGTTTCCCCGCCGGGGGTGGTCAGCTTTTCCGCCGAGAATGAGATCAGATCGCCATCCGCCGTGGTGCCGGAATAGAAGGGGCCGGTGATCTGCTGGTCGCGCAGCCGCTCTTGCACTTCTTTATCTGCAAAGGGGATCACCGCCTGCGGTTCAATCGCGCGCGACAGCAGGAACAGGGTCGACAGGAGCGCCAGCGCGATCAGCGGAAAGAGCACTTTCAGCCAAGAGACGACGCGAGAGTGGCGATCACCCTTCATCGCGCGCTACCCCAGCCCAACGCGCAGACAATCGTGGATATGCAGCAGGCCCACGGGCGATTTGCCGTCGGCCTGCGCCGGGTCGGTCACGATCAAGCAGGTGATCTTGCGGTTGTTCATCACGCCCACGGCTTTCTCGGCCAGTTCGTCGGGGCCGATGGTAACTGGGGCCGGGGTCATGACCTCACGCGCGGTCATGGTCATCAACCCGTCAAGGTGCCGCGCGAGGTCGCCCATGGTGATGATCCCAGCCAGTGCGCCAGCGCCATCGGTCACGCAGACCACGCCAAAGCCCTTGCGGCTCATCTCGCTCAGCGCGTCGGGCATCGGCGCGTCGGCTGCGACCAGCGGCAGCGCATCGCCCACATGCATCAGATCGGCTACGCGGCTCAGCCTTGCGCCCAGTTTGCCACCGGGGTGAAAGTCGCGGAAATGCTCGGCGGTGAAAGCGCGGTTCTCCATCAGGGCCACGGCCACCGCATCGCCCATCGCCAGCGTCAAGGTGGTTGAGGTGGTCGGCACCACGCCGGTGCCGCAGGCCTCTGCCGCGCGGGGCAGTTCCAGCACCACGTCACTGTGACGCCCAAGGCTGCTGTCGGGACGGCTGGTGATGCCGATGAGCGGGATCGTATAGCGGCGCGAATAGGCGATGAGGTTCGCCAGTTCCGGTGCCTCGCCCGAGTTTGAAATTGCCAGCACCACATCAGCCGCGGTGATCATCCCCAGATCGCCGTGGCTTGCCTCGGCTGGGTGCACGAATTGCGCAGGCGTCCCGGTAGAGGCCAGCGTCGCCGCGATCTTGTTGCCGATATGGCCCGATTTGCCGATGCCAGTGACGATCACGCGGCCCTTGCAGGCGCGCATCAGATCGACAGCGGCACGAAAGCGGTCATCAAGGCTGTCGGCCAGCAGCGTCAGCGCCTCGGATTCGCAGCGGATGACGCGGCGGGCAGTGTCGAGGAAAGGTGTGTTCATGCGTGTGCGAAGATGTCCGTGTCCGGCCATCCCTCCAGATCCAGCCGGGCGCGCATCGGCAGGAAATCGAAACAGGCCTGCGCCATGTCCATCCGACCTTCGCGTATCAGGCGTTTGTTAAGTTCATCGCGCAGACGGTGCAGATAGAGCACATCCGACGCGGCATAGTCGATCTGCGCTTGGGTCAGCTTTTCGGCCCCCCAATCGCTGGATTGTTGCTGTTTCGAGATGTCGACGCTCAGCAGTTCTTGGCACAGCTTCGCCAGCCCGTGCCGGTCGGTATAGGTGCGCACCAGACGGCTGGCGATCTTGGTGCAATAGACCGGCGCTGCGGTGGCGCCAAAGGTGTTGCGCATCGCGGCGATGTCAAAACGGCCGTAGTGGAACAGTTTCAGCACATGCGGATCTTCCAACAGCGCGCAGAGGTTCGGCGCCTCGGTCTGGCCCTTGGCGACCTGCACCAGATGCGCGTGACCATCGCCGCCCGAAAGCTGCACAACACAGAGCCGGTCGCGATGCGGATGTAGCCCCATCGTCTCGCAGTCAATGGCGACCATCGGCCCAAGGTCGAGGTCATCCGGCAGGTCGTTCTGATAGAGGAAATTTGTCATGAGCACGTCTATATCGTGCTTGTCCGGCATGGGAAAGCGGAGGCTTTGCCCCGGGTCAGGCGGTGGCCAGATCCTGCAATGCGGGGCGGGGATAGAGGCGCAGCAAGCGGTCGACCAGTAGATGGCACCGGTAGCCGGGCCACTCGGGGCGGATCAATCCACCGGGCAGGGCCGGGTGTTTCAGCACCAGCCGCCGCCAGTTGTGCACGATCAGACAGCGCAGAACCGCGACATCCAAGGCGCTCAACCTGTCTGCATCCGGCAGTTCGGCGTCCAAGGTAGAAAGCGCAGCCAGCAGCGCGGCATAGTCGGCCTCAAGCTCGGCAGGCTCCACCGCGCGGCGCAGCCAGTCGGGCGGCGGCGTGCCGGGCAGGGCAAGACAGCCTTTGGGCACCGCGCTATCGGCCCGCCCGACATAGGCGCGGGGCAGGGCGGCGATAAAACCCGCGCCCCGCAGGGCGCTGTCGGTCTCGCGCCCGTTCTCTTCGGTCACCACCATCTGCCATGGCTCTGACAGGTCGGGCGGCGCGGCGTAGATGCGGGGGCTGGCGGCGGCACTTTCCGCGCGGCCTTGGGCGGTCAGGCTGTGCTGGCTGATCCGCCCGACCTTGTGTGACTGCAACCATCCGTCATTGCGTAGCCGGTGCAGCGCCACGCGGCTCGCCTCTGGCCGCACGTCAAGCGCGCCCATGATGGCCGAGAGCACCGGCCCGTCGATCGCATCACCCTCTCCCTGCGCCAGATCGCCGAAAAGGCTGACCATCAGCGACCAGACGCGCTGGCCCCCCAAGCCCGCAAAGGCCGCGACAGCGGGAAGGGAGGGATCAGAGGGCATTCATCGTCAGCAGTTCATATTCCGCGACCGCCTCCTCGCGTTGGTTGGTCAGGGTCACATGCCAGCGCACCTCGCCATATTCTTCTTTGCGCGGCGTCTTGTGCTTAACCGAGAGCCGCACCTTGATGCTGTCGCCCGCCGAGACAGGCTCAAGAAAGCGAAGATTGTCGAGGCCGGTATTGGCCAGCACCGGGCCGGGGTCGGGTTGCACGAAAAGGCCCGCGGCGAAGCTGAGCAAGAGGTAGCCATGGGCTACGCGCCCCGGAAAGAAGGGGTTCGCGGCGGCGGCCTCGTCGTCCATATGGGCGTAGAAAGTATCGCCGGTGAAATGGGCGAAGGTCTCGATATCCTCCAGTGTGACTTCTCGGGTGGGCGAGTTGAAGGTCTCGCCCAGATCCAGCTCGGTGAAGCGGCGGGTGAAGGGGTGGTCGCGGTCGGTGATTTCCTCGGCCCCCGGCACCCATTGTTTGCCGATGGCCGTCAGGATGTCGGGGCTGCCCTGAATGGCGGTGCGCTGCATGTAATGCATCACGCCGCGAATGCCGCCCAGTTCTTCGCCGCCCCCTGCGCGGCCCGGCCCGCCATGCACCATATGCGGCAGCGGAGAGCCGTGGCCCGTGGCCTCGCCCATCGACGTTCGGTTGTTGAAATAGAGCCGTCCGTGGAAGGCTGCCGAACCCATCGTTAGCTCGCGCGCCACCTCACCGTCATTGGTGATGATCGAGGCGACAAGAGAGCCTTGGCCGCGGTTCAGCAACTGCGAGGCATGGGCCAGATCGCGGTAGGGCATGAGGGTGGAAACAGGGCCGAAAGCCTCGGTGTCATGCACGCGCTCGGCGCTGTCGGGATCAGCGCAGTGGAACAGCATTGGCGGCAGGAATGCGCCTTTGTCTTTGTCGGCGCCGTTGACGGTAAAGTTGTCGGGATCGCCAAAGACCCGCTCGGCCTCGGCACTCAGCAGCCCCACCTTTTCCAGCACATCGCGCTTTTGGCTACCCGAGACCAGCGCGCCCATGCGCGTATCTTCGGCACGCGGGTCGCCGATGGTGGTCTTGGCAAGGTGTTCTGACAGAGCAGAGATCACCGCGTCGACCAGCGCCTGCGGCACCATGATGCGGCGAATGGCGGTGCATTTCTGCCCCGCCTTGGCGGTCATCTCGCGCTGCACTTCCTTGACGAAGAGGTCGAACTCCGGCGTGCCGGGGCTTGCGTCGGGGCCGAGGACCGAGGCGTTGAGACTGTCCTGCTCAGACGTGAAACGCACCGAGTTCTGCAGCAACAAGGGATTGCTGCGCAGCTTCAGCGCGGTATCGGCCGACCCGGTAAAGGCCACGGCATCCTGACAGTCGAGGTGGTCGAGCATGTCGCCCAAGCCGCCGCTGACCAGTTGCAGCGCGCCCTTCGGCAGCAACCCACTGTCGAGCANCAGCCGTACGCAATGTTCGGTAACGTAACAGGTCGCCGTCGCCGGTTTCACGATCGCCGGGACACCTGCCAGCAGCGTAGGCGCCAGCTTCTCCAACATGCCCCAAACCGGGAAGTTGAAGGCGTTGATATGCACCGCCACGCCCTGCAGCGGGGTGCAGATATGCCGCCCCATGAACTGCCCGTCGCGGCCCAGTTGCTCGGGCGCACCGTCGAGATAAACATGCGCATCCGGCATCTCGCGCCGACCTTTAGAGGCGAAAACCAGCATGGTGCCGATGCCGCCGTCGACGTCAATCTTGTGGTCCGAGAGCGTCGCGCCGGTGTCGTAGCTCAGGTCATAGAGCGCCTGTTTGTGCTCCATAAGGTGCAGCGCCAGCGCCTTCAACATGCGCGCGCGGTCATGGAAGGTCATGGCGCGCAGGGCGGGGCCGCCGTGGTCGCGGGCAAAGCCCAGCATGGCCTGCGCGTCGAGCGCATCGTTGCCGGCCAGCGCAATCACTTCGCCAGTGATGGCGCTGGCGATGTTGCGGGCGCCCGCGCCCGGGGCCAGCCATTCGCCTGCCGCGTAACTGTGAATATCGCGCATGTTGGCTCCTTTAGTGCGTGTCGTAGTCTATGGTGAGCGTGTCGCTCAGCGGGTAGCTCTGGCAGGTCAGCACATAACCGCGCTCGACCTCGTAATCCTCAAGCGCGTGGTTCGAGATCATCTCGACCTCGCCCTCAAGCACCTTGCCCATGCAGGTCGAACAAACCCCGGCCTTGCAGGAAAACGGCGCTTCCTGCCCGTTCTCTAGTGCGGCTTCCAGCACCGATTGGCCCTTCTGCATGGTGAAACTGCGCCGCGCGCCGTCGATGATGACGGTGATCTCGGTGCCCTTCTGGCCCTCGCTGCGTTTGGCCATTTCCTGTTTCGCCAGACGGCCCTGCTGGCTTTCGCTGAAGAGTTCAAATTTGATCTGTTCATCGGTCAGCCCATTGGTCTTCAGCGCCTCGGCAATCGCCAGCATCATCGGCTCCGGCCCGCAGATGAAGGCGGTGTCGATGTTGTTGATCTGAATCCAATGCTTAAACAGCGCATTGCATTTCGCTTGATCGATACGGCCCTCAAACAACTCCATATCCTGACCGGATTCGAGGATGTGGATCACCGTCAGGCGGCCCATGTAGTGGTTCTTGAGATCCTCAAGCTCCTCGCGGAACATGATCGTATTCACCGCGCGGTTGGCATAGACCAGCGTGAAGGTCGAGTTCGGCTCGCGTTTCAGCACAGTCTTTAGAATCGAAAGCACCGGCGTGATGCCCGAACCGCCCGCAAACCCGAGGTAGTTTTTCGCCACCTCTGGTTCAATCGCGGTGAAGAATTTGCCCTGTGGCGGCATGGCGTGGAGCGTATCGCCGACCTTCAATTCGGTATTGGCATAGGTCGAGAATGCCCCGCCATCGACGCGCTTGATACCGACCTTCAGCTCGCCATCGTCTAACCCGGCGCAGATCGAATAGTTGCGGCGCAACTCGGTGCCGTCGAAGTCCTGCTTGAAGGTCAGGTATTGGCCTTGGGTAAACGCAAAAGCTTCGGGGTCCTCCGGCTTCAGCGTCAGCACCACCGCATCGCGGATGGTGTGGTGGATATCAGTCACTAACAGGGGGTGAAACTGGCTCATCGGGGCCTCAGATACATTTGAAATAGTCGAAGGGTTCACGGCAGTCGCAGCACCGCCACTGCGCCTTGCAGGGGGTCGAGCCGAATTGGCTGATCCGCTCCACCGCGGTGGATTTGCAGTGCGGACAATGCTGCGGCCCACCGGCCGGGCGGGGTGGCGCGATGCCGTAAGATTCCAGCTTGGCGCGACCGGTGTCACTCATCCAATCGGTGGTCCAAGGCGGAGAAAGCTGCCGTTTCAGGTCAAGGTTTTCGATGCCGTGGTCGCGCAGCGCCATCTCGATATCNAGGTTGATGATGCTGGTGGCCGGGCANCCCGAATAGGTCGGNGTGATGGTCACAACCAGNGTNTCGNCGNNCCANGCCACATCGCGGATGATGCCNAGATCGGTAAGCGAAATGGCCGGGATCTCCGGGTCCGGGATCGCCGAAAGCCATGCCCAAACCGTCTCTAACGTGGGCTTTTCCGCCAACGCGGCACCGCGCGGGGCGGTATCGCGCACCACCCCCGGCACCGGCGCGGGGGCCGGCCGGCTGTGGGGCGCGGGTTTTACCATGTGGCGTCCGGGTAGGCGCGCTGCAGCCACTGCACATGGGTCAGCATATGGCCCAGATGCTCGCTGTGCCGTGCGCCGCTTTTCCCGCCCCTATGGGCAAAATCATCTTCGGGTTTGGTCAGGGTCGCTGCCGCGAGCGTATCGCCGACCAGTTGGTCGTAGCCAGCGCGCAGGCTGGCTGGATCAGGGGCGATGCCCGCATCTTTCATGGCAGCGTCGACATCATCGCCAAGGAACATCTCCCCCACATATGGCCAGAGCAGATCCAGCGCCGCCTGCATCCGACGGTGGCTTTCCTCGGTCCCGTCGCCAAGGCCGATCACCGTGTCGGAGGAACGTTCGAGGTGGTAGGTCACTTCCTTCGCCGATTTCTCGGCGATGGCAGAGATTTCCTTGTCGCTGGAATCGATCAGCGCGGTCAGCTGCGCCAGATGCCATGCGTCGAAGAGGAACTGCCGCATCATGGTCTGGCCGAAGTCGCCGTTGGGCTGTTCCACCAACAAGACATTGCGGAAATCCCAAACATCGCGGTGAAAAGCCAGCTTGTCGGCGTCACGCCCCGCGCCCTCGACCTCACCCGCCATGCCCAGCCATAGCTGCGTTTGCCCGATCAAGTCGAGCGCCACATTGGCCAGCGCGATGTCTTCTTCCAGCACCGGAGCCGTGCCGCACCATTCCGAAACGCGGTGGCCCAGCACAAGGGCGTTGTCGCCCATCCGGCAGAGGAATTCGAACTTGGGATCGGTGCTCACATCGCCCCCACTTCGTCGGGAATGTCGAAGAACGTCGGGTGCCGGTAAACCTTGTCATTGGCAGGCTCGTAGAGCGCGCCCTTCTCCTCGGGGGAGGAGGCGGCGATGGCGCTGGCCTCAACGGCCCAGATGCTGACGCCTTCGTTGCGGCGGGTATAGACGTCGCGGGCGTTCTTGATCGCCATTTCCGCGTCCGCCGCATGCAGGCTGCCGACATGGCGGTGGCTCAACCCGTGCTGGCCGCGGATGAAGATCTCCCACAGGGGCCATTCGGTGGTCCGCGCCTTGCCGTGCGGGGCGGCTTCGGTGCCGTCGTATTCACTGGATTCAGGGCTGCTCATGTCGCTTACTCCGCTGCCATTTGTCTGCTGCGCTTTTTCTCGGCGTGGGCCAAAAGCCCCTCGCGCACCCAACGGCCTTCGTCCCAAGCCTTNTTGCGCGCCGCCAGNCGTTCGGTGTTGCAGGGGCCATTGCCCTTGAGCACCTGNAAGAACTCNTCCCAATCCGGCTCGGCNAANTCGTAATGNCCGGTTTCNTCNTTGAACTTNAGNGTNTCGTCGGGGATCGTNAGGCCNAGGTATTCGGCCTGCGGCACCGTCTCGTCGACGAACTTNTGGCGCANCTCGTCATTGGTGTTCATCTTGATTTTCCACGCCATCGACTGCGCGGAATGGACCGAATCCTTGTCTGAGGGGCCGAACATCATCAGCGCCGGAAACCAGAAACGGTTGAGCGCATCTTGGGCCATCTTGCGCTGGGCGGGCGTGCCATTGGCCATCTTCATCATGATGTCGAAGCCTTGGCGCTGGTGGAAGGATTCTTCCTTGCAGATCCGCACCATCGCGCGGGCGTAAGGCCCGTAGGAGGTGCGCTGCAGCGGCACCTGATTCATGATCGCGGCACCATCGACCAGCCAGCCAACGGCACCCATATCGGCCCATGTTAGGGTCGGATAATTGAAGATCGACGAATACTTCATCTTGCCCGACAGCAGGTCGCGGGTCATTTGGTCACGGGTCACGCCGAGCGTTTCCGCCGCGCAATAAAGGTAGAGGCCGTGGCCCGCCTCGTCTTGCACCTTTGCCAGCAGGATCGCCTTACGCTCCAACGTCGGGGCGCGGGTGATCCAGTTGCCCTCGGGCAGCTGGCCCACAATCTCGCTATGCGCGTGCTGACCGATCTGGCGGATCAGGTTCTTGCGGTAGCCATCGGGCATCCAGTCTTTTGGCTCGATCTTGCCGCCCGCATTGATGCGCTCCTGAAAGGCGCGTTCTTCGGGGTCCATCTCGTCGAGGGATTTGATGCCCTTGCCGGTGGATTTGATCATCTGTGCATACATCGGTCTGTTCCTTTCCGGGAAAGAAGTCTCAGCCTGCGTTTTCGAGGATCAGGGCGACGCCCTGTCCCACGCCCACACACATTGTACATAGCGCGTATTTGCCGCCCGTCCGCTTGAGCTGCAGCGCCGCCGTCATCACCAGACGTGCGCCCGACATGCCCAAGGGGTGGCCGATGGCGATGGCACCGCCATTGGCGTTCACATGGGCTGCGTCATCCGGCACGCCCAAGGCGCGGAGGGTGGCGAGGCCTTGGGAGGCGAAAGCCTCATTAAGTTCGATCACGTCCATCTGTTCGATGGTCAGGCCCGCGCGGTCCAGCACCTTGCGCACGGCAGGGATCGGACCGATGCCCATGACGCGCGGCTCGACACCTGCGGCAGACATGGCAACAACGCGGGCGATGGGGGTGAGGCCATGGTCTTTCACGCCTGCCTCTGACGCCAGCAGCATCGCTGCCGCGCCGTCATTCACGCCAGAGGCATTGCCTGCAGTCACAGTCAGATCCGCGCCATTGATGCCGCGCAGCTTGGCGAGTTTATCCATCGTGGAGCCGGGGCGGGGGTGTTCGTCGCGGTCGACGATCACGTCATCGCCTTTCCGCTGCGGGATGGTGACGGGGGCGATTTCCTCGGCAAAGAGGCCCTTTTCATCCGCCTGTGCCCAGCGTTGCTGGCTACGCGCGGCGAAAGCGTCTTGGTCTTCGCGCGACACGTCATGGTCGGCGGCGACGTTGTCGGCTGTCTCGGGCATGGAATCCACGCCGAACTGNGCCTTCATCTTTGGGATTCACAAAGCGCCAGCCGATGGTNGTGTCATANACGGCGTTGTTGCGNGAAAANGCGGTTTCGGCCTTGGGCATNACGAAAGGNGCNCGCGACATGCTCTCGATNCCACCGGCGATGGCNAGNTCCATGTCGCCGGCGCGGATCGCNCGGGCNGNGGCACCGACGGCATCCATGCCGCTGGCGCAGAGCCGGTTGATCGTGGCNCCCGGNACNTCGACNGGCAGNCCNGCCAGCAGNGCGGCCATGCGCGCGACGTTGCGGTTGTCTTCGCCCGCTTGGTTGGCGCAGCCCATGATGACATCATCGACACGCGCCCAATCCACCGAGGGGTTCCGCTCCATCAATGCCTTCAACGGGATCGCGGCCAGATCGTCGGCGCGAACCGAAGAGAGGGCGCCGCCGTAACGGCCAATGGGGGTGCGCTGCGCGTCGCAGATGAATGCCTGCATGGGGGTACTCCTGTTGTTGCTACGTAATTTACACAGCGGGGCGATTCGGTTCAATCAAAATGTTACGAAATAGAGATAGTGCTTTGATTTCGGTAACATGTCGCGGTGCAGAGAGGCCATCGGCGGCAGAGACCCGCGCCGTATGGTGCGGTCATGAAGCGCCGGATCGCGAAAGAATTAAAAAAGGCCGCCCTTGGGAAAGGACAGCCTTTGGTATTTTCAGAAATGCAAAGCGAGGGGGTTAGTAATCCACACCGCGCTGCGCTTTGATGCCTGCTTTGAACGGATGTTTGACCTCTGACATCTCGGTCACCAGATCGGCATAGTCGCAAAGCTCGGGCCGGGCGTCGCGGCCTGTCAGCACGACNGCNGTGCGNTTGTCGCGGGCATCAAGTCCGGCGATCACGTCTTCGATCTTGAGGTANTCATAGCGGATGGCGATGTTGATCTCNTCCATCACCACAAGGTCATANTCNCCGCTCGCCATCATCTCACGTGCCTTGCCAAATGCGGNCTCGGCGGCGGCGATATCGCGGTTTCGGTCTTGGGTGTCCCAGGTGAANCCTTCGCCCATCGTGTGCCATGTCACCTCGTCNAGNTGTTCAAAGAACAGCCGTTCGCCGGTTTTCCATTTGCCCTTNATGAACTGCACCACACCGACGCGCTGTTTCCAGCCAAGCGCGCGTACGACGACCCCGAAAGCAGAGGAGGATTTGCCCTTGCCCGGNCCGGTATGGACCAGCACCAGACCCTTTTCCGGGTCTTGCAGCTCGGCCACNTTGGCGCGCTGNTCGGCCTGACGCTGCTGCATCTTTTCCTTGTGGTCTTGCGGNTCCGCGTCGCTCATCGGTCATCTCCTCTATCCGGTTTCGGGGCACCATAGGGAGAGGNCNAGGCCGGGCGAAAGCCCGCAATGAATCACGCCTTGGGATCGGTGACAGACCGCGCTTTGCCGCGCTCCATCCCCAACTGCCGCTCGCGCCAGATCACCAGCGCGCCCGCGCTGATCACCAGCGCCGCGCCTGCCAGCATCATCATTGTCGGCAGTTCTGCAAAGAAAATATAGCCGAGCAAGATGGCAAAGAGCATCGAGGTATAGTCGTATGGCGCCAGCATAGAAGCCGAGCCAAAGCGATAAGCCGAGGTGATAAGAATCTGCGCCACTCCGCCGATTAACCCTGCCAACACCAGCAAGCCAAAGGTTTGCAGATCAGGCATGACCCAGCCGAAGGGCAGGGTGAAAAGCGCCAAGACCGATGCAGTGACGGAAAAGTAAAAGACGATCGCCGCCGTGTCTTCGTTCTGCACCAATTGCCGGATGTGGATCTGCACAAGGCTGCGCACCATCGTCGCCATCAGGATCAACAGCGCACCAATCGTGGCTGTCTGTTCCATCGTACCGATGCTGCTGAAACGCGGCCAGAGGATGATCATCACGCCAACCAGCCCGATCGCCACGGCAGTCACGCGGATCAGACGGATTTGTTCGCCCAGCAATACGGCGGCAAGGATCACGGTGAAAATCGGTGTGGCAAAGCCGATGGCGGTGACCTCGGGCAGGGGCAGCAGGCCAAGGCCGGTNAAGGTCAGCCCCATNGCCGTGGTGCCGAANAGCCCGCGCCANACATGGCCCATCGGGTTCTTGGTCTTGAGCCCGCTTTTCAGTTTGCCGCGTTGCGCCAGCCAGATCAGGATCACCGGAATGGCAAAGAAGGACCGAAAGAAGACCGACTCGCCCGCGGGCACGTCGTCGGCCAGCGATTTGATGATCGCAGACATGCAGGTAAAGAGCAGGATCGCCGTGATCTTCAGCCCGACGCCAAGGGCGGGGCGGGCGGAGAAATCATCGACTTTCATGCTCTGGTCCTCATGCTTCGGGGCCGATCCGTCCGCGGTTAGTGCCGATCTGACCGCGGTGCAGCAGCAGGTGATCCAGCAACACGCAGGCCATCATCGCCTCGCCCACCGGCACCGCGCGGATGCCGACGCAGGGATCGTGGCGGCCCTTGGTGATGATCTCGGTCTCTTCGCCTTGTTTGGTGATGGTGCGCCGCGTGGTCAGGATGCTGGANGTCGGNTTNACCGCGAAACGCANNACCACNTCCTGCCCGGTGCTGATCCCGCCCAAGATACCGCCCGCATGGTTGGAGGAATACTCCGGCCCCTCCGGCCCCATGGTGATCTCATCCGCGTTCAGCTCTCCGGTCAGCATCGCGGCTGACATGCCTTCGCCGATTTCCACGCCTTTGACGGCATTGATGCTCATCATCGCGGCGGCCAGATCGGTGTCGAGCTTGCCATAGACCGGCGCGCCGAGACCCGCAGGCACGCCGCGCGCGGTGACTTCGATGATCGCACCCACGCTGCTGCCGGACTTGCGCAGCCCGTCGAGGTAATCGGCCCAGTCGCCTGCCGCCTTGGCGTCGGGCACCCAAAAGGGGTTCTGGTCGATCTGGTTCCAATCGAACGCATCCCGGTCGATCTTATGCGGCCCCATCTGCACCATGTAGCCGGTGATCTGCAGGTTCGGGGCCAGCGCCTTGATCGCCTCGCGCGCCAGTCCGCCCGCCGCCACCCGCGCCGCCGTCTCACGGGCCGAGGAACGCCCACCCCCGCGATAGTCGCGGATGCCGTATTTCTGGAAATAGGTGATGTCGGCATGACCGGGGCGGAACTTGTCCTTGATATCGCCGTAGTCTTTGGAGCGCTGATCGGTGTTTTCGATCATCAACTGGATCGGCGTGCCTGTCGTGACGCCCTCAAAGGTGCCCGAGAGTATCCGCACCTCATCCGCTTCACGCCGCTGCGTGGTGTATTTGTTCTGGCCCGGTTTGCGCTTGTCCAACCACTGCTGGATCATGCCCTCGTCAATCGGCACGCCGGGGGGGCAGCCATCAATCGTGGCGCCAAGGGCGGGACCGTGGCTTTCGCCCCATGTGGTGACCCGGTAAAGATGGCCAAAGCTGTTGATCGACATGGGCGGACCTCCTGTTGTCAAACCCTTAGCCGGGGCAGCGCCCTGCCTCAAGGGGATTTGCCTTGCCAATTGTGNNGGNNNNATCTACCCCTGACGCTACCTCGGGGGGCCTTTGGGCTGAGATGTGCGTNTTGTGCGGACCCGTTGAACCTGAACCGGTTAACACCGGCGGAGGGAAGGTCCGGACAGACATCCACCTTTTACCTTTCGCCGCAAAAGGAGGATGCAATGAAGTATCTTACACTTGCTGCGGGCGTCATGGGCGCATCGGCTGCATGGGCGGAGACGCCTGAACTGACAGTCTATACCTACGACAGTTTCGTCACCGAATGGGGCCCCGGCCCGGCGATCGAAGAGGGGTTCGAGGCCGAATGCGGCTGCGATTTGAAATTCGTTGGCATGGGCGATGGCGCGGCCCTTTTGGCGCGTTTGAAACTTGAGGGCGCACGTTCCGACGCGGATATCGTGCTGGGGCTGGACACCAGCCTTGTCGCTGCCGCGAAAGTGACCGAGCTGTTTGCGCCGAGCGGGTTGCAGGCCGACTATGACCTGCCGATCACTTGGGAAGATGAGGTATTCGTCCCCTACGACTGGGGCTTTTTCGCCTTTGTCCACGGCACCGATCTGGACGCGCCCGGCGATTTCAAAGCGCTGGCTGAGAGCGATCTGAAAATCGTGATCCAAGACCCCCGTTCATCGACGCCCGGTTTGGGTCTGCTGATGTGGGTCAAAGCGGCTTATGGTGATGAGGCGCCCGAGGTTTGGGCGGGGCTGGCCGACAATGTCGTGACCGTCACCAAAGGCTGGTCCGAAGCCTACGGTCTGTTCCTCGAAGGCGAGGCCGATATGGTGCTAAGCTACACGACTTCCCCCGCCTACCACCTGATCGCCGAGGAAGACGACAGCAAGACAGCGGCGCTGTTTGACGAAGGCCACTACATGCAGATCGAAGTGGCGGGAAAGCTCGCGGGGTCGGATCAGCCGGAGCTGGCCGATCAGTTCCTGCAATACCTCGTCTCTGACGCCGCGCAATCGGTGCTGCCGACGACCAACTGGATGTACCCCGCCGTGACGCCCGAAGGCGGTCTGCCCGAAGGGTTTGACGGGATGATCCAGCCCGGCAAGGCGCTGTTGGTGCCGAACGGCGAAGTCCCCGCACTCCGTGAAGAGGCCTTGAACGAATGGCTGACCGCGCTGTCGCGTTAAGCGGCAAGACGGGGCTTTTCGCCGCCGCACTGGTCGCGGGCCTGATCCTTGCTGCGTTGGTTGCCGTTTTCATGGCAGCCGATGTGGCGGCGGGGCTGGGGGCGGCGGATTGGGCGGCGGTGCGTTTTACCGTCACGCAGGCGGTGTGGTCGGCGGTGCTGTCTGTGCTGCTGGCGGTGCCGGTCGCGCGGGCCTTGGCGCGGCGGCAGTTTTGGGGGCGTGGGGCGTTGATCACATTGCTCGGCGCGCCGTTTATTCTGCCGGTGATCGTGGCGGTGCTGGGGTTGCTCACGGTCTTTGGCCGCTCGGGCGTGCTGAACCAATTTGGCGCGGCTCTGGGCCTGCCGTCCGTGTCGATCTACGGGCTGCATGGGGTGGTTCTGGCCCATGTCTTCTTTAACCTTCCGCTGGCGACACGGCTTTTGCTGCAAGGCTGGCAGAGCATACCGTCCGAGCGGTTTCGACTGGCCGGGCAGCTGCAGATGACGCCCCGTGCACTGTTTCTGGCGCTGGAATGGCCGATGCTGCGGCAGGTGCTGCCCGGCGTGGCGGCGCTGATCTTCGTGATTTGTCTGACCAGTTTTGCCGTGGCCCTGACACTGGGTGGCGGGCCACGCGCGACGACGATCGAGCTGGCGATCTATCAGGCGTTTCGGTTTGATTTTGACCTTGGACGGGCGGCGCTTTTGTCGGTGGTGCAGCTTGTGCTCGCCGGTGCTGCGGCGGTTGCGGCGCTTTGGCT